>Ga0105104_10000061_pt1 | contig 68583 bp, 62 predicted proteins | sample PPLLaktember2015_3_FD_87034 | JGI IMG/M metagenome (GOLD analysis project Ga0105104, IMG submission 87034) | Freshwater sediment microbial communities from Prairie Pothole Lake near Jamestown, North Dakota, USA - PPLs Lake P7 Core (6) Depth... | ecosystem: Environmental > Aquatic > Freshwater >... | reverse complement strand
GCTTTTGGCGAACAAATGTATCATACAACTGTTTTATACAACCGTTTGGGTCCAGAATTTAAGCCGTTACAAGGAAAGAGGTTACGGCAAAAAGACGTGTTGAAAAGATGGTGTTTTTAGGGCGAAAAAACGAACAAAAAACGCGCAAAAAATGTCACCGTGTTAGTTGTAAATGCTTGTATTTGCAGAATTTACCACAAAGATTTTTTGACGCAGATTTACGCTGTTTTTTTGTTTAGCCACAGAGAACACAGAGAGCACAGAGATTTTAGACACTGTTCTTAGCCACGGATTACACTGCTTTTGCCTGGCTTGCGTACTCGACACGGCCAATTCTCTAAACATTGTTTATGCGATTGGCCGGCGTCATCGTCCGCGAAGGCTTTTAGCCTTCATAACATAAAGCCAAGCAAAAGACACCGAATTAATAATAGCGTGCAGCGTGTAGCGAACGGCGTACAGTTCAAAATCAAAATGCAAAAAGCAAAAAGTAAATGGCAAAAATTGTGGATCCCCGATTGCGGTTCCTAACGGAGCTTGAGTCGAGGACAGGGAAGTGAGAAGTTAGAGGTAAGAAATTAGAAAAAATAGCGGAAAAAAACGGCTGGCGCCATTATTTCCCAAACTTTTGTCTAAGGTTATTGATATTTTCTAATCGTTGCTTTTCAAAATACTCGCTGTCGGTGGTTAACAAGCGTAGTCTTGCAGATACAGATTCCCCTAACTTTTTATCTCCGGATGCGATAGCAAGAGATGTTTGTGTTCTTAGAAACTCCAACCGACAAACATCGGGTATATTGTCGTATGTTATACTGTCCAACAGAAGTTTTGCTTTCTTGGCATGTCCCATTTGTACATAACATTCCGCCAGATGTATCTCGCTTTCCACGGTTCTTATGGCCTTTAAAGACAACTTATAGTAGTTCACGCTTTTCCCATAGTCTTTGTGTTCAAAATACAGCAATGCAATTTCTCTATATATTTCTGCTTTCCCGTAAGGAGTGAATTTTTTGCAATCAATGCACTCAAAATATTTCAGTGATTTATAGAAATCATCTTCATTACGTGTCAAGGACCACTTAAATCTATAAGCATGGCCACAATTCAATACATAATAGTCATTTGGAATGTGTTCAGGTTCGATAACATAAGATTCAATTCCATGGTTTATTACCTCCAAAGCTTTCTTATTGTTTCCCTTCATATGTAAACTTATTGCCTTCAGCGTCGCATATTGAAGGGCCTCCGAAGGCAAGTGTGTCTTCTTCAATATCCTCTCGATCAATTGAATCCGATCGTCAGTAGATATTTCGAAAATCTGTAGGTATAGTTGGAGTATTTCCAAATCTTCCTCTTTTTGAATGTCAATTGTAGACAAGAGTTCCTGAGCTTTGGTACGATCGCCAAGCATAGCGTCATACCAGAGCCCCTCCATAAATATCATTCGTTTATCAAGACCGGGTAAAGGGATTGTCTCTCTTAAGTGCTTAAACACCTTTGCGCCTTCTTCGATTTTTCCTTGTTCTTTCAGACATAAAGCCACTTTCTCAGACAATTCCCGCAACGCACCAATGTCAATTGCTACCAATTGTTCCATTGCCGAAGAAGATGCTTTTATTGCCGGTATTGTATAACTGAGGACATAACCAATATATTTCGTTAGTGCCCCTCTATATAATTTTTCCCTTTCTTCAATTTTCACCTCTCCCGATTTCTTTGGTAGTTTATCGTCTTTAGGGATGTATTTTTTGCAACAATCAACAAATGATACTCCACTACCACAGGGGCAAGGCACCTTTTCGTCCTCGATCCACGGTAATTTGTCTAAATTTATTGTTGGCATTACCATTCTTTGCAATTTCGACCCCGATTTTCCTTTCCAAATTTTCCTAATGGGCTCCAATTGCTTTGTTTCGATTCCGTTTTCTTGATTCCTGATATTCTCTTTAAGAAGATGGATATTATTATTCTCTCGCTTGAACTCTGCACCTATAGAAACGAACCCCTCGTCTTTTGAAGCTCCTATGATACTTATCATTTCTCTCGGTTTATATTGACGATCTTTAGGTTGGGTTATTTCCTCAGGAGTTCTAAGCCACGCCTCACCAATGAATACGAACCATTCTGCACCAGATATTTCAATTTGTTGCGTAATCCTCTTCCACATAATTTGTTTGTCTATTTGTTCATGCAAGGCAAAATGGAAAACACCTGGATTGGGAGGCCCCAAAATAATTGTAGGAATAAGATATCCGTCTTTTGTTAAAATCATTTTTGCTGTGTTAAACCAGAATTGTGCCTGTTCAAGTAGGTTTTGCGGTTTTTTCTTAAATAGTTCTAAAGATTCATTATAACCATATCGCTTAGCAGCTTCTTCTGCGCTTTTTCTGTCAATATTTGCAACGTGAGTCCTTATAGAAAGTACTTCTCCAGTAGATAATTTCATCATAACAGTTCGATTCTCTCGGGTAGCTATCATGCAGGGAACTCGACCACCCAAATGCTGTATATGTTTTTTGCCAACATCGATAACTCCGATTGTTTTTCTATATACACAAAGCCCTTGAATGCCTATCTGAACATGCGCATCTTCCACTAGTTTAGTCAGGAAGCTATAACAGTAAGAAAGAGCATCTAACACCTCATATTCCGGTAAATTAATGTCAACCCAACGTCTTTCTACCTCTAATAACGTGGAATCTTCTTTCCCTTTTGATACTGGCGAGGTTTTTCGAATCATATCCGCTATTTCTTCTGTGCTCAGAAAAGGATCTACTGGAAATTTCTGATGTAACTCTAATCCAAAACTAGTTACTATTTTGGCATTTGCAACACTGAGGGTTTTTAAGTCTCCTTCTTTTTCAATGTAGTTTCGCGATTCTACAGACCAGCGCATCACTTTGTCCGATTTCATTCTTTCTTGCCATGTAGAGTACCAAGCATTGAAATTAGGCAAGCATCCTTTGTTGCTTTGAAGAACGAATGTTACAGTGCGTAATGTTGTTATACATGCGTTCAAACTTCTTCTGAACTCTTCCGGCTTGTTGTATTTTCTAAGGGTTTCAATCCATACAGTCCTAACGTCATCAAGACGTGTGTCAACTTCAGCAAGAGGACAGAGTTCTCTTTTTTCAGACAATGTCATCGTTCCACTTTTTATATACTTCCGCACTTGATTATTTTCCCCTTCCTGTTGTAATTATTTTTTTTATTTTCGCAAAAGCAACTATAAATCTTGATGTTGTTGGCGTCAATTATCCGCCGGTTTTTTCTTAAACGCACTCTTGAACAGGGCGATGCTGATGGCGGCACCGATGAGGAGGCCGCACAAGCTGCCGAGGATGCGCGATATATAATCGCCGCGAATTATCAATATTGGCAAATAGATACAATGCGCAAGAGCGAAAAGGGCCGCAAGAGTGCCGAAGAATATCTTAACAATCTTCATTTATACTCTCCTGTAAGTGTTCTAACTATAGCGAAAGCATATCCTTTCCGCCAGAGGCGGACAATAAGAATTTGAGATTTGAGAAGAAGTGGCTGGATCCCCGATTGTGAAACCAAAGCAGTGTGGCTCCCCGCCAACGACATGCGGGGATCTTCGCTTCGCTACGAGAGGACAAGCGGCTGGATGTGGAAGACAGTTAAATAATGCAATATAATGGCATTATGCTTGAATATTATGTGTATATATTAGCGAGCAAGAGGAATGGGACGCTATATGTGGGGATGACAGAGGATATAGGGAAGCGAACGGCAAGACATAAGAGGCGGCAAGCCAATGAGTTCACAGCGAAATATGACGTACTAAAACTTGTGTATTACGAAAAGCACAAAAGTTTGGAAGAAGCGGTCAAACGGGAAAAGCAACTGAAGAAGTGGCGACGACAGTGGAAGATGAAACTGATTGAAAAAGATAACGCTGAATGGCAAGATTTATTTGGTGAAGTTATAAATACTGGGCTCCCTGCTGCAAAACCAAAGTAGCGACTTCTCGGGGGCAGGCGGGCGGATGAGGAAGGCTGCGCGAGGCGCTTCGCGAGATAGTGGAGAGTAGAGCAGTTGAACAGGTGAGAAATGTGGGAAGGATCGTGAGAAAGTAGAGAGTTGATAGTAGAAAGGTGAAAAGGTATAATGATAGGGCAAAGTGCAGAGTTTAAAGTGCAAAGTTCAGAAATGAGCGAGGAACGGATATGTCAGGACATTCGCATTGGTCAACCATAAAGCACAAGAAGGCGTCAGCGGACGCGAAACGCGGCAAGTCGTGGAGCAAGGTCGCTCGAATGATAATCATGGCGGCCAAAAAGGGCGGGGGGGATATAAACGCGAACCTGTCGCTGCGCTACGCTATCGACAAGGCCAAAGCGGTGAACATGCCGAAGGACACGATAGATAAGGCGATAAAGAAGGCGACCGGCGGGGCCGACGGGGTCAATTTCGAGGAGATGATTTATGAGGGCTATGGCCCGAAGGGCGTCGCGGTAATGGTGGACGTGCTGACGGACAGTCGTGCCCGCACCGCCTCGGAGATAAAGAAGATTTTCGAACGTCATGGCGGTGCGCTCGGCGCGACCGGGTGCGTCGGGTGGATGTTTCACAAGAAGGGGCTTATTACGGTAAAGACGGAGGCGGTGAAAGAGGACGATTTGATGGAGATAGCGCTGGGCGCCGGTGCGGAAGATATGCGGAACGTTGGGGGGATTTACGAGATAACCTGTTTACCCGTGGCGTTTGAGGGGTTAAAGAAGGCGCTGGAGGCAAAGTCGATACCGATGGAGATGGCGGAGGTTTCGATGATACCGACCAACGAGATTCCGATAAGCGACTCGGAGACGGCGAGGAAGATTGTGGGGTTGATGGATGAGTTCGAGGACCACGACGACGTTCAGAACGCATACGCCAACTTTGACATCCCGGGGGATATACTGGCGAAGCTTTCGTCGTAGTTATCGCGGGGGTTTTTGTTCGAGTTCTTTTATTTGCCGGGTCGCGAAGAAATATTTATTCTCATCAAGCCGGCTGACGGCTTTCCTGTCCGGGTACATCAGCTTGAACTGTTCGCGGAAGCCATCTTCAATCTGCACGGCTGTTTTGTAATTTTGCAGGGCTAAATCTGTCTGGCCGAGGTCTTCGGCGATTTGAGCGAGGCGGAGGCGCAGGTCGGCGTCGCCGGGGTAAAGCGAGACGGCGGCGGACGCACTTTCGAGGGCTTTATTGAGCAGTGTTTCGTTTTGTTCGGGCTGGAGGTTTGCGTAGAGGGAATACACTTCGGCGAGGGCATCAAAATTTTTGTAATCCTGGGGATTTCTCTGTGCGGCGATAAAGAACGCCTGTTCGGCGTTATTGAATATTTGCCCTTTCTGCATATCGGAGCGATAGAAGTTCTGGATGTAGAGCCGGCCATTCATAGCCGGGGCATCGGGGCTGAGGGGGTCATCATCTGTGGCGGCGTCGAGGAAATTGTGGGCGAGCTGGGCCTGACTGAGAGCTATGGGAAGGCGGGAGGCGGCGATTTCGGCGGTGCTTTTCGCGACGGGAATGAGAGCGTAGTTGAAATACGCGAAACCTATTGCCAGGGTAACAATAACAGCGGCGGATTTGAGCCACAAGGGCGAGAAGGCCGGAGATTTCTGCTGATTTTGAGTTTGTGTATTTAGAGCGATAAGGCAGGCGAGCGAGGCGAAGAAGGCGGTCAGGACACCCGGCTCGAAAATGGCGAAGTCGATGAGGTTGTGAATTATGACGCCGAGTATGCCGCAAAAGATGGCGGCGGCGGTGAGGCGTGTGTTTTGCAGGTTGTATTCTTTTGGAGAGGTTTGCAGGGCTTTTACAAACAGCGAGACGCCGACAGCGAAGGCGGCGGCGGGAGCTATGTAGGCAGTAAACATTACGAAAAGTTTTTCATCGAAAGTTTCCGCGTTGCTCTGGGGCGATATGAAGGGGCGAAGAATGATAATGACCATAGCGGTGACGATGGCGCAGAGGGTGGCGAGGTTTGCGAACTTGCGGTTTGGCGGCGTTTCGAGGGTTTCGGGGCCAGCCAGTGCGGTCCGCCAAAGCGGCGAGAGAATGATTATGAGGAAACCGAGGAGGGCAAGCGGGCCGAACTGGGTGAGGATGCTGAGGACGAAGCAGTGCGGGTCGGAGATGGTTTCGGGGGCGGCGGAAGGTTTATATTGAGGATAAAAGGACGTGAAGTTTCCACCGCCTACGCCGGTGAGGTGATGGTCGAGGAACATTTGCGTCGAGGCATGCCAGTATTGCCAGCGGGTGAGCATCGCGTTGCCGCCGGGGAGTCGGCCGAATTTGAGGCCGAACCAGGCGATGAGCGGGACAAGGGCGATAGCGCCGATGACGCAGGCGGTAAGGATGATATTTTTGGATAGTTTGGGTCTGGTGCTGCGCAGCAGATATGCGAAGATTGCGGCGGCGATGAGAAAGGCGCAGACAGCGCCTTTGCTGCGGGTTATAAACAAACCGAAAAGGACAACGGCGACGATAATGGCGGCAAGAGCGCGGTTGCCGGACAGTGATGGGAAGGATTTGCGATTTTTGAACAGCTCGGCCAATATCGCAATGGCGGCGAAAGACGTAAGGATGGCGAATGAGCCGGCGGAGTTGCTGGTGGAAAAGAAGGCGCGGACGTCTTTTGAGTAGATGCGGTGTTCGAGGAGGATATGATTGAACGAGTTTCGAGTAATGCCGAGGGGCTGGAGTATCGCGTCGGGATCATCCTGGTACTGCTGAACAAGGAGGTCGTTTTCGATAAAGAACTGGTCGGCGGACTGGAATGCGGCGGCTATGCCGAGAGAGGCGAGGACGATTAGAAGGATTTTGATTTTGGCGTGGGAGTCGAGGAGATGTGCGAGCATTACCGCCATAAGGATGGGGGCCATCAGGGTTACGGCAGAGGTTATTGCGGTGCGTTTGTTGGCGGCGCAGAAGGCGGCGAGTATTAGCCCTGTGAGGAGGATTGCCAGGCCTGTACCCATAACCGTAATTTTGAATGGTGGGCGTCCGCTGAAAATTTTGGCAAGGCACCAGAGGAGGAAGGCGAAAATAAGCGTCCCCGAGAGGCACAGTGAATAGACGGTGTCGTTTATCGGGGTCTGTATGGGCGAGGCCTGGGGAGCAGGGGATTCAGAACTGGTGGCGCGGAGGGCGATGACGACAATGCAGCAGATGAAGAGGATGTTTTCAAGCAGCAATACGGTCTTGCTCTTTGAGTTATCAGTTTTGATTTTGGGGTTCGTCATTACGCCTCCGGCGGGCCAATTTTGGCGGTTGTTTCCAGTATCGCGATAATCGCCAGGACCATAATTGTCTGAACGAAGATAAGTATAGCGCCGGTGAGGTCGACCTGGTAGAGGAAAGTCGCGCCGATGCCGGTGGTCAGGGTGGCCAGATAGAGGGTCAGGACGGTCTGGGTGTCGGTGAGGCCGAGTTTTCTGAGCCGATGAGAGAAGTGCTGTGTGTCGCCGACGAATGGGGATTTACCCTGGCTGAGTCGCAAGGCGGTAACGGTGATAAAATCATAGAGGGGAACGGCCATTGAGATGAGGGGGATTAGGACGGGATACCACGAACCTGAGGCGGCCTGGTGATAGTAGGTTGTTCGCAGAGTAAGGATGGCGAGGATAAAGCCGATGGGCAGTGAGCCGGCGTCACCCATAAAAATTTTGGCTGGGGGGAAGTTGAAAACGAGGAAACCCAGCAGTGTGCCGATGAAAAGCAAGGCAAAAGCACCGATGAAGACCTGTCCGCTGAGGGCGGCGGCGGTGAAAAGAATCGCGGCGACGATTGAGGCGATGCCTGCCGCGGCGCCATCCATATTATCGAGGAAATTGAACACGTTGATAATGAGGACAATCCAGATGGTGGAGATAAGTGAGGTGACGAGCTTGCTGTGGATGAAAAATTCGAGGCGGATATCAGCGAAAAAGGCGGCAGCGAAGGCGACGGCGAACTGAACAGCGAGTTTGAAAAACGGGCCAAGGCGTTTTTTGTCGTCCCACAGGCCGAGGACAAACAATGCGAATATACAGCAAATTACGATGATGAGCTGATTTATTTTGCTGATGAAGCCGATTACGTGGATGGTTCCGGCTTCATTGAGGGCAAGTTTGCCTGGTTCGACTATTAATTTTACGATTAAAATACCTGCGACGAGAAACGACAGGATTGTTGCCACGATTGATATGCCGCCGCCGAGAGCGATTGTTGAGCGATGGTATCTGTCTTCGGTGGGGCGGGCGACAAAGCCGACGCGGGTGGTGATATTTTTGACAAGCCAGGTAAGAATGGCCGATGCCACGAATGACGCTACGAGCAGGATTATTGCCAGATATAAAAGTGTCACGTTTTCAGTTGCTCCAGTAAACGGGAACGGATTTTTGTTAAAAAGCCATGGTAACGAGGTTCTCTGTAGTCAGGGAATGTGTAATCAAAATTTCGCCAGCTGCCTTTTTCATACATAAGCGTAACTTCCGCGAACATTTTATTGCCGATGTAGATGCGATGCGAGAAGTTTTTTGTTGAGGCGAGAATCAGTTTTGACGGCTCGATGAATCCCGGGTCGAGATTTACCGGCCGAGGTAGTTGTAGTCCGCAGGACGCCTCACGGCGGGCGGGGTTTACCCCGCCGAGCTTCTCGGCAAGTTGTTGTTCGAGAGAATTGGTATCGTGCTTTATTTGTGCAAGTTTGCCGGGGTCGATAAGTTTTTCGATTGTGACAAATTGGCGCAGAGCGTTTGAGCCAAGTTCATCTTTATAATAGTCGGTCTGGGTGAAGGGCCAGACATCGCTTGTCAGGTCGATTACGCCAAAGGATTTGCTTATTGCTTTTACCGCCGCGGCAAGTGCCGTTTCATTCGCGGCTAATATGCCGATAATCAATTTGACGGGTTTGGGGTCGTGTAATTCCCACATTTGTAGTTTTGAGTTTTAAGTGTTGAGTTTTTAGTTATTAGGAGTTTAGTTTTTGTTTCAAAGAGTTTACCAACTCCACGGTTTTGGCGATGGCGGTATCGACCGGGATGAGGGTTGGCTTCGGCTCGGTGCGGAGTTTGAGTTCGACGTTGCCGGTGGCGAGCGCCTTTTTGCCGACGGTGATTCGGACGGGGATGCCAATCAAATCGGCGTCTTTGAATTTCACACCCGCGCGTTCGTCGCGGTCGTCGAGTAAAACTTCAATACCCTTACTTTTCAATTCGTTATAAATTTTTTCGCCAGCCCCAACAACTTCAGCATCATCCTGATTGACCGATACGATGATGACCTCGAAGGGGGCGATTGATATGGGGAAGATAATGCCGTTGTCGTCGTTGGCGGCCTCGATTGCCGAGGCGACGATGCGGTTGATGCCTATGCCGTAGCAGCCCATCAGGCAGGGGTTTTCCTTGCCGGAGTCGTCTAAGAAGTTGCAGCCGATTTTCGATGAGTATTTAGTGCCGAGTTTGAAGACCTGGCCGACTTCGATGCCGCGTTTGAAGAGGAGTTTTTTGCCGTTTTGGGTGTCGCCTTCGATGGCGTTTCGGATGTCCGCGACGACGACGTTGTCGCCTGATAACGGGAAGTCCCTGCCGGGTACGATATTTTTGACGTGGTAATCGGTTTTATTTGCGCCGGTTACGCCGATTGTCATAGCGGCGACTGCGTGGTCGATGATAAGTTTAAAGACCTTGTCCGCAAGGCCCATTGGCCCGGCGAAGCCGACCTTTGCGCCGGTAATTTTTTCGATTGTTTCGGGGGTGGCGAGTTCGTTATGTTTTCCACCGAGGGTTTGGGTGAATTTTTCGGGATTGATTTCGTGGTCGCCTCGGACCAGCGCAACGATGATGTCTTTATCCGCTGAGAAGATTAAGGTTTTAATCATATCTGCGGGCTTTGTTTTAAGAAATGCGCAGACCGCTTCAATCGAACCCACATTTGGCGTGTGGATTTCTTCGGGTTTTAATAGATTCCTCGACTCGCTGCGCTCGCTCGGAATGACAGGAGGGGGATCGACGGCGGCTTTTTCGATGTTTGCGGCGTAAGAACCGTCTTCGGTATATACGATTACATCTTCGCCTGATGGGCAGGGGATAGTGAACTGATGCGAGCCGGTGCCGCCCATTTCGCCTGATTCGGCTTCGACGATAACGTAATCAAGGCCGCAGCGTTTGAAGATGCGCTTATAGGTCTCGTACATATTCCAGTATTCTTTGTCTAAACATTCCGGGGTCGCGTGGAAGCTGTAGGAATCCTTCATAATGAATTCCCGACTGCGCAGGACGCCGAAACGCGGACGGAACTCGTCGCGGAATTTGAAACTGATTTGGTAGAGATTGATGGGCAGCTGCTTATAGGATTTGATTTCGCCCGCTGCCACGCTCGTAACAACCTCTTCAGCGGTCGGGGCAAGCACGTTCAAATGGTCGTGTCTATCCTTGAATATTGCCATCGTTTTGCCGTAATCGACGTCCCGGCCCGTCTGCTGCCAAAGCTCAATCGGCTGAACCGATGGCATTAAGATTTCCTGTGCGCCCGCCTTGTTCATCTCATCGCGGACGATACTTATCACCTTGAGCAGGCATCGCCAGCCAAGGGGCAGGTAGGTATATGTGCCGCTGGAAAGCTTTCGCATAAGCCCGGCACGCAGCATAAGTTTATGACTGGGAATCTCCGCGTCGGCGGGGGCTTCCTTGACCGTCGGTATCAACATTTTGCTGTATCGCATAGTTTTCTAACCACTCCCGTAAGGGACGCCTTTCGGCGAGATTACACGGATTTTTATTAACCACGGAGACAACACACACAAACTCCGTGTCAGACCGGGCTTTATAATGCAAAAACCTCGTTGTTGCAAGGGTAAAACCCATTGGGCCTTTGGCGGGGAGGCCCGCCTTTGACGGGGCAAGGTTCGATTTCGTCCTATAATTTTCAGTATCGATACTGAAATTTGCTGTTGTTTTTTGGTTATGGGTGTGGTATATTTGCGCAATATAAAGGTTATCTTTGCGCAAAATAAAGGTTATCGTGCAAGGTTATTGTCTGATAAAATGAGCAAATGGAGACGCCCGAAAGGGCAAAAAGGAGAGTATATTGATGAAGACCCGCACTAATTCAAAGAAGAAAACTACGGGATTTACCCGCCGTGGTGGGTTTACATTAGTGGAACTGTTAGTGGTCATAGCGATTATAGCGTTACTAATGGCTGTTTTGCTGCCGGCTTTGAACAAGGCCAGGACCCAGGCGAAGCGTATTGTGTGCTTGAACGGCCTCAAGCAGCTTGTGACGGCCTGGATAGTATATGCGGATAACTCCGACAGCAAACTTGTTAACGGCGGACAGGCCCCGATGCCTACGGGTGCGGCTATTACAAGAGCAGAACCGCTTTGGTGTACGTCTTACAATACGCCGGCAGACCCGGGGTACGACTGGAGCTGGACGCCAGATGTGTATTATAGCGGGATATTGACATATGAACAGAGGACAGAGAAGCTAAAGAAGGGCGCTCTTTATAAATATTGTCAGAACCTAAAAAGTTATAAATGTCCCGAGGGGGATAAAGATATGCACCGGACGTATATTATACCCACTCCTATGAATGCGGCGTGGACGACGGCAGTTGGAGGGACGACAGGTATAGGCGGTTACCCCATAAGTAAGGTGGCAAAAAGATTGGGGCAGATTAAAAAGTCAAAAGAGAGGGTTGTGTTTTTTGAAGAGAGGAGAATAACCCCCGATGCCTTCCAGATTCCGATAGATTTTCCCGCGACCGCGCTCTGCGATCCGGTAAACATTATGCATGGAGATGGGGGAAATTTCGGTTTTGCCGATGGGCATTCTGAATACCATAAATACGAATGTGAGAAAACGATTGAATGGGCAAAAGGTGGTCCTCCACCGATGACAGATGCATGCTTTCGAGGGACAGTCACAGGGAAACAAGGAGATTACAAGTGGCTGAAGAACGCTGTGTGGGGAGAGTAAGATAAACGACAGGAAAAAATTGGCTTTCGAATCAGCAGTCAAAGGGCATATATCGTGAAGGTGTATGCCCTTGGTTTTGGGTTAATTATGGGAGCGGGAGGATTGATAATTTGTTAGTCGCAGAACACACGTAAAAACAACATAGGATAGAACGCAGATGATAGAAGACAGAGAGCAGAGGACGGAAGACAGAGGACAGCAGGCAGAAGTTGCAAGGGTAAAAACAAAAGGCAAAGGATTTACGCTGGTTGAGCTTTTGGTCGTTATCGCGATAATCGCGTTATTGATGGCTGTTTTGCTGCCGGCCCTGAACAAGGCCAGGACCCAGGCGAAGCGGATTGTGTGTTTGAGCAACATGAAGCAGCTTGTTGCGGCCTGGATGGCATACGCGGATAACTCCGACAGCAAACTTGTTAACGGCGGACAACCTCCGAGTAATGTTCCGTTCCCCAGGGAACCATATTGGTGTACGCCTATGCCGCCCGTGCCTTTAACCGACGAGACCGGCACGTATAGCTCAACAACAAGATTCGACTGGGATTTGGCTTTACCCTATGCAGAGAGGGTAAGTTTGCTGAAGAGAGGCGCTCTTTATAGATATTGCCAGAACGTAAAAAGCTATCGCTGCCCGGAGGCCGATAAAGAGATGCACCGGACGTATATTATGCCCGAATCGATGAATGCATCTATGTATCCCAATCCGGGAGCGTATCACAACGAAGGGCAAATTAACAAGAGAATGGGACAGATAAAGAAATCGTCTGAGAGGGTAGTGTTTTTCGAAGAAAAGAGAATATCCCCCGATGCTTTTATGTATCCTTATGTTACCTCTGGCAACCAAGCGTATTGGGATTCTGATATACCCAATATTATGCACGGCGCTGGGGCGAATTTCGGGTTTGCCGACGGCCACGCCGATTATCATGCATGGGTGTGTGCGACGACATTTGAACTATGCAAACTTTCCAGTGCGCCGGCGTCATTTGGCACTTACCTGACCAGGGCGATAACTGAATGCAGAAATGCTGATGGCAAGTGGATGGAAAACGCGGTTTGGGGTGTGATGCCGCAGTAACATAAACGGCAGGAAAAAGTTGGCTTTTGAATCAGCAGTTAAAGGGCATATACCTTGATTGATATATGCCCTTGTTTTTTTTGGTTGATTATGGGAGGGGGAGGATTGATAATCTTAAATCAGCGTTCAGCGTATAGCGTATAGCGAGGCGGTAAAAGGAAAGGAAATAAGCGATGGCACACAGGTTTATCAGTGAGATAGCGCCGGGCGAGGTGATTGACGATATTTATCTCGTGAAAGAGCCGATTTTGCGGAGCACGTCGCGGGGCGATTTGTATATAGCGATGTTTCTTTGCGACAAGACGGGCCAGTTGAACGGCCGGGTCTGGCAGGCGAGCGAGTCGATGTACGGCGAGCTGCCCAAGCCGGGGTTTGTGAGGATAAAGGGCAGGAGCGAGGTATATCAGAGTTCGCTGCAGGTGGTTGTGAATAATATCAGCGTGATAGATTCGAGCAAGGTCAATATCGAGGAATATCTCGCTCATACGGACAAAGACGTGGACAAGATGCTCGCGGAAATCAGGCGTATTGTGGGCGGGGTGAAAAATAAGCAGTTGAAGGCGATTGTGGATGCGTTTTTAGGCGACGAAAAACTGATGAAGAGTTTTTGCCGTTGTCCGGGCGGTATGTCGATGCACCACGATTGTATCGGGGGGCTTTTGGAGCATACCTGGAATATGCTGAGGGCTGCTTCGGCGATACTGCCTTTGTACCCGCAGGTGCAGGCGGATTTGGTGCTGGCGGGGATTTTTATTCACGATATGGGTAAAACCGAGGAGCTTACATACGATACGGCTTTTTCATACACGGATTCAGGACAGCTCATCGGGCACATAACCAAGACGATTATTATGCTGCACAAAAAGGCGGACGCATTGGCGGCCAAAGGTGTGCAGATTGACGGGGCGATTCTGGATGCGCTGGGGCATATCATTTTGTCGCATCATGGGGAATATGAGTTCGGCTCGCCCAAGCTGCCCGCGACAGCCGAGGCGTTTATGGTCTGCTATATCGATGACCTTGACGCGAAAATGAATCAGGTTACGCGATTGATTGAGGGTGAGCCGGGCGATTCAAACTGGACCGGCTGGCAAAAGCCGCTGGAAACCAGGCTTTATCGCAAGAGAATCGAGTAAAACTATCTGGTCGGAGGGGGGTATAACCGGCGGATATGGCAAATGATGGAATTTTAGAGATGTAACGGCATTGCGGGTGTTTTGTTTTGTGATTGACAAATCCATCTAATCCTGGCTATAATTACGTTTGCATTTTGATATTATAACTATTAGCGGAACCCCAAAAATGGCCGTTAGAAAAGACATTGCCAAAAACAAGCAATGGGAGGACAAGAGCCATCTGTTGGCTGCGGTCGTGCGCGACTCCAACGACGCCATCATAGTGCAAGATTTTGAGGGTAATATCAGGGTCTGGAACACCGGGGCGGAACGGATTTACGGGTATAGCAAGGCCGAAGCTTTTAAAATAAATATTTATCAGCTTGTCCCTGAGGACGGGCGAGCTGAAATGCTGGACCTGGCCAAGAGGTTGAGAAAAGAAGAAAAGATACTATCGTTTGAAACGCAGCGCATAACTAAAGATGGCCGAATTTTGGATATATGGCTCACCATAACGACATTGACTGACGATGCAGGCAGGCCCATTGCCATTACTACTACCGAGCGGGACATCACTGAACGAAAACGCCTTGAAAGGGAAATGCAGGAAATACCCATGCGGGAACGGGAGCAGATAGGCCGAGAGATGCACGATAGTTTGGGGCAAATACTCACGGGCATTGCCATTAAGAGCAAGAGTATGGAGTTAAAACTCGATAGCAAGTCATTGGAGGAGTCTGCCGATGCGGCAGAAATATGCAAACTTGCCAATGAGCTTATAGCACAGACCCGCCGCCTCGCCAGGGCCCTCCAGCCTGTTGATCTTAAAGTCGGCGGTCTTGCGTCAGCTTTGCGGACTCTGGCCTCGAACGCAGAGCGTCTTTTGAAAGTGTCATGTGAAGTCAAATGCAGAAATGAACCTCCAATCCAGGATACTGTAACAGCAACACACCTTTATCACATTGCGCAGGAAGCTATTAATAATGCGGCCAAACACGGCAAAGCAAAGAAGGTCAGAATAGAGCTTGCATCGGACGAGAAAAAAACTGTCCTGAAGGTTAAAAATGACGGCAGGAGTTTTCCGAAAGCTATGACAAAACAAGCAGGTTTCGGGCTGAAAATTATGGATTACCGCGCCAGGTCGATAGGCGCTTCGCTTGATGTTCGCAAAGGTCCTAACGGCGGGGCAATCGTGACCTGCCTATTCCCGCACAAGAGCAGTAATTCCGGCATATGGAGCAGTGCATGACCATACAAGAATCGCTACGTAAACAGGAACGAAACAAAAGAAAAGTATTCATAGTCGATGACCATCCTGTCGTGCGTGACGGCCTTACCGCACTAATTAATCACGAAAACGACCTTATCGTATGCGGCGAAGCCGGCGAGGCACGGTTGGTTCTCAAGTCAATAGCCGAACTCAAACCGGATGTCATTATTGTAGATATCACCCTCGGAGATTCAGATGGTATTGAACTGACTAAAGATATTAAGGTGCGACACCCGGGATTGCCTGTGATTGTTCTTTCAATGCACGATGAAGCTGTTTATGCCGAACGAGTTCTTTGCGCAGGCGCCAGGGCCTATCTTATGAAGGACGCGGTATCGGATAAAGTTATAACGGCGATTCGCACGGTTCTCGGCGGCGAGATATATGTCAGTGATATAATGACAAGAAAATTGCTGCGTAAACTTGCCGGTAACAATGTGGATACAATTAAAGCTTCGACAGACAACCTTACCGACCGTGAATTAGAGGTTTTTCGCTGGATTGGCCAAGGCCATAAACCCTCCAGAATAGCCAAGTCTATGCATCTCAGCGTCAAAACGGTCGAGACCTATTGCGCACGCATCAAGGAAAAACTGGACCTCGATAACGCGACGGAACTGCTCCAGTATGCCATTAAGTGGGCAGGCAGCTCGGGTAAAGTATAACCGGGCGTAGTCGCGGTTTGCGACAGTTACCTGCTCTCGACTCTTAACGTAGTTCTCTATTCTCCCTGACATTCACACAGGGGGTTTCCCTGTCAAAAAAAATAGGTATTTTACCCACAACAAAAACAGATGTTACCCCGATTTAATATAATTTATGTTTGTGTTATTATCGGGCTATATTAAAAACCATGGATTGAGATGTCACGCTGAAGTCCTGGTTGTGTAGCCAAGTGAATATAGAAAATGTCATCTTAAGGTTAAACGAATTTGGAAACATAAATTGTTTATTTGAAAAGGAGAAGTAGAATGAAAAAACAAGTATTTTGTATGTTCGCAGCCATCATGGCCTGCGCCTGCATCGGGGCTGAAGCCCAGGCAGTGGTAGTGCCGCTGGGCACGGCGGGGAACTTTGCGGTTCTGGGCGCCTCTGGTGTGACCAATACCGGCTCGTCCTTTATTACCGGCGACGTAGGCAGTTCTCCGACATCGACGATAACCGGACTCACGCCTGTAATGGTCAACGGTATCCTGTACCTCGCCGACGACCCCGCAACGACCTTGGCCCACACGGACTTGATTACCGCATACACTACAGCAGCGAACGCTCTGGGCGGTGTGTCCGGACCTGCGGACCTGGGCGGAGCGACCCTCACTCCGGGGATTTACACCTATGCTGCGATTGCGCCTTGGACGGCCGGCACTCTGACGCTGGATGGTCAATTTGATCCCACCGCGCAGTGGATCTTCCAGATAGGCAGCGCCCTGACGACACCCGCCAGCGCCGCGGTGTCCTTGATTAATGGCGCCTCGGCCGACAATGTGTTCTGGCAGATTGGGTCAACCTTGACCCTTGGTGCCACCAACGCCTTCGCCGGAAACATTCTCGCGAATACGAGCATTAACCTTGGCGGCGGTTCCCTGGACGGCCGGGCCCTGGCCGTAAACGGTTTGGTGTCGATTAGCGTCGCGGAAAACATAAATGTTCCACTCGCCACTATTCCGGAACCCGCCACGCTATGTCTGCTTGGCTTCGGCGCTTTGAGTTTCATTAGAAGAAAAAAATAAATGGCAGCTTGGATAAAACTGTCATCCTGTGCATATACCGAAAGAAAGGAGGTATAACGGCCGGGCAATAAAATGTGTTAGTGCGAAAAAATTAATTAAATGAACGAATAAGTTAATTAAAGAAATGAAGAACTTAATTAAAGAAATGAAGAAGTTAGTTGAACGAATGAAGAAGTTAATTAAACGAATTGAAGAAGCTAAATAAATGAGTTTAGAACAAACAAAATTTAGAGAAGGAAGAATGATTATGAAAAAGTTAATTACAATTTGTGCGGTACTATGCTTAATGCTGATTTCAACATCCGTATCATGGGCAAGTGTGGTCCTGCCTCCTCCAGGCGCCCCCAGTTGGTGGAATCAAGATAGCGGACTTTACGCCTATGCATGGTGGTCGGCTGACATCATAGGGGGCGGCATTGAAGTTTCGCCGCCGGACAATGCCAGCCACTGGGCTTCAAATTACTTGGACAACGACGATTTTAAGGCCAGTATAGGTATAACTAACCAAACCATTTCAGTCGAGCTGGGTAACGAGTTTCGTCAGGACCTCTATAAGCAAATCTACATTTACATCACTGGAACAACCGCCAGTATCGCCGAGCCAGTGAATACTGTTCTCAACACCGACAGCGGAGTATTTTCTGGTTCACAGAAGTGGGACATACAAGAAGACACCGGTATATGGAGCTATGTGGTGAGCGGCGAGATTCGCCCTCAGCCTGAATACGTGACTCTGACGTTTACCGTACCAGGGATGACGGGTGTGACAAACATCTGGGCGGGTGAAAACTGTATTCCTGAACCAGCGACGATGTCTCTGCTTGGTTTGGGTGCTTTGAGTTTGATTCGCAGGAAAAAATAGAAAGTTAATAAACGAGGGTAGTATAGCCGGCACAGGATGCTGTCTTGTGTCGGCCCTTCTTCCTCAAACGATCAGTGATTAACAAGATAAGGAAAGAGATTATGAAAGCAAAACATTTAATTATTTCAGTAATTGTGCTGGCGGCAGTGTTAATCGTGCCTGTTGGGGCGAAAGCATGTTGGGTTAGCATTACGGCCACGAATGGGACAGATTCTTCGACGGTCCTTTATGCCGGCGAAATTCCCGGGTTCGACTATACCAACGACGAAAGTCAGCAGATTAGTCTTGGCGGCATTGGCTTTATAGAAAAGTTAAACCTTTACGGTAAAGCTGATCCAGAGATAGGTGTTGAGTTTGGCCTCAGGGCCGGCTCTTCAGCGACGACATTCATTGTCAATTCGGGCTTGGAAACTTTTGCCGCTTTAACAAATCCAGGCGCATATGCCTCTGCCGGCATTACGCTGACCGACAGACTTGGCGCCTCAGGTGCGATGATTACCGGCCTTTTCGCGGGCGGAAAGACAAATCAAGCCATATACAATAGTGCGACAGTATTCGCGAATCTGGTCAGTGGTTTTTCGATTGGCAGCGGAACGCAGACTAATCATGAAGAAAAAGGTAATGAATTCAGCAAGATCGCAATAAACGATACTCTTACGAGTATAGAATCCAACTTTTACTTTACCTTGTCCGCAAAGGATTCAGCTTCCGGAACAAGCGCCTTTATTGTTAACCCCGAGCCGGCAACGATTTGTCTGCTAAGTCTTGGTGCGTTGAGTTTGATTCGCAGGAAAAAATAGAAAGTTAATAAACGAGGATAGTATAGCCGGCACAGGATGCTGTCTTGTGTTGGCTCTTCTCTCTCTCTCTTCTTAAACGAGGATGGTATAGCCGGCATAGGATGCTGTCTTGTGCCGGCCCTTCTTCCTCAAACGATAAGTGATTAACAAAAAGTGGAAAAGAGAAAACCAAAATGAAACGTTTAATTACAATTTGTTCAGTGGGTTTGGTTTTATTTGGTCTGGCGAACTGTGTATTAGGGTTTGCTGAGACACCCATAACAAAATGGAACCAGGGGCCGGACATGACTGACGGGGGTTCAACGAATGGATCGCACGTTGCAGCGGATGATTTTCTCAGCAATAGTTCTCAGTCAATCACCGACGTTCGTTGGTGGGGTTCATACTTGACCCCGTCGGGAGGATGTCGGTCGATTAACGGCTTTAGCATCCGTTTTTACTCGGATGTTCCGGCCAGTTCTGCCGGTGAATTTAGCCATCCCGGGGATTTGCTGTATCAGTCCCACATTAATAACTACAGTAACGAGACGCTCTATGGCTATTCTGCCAATGATAAAACCAACATTTACCAGTATGACGCAAAACTGCCCACCCCCTTCGCGCAGATCCCGGAGACGGTTTACTGGATGAGCATCGTCGTGGACCAGGATTTTGCGAAACCATCACCTTGGGAATGGTGCAATTCCAATACCTCTTGGAACGGTGCCGCTGTTCAGGCGTCGTCCGTGGGTGGAGGTTGGAATTCTCTAACAGATTGGGATGACCTGGCGTTTTACCTGACGACAGTTTCGGTGAATCCGACAACGTTGATAGTGCCTGAGTCGGCAACACCAACGCCAACGTCGATAGTACCTGAGCCGGCGACGATTGCGCTGCTTGGCTTCGGTGTTTTGAGCTTGGTGAAAAGAAAGAAAAGTGCATAAGTAAAAAAGAGAGGCCCCCAATGCGGAGCGCTTTATGTGCTCCGCAGGGCGGCCTCAAGAAAACTAGAATAAGGAAGAGGATAATATGTATGAAAAGGCGTTTTTTGATAATCCTCCTAAGTTCCGGAAACGGCAACAATTTGTATGCTTGGTCTTGGCGTTTTGGGCGTGATTCGCAGGAAAAAATAGAAATTTAATAAATAGCCGGCACAGGATGCTGTCTTGTGCCGGCCCTTCCTTCTTAGATTGGTCAGTGATTAACAAAAAGCGGAAAAGATAAAACTAAAATGAAACGTTTAATTACAATTTGTTCAGTGGGTTTGGTTTTATTTGGTCTGGCGATTGCGATACAGACATTTGCGAAGCCCAAATTAGGCATTTGCGAAGTCAAAATTAGGCATTTGCGAAGTCAAAATTGGGCAATACGCTAATAACCACATTTGTTGCGAGGTCGATATAATGGGTACATCATACTATAAAAGTAATCGGCGCATCATTGAGTGTTCAAACATAGAACTCTGTAGGGCCGCAGATAAAAAGCGTATCTAAACAGGGCAAAAACGCAAAACGGCAAAAAAAGCAAACATTCAAACTTAATTGGAGGCACAAAAAATGAACTGGAATGAACTTGTAGCGGACCCGGTACGCCAAATGCTGACGAGGATACTAGCCTATCTTCCAATCCTCCTCGGCGCGTTAATAATCCTGATAGTAGGCTGGATTGTGGCCAGACTAATCAGGCGGGGTGTTGATTTGCTGCTTAAGGCGATACGCTTCGATTTGATGGCGAACAAAACGGGTATAACAGAAGTTCTCAGGAAAGGCGATTTGAATATTACCGCCAGTCAGGTTGTAAGCGGTCTGGTTTACTGGCTGGTTATCATTATGGTTTTAGTTATGACAGTTGACGCACTGGGGCTGCCCAAGGCATCGGATATTCTTGCGAGCGTATTCGCTTATGTCCCCAAGGTAATAGTGGCCCTGCTTGTTCTGGTGGTCGCTATGTTTCTGGCCAGTTTCGTGTCGGGAATAGTTCGCACGGCCTGCGGCAACGCTAATCTGCCCAAGCCTGAGCTGATTGCAGGCATAAGTCGATGGGCGATTGTTATCTTCGCGGTGACTATTGCGATGGAAGAGCTTGGTATCGCACCGCTTCTGGTGGGCACTGCCTTCAATATCATCCTCGGCGGCATCGTCCTTGCTTTGGCTCTTGCCTTTGGGTTAGGCGGTAAAGATGCTGCGGCAAGGTATCTTGAGGACTTAAGGAAAAAACGCTCCGGGCAATAATGAAGAATTAACCTGTCCCGGCAATAAAAAACGGTTTCGAGTCGGCATAGAAAAATGAATATGGGGATTTGGTTCGTCAGGCGGCTTGTGGCCGGGTGTGGCGAAAACCGAACCCAAAAAAAGAAAGGTTAGGATTGTTATGCTTTACACGTTAGCTGTTGTTCTGATTGTATTGTGGCTCCTGGGGTTAATCACTTCCACCACCATGGGCGGTTTCATTCACGCTCTCCTGGTGATTGCCGTTGTGCTTGTTCTGCTTAGAATCATTAGCGGACGAAGAGTCGTGTGACCTTTCGTGAGTTAGACATAAAAATTTGAAGGATAATTCAATGAATAAACTAACCTCACTGGCAATTCTTGCCGGCGGCATCGTGCTGGTGGTCTTTGGTGTTGCTGCGACAGAGTCAGTCAGTTCTGACGTTTCCCGATTTTTCACCGGCTCGCCTACCGACAAAGCGATATGGATGCTGCTCGGCGGAATTGTTGCGATAATTATCGGCCTGGGCGGCTTGTCGTTTGGTAAACCTAAGGGCGTCTGAATGCTTTGATAGAGAATATGTACTTAACGGAGTGTGTTGTATCACTCCATATCTAATTTTTTAAGAAAGGAAGAGCAAATGAAAAAGGTAATCGCGATTACGATTGTATTAACGCTGGCTCTGGCAGCCGTCTCACGAGGCACGGACAGCCCTAAAGGCGGCAGTATTGCCAAGGGCGAAGGGTTCTATATCTCTGTCCCATCCTTCGACACGAAGGTCAAACAGGGTGAAACCCAGGCCGTTACCATCAAACTGGAGAGGGGCGAGTCCTTCAAGCAGGATGTTAAGCTGGAAATTAAATTATCCAAGGGTGAAGGTATCAGCGTTGACCCGGCCAAAGTTACCGTCAAGGCCAGTGATAAACCGGATGTGCAAATCAAGATTATAGTGCCGAAGGACGCTGCCCTCGGTGAGTATAATATCTCTGTGACGGGAACCCCGACAACCGGCGAACCGGCCTCAGTGGAATTCAAAGTGAAAGTTGTCGCTCCGGATGCCGGCTACACTATGAAATCGGACAGCCCCAAAGGCGGCAGCGCAATCAAGGGCGAAGGATTCAAGATCGCCGTCCCAACCTTTGACACGAAGATGAAACAGGGTGAAACTCAAAGCGTCAGCATCTCTTTGGAGAGAGGCGATTCTTTCAAGCAGGACGTGACGCTGGAAATTAAACTATCCAAGGGCGAAGGCATTACCTTCGACCCGGCCAAAGTTATCGTCAAGGTCAGTGATAAAGCGGATATGCAGCTCACGATTACAGCGCCCAAGGACGCTGCCCTCGGTGAGTATAAGGTTTCTGTGAAGGGAACCCCGACAACCGGCGAATCGACCTCAGTGGAATTCAACGTGAAGGTTGTGGCTCCGTAGAACCCGGGCCGTGTGTTCCAGTGCCCGTTCGTGTGAGCGGGCGGTTGTTAGTTGTTGAATGGCAAGTTTGAAAAAGATCGCTAATTTTGAATTGTGCTGTAATAGAGTTAACGCCTGATCCTGAAGGATTAGGATTGAAACGTATTTTCACTTTGAGAAAGGAAAAAAAGATGAAAACTGCAATCGCTATAGTGATGATGCTGGTTCTGACGACCGTGTGGGGCTGTCAATCGAGCAGCCCGCAAGGCGGCAGCGTGCTCACAGACGAAGGATTCAAAGTCGCTGTCCCAACCTTCGCCACGGAGATCAAACAGGGTGAAACCAAAAACTTTACCATCTCACTGGAAAGAGGTAAGTATTTTAAGCAGGATGTTAAGCTCCAAATCGAAGCGACCAAGGGCATCAGTGTAGAGCCGACCAGCGTTATTATCAAGGCGAGCGAAATACCTGATACGCAAATCAGGATTGCTGCGGCTCAGAATGCCGCCATCGGCGAGTATAGCGTCTCCGTTAAGGGTATCCCAAAAACCGGACAATCGACCTCGACGGCATTCACTGTGAAGGTTGTCTCTCCTTAGGTCAAATTTACTTATTGGAATGACAGTACGTTTGACAATCGGCAAAGCGTATGTATGAAACTAAAACTAATTTACAATTATAACGCTAATCAAAAGGAGATTTAATATGAAAGTAAGCTCAATTTGCAAGTACGTTTTGGCCGTAGTCCTTTTCGCGGTGGCGGCTTTTATTAGCGGATGCCATGGCGTTAATTGGTAAAACGTTTCGGCACGAGCCTCGTTTGGATGGCTCCGCAGACGCAGGACATTGTAAACCAACAAACAAAGCATCTCTAAGGGACAGGGCCAATTCGCGATGCCCTGCCCCAGGGATGTTTTGAGAAGGAAGAACCTGTGAAGAAAACGTCTTGTCTATTACACTAAATGAAACCAGAAAGCTTCGAAAAGAGAATTTTATGAAGACATTCATGACTGAATCGAAAACGGCACAGACGTATCCAACCCAGCAGAAACATGGTAATGGGCGTCATGAACAGACAGTACCCCAAAGGCCTACGCGCGACGAGATTGCCGGGCGGGCGTATGAAATCTATCTCAAGAATGGCCGCAGGCAGGGACAATCTGAACGGGACTGGCAGCAGGCAGAAAAAGAGCTGCGCAACGAACGAAAGACGTGAAGTTGTCATGACGAGCACCTTCTCCATGAGGGACTCGCTGGGATAGGATTATGAAAATGAGGACTGGCCGGCATTGTCGGCCAGATCGCAGAAGGTCGCGGGCTGTTGAATCAGACGGTCCGCGATTTCCTGCTTGTTCAAACAATTGAAAGGAGCATTTTATGGGATTGGTATTACTTATTATTGTTATCTTACTTCTTGTCGGCGGGCTTCCTCGATGGAATTACAGCCGTGAGTGGGGTTACGGCCCAAGCGGGGGATTGGGACTGATACTGGTGATCCTGCTGATACTGCTGCTGATGGGAATTATTCCCCGCGGCTTCTAAGTAAATAGTTCCATGAATGGAGTAATCGTTAGAAACTTTCACGAAGATGATGTCTTCGGCGTGTAGAGTGTTTCGGCGATTTACGCAAACGCAGTATATATCAAAAAGAACAGCGGGGAGGATATAATGTTTTTTCTTACATACAACCGTTATTTTGATGTATTTTTAAGAAAAGACCGTCTAATCACTTTATTTGCAGTAACCTTTATTTTCGTTTTTCTTTTGACGCCTTGTGTGGGGTTGAGTTCTGACCAGAACTGTCAAATGAGCAGAAGTAACTCTTTGGCGGACGGCAATGACGCCTATAAGGACAGCAACGGCCCCACTATGATAATGAGTTATAGTAAAAAGCAATTTGTAAAAAACCCCATAGCTTCTTTTATGTATTTTGTTCCGCTGATAGCTCCTACGCTTGTTGACAATATATCAAGTGTCAATAATACGCAGCAGGTAGGTATAATCTCGTATGAAAAAAAAGTCACTTCAAAATCCTTCTATCTGGCATGCGATTTTGAAATATTGGGAAGTGGTTTTCATATGAACACATTTGATTTCGCGGGGATGATTGCGGCACATACCGAGGAGTTGAAAAAAGGGGAGCCGCTGACAGATATGCTTGATTATATCAAGTTTGACGGAGAAGGGTTTGGCCGACTCGAGATTAAGGGAACTATGACCGGTTCTACTCCGACCGTTACCGAGGTGGCCATGCAGTTCAACGCAAAAGGCCATAAAAGCCCCGTAACAATCGGTCTTTATGATATTAAACCAAAAGACGGACAATATAAGTACGAAAACAGGTCGAACCGGATAGTTGCCCGGGTGAATTCCCTTGTATTCAAAAAGACCGAAAAGACTCCCCGCATGGGAATAATAGTAGCGTCTATCAGTGACGCAGAAGAATCTGAGGGTTTCTTCAGTAGTATCAAGGGGTGTATAGCCAATTTGTTTATAACGCCGCCGAATGTAACTAAGCTCGGCAATACTACGATGCTTGAATTTGGAGACGCATTACTTCAAAAAAATGCCACGTTCACTTTTCCCAGGGCTAAAAATTTAAGGGAAAACAGAAGGGTAGCAATATATAATAAACAGAACTAAGAAGGCAGCATGTGTGTTCGGAACACGTTCAAGAGGAATAACAGGAGACAACCACCTATTATTTATTTTTTAACTTTTTACTTTTCCCCCAATCTCACCCAAACCCTACCCTTTTTCAACGGTAAAATTCTCCGCATTTTCGGAAAACAAGCTGCGGATTGATTGAGGCCGCAGCTTTTGTTTTGCGCGTGGAGGGGGTATAATCGGCGGATATGGCAAATGAGCAGGTGAAATTCTATACCGTCGGGCAGGTAACGACGCTGATAAAGACGACGCTGGAGAATGGTCTGCCGGGACGATTAACGGTGAGAGGCGAGATAAGCGGCTGGAAGGGGCCGCACTCAAACGGCCACTGTTATTTTACACTGAAAGATGAGGGGGCGGTGTTGCCGTGTGTGATGTGGGGGAGCAATTTCAAGAAGGTGAAATTCAGGCCGGAGAATGGGCTTGCGGTTTTTGCGACGGGCAACATCGATATTTACGAGCCGCAGGGTAAATATCAGTTTTACGTTGATAAGATGGAGCCGGCGGGGGTGGGTGCGCTGCAATTGGCGTTTGAGCAAATGGTAAAACGTCTGACAGCGCAGGGATTGTTCGATGAGGCGCATAAAAAACCGCTGCCAAAGTATCCGCGGCGGATAGGGGTATTGACGAGCGAATCGGGGGCGGCAGTTGATGATATAAAGAAAAGTATTTTTGACCGCTGGCCCTGTGTGTTGTGTCTTTATCCTGTCCCTGTGCAGGGCGAAGGAGCTGCTGAAAAAATCGCCTCGGCGATAAGGGACGTCAATCGTCGAAACGATAAGCTCAAGCTCGATATTTTGATTGTGGGCAGGGGCGGCGGGTCGCAGGAGGATTTGTGGGCGTTTAACGAGGAGGTATTGGCACGGGCGATTTACGATTCGAAGATACCGATAATCAGCGCGGTGGGGCATGAGGAGGATGTAACAATAGCGGATTTGGTGGCGGATGTGCGGGCATCGACGCCTACGAAAGCGGGAGTGGTTGCTGTGCCTGATGCGAGGGAAGTGCTGGAAAAGTTGTCGTCAGCCCAAAGCCGGCTGACAGGTGATATGAAATCGGTTATCGAGCTTGCGGAACAAAGATTGCAAACGATATGTGCCAGCGCAGCGTTTCGCAACCCGCTTTTACAGGTGCGAAACCGCCAGCAGCAACTGGATGAGATGGGGGGCAACCTCAAAGAATTGATTGGGGATATGATAACAGGGGCAAGGGAGCGGCTGAATGGATATTATGAACAGGTGGTGCGTCTTGAGCCGCATCGGTTGATAGGCAGAAAAATGGTCGAGGTTAATGAACTAACAAGCAGGGCAAACGCGGCTGTATCGGCATTATTAGGCAGGGCGGGATTGCTCCTTACGGCACAGGAGAATCGACTCGCGGGGTTAAATCCGAGAGCGGTTTTGAAACGCGGTTACTCGATAACGACGCTCAAACAAACCGGAATGGTATTGAAAAACGCCTCCCAGGCGCAAATGGGAGATACGCTGGTGACGGAACTGGCAGAAAATTTGATTGAAAGCAAGGTCATAAAAAAGTAGAAAGTAAAAAGGAAAAAGTAAAAAGGTACAAAAGGGCACAAGAACTATGGCGAAAGAAGAAGTAAAAAATGATGTTGGCAAACTGACTTTTGAGCAGGCGATAAAAGAGCTGACGGCAATAGTCGGCAAAATCGAGCAGGGCGAGATTGCGCTTGGCGACAGTTTGCAGCAGTATGAAAAGGGTATGGCCCTGATTAAACAATGCAGGAAGATTCTGCAGGATGCGGAGAAACGCATCGAGAAGATTGCGGAAGAGGGGAAAGGGCAGCAGTAAATGAGAAAATGGATTCCTGCTCCCGTAAGGGATGGCAAACGCCATTTCACAGGAATGACAGTCAGGCGAGCGTGGCGGAACTGGCATACGCGCAAGGCTTAGGACCTTGTGTCCTTAGGGACGTGGAGGTTCGACTCCTCTCGCTCGCATTTGATTCGCCGAAAAGACCGGCGAAATTGATAATCGATGATTGATAATTGATAATTTGGCTTACGCCGTCTGATGAGTGTAAGTAATTGAAGCACGGCGTTTATGTTAATTATCAATAATCAATAATCAATGCCAAGACAGGAGGTCGAATATGGCAGGCGATTATTTTGAACTGAAGGCAAGGGGGCCAAGCGTTGGAGTGAAGCTTGTCATTGGTCTCACCAGCTTTCTGATGATTGTTTGTGTCGTTCTTCTAGACGGCAGAGTTGTAATTGCGGATGAGCGTAATATCTGGTCGGGCCCATCAGTCGATTTCAAGCACGGTAGCCTGAAGGTATCGGAAAATAAACATTTCCTCGTGCACAATGACGGCGTACCATTTTTCTATCTTGGGGACACCGCGTGGGAGCTGTTTCATCGCTTAAATCGCGAAGAAGCTGAGAAGTATTTGGAAAACCGCAGGCAGAAAGGTTTTACGGTTATTCAGGCCGTTGCCTTGGCGGAACTTGACGGGCTGGAAGTTCCAAATGCGTATGGCCATCGACCACTTTTGAAAACAAATGGACGATTCGACCCGCAGAAACCGGACATCAAAGATGGCCCCGATAACGATTACTGGGACCATGTTGACTGGATTATCGACAAGGCCGCCGAAAAAGGTATTTACATCGGCCTATTGCCGACCTGGGGGGACAAGCTCGATAAAAAATGGGGAGTGGGGCCGGAGATTTTTGATGTCAATAACGCGAAAGTATATGGCGCCTGGATTGGCAATCGTTGCAAGAACAAACCAAACATTATATGGATAAACGGCGGAGACCGTCCCGGCGGCGGCAAAAACTTTGACATCTGGAATGCGATTGCCGAGGCCATAAAGTCGGTTGATAAAAATCATCTTATGACGTTTCATCCGATGGGCGGCAGCTCATCTTCCGAATGGTTCCACAAAAAGGACTGGCTCAATTTTAATATGTTCCAGTCAGGCCACGAAAAGCGTGACAATCCAAACTACAAGCTGATTACGCGGGATTACAATCGCATTCCGACCAAGCCCTGTCTCGATGGCGAGCCGAGGTACGAAGACCATCCGGTGAACTGGGATGTGAATCAGGGCTGGTTCGACAATAATGACGTGAGGCAGGCGGTTTACTGGAGCGTTTTTGCCGGTGGATGCGGCGTGACTTACGGCTGTCACGATATATGGCAGTTCCTCGATAAGACAAGAACACCCATATCCTCTGCAAGAAATTACTGGTACGACACGCTCGATTTACCGGGTGCGTTCGAAATGATGCATTTGCGTCGGCTGATGGAATCGAGGCCGATGCTCACTTGTGTTCCGGATGCGTCATTAATAATAGAAGGCCAAACCAGCGGCCCGGATCATATCGAGGCGACACGCGGGGATGACTACGCGTTCATTTGCAGCCCCTATGGAAAGTCGTTCAAGATTGCGATGGGTAAAATATCCGGCAAAAACGTTAAAGCATGGTGGTATAACCCGCGAAATGGCGAGTCAGCCAATATTGGTGATTTCGATAACTCAGGCAGCAGGGAATTTGACCCGCCGGGTGATACAGGCAGAGGAAATGACTGGGTACTTATTCTGGACGATTCATCAAAAAATTATGGTCCGCCCAAATAGTCTGTGTCAGTCAGCGTTTTAGTCTGTGTGAGTCAGTGTATATCGGGAGGTCGAATATGGCGAGTGATTATTTTGAACTGAAGGCGAGGGGGACAAACGTCAAGACGGAAACAATCGCTGGTATTACGACGTTTCTGACGATGGCGTATATCATCTTTGTGAACCCCACGATGTTGGGCAAAACGGGGATGGATAAAGGCGCTCTGGTGGCGGTGACCTGCATTGTTACGGCCCTTTCGACGATTATCGCGGGGGTTTTCGGCAAGGCGCCGATAGCGATGGCGCCGGGAATGGGGCTAAACGCCTTTTTCACATATACCCTTGTGCTTGGCAAAGGAATGAGCTGGGAGACGGCGTTGGGGGCGGTGTTTGTTTCGGGGTTATTATTTTTGCTGCTGACCTTGATTGGACTTCGTAAAAAACTTGTTGAAGCAATACCGCCGGGGATTATCGCGGCCATATCGGTCGGTATCGGGCTTTTCATCACGTTTATCGGGTTAGTCAATCTTCACATAATAGTTAAAAACGATTCGACGCTCGTCTCAGCGGGGCCTTTGGGGGCACAGACGCTTATAGGTCTGTCGGGATTGTTATTTATGCTGTTTTTTGAAATGAGGGGGATAAAAGGTTCGCTGCTTATCGGCATAGTTTTTTCTACGCTTATGGCCATCACTTTTGGATACGTTAACAAGCCGGTGCATTGGATTTCATTCGATGTAGACATCAGGCCGATTGCGCTTCATCTCGATATTTTAGGCGCGTTGAAGTGGGGCGTGCTTGGCAGCGTGTTCAGCCTGATGTTTATGAGTATGTTCGACGGCATAGGGACATTGGTCGCGTGCTGTCACCACGCGAAAATGGTCGATAGTCACGGCAAAATAAAGGGCTTAGACCGCTTACTGGCGATTGACGCCTTGGCTGGTATGACGGGGGCTTTGTTCGGCACATCGACAATCACCGCGTATGTCGAGTCGGCCGCGGGTATCGAGCAGGGCGGTCGCACAGGATTGACATCGGTAGTTACGGGGGCGTTATTTTTACTTGCGATTATTTTTGCCCCGCTGGTGGGGGTAGTGCCTGAATACGCGACAGCTCCGGCTTTGATTATGGTGGGATTATTTATGATGAAGGAAGTCCGGGCGATAAACTTTGCCCATATCGAGGAGGCGTTCCCGGCCTTTATTATTATCGTGATGATTGGGCTTAGCTACAGTATCAGCACAGGGCTGGCGTTCGGGTTTATTTCATTTGTGATTATAAAGTCAGCCGCAGGAAAGATAAGAGAGGTCAAGCCGGCGATGTGGATTATCGCGATTCTGTCGCTGGCGTTCCTCGCCGGCGACAAATTAGGTGAATTGATAAAATGTATTAAATGAGCGGATAAACTTTTACCGCAGAGACCGCAAAGCACGCAGAGTTTATTTTATGTTTTTTCCGAAGCGGGCTCGTCGCTTCGCTCCGTGTCTCTGCGGTCTCCGCGTGCTCAGCGGTAAAATGGGATTGAAAGGAGAATGTTATGGACAAGTTATATGAGAACGCGGAGACGGGGTGCTGTCCGAGATTTAATCCTGAGCCGTGGGACAAAAAAGAGGTAACATTTAAGGACAAACTTTTTATTAAAGACCACGTAACCAGTTTCCTGCATATCCCGTTGAACTTCGGCAAGGTTATGGTGCGGAATATGGAAAAGATTTCGCAGGCGCAGGCATTGACTCCTGAGCCGATATTGTTAAGCGATGAAAAATCGCTCTGGGGAGCGGATATTTATATCGCAGTATCGAAAGACGTGCCGGGAGCGGAAATGGTTAAGGTTTCGGGGACGTTTTTGACACAGGTTTTTGAAGGGCCATATAAGAATGTTCGCCAGTGGGTTAAGCAGATGACCGATTATGTCCGCCAACAGGGCAAAGAGCTGAGGAAGCTTTACTTCTTTTATACAACCTGCCCCAAGTGCGCAAAATACTACGGCAAGAATTATGTTGTCCTACTGGCGCAGATATAAGAGTGGAAGAAAACGGCTCCTGACCCCTTTTTCTCAAAGTTGGAAAGGTGAGTTTATGAAACTGAAAAAATCAGCAGTTGCGTCAATAGTAATAGCCATTCTCTTTGGGGGAATATCTGCCATGGCGATGGCAGAGGAAAATAATACCGAGACGCAGGATGTGAATGTTCTAAAAAGCAAAATCGGGGAACTGGAGAAAACCGTAAATGCTCAGGCGGAACAAATCCAGCAAACGGGAAAAATACTTGAGGAGCTGAGGAAACAGTTGACTGTACAGATTGAAGAGAACAATAGGCTACGAGAACTCTGTAAGAAAGCAGGGATTGTTACTACAAAAGAATCTGGCTCGGCTTCCAAACCTATCGGGCGTATCATTTATCGAGGCAAAGAAAGAGACGAGGACTGGTTCAATAGAATGTATGAACGGTTCTCCGACAAAATCGCTTTGGCGGGTGACAAATTCGTTGACCCTGAAACGTTTAAGCTGAAGAGTATTAGCGATGACTATGTAGAAGTAGGCACTATAATTGATGCCGGTTATGGGGAAAATAAAGTCGTTTCGGTTATTGGAGACAAAGAAGCGTTGATTCACTATCAATATGTCCCGCAAATGACGTTAGGGGGAATGAGGGTATCTTCCACAAATATCATCTACCACTTATGCGGATACGACCATCCTTTGATTGACGGACAGACGTTGGGCATAAAAAACCTCATTTGTGTCGGGACATACAAATACACTACAGCTTCGGGTGTTCAAAAAACTGTTCAGAGTTTCAAGATGTGTGAATGGAAATTGAAGCCGCTCACAAGAGAGCAGTTTGCAGAAGCGCTAAGAAGTGGGTTTGAATTGGTGAACTATGTAGAAAAGCAAGGAAAGACGGTTAAGGTGCCAATACGGTAATCTTCCCAGAACAGAGACTTAAAGCTTTTTATTTATCATTTTTGAAGATAAAACGAAGTTGGTCGAGAACTCAAAGGGATAAAGATTTATGCAGTTTGATTGGATGTCGTCTGTTATAGGTTTTTTGGTTGGCACAGCAACTGGGGCAGCAGGGAAATATTTTGCTGATAAATTTACTGACCAACGAAGGGGCAACGAATCAGCAAAGCAAATAAAGCGGGTATTCCTGAACGTAAAAAATCAAATGCCGGAACTTATCGCAGAATTCAAAACCGACCTTGCGGGAAGTAAGTTGACCCGAGAGTTTTTTGTTTTGCCAAATAAAAAAGTTTGTTTTGGAGGTTCTCGAAAACCTCGCTTCATATATTATGAAGAAGAACACGAGAATTTAAGAGGAAAGCTTGATTTGCTTGAGAACGAGGGGTTTCTTGTAGATATGACATCGGGCAATACCCCTCTTTATAGAATGACCGAAGAGTTTGTTGGTCTGCTTGACAAATACGGCTAAAAAAGTCGTAACAGTCTACGAAAAGCAGAGGGGTTTCCTCACGCGGGTAGTTTAGCGATGACGGAGGCGGTGTGGAGGCCGAGGAGCATAAGGTAGTCGAGGTCGCCGAGGTTGTAGTGGTCGTCACGGAATGTGTCATTGGTATAGATGACGCCGAAACAGCCGGCGGGGGTAATCAGGGGAACAATCAGGACGGAGCGTATCTGGGTTTCTTTTTGCTGGGAGAGGTCTCTTGGGAAAATGAAGAGCATGGACTGCTTTTTGTTAAGGGCTTCGGCGATTTTGTCGCCGAATTCGAGATCGGCCTGTTCGATGGTCATACCGCCTTTGTGTTTTCCGGCGTGTGCGGTCATGGGGCCGTCGCCTTTGGCACGCATCGCACCCCAGACCTGATAGGAATGGAACTGCTTTGAGACCAGCTCCAGCATAACGAGCAGCGCTTTGTCGATATGGTCGACTTTTTTGAGTTCTTCGATTGCATAGAGGAAATCGGTAGCGCGTTCAGCCTGGAACCTGATGGCGGGGGCCTTTTCGGCGCCGAGTTTTCTGATAATGATTTGCGGGCCGGAGGAAAGCGTGGCGGGTGCTTCTTCAAGCTCGACGGTTTCGCCTGGGTCGGCGGTGGGGGCTGTTTCGAAGTTAACCTCGATGGCGAAATCGGATATACGAATGACGTCGCCTGTTTTGACGTCGGCTTTGTGGATTTCGTTGTCGTTGAGGTAGGTTTTGTTTGCGCTATCGAGGTCTTCGACGACCCATTGGCCATCCTTGGTGTTATAGATAACGGCATGCTGGCGTGAAACGACTTTATCGGGCAGGAGTATCTGGCTGTTGGTGTGTCTGCCGATGTAGATTGGGCCCTTGTCGAAGTGGTATTCGTTAATGGTGCGCTCACCTTGTTTTACTACGAGACGCATTATCTGTCCTCTTCATATTGGCAGTTTACGCTAACGTTATCATCATATTAGATTAATTGCCGGGATTTGTCAAGCGAAAGGGGGTGGTAATTTGGGGTATTTGCGGCGGAAGGGGGTATTTAGAACCGAAAGCCGGCTTTGAGGGCGGTTTTGAAGTCGTAAACGTCGTTAAAGTCGTCGATGGTGTCGGTGGGCTGGGCCTTCATCCAGTTGTTCCTGATGAGCAGATATACGATTTCGCCGAAATCGCGGGTGGTTTTGACTCGCCAGGAGTCGAGGACGAGCATAGCGAGCAGGCCCCATTTTTCGAGCGCAAGCCGGCGAAGTCCTTCGCAGAGGGTTTGGCCCGTGATATGGCCCGGCTGACCGGCGGCGATTTTGCGGATGGTGTAGCCGAGGCCTTCGTAAACGAATTTTACGGCCTTTGGGTTGTATCGGCTGTCTGATTCCGAGATTTCCTCGAGCGATTTTTTTTCGGTCATAGCTTGTCAGCTTACTTTTGCGCCGGGTTTAGCGCCGGCATCGGCGGTGAGCATAAATATTTCTTTGCCGCCCGGACCTGTGGCAAGAATCATGCCTTCCGAGAGGCCGAAGCGCATCTGGCGCGGTTTGAGGTTCGCAAAAACTATGACGATTTTGCCGATTAAGTTTTCGGGCTGGTATGCCTGTGCGATGCCGGCGAGGACGTTTTTCTGAATGCCTCCGACGTCAAGCTGCAGGCGGAGAAGTTTATCGGCTCCTTCAACACGTTCGGCCTTTACGATTTGCGCGATGCGCAGGTCGATTTTGGCGAAGTCCTCGATTGTGCATTCCGGCTTAATCGGCTCAGCGGTTATCGCCGGGGTTGTTGGTTCTGCGGTAACAGGTTTTTGCTCTCCCGTGTCTTTACTTTCTTCAATCATCGCATCTACCTTTTCTTTATCTACGCGTTCGAATAGACGTTCAAAGTCATTGATATTGTGTTCCTGGAGCGTTGTGTAGATGTCCGCAAATGTGAGTTTGCCGACGTTCAGCAGCCGTTCGACTTTTTCGGCGAAGGCGGGCAGGACCGGCTTTAAGTAAATTGTCAGGATGCGGACGGCGTTGAGAGTTGCGGTCAGAGTGGTGCGTGCTTTTTCCGGGTCTGTTTTAATCGTTGTCCAGGGCTGGTTTTGCTCGACATAACGGTTTGCGAGGTCGGCAAGGGCGGTCGCGGTCCGGATTACGGCTGCGTAATTTAGATTTTCATAATTTTGCGTAATCTCGCTGCCCGCAGCGGCGATTGTTTCGATGAGTTTTTTACCCTCGTCGTCGAGTTTGCCCAGCCGGCCGTTGAGCTTGTTTTTGAGCATCGGCACGGCACGCGAGGCAAGATTGGTGAATTTGCCCACGAGGTCGGAATTTATTTTATTTATGAAGTCCTCGGTGCTGAGGTCGAGGTCATCTATGCCGGCGGAAAGTTTGCTCGCGTAGTAGTAGCGTAGATATTCCGGGTCGAGGTGTTTGAGATAAGTGCTCGCCTTTATGGAAGTGCCCCGCGACTTGCTCATTTTCTGGCCATCGACGGTCAAAAAGCCGTGAACGAACAGCTTGTTGGCTGTCCTGAACCCGCTGCCCATAAGCATAGCAGGCCAGAACAGGGCGTGGAAATACATAATATCCTTGCCTATGAAGTGGTAAAGCTCGTAATCTGGGCCGTTCCAGACGGTGTCGAAGTCGAGGCCGTTTTTGTCGCAGTAGTTTTTGGCTGACGCCATATAACCGATGGGCGCGTCGAGCCAGACGTAAAAGTATTTGTCTTCCTCGCCGGGGATTTTGAAGCCGAAGTATGGGCCGTCGCGAGAGATGTCCCAGTCCTTTAGTCCTGCGGTGAACCATTCTTCGAGCTTGTTCGAGACGGATTCCTGGATATAGCCCTTCGCGAAGATGTCCCTAAGCTGCTTTTCGTAGTTGGCAAGCTAGAAGAAATAATGTTCGGATTGTTTGAGTACCGGCGTGGAACGGCAGGTAGAACATTGGGGGTTTATCAGGTCGGTGGGCTGATAAGTCGAGCCGCAGACCTCGCAGGAATCCCCATACTGGTCCTGGGCCTTGCATTTCGGGCAGGTGCCGCGTATGAACCTGTCTGGCAGCGACATTTTACAGTTGGGGCACCATGTCTGGTCGATGTTTCTTTTTGTGATTGACCCGGCGGTATTGAGACGGCTGAAGATGAGCTCGCTGAAGGTTCGATTTTCGGGTGAGTGGGTGGAATAATAGTTGTCGAACCCGACATAAAAGCCCTCGAAATCTTTCGAGTGGTCGGCGTGGACTTTTTGAATCAGTTCTTCGGGTGTAATTCCGGCGTTGCGGGCGCTAATCATAACCGGCGTGCCGTGGGTGTCATCGGCACAGAAATACAGGCAGTCATTGCCGCAGAGCTTCTGGAACCGAACCCAGATGTCTGTCTGGCCATATTCCACAATATGACCTATATGGATTGGGGTGTTTGCATAAGGCAGGGCTGATGTAACGACGATTTTACGCGGCATAATTTTCTTTCGTTCCGCAAAGGCGGGCGTTAATTGTCGCTATCCTTGGTTTGGGGTTCATTATTGTCTGTCCGTTCATCGAAGATGTTGTCTTCGGCGTTTTCAGAATTATCGACGACTGGCGGCGGCGGTGTCAGCAGTGGGGGCAACGAGGAACCCGGTGCACTGCCCGGCTGAGAAGGCGCTATTATCTCGATTTCACTTCTTGGTATTGCCGTTTTGGTGCCGTTGTCAAGCTCGACCATTACTAACTGGGCGAGGACCTGGTAATCGACGATTCTGCCGGTGCCGAGCCGGGTGTTGACCCTGGTGTTTCTGGGCGGCAGGCGTTTTTTAAGTTCGGTGTATGTTTCGTCCTCGTATCGCAGGCAGCACTTGAGCCGGCCGCAGAATCCGGAGATTTTCGCGGGGTCCAGCGTCGCCTTTTGCAGCTTGGCCATACGCATATTGACCGGTTTGAGGCTCTTGAGGAACCTGCTGCAGCAGCATCTTTGCCCGCAGCTTTCGACGTCGCCGAGTATCTTTGCCTCGTCGCGTGCGCCGATTTGCCTCATTTCGATTCTGGTCTGGTATTCCTGTGCGAGTTTTCTGACCAGGTCGCGGAAATCGACTCTGCCGTCGGACATAAAGTAGAAAACGATTCTTTCCCCGCCGAGGATGTGCTCGGCGTCAACTACTTTCATTGGCAGGTTCATTTCTCTGATGAGTTTTTTGCAGAACTTGGTTTCTTCGACGGCGATTTTCTTAAAATGCTTTTCCTCGTTGATGTCTTCGGCTGTGGCGTACCTGACGAATTTGCCTGCCGGCTCGGTCGTGAAGGGAATTTCGGAGTCGTCGAAGTATTTTTTGAGCTGGTCATCGGGCATTTTTAGCTGTCCCGCGCGGTACGCGCCGATACTGCCCACGATGCTGCCCATCTCCATTCCTTTTTCGGTTTTGACGACGACAAGCGTTGGCACGGCGGGTATCTGCGCCTCGTTATGCTCGAACAGCCCGAGAATCCTCATCCGGCCATAGCGGACCAGCATAAACCTTTTAGTTCTCGGTGGTTTAGGTTTTGTTGCCTGTGTATCTTCCATTTTCTTTCTTCTTTTTTACTGCAAGGACCGGTTTTTATTGGTTATTGATAACTGATTATTGATTATTATTAACAACGGTCACGATTAACGCATGTTTTTGAAATCATCAATTATCAATAATCGATTATCAATTTCCGTGGGCCCCGCGGCCTGCCCTGCATAGCCCCTTAGGGGCGAAGCAGGGTGAAATCTCTAAAGTATATACGTGATTTTATCAGTTTCGGCCAGATTTAACAACAGTTGCTCTAAAATAAGCTTTTCATTGACGGATGCCTCTATGTACTGGAATGCCTTGAAGCATTCGGCTATTTTTTGTGCCGCCTGCTCCGCATTAAATCGCATGGCTATTTTTTTGATTTGTTCGGGCTGGTCGAAATTTACGATTTTTTCGCCCGCCGCGACATTTGCCAGCATCGCGTCGTGAAGGGCGCTGATAATGGTCTGAAGTATGATTGCGGTCGATTTGCGTTTTATATCGCTTGCACTGGTTGCAGGGGCGAGTTTGGTCCAGATGGCCGCAATTTCCTTTGATTGTTTTTGGATGTTTTCCGCCAGCTCAAGGGCGTTTTTATATTCGAAATCGGCCAGGGTGTTAACAATATCCGTTTTTGTTTTATATATATTTGCCTCGGCCAGTTCGAGCTGCGAATATGCGCTGGCAAGTCCTAATGAGCCATCAGCCAGGCGTGCGAAGAATTTTGCCTGTTTTTCGCCTATGCCGGTTTGTCGCAGGATTTCGATTATTTTGTCTTCCGCGATGGGGCCGAATCGCAATATCTGGCAACGGGAACGGATTGTGGGCAGGAGTTTGTCGGGCCGCGTGCAGACAAGAATTATGCAGCAATATGATGGCGGCTCTTCGAGTACCTTCAAAAGGCAGTTTTGCGATACATTATTGAGTTTCTCGACTTCGCTGAGAATAAAAACCTTTCTCGCCGAAAGAGTCGGCTTGTTGCTGATTTTTTCAATCAGGAACTCACGGACGACGTCAATTGGAAAATCGATTGGTGTTTCTTTATCTTTGCCGTCTTTGGTGAATTTAACAAGCTCTTTATAAACGTGCTCGAAGTCGGGATGCGAACCTGCGTCGAATAACCGGCAGGAGTCACAATTGCCGCAACTATCGGTGAAGTCGCCTTTTTTCACGGGGTTTTTGCAAAGCAATAACTTCGCGAATTCACGTGCGGTTGTAAATTTACCCACGCCATCAGGTCCCGCGAAGATATAGGCGTGCGCGACTTTGCCTGAATCATAGGCCTGTTCGAGCGAAACGACCGCTTTTTCCTGGCAGAATATGTCTTTAAGAGGCATTTATTTTGCCCCAAATTTTTCAATTGTTTCGGTTACTTTTTTATGCACGGCTTCGATATTGTCCCCGGCGTTGACCACAACAAAGTTTTTCTGCTGTTTGGCGATTTTGAGGAAGCCATCGCGGACTTTTTTGTGATAACTGTCGCCCTTTTGCTCCATTCGGTCGAGGTCTTTCTTTAGCCGTTTAACTGCGGTTTCGGAATCGACATCGAGGATAATTGTTAAATCAGGCCAGGGTCTTTCAAGGCAATCGGTTGCGAGCTTAATGACCTTATCCATTCCGAAGCTGCCCGCGTGACCCTGATAGGCACAGGTGCTCGACAGCCAGCGGTCAACGACGACGCATTTATTTTGTTTTAACGCCGGGGCGATTTTCTCATTCCACAGTTGGACCCTCGCCGCCATATAAAGCATTACCTCGGTTGCGGTGTCCATTGCCTTGTGTTCGGGGTTGAGCAGGATATCCCTGATTTTCTCGCCTATGGCGGTTGCACCCGGCTCGCGAAAACTGACCACGTCGATACCCTGTTTCACCAGCCAATCGACAAGTAATTTTACCTGCGTGCTTTTCCCGCATCCATCCGGCCCGTCAAGGGCGATAAATTTGCCTGATAAGCTACTTTTAATCAAGTTACCGTTCTCCTCGCAGTTTCCTGACTTCTTTTTTTACGCTTTCGAGGTTTTTCTCAACGCCAAGTTCTTTTGCCCAGTGACTTAGATAGTCCCAGTCGAGATTGCTCCACTGAGATTTTACAACGCCGAAAACATCCCTGAATTGTAAATCTGAACCGCTCTCTTTGGCCCAATTAAGTTTGCTCAGGATAACATCTTCCGGCGATAGTATCCAAAGGTCAATCCCCATTAATTTTGCTCTTATCCTGCGGTTGAACTCGGATAGCTGATGAGGACTATCTTTACGAAATATCAGGTCGGCCTTCCAGCCGAGCTTATTGTCTATAACGTTGAACATCAGGCGGTTTTTCATTGCCTCAATCGCCGCCTCGTTGCTTATATAATAGCCGGTTTTGAGCGATTTAAGAAGTTTGTCAAGCTGGTCTGGCGTTGGAGCGATAATTATATCCGCGTCGTTTGTTGCACGCGGCTGGCCATATAAACTGCTGCTTAAAGACCCGCATACGGCATAAGGAATACCGGCGGCTTCTATAAGACCAATGAGTTTCTCAAGAAATTCTGTCTGCCTTTTCATTCTTGTCTGTCTTGTGACTTGATTAATTTGTTATAAACCTCATCTCCAGCCGTGATACGAATCACTTCCTGAAAAATTTGGGACTCATTATATTCGGGGTGACGGAGTCGAACGCCATCCTCTGTTATTTGGCGCAGATTATCGCTTAGCTCGAAGGTTATTTCGGCGCGCCCTGCTATACCGATTCGCTCAAGAATCTCAAACTGCTTTTGTAAAGCATCGATAGTTGTATCATGTGGTATTAAGTTCATTTTATGCCCTAAAACAATCTCAACTATCTTAAAGATTTAAGCAAAGTTTGTGAATCAACGGACTTTTAACCGTTATCATATATCAAATTTTGAGCGGCGACAAATCTTATTGCCATGACCGCTATCATTAAGTCAATAAATTGCCCTGGAATAATATGCGCTGCTGTTAAAAAGTAATGCGAAATTGTCATGCCATGTGGAGAAGGCAGGAATGTCCATAGAAACGGTAGTCCTAATGAAACAAGGAATAAGATAACAAGCTCTCTTGCGCCTCGTAATCGGCATCGGCCCAGCATTTTGAAGCTCGTAAATATGTCGCAATCCAGCACTATTATTAATGGAAATATCAAAAGGAGCGGCTTTATTAGAATCAAACGGACCGAGGTGGAAGGCAATTGATAAAGTAAAGATGAGCCCCAGCGTGTATCCATGAAATCCGGAGCCGTATGCTTTATGGCCAATAAAACCAGGATTTGCAAACATGCCAGGGCGAGAGTATAAATTAGACCTAAACCAACCAACCGCAAAACAAAGTGCTTGCCTTCTCGCAATAAGACAAGGGGTGATTGCCGCTTCCGGTCTTCCAGGTAAACGGTTCGCTGGAAACCGATTATAAGCATAAAAATTATTATGGTGAATGAAATAAACACGAGCGTTATCAATATGCGGAGCATCTGTCCTATCGGGTGAAATATTGTCTGCGACATATTGATAGAGAACGACAGGACATCGAGGGCTATGATGAGCACAATCTCCCGCCAGCGTGCCTTTAAGATTGCTAATGTTTCTTTTGTTTCGGTCATCTTATCTTGTCAATTGTAAGTTCTCAGGGCCAATAAGGTGACGCATCTTTCGGCAAAATTCAGTGTCGGGGTTGACAGACAATTGTCTGTCGGCTGAAGCGTAAACTTTCCCTTTGTCGGTCCTGATTGCGACATAAACGCTGCTCTTGCCACGATGGTGCATACATATACTTTTTATCTCGGCGACTTTTTCCTTTGTAACGCTGGCGGCGTCAAGATTGATTCGCACCTTGCCCGCGAGTTTGTCGGTTGCCTCGTCGAGAGTGATTAATTCCGAGGCGATGATGTTCGGCTTTTCTCTTCTGAAATCCAGCCGGCCTTTGACGAATACGACGGCATCCGCAACGAGTTGTTTGGTAAACTGGTTCAGTGTGTTTGGGAACATAACGACCTCGACCTGCCCCTGCAAGTCGAGGAGGGTGAAGACCGCCATTTTCGAGCCGGCGTTTTTGCCGGTCTTGGTCAGGTTATAACGGATTTTCGTTATCATACCGCCTATTGTTACTTCCCGTTCCTGTGTGGATTCGGCAATCTGGGCGGCATTGATATTCGAGAAGATATTGATTGCCTCGGCACAATGACTCAGCGGGTTGCTGGTGACATAGAAGCCGAGGACTTCCTTTTCATACATCAGCATCATTTGTTCGGGCCACGGGTCCGCGTAGGGCAGGCGATTGTGGTCCTGTGAGTAGTCTGGTTCGGCTGCCTGGGCGAAGAACCGCATCTGGCCGTTTAATTTGTCCGTCTGAGTATCCGCCCCGTGATCCGTAGCCGATTGAAGCCCCGCCATCATTTGAGCGCGGTTGCCGCCCAACCGGTCGAATGCTCCCGCCTTTATCAGCGATTCCATTAACTGCTTGTTCGTGACCCGCGTATCGACGTTTTCGCAGAAGTGGAACAGGCTTTGGAACCTGCCTGTTTTTTCGCGTGCGACGATGATTTGCTCGACGGCCTTTTCGCCGACACCTTTGACTGCCGCAAGTCCGAACCGTATAACACCTTTTTTTACCGCGGAGACCGCGGAGTTCGCAGAGTTTACTTTATGTTTTTTCCGAAGCGGGCTCGTCGCTTCGCTCCGTGTCTCTGCGGTCTCTGCGTGCTCGGCGGTAATAACCGGTTCGGTTTCTTTATATAAAGGCGTGAAGTCAACACCGCTTTCATTGATATCCGGCGCGGTAACTTCGATACCCATATTTGTGCATTCGGCGATGTATTCTACGACCTTGTCCGTGTTGCCCATTTCGAACGTGAGAAGCGCAGCCATATATTCCACGGGCCAATAGACCTTCATATACGCGGTTTGATACGCGATGAAGGCGTAGCGGGTTGAGTGGCTTTTGTTGAAACCGTAACCCGCGAAACGCTCGATTAGCTCGAATATGTCTTCCGCCTGCTGTTTTTTAAGTCCCTTGGCGACCGAGCCGGCCACAAACCGTTCTTTTTCCTTTTGTATGGTCGAGGCCTTCTTTTTGCTGATTGCCTTAATCAGTGTGTATGCTTCGCGCAGCGGTATGTCACCGAGTCGGTTGCAGATTTGCATCACCTGTTCCTGATAGACCATAATGCCGTAGGTCTCGTCGAGGACTTCTTTCATAATCGGGTGAGGCAGCGACCATTTCCCCCCGTGTTTGCGGTCGTTGTAGTCGGGGATAAGCGTCATCGGACCCGGACGATAGAGCGCGTTTGCGGCGATGAGGTCCTGAATCCTGTCTGGCCTCATCTTCATCAGCAGTTCCTGCATGCCGCCCGATTCGAACTGGAATATGCCCTTTGTTTTCCCCGCGGCGAAAAGCGATAATACCTTCGGGTCTTCGAGGTCTATTTTTTCGAGGTCTATTTTTTTGCCGTGAATCTGCTCGACTAATTGCCTGGCGCGTTCGATAACGCTAAGGGTCTTTAGGCCGAGGAAGTCCATTTTTAACAGGCCCACCTTTTCGACCATAGGCCCTTCGAATTGCGTAACGATATCCTCGGTGCCGGACGGCTTGTAGAGGGGCACGAAATTAGTCAATGGCTCATCGGCTATTACGATTCCCGCTGCGTGGACCGACGCGTGACGGGTGAGACCTTCGAGTTTTTTGCTGATGTCGATGACCTTTTTCGTCTGCGGGTCTTTGTCGTATGACTGTTTCAGCTGCGGCTCGGTCTCAAGAGCCATATCGAGGGTCATATTAAGCGTTTCGGGAACGAGTTTTGCCAGCCGGTCAGCCTCCGCCAGGGGGACATTGAGCACCCGGCAGATGTCGCGGATTACCGCCTTTGCGCCCATCGTTCCGAAAGTGATGATTTGCGCGACGTGGCCGTATTTTTGGCGGACGTAGTCGATGATTTGTCCCCGGCTTGTCTGGCACATGTCGATATCGATATCGGGCATCTCATTGCGGTGCGGGTCCATAAAACGCTCGAAGAGCAAATCGTACTTCAGCGGGTCAACATCGCACAGGCCCAGGCAGTAACCGACTAATGTACCCACCGCGCTTCCTCTTGCGCCGACGGGGATGTTATTTTTGTGGGCGTAATTGCAGAAGTCCCAGACAATTAAAAAGTAGCTGGCAAACCCTTTTGACTCGATGACGTGCAGCTCTCTTTCGAGACGCTCTTTTACCTTGTCGTCGAGTTTGCCGTATATTTGCTTTGCTTTTTCATAGCAAAGGTTTGTCAGGAATTTTTCAGGTGTTGAGCCGTCTTCAGGGCTGAAATGCGGTGCGTGCCGGCTTTTGAGGTCAATCTCTACATTGCATCGCCTTGCGATTTCCAGCGTATTATCGAAGGCCTGTGGGCAATCCGGGAAAAGCTGCCGCATCTGCGAGGGGCTTTTTAGAAAGATGTCTTTTGGGTAAATCATCCTGTCTGGGTCGTCGGCCTTTTTGCCCGTGCTTATCGAGCACAGACAATTATGGGCTTCGTAGTCATCCTCTGTGAGGAAATGCACGTCGTTTGTCGCTATGATGCCTGCGCCCACTTTGTTTGCCAAATCAACCAGCGATTTTGATATATTCGGGTCATCGCTCTCGTGGCTCTGGATTTCTATGAAGTACCTTTCAGGGCCGAAGATTTTGAGGTATCCTTCGGCGACTGTCTGTGCCGCCTTTATGTCGCCGCCCGCTATTTGAACAGCCAGCTCTCCCTTGAGGCAGGCGGATGCTGCAATTAGCCCTTCGTTTAGTTCCATGAGGATTTGCTTGTCGATTCGGGGGCGGTAATAAAATCCTTCAGTGTAGCCGACCGACGCGAGCTTGAGGAGATTTTGATAACCGACGTTGTTCTGCGCCAGCAGGACAAGGTGATAAGCGGCGTCGCTGATTGATGTTTTTGTGCGGTCAAGCCGGCTGTTGGGTGCGATGTATGCCTCGATACCGATTATGGGTTTGATACCCGCCGCGATTGCCTTGGTGTAGAACTCGATTGCCCCGAACATATTACCGTGGTCGGTTACCGCGACTGAGTCCATACCGAGGTCTTTGCACCGCGCAAAAAGCTTTTCGAATCTTATAGCGCCGTCGAGCAGCGAATACTGGCTGTGCAGATGAAGATGTGTAAATCCTTTGTTCTCCGCCACCGTATAATCCTTTTTCAGTTTGTCATTGATTATTGCCAATTGATTACTGATAATTGTAACGGCTAAGCGGTTGGTAATCAACTTTAACGAATATACTTGGCAGCATCATAAGGGGCAAATTTATGGATTTCGCAAATTCTAATGACCCTTCACAGCAGCAATTGGGCGGTATTCCTTCGCCGCCACCGGCACCGGCGGCAAAAAAAAGCAGCGGGTGGAAGGTTTTCTGGGGCATAATCACCGGCCTGTCGATGCTTGGAAACATTATGCTTTTTCTGATGCTCATAGGGATTGGAATTGTGGCCTTTGCCGGAAAAGGCGAAAGGAAGTTTACCGAGGAGGTCATTGAGGAAGGTCCGCGGACAGCTAAAATCGCTATTATCTCCGTTGATGGTATCATAGATTCGCAACAGGCGCAGGATGTTTACTGGCAGTTGAAAGAGGCCAGGGAAGACAAGAATGTCAAAGGAGTGATTATCCGCGTCAATTCGCCCGGCGGGACGATTTCGGGAAGCGACCAGATTCATAACGAGATAATTAAATACCGCAGCGATACCAACCAGCCGGCGGTTGCTTTTATGCAGGGGGTCGCGGCTTCGGGCGGCTACTATTCTTCGGTTGCCTGTGACGAAATTATAGCTGAGCCAACGGCAATCACCGGCTCAATCGGCGTAATAATGGAATATCTCGTCCTGCAGCAGCTTTTGGAAGATAAGCTGGGGATAAACCCGATTGTGGTCAAGGCGGGTTCCAAAAAGGATTGGCCTAACCTGTTTCAGATGCCTACTGATGAACAGCTGCAATATATGCAGCAGAGGATAATCGACCCGGCTTATAAACGATTTGTCAAAGTGGTGGCCGATGGCAGAGGCGAATTGACCGAAGAAGACGTAAATCGTCTGGCGGATGGTTCTATATACTGGGCGGACAAGGCCCTTGAGGAAAAGCTCATAGACGGTATCGGGTATCTGGCGGACGCAATCGACAAAACCAAGTCGCTTGCGGGTATTGAAAAGGCACAGGTAGTTGAATACAAAAAGATGTTTTCAATTGCGGATTTGCTCAGCGCAAAGACAAACTTGTCATTGAAGATTGACCGCAGGACGCTTTACGAGGTAGCCGTCCCGCAGGCGCTGTATCTTTGGACCGGCCCGCAGTAATATTGCGAGATAGCAGTTTAACTTGCAGATAAGAAAATATTAGGTGGCTCCGCTGTCCTTATTTATTCCAAGAGTAGAAATACACTGCACTTTCAGTGCACTACGCACGCACCAGATTAACTGATATTCTTAATTCTCAGATTTATAGCTGGATGCGAGGAAAAGTAATGGCCGAAATTGGATTCGTTGCCGTATGGGTTTAATTTGGCTAATCGCGACAGCATGACCGCGGCAGCTTTTGCGTTGTAGCCGGCGGCGACAACCAGACGTGCTCCCAGCTTGTCGGCTTCCATCTCCATGTCTTGGGAGTAGGAGCTTTCAAGTAACCTGATACCCACCGTATTCAGCAAACCTGTAAGGGTGCCGCGAACAGGTATAAACCTGCTCCCGAGAGCAATTGCTGAGTTGGTAACAATACGGTCCATCGCGTGCCCCCTGATAACGTGGCTCATCTCATGTCCAAGGATGAACGCAATTTCATCCTGATTCCGCTCACATAGTTCCACGAGCGACCGGGTCACAAAAATATATCCGCCCGGCAGGGCAAAGGCGTTGGGCGGGCCGCCTTCTAAAGCTTCAAAGCCGAAGCTGCGGAGTTGGTTGGCGACGCACGCGGTCAGCCGGGAACCGACCTCGTTCAACAACTGTGCAATCTGCGGGTCGGGGTCAAGCGTTAACTGCCGTCTGATTCCCTGTGCCAAATCGCTGCCCACTTCGCGTTCGAGTCGTATTGCGTCAGCTTCACTGCCTGCCATTGACTGCCATAGCCACCTGGCTTTGCGAACCTGCGGCCCGAACATCCTGCCCATGTTATAGAATAATCCGCTCAATTCTCTTGCCTGTCTTTATGAGCCATGCATTTTGCATTTGGTCATTAACAACACCGTCTCGTTACATGTTTATGCTGCTATTGTATCAAAAGTTTGTTATTTTGCATTTTTCAGTGCCCGCAGGTAATTATTGGGACAAATAAAAAAGCCGCGCAGCCGGATTCTTTTCGCAATCGGGCTGCACGGCCAAAATTCGTGATACGCCTGGGTTTTAGGTGGTAGCTCTCTTCTTGTTGAACAGGTACACGATAATCCCAAGGGCGACCAGGCCTACCAGCCCGTTTTCGCCGAGGGTCTTCAGCAGCAGAGTAATGTTGCCGACTACCTGGCCAAAGAACGGCACCGTGTTGCCAAACAGAATCTCAACCGCGACACCGAGAGCAATCAACAGCAGCGCTATTTCAGTAATCTCCGCCAGCCACTTCCTTATTTCTGTGAAGAACTGCATCTGTATCTCCTTAAATTGAAACCAGTTATGTTGTAAAACATCCTGTGGCCTTTTTCGGCTTATATTCCTTTGCGCCTTTAATTTTTATGGAAACCGGCAAGAGACTTTGCCCCCATAGGCAATTTGGTCCCCCCTTAGCTGGCTGGCGGACCATCTTTTTAATACTGGGAAATTAGATGGGGGCTATCGGGTTAGAATTGTGTCAAAATGGGTAAGATTGGCTTGACTTAAAATGATAAAATAGTGTATAATTCAAATATGGTCGGTAGCGCAATAATTTTTGTTTTGCGGGTATGCCTTGTGACGGTGGTAGGAGCTTTCTTCTGGCGGCTCATCGAACCGAAGACCAAACAGGCGCGAATACTCAGGGCAGGATTATTGGTCATTGGTTTGCTGGTAACTTGGGCGGTAGTAAGAGGCATCGGGGCATAGCCGTAACCGCAGCTTAATTCTCAATTCTACATTCTCAAATTCTGTTTGGTCATCTTCTGCTAAATTGATTCCTCGTAGAAATTTCGCAGGTTACCAGAGACAAACAACGAAATGACTGGGCGATGCAGGATTCGAACCTGCGACCCGCTGATTAAGAGTCAGCTGCTCTACCAACTGAGCTAATCGCCCTAAATTCTTTAATATCAGGACATTACAACAAGAAGAATCCTGAAGGAAAAATTCATTTAGGTAAACTTTGCTTACTTTACAGCCCAAAAGGCGAAATTGCAAGCAAATTAGAAACGTGTTGTATTGTTTTTGGAATTGAGCGATGTCTTAAAATCGCGACGAATATTATGTCGAAGCTACTTTAGTGCTCGATGATCTTTTTGCGATTTCGACCCAGTCGGGCTGTGAAACAAATTTTTCCAGCCGGTCGAATTCGAACATAATGTTTTTCAACAATTCTTCGGCTTTTGACAAATCACCCTGTAGGGCCATTGTCTCAAGCTGCAAAGCCGCCTTGGATAATTGAACCATACCCAGATTTCTTCCCGCCCCTTTTATCGCGTGAGCGTGCGATACTATATCTTTTGCATTGGCCGCCTTGACAGCGGAAATTAGTTTCTGAAGGTGTTCCATGTTGCTTGCCAGATAGGTCGGCATAATCTCTTTTATCATTTGTTCATCCATACCGCCTGCCAAGACCTTTGCCCAGTTTATTATCACTTCATTATCATCGATATCATCTGGTTGCGTTATATTATTGTTACTTTCAACCGACACAGCGACTTGGGGCGAATCTGGTTTTCCAAGGAATTTATTGAGCATCGCCACCAGCTTTGTATATATCACCGGCTTGGGCAAATAACCGTCGCAGCCGGCTTTGAGACATTTCTCCTCGTCGCCTTCCATAGCGTTTGCGGTCAAAGCCACAATCGGGGTCTTGATGCCGTTGTCTCTAAGAGCCATGGTTGCATCGTAGCCATCCATCTGGGGCATGTGAATGTCCATAAAAATGAGGTCAAAGCTCTGGCTCTTCGCTTTATCAACCGCCTCCTCGCCGTTATCCGCTAATGTCGTTTTGAGGCCCATTTTTTCCAGCAGGATCTTCATCAGCATCTGGTTTGACTTGATGTCTTCCGCTACAAGGATGCTGCCGTTAAATCTGACCTGTTTATTTACACCTGTCTTATAGCCGACGCTATTTCTATCCAGCAGGGGTTCATTTGCCATATCGATATTAGCCGGTATTACAAACGCGAAAACCGACCCCTTGTCCTTTTCGCTGGTAAGTGTAATTGTCCCCCCAAAAAGCTCCGCGAATTTTTTAGTGATAGCCAGCCCTAAGCCCGTTCCTCCGTAGTTGCGAGAGGTGCTGCCGTCTTCCTGAGAGAATGATTCGAATATCTTTTGCTGGAACTCAGATGAGATACCGATGCCTGTGTCTTCCACTTCAAAACGTATAAACCACTTGCCGTTGTGGTCTTCCATTGAGATATTCACATAAACATGTCCCTGTTTGGTGAACTTTATGGCGTTGTTCACAAGGTTGATTAAACATTGGGACAGGCGTGCCGGATCGGTAAGGATATTCGCGGGGAGCCGGCTTTTCTCATTAATAGCGAATTCGATTCCTTGTTCCGCCGCAAAAGGATGCATCATCGATTCGATCCTGGCGATAATGTCCGCGAGCGAACATTTTGTCATCTCGATGGTCATCTTGCCTGCTTCAATCTTGGACAGGTCAAGAATATCATTAATTAACTGCAAAAGATGTCTGCCGCTGTTATAAACTGTTGTAAGCTGTTCTTTGTGCTGCTCGGAAAGGTTTTCTCGGAGCAATATTTCGGTGAATCCGATAATGGAATTCAGCGGCGTGCGGATTTCGTGGCTCATATTGGCCAGGAATTCGCTTTTTGCGGCGCTGGCCTTCTTGGCCTGAGCGGCCAGTTCGCATTCGCGGGCGGTGGAAATTCTCAATGATTCGTTGATTCGTTTCAGCTCATCCTCCGCTCGCTTACGTTCGGTGATGTCGATACATGTCCCGACCCATTCTTTGGTATTTCCGTCTTTGTCGATAATTAGAAAGCCGCGCGCCAGTAAATTCCTGTAAACGCCATCGTGCCTGCGCAGACGAGATTCGACCTCAAAGAGACTTTTTGTTGCCACAGCGTTATTCCATACCTGTAAAGTGTGCTCAACATCATCCGGATGAATCGCTTTGGCCCATTCTGTGCCCTTTATTTCTTCGTATGTCTGGCCGGTAAATTTCCGCCACGAAGGCATATCTTCTTCGACTTCTCCACGGGCATTTGTTACCCAGGCCACCTGACCTGTTACTTCGATATATGATTTATACCGTGCTTCGCTTTGCTTCAATGCGTTTTCTGTCTGTTTCTGTGCGGTGATATCTCTGACGGTTGCCTGGACGCACACCTTTCCGCCCTGTTCCATTTTGGTCAGCAGCACGGTCGCGGGAAACTCTTCGCCGGTGATTCGCTTGTGTGTCCATTCGAAGAATGAAGAACCTTCTTTCATTGCCTTTTCTATCATTTCCCTGGATTTATCCGCAGAAGCGCCACCGTCCGGCTGTTGCAAAGGCGAAATGTCCCATGGTCCGAGCGATGTAAATTTCTCCTTTGTGTCAACATGGAACAGTTTTAGCGTTGCCGTATTACACGAGGTGAACTTCCACGAAGGAGGTTCGATTGTCATCAGGGCATCACGCGAATTTTCGAACAGTCCGTGGTATTTCTCTTCGCTTTCCTGCAAGTGTTTTGAGAGGATAGATTCTTGAACAGCCATGGCAACATTGCTGCTGATTCCATCCAGCATTGCGTCTTCGGGGGGTTGTATTGTATGTTTGGAGAACAGCGCCAGAACTCCGAGTACCTGTCCGTTTTCAATTCGGAGCTGGTATCCGGCAAACGATACAAGCCCATGCTCTTTTGCCCACTGGTGGTTGTGGACGCAAGGGTCATTTTGAACGTCATTTGTGAGAAACTTATGGTCTTCGCCTGAGGCGATAAGCCCGATTTTGTAACGGCCGAATGGAACTCTGCTGTGCGCCTTGCCGTTTATATGAGTGTAACGACCAGAGCTTGAAATCAGATGCAGACACCGGTCGCGATAAAGACAAACGTGAGGTCCTTCTTTTGCCTCGGCATGGAAGCAGCCCTGCTGGCACAGGTCCCCGTTTTTAATCAGCCATATACGGCAGAAATCGGCATCAAAATAGCTTACGATGTCGTCGGTAACCTTTTTGAGCCGGTCTTCGAGCGGAATATTCTTAAGAAGCGACTGCTGGAGCGAGTTGGTACCTATTTGCAGGGAGAGCGTTCTATTTTGTTCTTTTTCCGCCAGCTTGCGTTCGGTAATATCTCTGACAATGTGAACTACATCTGTTACCTCATTGCGGCTGTTCAATATGGGAGAAGTGGACACTTCCAGATATTTATTAAAGCTTTCATGGAAGATTTCTGTTTTGGCGGGTTCATTAGTTGACAGGGTCTTTCTGCAGGGGCAGTCCGGAATCGGCTCATTTGTTCCGTGCACCAGTCCATAACAGTGTATGCCGACAAAATCCTCCGGCTTTCCACCCAGGACATCCGCGAAGGCCTTATTGACTTTTTTGAGTTTGAAATCGCTGCCAACAATCGAAATCAAATCCGTAATTGAATCGAATGTTGTGCTCCATTCTTTAGCCGACTGATACCTTTCCTTGTAAAAACGCAGCCGCTGCCATCTCCAGACAAGCCCGAAACATGCCCCAGTTCCTCCCAGCAGGACGCCGATAAAAATGATTATGCCAAATAACTTCTGGCGAATCGGCGAGAAAACCTCGGAGGAATCTATTCGGTTGATCAAAAACCACGGCGAATGCGGCACCGCACGAACGTCGGCTATCACAGGCGCTCCGCGGTAATCTATGCCCTCTACTATGCCCTCTTTGCCCAGTACCGCCTGTGCTGCCGGCCGCGTTTTGTTCTCTTTAATTGAAATAGACAGACCGAGAGCGGTTTTTTGTTTAAACCTCAATTCATTAAGATAACGTATGTTATTTCCTTCCCGCCGGACAAGCACCGTTTCCGCCGAAACATTTTGCACAGGCCAGGTGCTGAGTAAAGGGTAGAGATACTTCGCAGGGTCTATGCGCAGTGCAACCACCCCGATTAGCCGGTTATCGCTTCCGTTGAGGATGGGAACAAGGACCTTCAGATATATTTGCACATTCTCCTGATTAACGTAGAAATCCTCAAAGGCAATCTCGCCCGACTGCAGAATCTCGGAAGATTGCTGTGAAACATATGAAACGGGCCGCTCGGGGACATCGGGGACTATTATCTTTTTGCGATACTGGTTATCAAGCAGGAATACGCCGTCATATTGATCGGCTGTCTGGAAACAGCTTAACCACGCCCGTAACTGTTGTTGAGCGTTCTGGTCGTTTGGGTCATCGAAGTATTTACGCACAAGAGCGGTAAATGCCGTGTTTTTGTAGAAAATGCCGCCATCTTCAAGGCAATTCTCTCGCCAATGTGCCAACTCGTTTGCCTTTAGTTTGCCGATAGAGGAAAGCTGTTTTTCAACTTCAACCCGGAGGAGTGTTTTCTGATTGGAATAGTAGAAGTAACCGACCATGATTATGCCCGCGGACACAATCACAAATAGCAGGATTAGAAAATACGGACTAAATTTGTCTTTTTTATTCCGCGCTTCCATAGTGCGTGAATTCCTTTTTCTTTAAACGCCAAAGGCGCATTTCGCACGGGACCCGTGCAGGTTAACCCATCAACGTAACACTCAACCAACCCCATTTGCAAAAAGCGTGATTTGCCTTAACAAAGCACACTTATGGCAGTTGATTTATCGGCTTTTACGGCCTGCGGTTTAACGGCGTACAGTCAAATTATGGTGATTTAGCGGATTTTTTTAATCGGTCTTTATTGCCGGTCGGTTTTTGTGGAAGAGCGTTATGTAAACTGCGTTTTCATTGCTGGAAACGCGGTGTTTAGGGTTTTAAGGAATTAAATGAGAAATAAAAAAGCCGTGATAAACTCACGGCTTTTTTGATTTTTTTGTTATGTTATTTGCTCAGCTTTTGCGTCTTCGTAACAAGGCCGCTGCGCCAAACGCGAACAGGGATAACGTGGCCGGCTCAGGGACGACGGCGATAGCTGATTCGCTATAGCTCCCGCCAGTCAAGCCGGCGATGGAGATGATATGGATGCCGACACGCAGCTCGCCGGTATAAAGTTCCGAAACAACATCTTCCAGGTCGCTGCCCGGGTCCAAATCGAAGCGGATTTTAACCCACTCGGGCGGCTCTGCCGGCTCAACGCCGTTATGGGAAGGCGGCGGGTCTGCTCCGATGGTGAACTCTCTGTCCGCATAGAAACCTATCGTTTCGCCGCTGGGCAGGTTGTTTCCTGGGCCGCCGGCACTAAAGTCCGTCCCTGGGCCATTAGTTATTGTAGCGATATTCAGCAATACCCCGTCGTCGAAATAGATTCTTGCCAAAGAGGAATCGATGGCGCTGACGTTGTAGAACGTGAAGTCAACTATCGACGGTGTGCCGTTCGATACTTCCATATACATATTTACACGAGAGTCGTTGCAGTATGGCCCGTTGGTGGTAAAGATGTCGAAGTTAAAGCGATAGATATTTGCCTGCGATGTCCCCGTAATTAGCAGAAGCGTAACAACTATAAAAACAAGCCGCAATCTCAAGTGCGCCACTCTCAAACCCTACTCCTTCTTCGTTTACCCTTCTCTCTTTTTACTTCTATCAGCAAATCCCTTACTCTCTTATAAGGTTTCTGCCACTCTCTTATACACTATCTTAATTGGGATAGGCCGATAATGTCAAGCAAAAAATCGGAATTCCTACTAAAAAAAATACATTTCAAAATGGGTAGTTTGGCGGTTAAAACCGCGTTTTTGGCCTAAAAAAGGCCATTGTAAGCAGGAAAGGGGGGAATCTTAGAAAATTTCAAGAAAATCGCATGCAACAGGAAGCGATTTAATATGGGGACATTACCCGCCAGTTCGCTGGGGTATTGGCAGGCCAAGTTCGGCCATGACCTTTTTCATGTCCTCCCAGACCTTTCTGCGGTTGTCGTCTGAGTAGTTGCGAAGCAGGTAAGCCGGGTGGAAGGTGGGCATAAGCTTTATGGGTTTGTGTCCTATGCCGGGGACATAATCGTGGAACATACCTCTTAGTTGGCCTATTGCTTTTGGCGTGTCCAAAAGTGTTTTTGCCGCGTGGGCGCCGAGGGCGACGATAATTTCCGGATTAATCAGCTCGATTTGCCTTTGCAGATAGGGGATACAGGCGATTATCTCTTCGGGTTTGGGGTCACGGTTATCCGGCGGTCGGCATTTGATTACGTTGCCGATATAGACGTCTTGCCGTTTGAGACCGCAGGCGGCGATGATTTTGTCTAACAATTGTCCCGATCTTCCGACAAATGGTCTCGCCTGTTCGTCTTCGTCTGCCCCGGGCGCTTCGCCGACGAACATTATGCGGGCGGATGTATTGCCTTCTCCGGGCACGGCGTTTTTGCGAGATGAGCCGAGTTCGCACTTTCGGCACTTGCGCGTCTGCTCCGCGATGACTTCAAGCTCTTTGATTGTTTCTGGTGAGGCGGGGGGACGAGTTTTTTTCACCGCGGAGACCGCAGAGTCCGCAGAGGTTATTTCTAAGTTTTTCCGAAGCGGGCTCGTCGCTTCGCTCCGTGTCTCTGCGTTCTCAGCGTGCTCTGCGGTTAATTTTTTTACAGTTAATCCGCCGGAGAAGAATTCCGCCATTTCAGCGTGCTGGCGAACGACCTTTTTTATGTCAGGATTACTTTTCATAAGCCGGATTGTAATTGCATTTTCATCCGAAGGCAACAAAAAGCCCCCACTGCTTCGCTTTGCGAAGCAAAGCGGTGGGGGCTTATGCGAATCTGCGATTTATTCGTTTTAGACAAGGCCCTGAGCCAACATGGCTTTAGCGACCTTGACAAAGCCGGCGATATTTGCGCCGACGATGAAATTGCCCGGCTGGCCGTATTCTTTCGCGGCCTCGCTGGCGTTCTTGTAAATCGTGACCATAATGTTCTTGAGTTCCGCGTCGGCCTTTTCGAAGGTCCACGGGATTCTCTGGCTGTTCTGTGCCATTTCAAGACCTGATACGGCGACGCCGCCCGCGTTGGCTGCCTTGCCGGGCAGGAACAGCACTTTATTTTTCAGGAACACATCCGCTGCTTCCGGTGTGCAGGGCATATTCGCGCCTTCGCCGACCGCTATGCAGCCGCTCTTGGCGAGTGCCTTTGCGCCTGCTTCATCAAGCTCATTCTGAGTCGCGCAGGGCAGCGCGATATCGCACTTGACGTTCCATATACCGGCGCAACCCTCGGTGTATTTGGCCTTTTTGTGATATGAGAGGTATTCCTTGATTCGTTTGCGTTCGACTTCCTTGAGTTTCTTTACGGTGTCGAGGTTGATGCCTTCGGCGTCATAAATGTAGCCGTTGGAATCGCTCATCGCGACGACTTTGCCGCCAAGCTGCTGAACTTTTTCGGCCGCGTAAACAGCGACGTTGCCCGAACCGGAAACGGTAACGGTCATACCTTTGAAGGATTTGCCCATATCTTTAAGGGCTTCGGCCATAATGTAAACAAGGCCATAGCCGGTTGCTTCGGTTCTGACCAATGAGCCGCCCCAATCGAGGCCTTTGCCCGTCAGGACGCCTGTGAACTCATTGCGGATTCGTTTGTACTGGCCGAACATAAAGCCGACTTCACGAGCGCCGGTGCCGATGTCACCAGCGGGGACATCGGTATCCGGGCCGATGTGCTTGGCCAGCTCAGTCATAAAGCTCTGGCAGAAACGCATTACTTCGCCGTCGCTTTTGCCTTTGGGGTCAAAGTCGGAGCCGCCCTTGCCGCCGCCCATCATCAGGCCGGTCAATGAGTTTTTCAGAATCTGCTCAAAGCCGAGGAACTTGATGATGCCGATATAGACGCTGGGGTGCAGGCGGATACCGCCCTTATAAGGTCCCAGCGCGCTGTTGAACTGAATGCGGAAGCCGCGATTGACCTGGAATTCGCCTTTGTCATCCTGCCAGGGGACGCGGAAGATGAACTGTCTTTCCGGCTCGACGAGACGGTCAACGATTTTCGCCTTGACGTATTCGGGATGCTTGTCGAGGACTGGCTCGAGTGAATCGAGAACCTCTTTTACTGCCTGATGGAATTCTGCTTCTCCGGGGTTGCGCTTCAGGACTTGTTCATAGACGGACTGCACTACGGCGTTTGCCTTCATTTGAGTGACCTCCTTCATTGGTCTTGCAATGGGCTATTGGGTTTAGTTTCATATTATCAGCGTATTTACTGACATACGTTAAAGAGCGTTTCCTTTGGCGAATGAAAATAATATAGCGGTCTTTTTGAGCGAGCGAAAGCACTAATTCTTAATAGAATCCATCAGATTGGCTTATAGACCTATAAGGCAGGGCGGGGGCTGTGCCCGTTTTGAAAAACGGCTCCTGACCCCTTTTTCGTCACGGGATAAAACAGATGACCCGGCTTCGTTTTTGACTGCTCCCGTTAGGGATGCCAAATGGCAGCCGTGGCAAGCCCGGTGTCGCCTTTAGTTTCTGTCGTCGTTTCACTATGCCGGACAGGTTGCTACGGTAAGAAACACAAAACCTGCTGGCTGATAACGTCGCCGAGGATGCGGGCGGGGGAGTCGGCGAGGTCGATTACCTTAATCACGTCGGCGTATTTGGTCTTGTCCGGCAATAGCGCAGTAAGCTGATTCGGCTGGGCGGTAAACCAATTTTCGTTGAAGGCAAAACCTTTGTGCGAAGGGAAAATCGCGACGTAAAAAATGTCGGTCTCGACGAGGTCCTGGAAGAAGTGCGTTCCGAAAGACAGGTCGGGAACAAGATTTGTTCCTTCGCAGGCCAGTTCCCCCAGCACGGTGACATTATTGATTTCCGAAAAGCTCACAGGAACGCCGAGCGATGGGGTTGTTGTGCCCCATCGGCCGGGGCCGAGAAGCAGCAGGCCGGTGTCTTCGCGATTGGTGATTTGTTTATTCAGTGCGCCGATAGCGCGGGCGATGTCGTATTTTTGCTGGTTGGGTACAGCTTCGTATTGTTTGGGGTCAACAAAAATAACGCGTTTGATGTCGGCGGAGATGGAGCCGCCCATAAAATATCCGTGGCAGAGAAACAGCAGCTTTTCCGCTTTGACATCCGTGGGAATCGCGACAGTCTCGCGTCGGCCTTTTGTTTGCAGAGGTCTGCACTGGAGCAGGTTTATCATCAGTTTGTCTTCTTTTGTGAAATTGACCGTGAACTCAACATCGACGGGATAATGGTAGCTGGTTTCGAGGCGTTTGAGAATTTTTTGCATACAGCTGACGAAGTCAGTTTCCTTAAGGAGCTTTTCAAAGGTTACAAGCCAGTATTGCTGTTGTGTCATCCGAAGCGATTTTGCCTTTTCCGACATTTCGTGGTCGGGCGTGGCGACAAGGTCAATGTTGAGGTCAATTTTTTTGCTCAGAAGCTCCTGAATAGGCATTGACATAAGGCAGTTGTTCTGGATATCGAGCAGGTCAACATAGTGCTGCGAGAATCTCCTTACGTCTTCCATATCGGCAAGCGGGCGCAGCAGGGGGGCGTCGAGGGCGATTGTCTGCGGGTAATCGTCTTCGACTCTGCCGACGGCGCGGGTTCCAAGCCCGACTACTAATCGTACCATGCCGGCTTTGGGGTCGAGGTCGGGGTTCCAGACGAATGTGTTATAGGAAAGCGCGACGCCCGCCAAATCCGGGAAAAAGTAATTGTCGCGGTATGAGCCGGAGACACGCTGTACGAGCAGCGCCATTTGTTCATCCTGCTGGTCGAGTCCTCTTTGCAGCCGATATACAAGCGCATCGTCGCCCATTGTGCTTGCGTAAACTTCCCGCACAGCCGTTTCGAACTGGGCGAGCCGCTGTTCGGGGCTGCCCTGGTTGGTGCAGAACAAGCTTTCGTATTTCCCCGCGAATGCGTTGCCGAATGCGTCTTCGAGCAAACTGCTTGAGCGGACAATGATTGGCGACTGGCCGAAGTATTCTATCATTTGCTGGAACTGCTCTCGCACCTGGTCGGGGAATTTGCCTTTGAGCAGACGGTCCCGGATTTCTGGGGCGACTTTGAAATAGCCCTCTTTGGTCTTTTGCTCCATAAGGAGCTTCCAGCAGTCGTTTTCGACGATGTAGGTGTAAAAGACGTCCGAGCCGACGTAGAATGAATCGTGCTGTTCGAGATGGCCTGCTAAATCCAGCGAACGGTCGGATGATACGATGTTGTTTGCGAGCAGCATACCAACGGCTTTTCCGCCTATGAAGCCGGTGCCGATTAGACGCTCTTCGATATTAATAAGGTCGTTTAAGGAAAAGTGCTTCTGGGCAAGAGCGAGGATTCTTTTTTCTTTACCAATTATAACCCTGCACAGCCGGTCGAGGGTTTGCTTTTTGTCCAGATTTGATGTTTCAGGAAGTTCAGCGACTTCCCTGGCTCTTATGAAAAGGCGGTCCCAGTAATCGAGCGTTCTTTCGGCGGATTCGATGCCCTGTTCGGATATCCGTGAAAACAGCCGGCTGGCGTCAACGGAGCTCGTGATGGGGACAAATTTTTCTTCCTGCTGCAAATGCGGAAGGAACATCGTGGGAGAATATCTTTTCCAGACCTTCAGCGGGTGGATATAAAATCGGTCTTCGAGGTTATACAGGTCGAGGAGCAGTTGTGTTGTTTCGCGGATTCTGGCGATGGTTTTGAAGGAGTGGTTATTCCGCAACAGCGCGAAATAAGCGATTGTGTCCAGCTCGAAAAGATACGGACAGGTAATCATAAAAAAGTTGCCAATCATCAGGTCGGTTGCCCATGCGTTCAGCAGGTCGGAGAGGCAGTCAAAGACGTAGTGAGCGCCGATGCCCTGTTCGGAAATTATGCTGTGGACCTGTGCGGAAAATAATTCGAAGCCGCTGTGCGCGTCGAGATTGAAAATCTGGATGCCCGGCGCCGGCTGAAGCAGCGGCTCGTGGTCGGCAAAGCGCATATAGATTACTTTGTGGCCGTTGGCGATGGCGGTTTTGACGTATGGTTTTACGAAGGCGGCGAAATCCTCGATGCTGTCAACCTGCCAGACGACGTTATCGCCTTTGCGAAGCTGGTTAAGTATGGCGTCGAGACCTGTCAGGCCAGTGCTAACCTGTTCGGGCATAAGTCCATCCTTTCCGGATTTTAACAAGTTATTTCAAGCTGTAAGTCGGGGTTGCATTTTGTCAGGTAATTGTTAGGATAAGCAAAACTTATGCAATTACCTGCGATTTAACTTATAGCAGTATAAGGATAATACTAATTGCCGGCAAGGCAAGTGCAAGATTGTTTGGTTAATATGGTTCATCAAGGGGACTTATAATGCACATAGAAACGTTGAGGATGTTTTGCGATTTGGCGGACCTGCGGAGTTTTTCCAAGACGGCGGACAAACATTTAGTCAGCCAATCCGCGGTTTCGCAGCAGGTAGCTCAACTGGAAATCGAGCACAAGTGCCAGCTGCTGAACCGGCAGAAAAGGCCGCTCGAATTGACAGCGGCAGGAGAGATTTTTTACCGGGCCGCAAGGGATATGGTGGACAGGTACGAATTGCTCAAAAGCGAGATGAACACGCTGAAGCAGGCGGCACAGCGCAGGGTAAACGTCGGGGCGATTTACAGTATCGGGATGCATACGCTGCCGGAGTATCTCAAGAAGTTTATGGTGAAAAAGCCGAGCGTCAATGTCCACGTGGAGTACTTTACCGCGGACAAAATTTACGAGATGGTGCTGGCGGGCGAGCTGGATATCGGTCTTGTCGCCGTGCCTCGGAGGGACAAACGGCTGGAGGTCTATGATTTTGAGGATGAGCCGCTGGTTTTGGCGTGCAGTCCGAAACATCCGCTGGCGGCACACTCGCATATCGATATTCATAAACTTCAGTTTGAGCGGTTTATCAGCTTTGAAGAAGGCGTCCCGACTCGCGTATGGATAGACGGTATTTTCCAGCGATACAATATAGTCATAAGGCCTGTGATGGAATTTGACAACGTCGAGACGGTCAAAAAGGCCGTTGAGATAAATTCGGGCGTCAGCATCCTGCCTCGCCCGGCGATGCTGCAGGAGCTTGCGACGGGCACCATAAAGGCGATTGAATTTGAAAACGAGAGGTTTGTGCGTCCGACGGGGATTCTTGTTCGCAGGGATCGTGTGATGAGCCAGGATACGCGATACCTGATAGACCTCCTCCGTAAGAGGTGAGAATTGAGAAATATGAATTAAGAAAAAATTCAATTCTAAATTCTTAATTCTAAATTCTAAATTTATTACACTATGCAAATTAAAGCCATAATATTTGACCTCGACGGAACTATAACGCAGCCGTTTTTTGATTTTGACGCGATACGCAGGGAGATGGGTTATCCTGTTGACGCGGGACCAATTCTGGAATTGATGGAGAAGATGACGGCAGGCGAGCGGGATGATGCGGAGAGGATTTTACAGGCACACGAGGAAAAGGCGGTCGCCGAATCGACACTGAACCCAGGCGCAAAAGAGACGCTTGAAGAATTGCGCAGGAGGAAAATTCTCATAGGCATATTGACCCGCAACAAAAAGGAAAACGCATTTGCGGTTGCCGCAAAACACGGATTGAAATTCGACGCGGTTGTGGGCAGGGAAGAAGGGCCGGTAAAGCCCGATGCTTTTGGCGTTTTATATCTTTGCAAACAATTCGCGATAAAGCCGCAGGAATCGCTTGTAGTCGGTGATTATCTTTTCGATTTGCTTTGTGCCAGGGCCGCGAAAGCGATTCCCGTGTTGTTAAAGAATCATCACAAGGCCGATGAATTTGCGCAGTATGCCGATTTTGTTATTGAAAATATCGCTGATTTACTCCAGATTATCGACGGCAGGTAAAAAAATTTACCGCGGAGAACGCGGAATAACTGGAAAAATTGGAAACTGCCTCACTTTTTTTCATGAATGATAATGGCAATAAGATGATGAAAGAAATTAGTTTAAGTAAAACTTATTGCAATATGAATTTACTCTTTGGGGGTGGCATTTTTCTATTCATGTTTTCCGTAGGTGTATATTCCGTTTATGGGAGTATTACAGCTAAGGATACGCAGACCGCGTGGAGTGCAATTTTTATCGCAATTATATGTCTGTGGGTGGCATATGGTATATTCACAGAATTAGTGTCTTTTGTCCGGTTTTATTGTTTGAGAGTAAATCTATTAGATGACAAGTTGATCCTTAGTACGGGTGACAGAGAATGCCAAATTCCAATAGGTAAAGATACAGATGTAATGTGGTGTATGAATGGGTTGCTAATAATATGGCGGTCGGAAAATGGCAATAACATGCTTTTATTGAAAAGAAGCCTCTTGTTATACCATTGGATAGGATTGCGTTCATATTTTCAGTCTAATGCCAACTTTATCTCGTCTAAAGAGGATAAGAAAAAGCTTTTGAAATTGTTGCATATTAACTTGCGTAACCCTTTTAAGTATATTAAATGGCCTGCTTAACCATGGGAAAATTCGGGACTGTTTCTATTTTAATATTGATTGGACTGTGTGGCTTGGCGTCTTGTGCCGAACAATCGGCGTATGACGCTAACTCCGTGTCGAGCGTTCTGGATGGTCTTAAGCAAAAGACAAGCCGGCTGCAATCTTATCAGTGCGAAGTCAGTTACCTTTTCAGCCAGCCGGTGCTCGAATCGAAAACGCTGCGGACAGGAAACCTGTATTACATCCGGCTTGGCAATGGCTCAAAGCTGCGAATTAATTTCGATACGCTGACACAGGATGAAAATCCTCAGCAGAAATACGGCGAACAATACATCTTCGATGGCCGCTGGCTTACGCATATTGATTACCAGATTAAGCAGGTGCAGAAGAGGCAGTTGGCTGAGGCCAATGAGCCGATTGACGCGTTTGAATTAGCCAAGAGAAACTTCCCGCTGATTGGCTTCGACAAGACGGAGGATTTGAAAAAGGAATTTGATGTGAACCTGGTCGGCGAGCCGAACGGGCTTATAGATTTGCGGCTGAAGGTCAAGCCGGATTCGCAATACAAGGATGATTACAAATCGGTCGAGGTCTGGATTGATAAGGGATTGATGCTCCCTGCGAAAATCTCGGCGGTTTCAACCGAGGGCGATATTTACGAGATAAGTTTTGTTAAGCCGAAGGTCAATGAAGTTATTGACGAAAAGGCATTTGAATTTACAATTCCAGACGGCTTCGGCAAGCCGGAAATAATTCCGTTGAAGACGAAATAGACGAAATAAAATGGATTCCCGCTTGCGCGGGAATGACAAGGGAGAAGCAATTTGAAAGGGGATGGTAATGGCGAAGGGAATAGTGATTTATTATTCGAGGAGCGGCAATACAAAACAGATGGCGGATATGATAACCAAAGCGATGAACGAAGGCGGCATGGAGACCGACTGCAAAGATATCGCCAAGGTCAAGGTTGAAGATTTGCTGAAGTATGATGCGATAGTAATGGGTTCACCTACTTATTACGGTGGAATGGCGGCACAGATGAAGCAGTTGATTGACGATGCGGTGGTCAAGCACGGCCAATTAGATGGTAAGGTCGGGGCGGCCTTTACCAGCGCAGCCAATATCGGCGGGGGGAACGAAACAACTGTTTTGGACATTCTGCACGCGATGATTATCAGCGGCATGGTAATCCAGGGCGATCCGCAGGGCGACCACTATGGGCCGGTCTCGATAGGTAAGCCCGACCAGAGGGTCGAGAAGCTTTGCGCACGCTGGGGCAAAAGAATCGCGGAATTAACCAAAAAATTAGGTCATTAGATGATTTCGGGGATAGCGTTTTTTTTGAAAAAAACGCCGATTTTCCTTTGACAACGCGGTTTTGTATAGGTAAGTTTCAGTCATCGGCTTGGAAAACAAGGAATGTTAACCCTCTTAAGTGGAGGCATATCAATGCAAGAGTACGAAAATTTGAAAGTGCTGGTAGCAGAAATTGAAGCAGACATCAGCAAGGCCGAGGGCGGAAACAAGGCCGCAGGGACGCGGGTTCGCAAGCAGATGCAGGGTATCAAGCAGGCGGCCCAGCTTGTTCGCAACAAGGTTCTGGAAATCAGAACAACACAGTAAGAAATTAACAGGCACATTTTGACGCTGGATTTGGCCTGCATCGGCTCGCTGACGCGGATAGCCGCGGGGTGAGCCGAGTGATAGACAGCAATTGCGCTAAATCCCCATTTTCAGGAATTTAATAATGCCTCCGCCGCTATTATTTGATTTATCGAAAATAAACCTCGCCGGCAAGCCGGTTTTTAACAGGGATGATATCCTCAAGGTCAATCCCCAGAATTACGAGATGCAGCAGCTCGATGGCGTGCTCTGGTATGACAAACCCAATATGCTTGTGCTTGGCTACAAGGACGTAACCGACAAAGAGTTCTGGGTCCGCGGGCACATACCGGGAAGACCCCTGATGCCGGGGGTAATAATGGTTGAGTCGGCTGCCCAGTTATTGAGCTTTTTCGTCAAGCAGATTATGGGGTTACAGGGTTTCATCGGCTTTACGAGTATTGACTCGGCGAAATTTCGGTCAACCGTCGAGCCGGGCCAGAGGCTCCTGCTTTTGGGCAAAATAACGAAATTTAAGCTGAATAGAAAATACGACGCCTATATCCAGGGTATGGTTGACGATAAAATGGTTTTCGAGACCGAAGTATCCGGTATGGCAGTTTAAGATTTTTTTTACCGCGGAGACCGCAGAGTTCGCAGAGGTTATTTTATAGTTTTTTCTCCGCGTTCTCCGCGTGCTCAGCGGTAAAATTTGGGAGCAGGGAATGGCACAGGATGAGCAGGTTTTAGTAGTCCAGCGGAAGGTATTTGAAGAGGCGGGCGCGTTTAATGGCCTTGCACTCGATACCCAAAAGTATCTAAACAAACTTTTTGCTCCCGGTGTTCCCCGTTTTATGCCCCGGCCGCAGGCGGAAAAAGACCCATCCTTTAAGCAGCTCATTCCTTATGTGATTATGACCTGCAACGGCAAATACCTCAGCTACGTTCGCGGCAAACGCGCGGGCGAAACCCGCCTCGTCGCCAAACGCTCAATTGGTATCGGCGGTCACATAAATCCGACCGATGATATGCCCCTTTTCGGCAATTTCTACGATACCTATCTTGCCGCCGTCCAGCGGGAAGTCGCTGAAGAGGTCTCGATAGAGACCAAATACGAAGACAAGGTTGTTGCTCTTCTCAATGATGATTCAAACGAAGTTGGGCAGGTGCATCTGGGAATTGTTCATTTGTGGACTTTGGATGAGCCAAAGGTTAGCAGAAAAGAGCAAATGATAACGCAGATGGGCTTTATGAGTATTCCCGAATTGCGGGAAGTTCGGGATACTATGGAAACCTGGTCGCAGTTATGCCTTGACGGTCTTGCAAATATATAGGCGGGCGAGCCGCGAATTTTCTCGTTTTTTCTTGCAGTTCGACAGATAATGCCCTATAATCTTGAAAATGTCTGAACGAATCGCTGTTTTTTTGGCGATATTGGGAATAAAGGAATGCCAGATGTACGTTCAAACTTGCCGATGGGGCACAGGGATGTTTTTGTGGGGTCGATTTGTTTTTTTGCCTTCTAATGATGTTTCTTCCTTAATCTTAGCGTAGGTTAAAGAAAGGTCTGATTTGGCTACGATAGTGAAACTGCGGCGAAAAGAAGAGGGCTTGGCGATTAGCGGGCTTTTGGGTGTTCTTTTCGCAGTTCTTATCGCCGGACTATTGCTGGTTGCTGTCTTGACTCCAAAGAAAGCGCAGCCAACATCGCCTGAACTTTCAAAAATAGAACAGCCAAATGTGCCTGCGTCCTCAAAGCAGGAGCAGTCGTTATATAATACCCGGTTGGCGACTGCCGCGGCCAATAGAGATTTTCCCGGTTTTCTTACCGGGGCATGGTCGAGAAAAATGGATTACGGATTCAAAGCGACGGATGAACAGAATGATGTATCGCTCGCAAAACCTGTCTTAGTTTATAGCATCGATGAGAAAATCGTCGGAAATCTGAATGGAGGAGCGGGTTTGGTCGCGGCCGTTAAGCCGATAGGTGAGTTGATATATCCCGTCCAGGTAAAGCAGGAATATCGCACGTTGTTTGGTGTCCGATTGAGAAGCAATAATGAATGGCGGGGGACTTACCTGGGCAACCCTCATCTTGCTGCTTCGCTGCAGGGGATTCGAAAGGCGTGGGCATCAAAAGACGGCGATGGGTTCAAGCTGGTTTCCTGCATTCAACCTCGCTCTTTTTTCTTCATTGCATTAAATTCCGACAAGCCCAATCTGACCCCCGTTACTCGTGTAGTAGTAGGGAGTGGTCAATATCTTGTTCCCCCAGCCGACTGGAAGGTCATAACTCCGGCGGAAACTGTTTTAGAGTCGCTGAAGCTTTACTGGAAATCAGGTGTGGATGTTAATGGTATCGGGCTGCTTAACGATGCCAATCAATAGATAAACGAAACGAACGAACAATGAAATTGAAATTAAGGAGAACAAAAATGAGGAGCAGAGTTTTGGCCGTGTTAGTGCTTGTGGCTTCGTTTCTGGCGCCCAGTTATGCCGGTACGCTTGCTGTGCCGGTGATTGGGCAGGAAATGGACAATTGGTGCTGGAACGCATCCAGCAATATGGTACTGCAGTTTAATGGGTTCCCCCATACCCAGACGGAGGTTGCTGTCTGGGCCGTTGGCGGTTATAACGTCCCCAATCATCTTTCATCGACGACCGTCGGCCCCCTTCTTGCCGTTGCGGGCGATCCGTGCTCAACCTATAACAGGCAGGGATGCGGGCTGGTTTTAACTCAATTCGGTCCTGTTGATTCATCCTATTTGTCTCGTTGTTTGACCATGGACGAGATAAAAGAAGAGATAGATGGCGATCGGCCGGCGCTTTTGCTGATTCGCTGGCTGGACGGAGGCACGGACGTTGGCGGCCACATAATCGTACTTCGCGGCTATGAGACGGGTGATAAAGTTGCCTTAGCCGATCCTTGGCCGGCGGACAATAACGTTCATGGTGCCGGTACGGAGGGAGTTGCTTATCTCGTGGATTATACCGATCTGTTTACCGCAGCCGGCAAATACTCCGATGCTTCGGCAGCAATTGGAAATAGCTGGACGCGAACGCTTAAGACCGGCCGTATTCTGGACCTGTGCTTCCTCATTGATTCGACGGGAAGCATGGGGGATGATATTGCTTCTGTAAAAGCCGCATCGTTAAGCATGATTGACGATTTAGTGGCTAATTATAAAAACCTGCGTATTGCGGTTGTTGATTACCGCGACAATTATACCGACGAGTGTCCGTCCTGTGCATCGTCGGGGGACTGGATTACCATGGTGCGGTCGGCGTTTACAGAAGATGCCAATGTGGCAAGGGCGGCGATTAACGCCATCTCTACCGGCGGCGGCAACGACTTGCCTGAAGCGGTTTTCTCTGCTCTCATCCGCACAATGTCCGGTTCGGAAATTGGCGAATGGAGAAAGGATGCCGAGCGACACATTATCCTGATGGGAGATGCCCCCGGTCACGACCCCGAACCTTGGACGGGCGGATATTCATACGCGGATGTGCTTGCTTACTGTGCAGCGGACCCGAACAAGAAATTTATCGATGCATTACTGACGGGAGGTGGGTCGGATGTTGAAGAGGAATTCGGCGGCTTTGCGGCCGCTACCGGCGGCACTGTGCGGTCTGCCTCAGGCAGCGACGCAGGGGAAGCGATGGAAGAGATAATCGCAGAATTCACTGAAACGCCGCGGTCCCCGCGTGGCGATGTAGCAGCATTCAAGCCGACATTTACCTTTACCCCGCCGACGGAAGCGATGGGGCCTGCGGTCAAGAATGTCCTGCTTGAGATACAACAATGGAAAGTCAATGCAAAGACCCCCGAGAAATCTGCATGGAAGAAGTATATGCTGGTCAAACTGGCTGGCGATGCCACTTCCTGGACGCCCGTAAAGTCCCTTCCTCAGGGCGATTATAAGTGGCGTACGGGATATGTCCGTGGGGCAGGCGTTTTCACATTGCCATCCGGCACAAAAACAAAGATAAAAGCGGCAACGCTGGTGGAACCGAACTGGACGGACTTTACACGAGTGGAGATTGAGGCAGCTATTCCCGATATGGTGAGCCCAGACGACTCCTTTATTGCGACCGACAAGGAAGTAGATTACACCTTTGGCACGGTGCCTGGTGCCACTGGATATGCTCTGGGGATTTCTACTTTTAAAGAGTCAGCAGAGGGCGGGGCCTGGAAACTTTGGAAGAAAGTAATGGTCAAGCCCCCGGCGGATGCAAACGCAACTATTACAGTGACGGTTAAAGGGCACACGCTTGACGCAGAGTACGAATGGAGTGTGCAATCGCTGAATTTCGACCATCCTAAGCCCGTGTGGACACCTTAATTACTACTGATTTCCATAGTGCCTGTGGCGGAGGAAACGAACCTCCGCCACAGGTCTGTGTTTTGGGCTGGAGAAGCAATGAAAGCGACGCGATTTATTCTCGCATGTTTGTTTGTTGCCGGTGCATTTTCTTTATTTGCGCTGACAAAGGTTTTGCTCAAACACGGAGGGCAAAATGATAAGGCGCAAGTATTATCGACGCACCAAATAACCCAAAGTGACCTATCTGTTGCGCAGGCCTCCAAAGAAAACAATGGTAACGCCCCCAAAACGCTCGATAGTCATCCCGACAGGTCCCTGTCTGATGAAGCCGTTGCTTTTGCGAATCCTGCGTCTAAAATCGGTATAAGTCCGTCCAAAGATTTGCCTGTGTCTTCTGTATCTGAAGGCAAACCCAGTTTGCCTGTTGGCCAAAAGGCCGAAACCCTTCCTGCGTCGCAAGACAAGCCCGATTTACCTGTTAGCCAAAATCATCAGTCGGCTGCTCCTGTTGGCGCAGCGGACGAAACAAAATCGGATTCTGTGGAATCGAACCCCTTTGATATTGGCAGATTATATTTCAATAACCCGGAAGTTTACGGACAGAACGGCGAACTGCTGCCTTCGCCGGAGAAAGTGCTTGCGAGTAAGGCACAAAGTATTTTGGAAAATTACAAGGACAGGAATGCAAAAGGGGTTATCCTCTCGGAAGAGGTAGTGGGGGAAACTCAATCCGGCCCTTCTGATACAGAATCGCCTGCCGAGGTTGTTACCGGCGTTGAAACGGTTGAAATGCTCGCGGAGCAGAGTACCTCCGACGATGCCGCTGACGTCAAATCACGGACCGACCGGCTTTTGGCGGCATTGGCCGACGATAATCCCGTTGATGTTCGCCTTCAGGCGATTTACCTGCTTGCGGATGCTGCTCCCGACCAGGTGAAAAAGTTTCTTAATGATAAAGAGGATGTAGTCCGTTGTGAAGCGGAAAGGATTGTTGGCATTCTCCCGCAGGATTGGTAACGGTTCCGCAAAAACGCGGACCGCAGCAGGACATCAAATCGGCAGCAAAAAAACAATTCAGGGCATTTTCTTAGCGTTTCCTTCTCGATCTCGAAATAATTGTGACACCAAGGCCGAAAAGTAAGAGCGTGGCGGGCGAAAAAGAAACCGGTGCCAATCAGGATTGCAGAGGCGAGTTCGAGGTTGCCTACTTGTTAATCAAGTTAAACAAGTTGTTTGCCTGTTCGGCATCCAGGGTTTTTAAGATTTTGTATTCTTCAAGGGCTGATTCTTTATCGCCGGTCACTAAATAGGCAACGCCAAGATTATAGTGTGCCACAACAAAATCCGGCTGGATTTTTATGGCCTGCTTATATGGTTCTACCGCCTCCTGATAGCGGCCAAGTTTGTAGTAGGTAACACCAAGATTGATATACGCGTCGGCATAATCCGGCTTGATTTTTATGGCTTTCTTATATTCGTCTGTTGCCTCCTGTGAGCGTTCAAGTTTGTAATAGTTAACTCCAAGATTATAGTGCGCCTCGGCATAATCTGGCTTGATTTTTATGGCCTGCTTATATGATTCTGCCGCCTCCTGCGGGCGGCCAAGTTTGCTGTAGGCAACGCCAAGATTATAGTGTGCCTCAACTAAATCCGGTTTGATTCTTATGGCCTGCTTATAGGCTTCTGTCGCATCCTGATAGCGGCCAAGTATGCGGTAGGCATTGCCAAGATTATAGTGTGCCTCGGCATAATTCGGCTTGATTCTTATGGCCTGCCTGTAGGCTTCTATCGCCTCCTGATAGCGGCCAAGTTCGTCGTAGGCAGCGCCAAGATTACCGTGTACCTCGGCCAAATCCGGCTTGATTCTTATGGCCTGCTTATAGGCTTCTACCGCATCCTGCCGGCGGCCAAGTTTGCCGTAGGCATTGCCAAGATTATAGTGTGCCTCAGGTAAATCCGGCTTGATTCTTATGGCCTGCTTAAGGGCTTCTGCCGCATCCTGATAGCGGCCAAGTTCGCCGTAGACCATGCCAAGATTATTGTGCAGCAACGGAGCATTGGGTGCTTTTGACAACATGTATTCAAAAAGGTCGACTGAATTGCGCCAGTGAATGAGGTAACTGCGCGTGGCAAAGGATTCGGCAGAAGCCAATATCAGGACAAGCAGAATTATAACTACAGATTTTGAGCCGCTGATTACACTGTTTTTTAACCGCAGATTACACAGAAGAGAAGCGAGAATCATCAGCAGGCCGAAGGAAGGGAGATAGGCGAATTTGTCGGAGGCGATTACGTTGGTAAAGCCAATGATGCCCATTGTGGGCAATATCGCTATGAAGAAAAAGAGCCAGCCGGTAAAAGCCGCCCGTGTCCAGCGGAGGGAGATGAGCAGCAGTGGGATTAAAATGCAGGTGCCTATAACGCCTGCCAGAATCATCGGCTGGG
>Ga0105104_10000060_pt1 | contig 68892 bp, 53 predicted proteins | sample PPLLaktember2015_3_FD_87034 | JGI IMG/M metagenome (GOLD analysis project Ga0105104, IMG submission 87034) | Freshwater sediment microbial communities from Prairie Pothole Lake near Jamestown, North Dakota, USA - PPLs Lake P7 Core (6) Depth... | ecosystem: Environmental > Aquatic > Freshwater >... | reverse complement strand
CGTCTCGCCAATTTTCGGTCCTCGAAAATTTGGCTCAACAGGGCGTTCCAGGGGAGCACCGACACGCCCCTATAGCACAAAAATAACCTTATCTTAGTGACATTCTTGACTGTCCCCTTTTTTTCAAAGGAGTGTATATCCCACTGCGTGGGGTCCACAATGTCCACATTCTTGCCTATGCTTGCCAATGGCCATGCTTTGCCAATGGGCCATGAATGATGAATTGAAATTCGGGTAAACACATCTTTTTTATTTTTGAAAATATGAGAGATTTATCGTATAATTTTTAATTGAGGTGATAAAAATGGACGCATTACGACAAATTGTCAGAATTCCCAGTAATCATGAATTGAAGATAAAAATACCCGAGCATATCGCTGAAAACGAATTGATGGAAGTGATTCTTCTTATTAAATCGAATAAACGAAGTTATGGGGAAAAAATAATCCAATTGAAGGAAGCAGCCAAAGACCCTATGTACCTCGAAGACATGAATTCCGCAAACCGGGATTTTGAATATACCGATTTAGAAGAATGGGAATAAACAATGATAGAATATAAATGGAATATTTTCCTTGCAAATTTGGACCCGGTTGTCGGGTCGGAACAGGGAAAGACAAGACCTGTATTAGTGATAAGTGAGGAAGAGATCAACCAGATACTTCCTGTTTTAAATTGGGAAGATGTGGCGCGTTGCGCCGTTTTTGTTTGACGTGCCTGCGGCACGGGTAGAATTAACAATTAACAATTAACAATTATCAATTATCAAGTTGAGGAAAAAGGGGACAGTCAAAAAAATCCACACGGTGGGGCATTTTAAAACTATTCCCAGCCTAAAAATGGAAAATTGGCTTATCGATTGATAATTGATAAATGGTAGAGCCGCAAAATCTTGCGTTTCGACCATACCCCCCACCCTAAAAACACCATAGACACAGCCCTGAAAGCCGCGAGGACGGCATTTCGCTGCTGCAAAACAAACCAGGACACGATCCCCACTCCTTTTTAACTCCTTACCCGGGCACCACCGGGAAAATCCATGCGTTTCACCCGGTATCCCGGGCTTTGAACGCTATCATTGCTGCTTTCAAAAGGATAACCCGGGCCCTGGGGAAGAAAAATCGAGCCTCGGAACTCCGACGATGAATGTTAAACATTGAACGATGAATGTTAAACATTGAACGATGAATGTTAAACATTGAACGACGAATGTTAAACATTGAGCGACGAATGTTAAACATTGAGTGACGAATGTTAAACATTGAGTGACGAATGTTAAACATTGAGCGACGAATGTATAAACATTGAGTGACGAATGTTAAAGATTGAACGACGAATGTTAAACATTGAGCGACGAATGTTAAACATTGAGCGACGAATGTTAAACATTGAGTGACGAATGTTAAAGATTGAACGACGAATGTTAAACATTGAGCGACGAATGTTAAACATTGAGTGACGAATGTTAAAGATTGAACGATGAATGTTAAACATTCAATCGAGGGGTTTAGCGCTGCGGAGATGGTTTTCTAACAAGCACCTTAGACGAAACATTTGCAGGTACTTCGGTTTAACACCTTTGCGCCTGGAAAAATGCGTCAATAAATGGTTTAGGAAGGTCTGTCGTTTGAGGGTGAAATGATATAGGGTGTGTGAATAATGCCTGTGATGTTCTTTTTTCCGCCGGCGTTCCTGCTCAAATCGCAGCAGGTCATGCTTAAGACCTTTTAGTGCTCCTCTTTATCTTTCATCATTCTCCAAAAGGATTGGGCGAAAGAATCAGCCGCAGAGAACACGGATGGACACAGCGGGATAAAAAAAAAGGAGAGAGGATCGCTCCTCTCTCCTTCTTTATTAAGTGAGGTACTGTTTACACGTTAAGTTTTTAGAACCAGAGTCTGAATCCAGCCCTGTAAGACCTGGGTGATCTAATAGACGTCACTTGCTGCCAGGAACTGAGATAGGTGTTATAACCGTTAACGGTAGCTGCGTTGAATACATTAAATATATCCACCAGGAACCCGATCTTGGTCGTTCCGCCCAGCTTGAAGGTTTTTTCGAGCCTGAGGTCCAGGTTTACATAGGTGGGATAACGGTAAGAGCCCCTGGATTCGGCGTAGATAACAGATCTATTGGGGTCTACGGATAGGGGAACACGAACCAGCGGTGTATAAGTATTTCCGCTGATGACGGAAAAGTTACCATTAAAGTTGATATCGAAAGGCAGGATAACCGTGCCCTGTATTTTCAGCATGTGGGTGGGGTCTGTTCCCAGTCTACCTTCGCTGTTGATCTGGTTGTTGGGGTTGGCGTAAGTGGAGTTGCCGCCGTATCCGTTCCCGAACGTATTGCCGACGGTACCGGTGGCTTTACTCCATACATAGGACATCATCATCTGCCAGTTATGGGAGAAGCGTTTGTTCAACAAGACTTCCAAACCGATATATTTTCTCCACAAAGGAGTTTCGATCCAGGGGAAATCGCCGGGTTCCGGGTTAGTAATCAAGTAAATGTTTTCTCCAGGGCTGTTCTGTTGTATCCAGAGATCGTAGGTTTTATTGGAATACAGATTGTCGGTCCATTTGACTTTTTCATATTCGCCGGTAATATTGATTGTACCCATTTGGTTGTAGTTTCTCCTATGGATGAAGGTAACGCCCAGGGAGAAATCTTTCATCAACTGACGTTCGACACCGACGGTCCATTGATCCATGTACTGTTGTTTCAAATTATCGTCGATAGTATAGTTGCTGGTGTTGCCGGGGATGGTATAATTCAGGTACCATTCTCCTTCCCAGAAAATGGATTCGGAATAATCGCCTTTGCTCTTGGAAAGGTTCCTAAAGGAGTAGATATAAGCGCCTTCATAATAACGGCCCCAATGACCTTTCAACGCCGTGGAGTGATCGCCGAAAACGTCGAAAGTAAACCCGATCCTGGGGGCGAAAGCGCCTTTGGTTTTATATTCTGTCCCGGGTAAATCATCGACGCCGCCGCGGGAGAGATCAAACCTCACGCCGGGGTTGATGGTCAGACGGTCCGATATACTCCAGGAATCCTGGGCGTAGAACGAATAGGTATTCAAATTGGCATTAATATCATATCCTTCGTAATCCCATCTCAAGTAGGGTTCACCGAAGTAATCGCCATAGAATTTTCCACCGGGATAACCGCCCTGGTCTCGCTGGGTAGCCATAATAATGTCGGTTCCGAATTTGAAATCGTGGTTCCCTTTGATGAAATCTTCGGCGTGATGGGTAACGGAGAAGTTGCCTTGCATACGGGTCCTGTCGCCTTTATAGAAGGTATTTGCATTAATGGTACTGGTGTTGTCGGAATAATCATAGTGGCCGGGAATATCTCGCCCGCTGTGGGGTTCAAGTGCAAAATACCCGTCGAAATAGGCTATTTTACCTTCCATGATGGTATAATCGGAAAATAAATGTTGAAAGCTCAAGTTGGCAACAAGTTCCGGGGATTCCTGGTCGACTGTTGCAGCCTGGTCCACCAATTTACCGCCGCCTCGACCGCTTCCGTCATACGTATCGACTTCGATGAAGGAATGAACCCTGGTTTTTTTAGAAGGCTGCCATGAAAGCTTCAAGAACCCTTTGGGTTGTTTATAATCCAGGTCATATGTGGTACCGGAAAGCTGGGTTTTGTCCCTGTAAAGCAGACCTGACAAAAAGAAAGACAACTTATCTTTAATGATCGGACCGCCCACATCGGCGTGTACCGAGTAAAACATGGTCTTGGAGGGAGTAAACGTGGTGGAATTCTTACTATTCCACTTATCATTCTGGTATAAAGCATCCATATAGCCTTTGTACTGGTTACCGCCGGATTTTGTAACGGTATTAAACACAACGCCGGTAAAACCGCCGTATTCGGCAGGAGCACCGATACCGCTGATGGAAACTTCATCGACCACGTCGTAATCCAGGAAGACCCAGGAACTACCGCCGGCGGGGTCGGAAACGTCGACACCGTCGATCTGGTAGAGAATACCGGTAGAGGAAGCCGCACCGTATGCCACATCACCTGATATCCCGGGTGCCAGGTTGACGGCATTGGTGGTAAACTGGCTGTTGGGAATGTTTTGAAGATAATCGGAAGTCATTTCCACTGTCGCTGTGGCTGATTCTTTGACGTCCACAAGGGCAGTTTTTCCCATTACGACGACTTCTTCCGTAATTTTTCCCTGCTTCATCACCAGGTCGACGGTGAACGTTTTGCCGATGTGGATCGATATCCCGGTTTGTTTGGCAGAGGAAAATCCTTCCAACGATGCAGAAATAATATACGTACCGGGTTGAAGTCCCATAAACCGGTAAAGTCCTGCATCATTTGTGATTGTTGTCTTTGCAGCTCCGACAACTTCTCCGGAAGCTAGTGTCACTAAGACGCCGGGCACCGGACTTCCATCTTCTAATGTAATTGTCCCTTTGAGTGCTCCTGTTTCTTTCGATTGTGCAAACACCAATGAAGGTATTATCAATAGAAACACTGCTAAGGTCAACAGCATATGAAATCGTTTCATATAAACCTCCTAATTTCATTGTATTATTATTATATTTGGGAAAGCAATATTATTTCCAAATCCCGGTTATTCGATTTTAACTGATTTATTCTTATTCTCATACTTTTTAAATCCAATTTTTTGAGCCTAAATCCAATATCTTGAATTTAACCACCGGGAGAGTTTCGAAAAAAAAATTCACCGCGGATCATTCTCATACCTGCGCCTAATATTTATGGCCGATTATTTCCCTGTATGCAGAGCCATCGATGGCGTCTTTCACGGTGATATCGAAAATATACTTCCCGCCGGGATAGGGGTTTAATGGAATGGAGAATTCGATATTTTTTTGATTTAATAAAGCCTCTTTCGGCTGGGTAACGGTTTGTGTTTTATCGATCCGGTCAATTTTTTTATAGTCTTTGTATACATAGATGGTGACGGAGAAAGTGGCTTCCATTTTTTCATCCGGGGTATTCCGAAAAGAGATATACTTAACCGGGACCTGGATGATGAGCAGGTTTTTTTCTTTTTCGATGCGGGATTTGAATTTGATGACCTGGCCGGATTTTTTGTCGCGGTTGATGATAAATTTGGCGTCTTCTATCGCCGACATGAGTTCCACCGACCAATTGCGCAGGCGGTACACGCCAAACTCCTGTTCATCGACGAATTCGAGGTAGAGGTTATAATATTGGTAAATCCATATTTCCGTCAGGACTCGTTTTTCCCGGCCAAAGGAATCAAGCATATAGCGCTGCTGTACCGAGCGTTCATCCGGGTCTCCAATCAATAGGTATATCCTTCCCCGGTCTGCGTTCCATCCTTTCCCCGTTCCTCCGCCTTCTTTGAACCAGCGTTCGACGTATTCCAACCGGCGCTCATATTCGATTTTATTTTCATTTTCATCGGTCTCAGGGGTGGGGTCTCTTTTTTTCCAGAAATCTTCGATAAATACCTCCCTGGCTTCTTCGTCCGGGAGGTTTTTATATAAGCGAATTTCGTCTTTTAGCATGATGAGCCGTGTTTTTTCTATAAAATCATCGGCGGGTGAGTCGTTTTTTAAGCGTTTCGATTTGCTTTCCAGGGGAACCGGCAACAGTAGGATAATGATTAATAGTGAATACACCCATTTCATTTTATTACCTCCTATGGAATCACATCCGATTCAAAACATGGACTCGGTGTGAAGGTTATCCATGTTTTTAATTATAGCCTTTAAATTTCTCGCTTGCAAGAGTAATTTTATATGTTTTGAGTATGGATACGAAATTGGGAAGCGATTTTGAAGGAATTAAGCGAATATATATCCCGGGTTTCTTATTGGCGGCAGCCCGGCAAGTTGGGGGTGAAAAGGTAAAAAAACACTTTAAAAAAAAACTCCATTTGTGTAAAATATTCCCGATGAAAAAAAAAACAACCCTCGCCCTGTTTATCGGTTTAATCTTTTTCGCTGTGTGTTCCCTCGGCTTTGCACTGGACCCTAAAAAGAAGATCACCCAATATGTACTTGATGTTTGGCCGGACGACAGCGATTTGTCTCAAATAATAATACAAACTATGCACCAGACCCGTGACGGCTACTTGTGGCTGGGCTCCCAGGACGGGTTGTACCGGTTCGACGGTGTACGACTCACCGCTTTTAATAAAACCAATACTCCAACTCTAAAAGGAAACAATATCGTCGCATTATACCAGGACCGCGGGGGAACCCTCTGGATCGGCACCAACTCCGGGCTTACCCGGTTCAAAGATGGAAATTTTTCCTTCTTCTCCACTCTAAAAAAAATACCCGGCGAAAGAATCCGATCCGTCATCGAAGATCGCAGGGGAAACCTCTGGATTGGGACCGATAAAGGACTGGGCTGCCTGGGTAATGGCAAATTAACCGTCTACACAACTAAAAACGGGTTAACCGACGACAACATTTATTCCCTTTCTAAAGACCGCCAGGGAGCTATCTGGATCAACACCTTCGAGGGAGGGCTTAACCGCTTTGAAGACGGGAAATTTTCCGTATTCCCCATTAACGAAATTCCGCCCAAAACCGTTATCAACTGCATCTATGAAGACCGCGCCGGGAACACCTGGATTAGCACCTTCAAGGGAGGGGTTCACCGCCTTAAAAACGGGGAAATTACTCACTATCCCTTAAAAAACGCGATGTCAAAAGATATCGTTATCGCCCATATCCTTGAAGATCGCTCCGGTAACATCTGGCTCGGCGGATATAACGGAGGACTGGTTCGCATAACGGACGGAAAATTTTCAGTATTCCCCACCTCGGTGGAATTGAGTAAGCAAATCGTGAGCACAATGCTGGAAGACAAAGAGGGCAGCCTGTGGCTGGGTACAGAAAACGGGTTAAACCGGCTCCAGGATGGGAAATTTACCCCGTATACTACCAAAGAAGGACTAACTAGCAACGATACCCGGACGGTGTTCGAGGATAAAAAAGGGAACATCTGGATGGGAGGCCTGAACGCCGGGCTCACTCGCATGAGCGATGGGAAATTTACTACATACACCACCGACCATGGATTGTCCGGCAACAGTGTGACCTCCATTTCCGAAGATTTGGATGGCAATACCTGGATCGGCACAATGGGAAATGGAATCACCCGCATTCAAAACGGGAAATTTACCGCTTACACCACCCGCGACGGACTCCCCGGCAACATTATAACGGCCTTATACACCGACAGGGAAGGCAATGTCTGGATCGGTTTTTTCCCCCATGATTTGACCCGGTATAAAGATGGAAAATTTACTCCTTTTACCTCGAAAAACAACCAATCCATCAAAAACGTGAGGGCAATCCTCCAGGATAAAAAAGGAGGCATGTGGTTTGGCACCTTGTTGAGCGGACTGTTCCACCTTAAAGATGGGAAAATAACCAACTATACCACCAAAAACGGGTTGCACAACGATAGTATATTAGCCCTATGCGAGGACAGCGAAGGAACACTCTGGATCGGCTCCTTCGACGGCGGACTTGCCCGGTTAAAAAATGGAAAACCGACTGCTTACACCATGAAACACGGGTTGTTTAAAGATACCATTTACCAGGTACTGGACGATGGGAAAGGAAACCTCTGGATGAGCAGCCAAAAAGGTATATTTACCGCCAACAAAAAAGAACTCGATGATTTCGCCGAAGGAAAAATAAGCAAAATTCACTGCACCTCCTATGATAAATCCGACGGCATGCCGAGCAATGAATGCGGCGGCGGTACATCTCCTGCCGGATGTAAAACCCGGGACGGAAAACTCTATTTCCCGACACTAAAAGGCCTGGTCGCGGTGAACCCAGGGAATGTGAATCGGAATCCCCAACCCCCTCCCGTAATAATCGAAGAAATCCTGGTAGATAATCGATCGATAAACCACACCCCGGGGAAAAAAATTCAACTGGAACCGGGAAATAAAAACTTCGAGTTCCACTTCACCGCCCTCAGCTTTCTCGCACCCAAAAAAGTAAAATTCAAATACCTCCTGGAAGGCTTCAACGATCGATGGGTCGATGCAGATACCCGCCGAATCGCTTATTTTACCAATATCCCCCCGGGACACTACCGTTTTAAAGTAACCGCCTGCAATAATGACGGATTATGGAATACCGCCTGCGCTTCTCTCGATTTCTATTTACCGCATTTTTTTTACCAAACCTGGTGGTTTTACCTCCTGGTGGGACTTTTGTCGATTTTTGCCGGGGCCGGGTTCTACAGCCTGCGGGTCAAACAATTAAAAAAACGCGAAGTGCACCTGCAGCGACTGGTGGAAGAACGAACCCGCCTCCTTCAAAAAACCAACCAGGAACTGGAAAATCTCTCCACCGTGGTCCGAAAAACCGAAAATGCCGTGATGATTATGGATACCGAAAGCAATATCCTATGGGTCAACGAAAGTTTTCTCCGTATGTTTGAAGGCACCTTCGAACAACTGATCTTCGAACGGGGAAAAGATTTGTTTCAAATCAGTTCACACCCCGACATCCGCGATATATTCAACCGGTGCATCAGCGAGAAAAAAACCATCATATATGAGTCATCGGTGGAAACGAAATCGGGTAAAATTTTATGGGCCCAAAGTACACTCACACCTATTCTTGACAAAGACGGGAATGTTCAACGCATCGTCAGCATCGATTCGGATATTACCCGGGTTAAAGCCGCAGAAGCTGCCGCAGAAAAAGCAAACCAACACAAAAGCGAATTCCTGGCACGCATGAGCCACGAAATCAGGACCCCCATGAGCGGCGTTGTCGGCTTTACCGAAATGCTCCTGGAAACCGAACTGGATAACGAACAACTCGATTATGTCCGAACGATCCACCGCAGCGGCGAAGCCTTGATTACCCTTTTAAACGATATCCTGGATTTCTCCAAGATCGAAGCCAGGGAATTATCCTTCGACTCCATTGATTTCGACCCGGAAATCGCAGCCTTTGACGTCTGTAACCTTATTATCCCCAGGGTCGGGGAAAAACCCGTCGAAATTATATGCCAAATCGGGGACAATATTCCCGCCCTTGTTACCGGCGATGCCGGGAGATTCCGGCAAGTTCTCGTCAACCTGATGGGCAACGCCGCTAAATTTACCGAAAAAGGCGAAATCCATCTTTCCCTTGAAGTAGAAGAAGAAACCGAAGATAAAATCAAACTCCATGCTAAAGTCAGGGATACTGGAATCGGCATCCCGACCGACAAAATCGAGAGCATTTTCCGCGTGTTTCAACAAGCCGATACCGCCATCACACGGAAATACGGAGGCACCGGCCTGGGCCTGGCTATTTGTAAAGAAATCGCCGAATTAATGGATGGAAACGTTTGGGCGGAAAGCAAAATAGACGTAGGTAGTACGTTCCATTTTACCTGCTGGATGGGCAAATCCAATGCCCCACATACTTATGAAGCCCCAACCGAATTTCTATGCGGCAAAAAAGTACTGCTCGCGGACGATAATGCAGCCAACCTTGAAATTCTTACCTATATACTAAAGCGGAGAAACCTCCGGGTTGAAGCCTTTAACTGCCCCGACGCTGTGATTGACAGTATTAAAAAAAGTTTTTCCACCGCCGACCCTTTCGATCTCGCTATTTTCGATATTCAAATGCCGGGGATCAGCGGTTATGACCTGGCTAAACAAATCCGCACCCTGGATCCCCCCATGTCCCGCCTTCCCCTCCTGGCTTTCTCTTCCTCCACCTTAAACCGCTCTAACAAAATCAAGGAAACAGGCTTCGATGCATTTTTGCCCAAACCGATCCAACGAAAAAAATTAATAAAAATGGTGGAATTCTTGCTCGGCAGCACGGAAACCCCGGGAAAAGCCGTTCAACCGGAAGAAATACTCACCCATCGCTCTATCGTTGAAAAAGCCAAACATTCCGTCCGTATCCTCCTGGCTGAAGATAATCCCATCAATAGGAAATTGGCCCAATCGATGTTATCGAAAGCGGGGTACCGGTTAACGATAGTCGAAAACGGGAAAGAAGCGGTGGATATGTATACGGCGGCCCCCGGGCAATTCGACTTGATTTTTATGGACCTCCGCATGCCGGAAATGGGAGGGATTGAAGCGACTCGAATCATCCGGGAAAAGGGTTTCACAGGCATCCCGATTATCGCACTGACCGCGGAAAGCATGAGGGGCGACCGGGATAAATGCCTGGATGCCGGCATGAACGATTATATCCCCAAACCCATCAAACGGGAAAATGTATTTGAAATCGTTCGGAAGTGGTTTATCGAAAGATCGATTTAAAATCGTTTGAAAAAAAAAGTGAATTCTGATAAGATATACCGTAGGCAAAAAAAAATTCTTAACCGATTATTCTTCGCCACTTTTACAATTAGTCAAACAAGAAGGCCTTGAAATAATCCCTTCACAGGACTTCTAACAATTAACGACCGGCATAAAAAACTTTTCCCCCCCTATTTTCAAAATTAAAATTGCTGCGCTTTGTCACAGATACTTGAAATTTCATTCAAACTCTGCTAAAGTTTTGTCCGTATCCAAAACTTTTACGAATCACGGGAGGTTTTTTGTGTATACGCGAAATTTTTACATCGATAAGATAAAGCCTTTTATCGATAAACCGGTGATAAAAATCATTACCGGCATGCGCCGCTCCGGCAAAAGCTATTTCCTCAAACAAATCATCGAACTCCTCCGCCGCGACGGTATCGATGAAAAAAATATCCTCTCCATCGACAAAGAATTAATGGACTTCGATTTCATTAAAAATTACCAGGATCTGGACCGTTTTGTAAACGAAAAATTTTCCTCTATCCCCGGTCACAAATTTCTCTTCGTGGACGAAATCCAGGAAATTATCCAGTGGGAGAAAACCATCAATTCATTATTAAAAAAGGGAGAAACCGATATTTTTATTACAGGCTCCAACGCTCATCTTCTTTCATCGGATCTGGCTACATTGCTTTCAGGACGATATATCGAATTCCCCATTTATACGCTGAGTTTCAAAGAATTCCTGCTCTTCCGTGGAGACAGGAAAAGCGATCCGGTCGTTGAATTTAAAAATTACCTCCGTTTTGGAGGTTTACCCGCACTGCATCATTTCGAATTTATCGAAGATGTCGTTTACCAGTATATCCAATCGGTTTACAATACGATCCTGCTGAAAGATATCATCGAACGGAACAACGTACGCAATGTCCACCTGCTGGAAAATATCAATAAATACATTTTCGATAATATCGGGAATATTTTTTCGGCAAAAAAAGTCTCCGATTACCTCAAATCGCAGAGATTGAATGTGGGAGTCGACACGGTTCAAAACTATATCGGGTATTTTCTATCCACCTTTGCCGCATACAAAGTTCAACGGTACGATATCAGGGGGAAAAGGCTTTTGGAAATAAATGAGAAATACTATGCCGGGGATGTCGGCATTCGTCACGCGGTCTTATCGTATAAAGAATCCGGCATATCCGGTTTCCTGGAAAATCTCGTTTTCCTGGAACTGAAAAGAAGGAATTACAATATCTATATCGGGAAGCTGGGGGAAAAAGAAATCGATTTCATCGCAGAAAAAGATAGTAAAAGAATATATTTACAGGTCTCCTATTTGCTTTCTACCGAAGAAACCATCCGAAGAGAAATCGCTCCCCTCCAGGAGATTAAAGACAATTACCCCAAATATGTATTGAGTATGGATACGCTCCTGGGAAACGATTTCGAGGGAATCAACCGGGTTTATATCCCGGACTTCTTATTATCCGACGAATTATTCTAAAAACCTCTTTAACTTCTCGGATACTTGAATACGTGAGTCCTCGATTCCTATTTTCTTTTTTCCCAGGAAGCGTAAATCTCTTCAAAAATGGTTTTCAAACTCTTCGTAATATCCCACTTCGGATAATGAGCCCGCATCTTGGACAAATCGGAGATGTAACAAATATGATCCCCTTCCCGGTTCTTATCCACATACTCATAAACCATCTTTTTACCGGAAATGGATTCGATTAATTTGAAAGATTCCAGGATCGAAATGGAATTCCCTCTTCCTCCACCGAGATTATATACTTCGGCAACCCGCGGAGCCTGCAAAAATTCATCGATAAAACGCACCACATCGAACGAATGGATGTTGTCCCTCACCTGCTTGCCTTTGTAACCGAATATATTGTATTTCTTACCCTCGACATTACATTTGATGAGGTAACTCAAGAAACCGTGCAACTCAACGCCGCTGTGCGAAGGCCCGGTCAAACACCCGCCCCTTAAGCAGCAGGTGGGGATATTAAAATACCGGCCGTATTCCTGCACCATAATATCGCCCGCTGCTTTGGACGCACCAAAAATAGAATGCTTCGATTGATCGATACGGAAATTTTCTTTTATCCCGTTATAATACTCCGGGTCCGCATAATCCCACCGGGTTTCCAATTCCTTTAAATTCAACTCGTTGGGCGCATCGCCGTAAACTTTATTGGTAGAAAGATGGGCGAACGGGACCTGGGTGTCGGTCTGGCGGTGAGCTTCCAATAAATTCAATGTCCCGACGGCATTGACATCGAAATCATCGAAAGGACGAGAAGCAGCCAAATCATGACTGGGCTGCGCAGCCGTATGTACAACAGCTTCGGGCTTCAACTGCTTCATAAACTCAACTACGGTCTTCCTGTCCCGCATATCCATCTCATGATGATGAAAATCGGGATACGTTTCACAGAGACGCTTTTGATTCCACCGGGTATCGCCCTGGGGACCGAAAAAATCAGCCCTCATATTATTATCGATTCCATGAATCTCCCAACCTCGTTCTGCAAAATAAGATACGACTTCACTGCCAATCAGTCCACTGGACCCTGTAACAAGCATCTTCTTCATGTTCGACTCCTATTTTTGATCCACTGATTTCACGGGTTTTCCCAGGTTTGATTTTTTAAAAAATTTGCGTGAAGGGCTAAACTGTACAATCTGTTTAATCCGTGTAATCCGTGGATCCATTTTATTTTTTTCGTTTAAGCTTATATTTCAAAAACAGGTAAATAAAATAACTGTTAGTACTGAAATACCTTTTCCACAACCGGCGCGGCTCTTTAACCAACCGGTAAAACCACTCCAGGCCATGATCCTGCATCCATTTGGGCGCCTGCTTTACAGTACCGGCATGAAAATCGAAAGCCGCACCCACTGCCATCATGACCGCATCGATCTTCCCGATATGATCCGCCACCCACACTTCCTGCCTGGGACACCCACGCCCCACCAAAACGATATGAGCCCGGGCTTCATTAACCTTCTTTATATCCGCTTCATCCTCTTCCGGTGTCGCATCCCTGAACCGGTCGGGGTGAATTCCACAAACCTTCACTCCCGGATAATTTGCGGTAATAAACGCAGAAAACGCGGCACACGTCTTCTCCGTACTGCCGTACAAGTACACGTTGAGGTTTTGCTTCTTTGCTTTTTCCAGTACATGCAAGGTCAGAGTAGGTCCGTATACCCGGTCTTTCAACCCGACTTTATGAAAACTATTCAACGCCCACCGGACAGGCTGGCCATCGGGTACTACCATTTGGATTTTCTTGACCCGCTCCCCAATCGCCCCATCCTTCACGGAAGTAACCAGGCCGTGCACGGCAAGGGCCGAAACACCGAAACTATTATGCTGCGCTGCGTTTTCTATAATAATTTCCGATGCGGATTCATAGTCCACAACCGCGTAATCGATTCCAAACAGGTTTCTCTTTTCAAATTGCATTTTAGTTAAAGTTTTAACTTATTATAAACCATTTCCACTCGTTCTGCAATGCGCTGCCAGGTATAATTTTCTTCCACTTTCTTTTTTCCTGCTGTTCCCATTTGCCGCGCAGCGGTTTCGTTCTCCAGCAGCATGATGATTTTGTCGGCAATGTCCGCGGGTTCTTGTTGGACCAGGAAACCATCCACGCTGTCTGTGATGACTTCCGAAACAGCCGGGATGTTGCACCCGATGACGGGTTTTTCAAAACACCACGCTTCCGCATACACACCCCCAAAACTCTCCTGCGTCGACGGCACACACAAAATCGAGCAAGCAGCCAGCGCATCGGTTTTTTCTTTGAGGTCCACACTTCCCAAACGGTGAACACGCCGGTCTTTTATACTATTAAATAATGCTTCCGAATTCTCAACAGCCGGGCCGATAAAAGCAAAATGGGCCGCAGGGATTTTCTCCCAGACGGTTTTTGCTGCTTCCGCCAATTCCCTGTACCCTTTATATAAGTAGTGCTGCCCCAGGAAAAGCACCATCGGTCCGTCGATCCCGTGTTTTTCTAAAAAAGCCCCTGCCTGCGCCTGGTTCGATGTTTCCAGTACAGGACCATGACCGATGACATGAACCCGCTCCTCCGCAGCCCCCAGTTTTACCAGCGTTTCTTTTTCCACGTGGGTTAAAGCCAGCAGCGCATCGGCGAGAGTGTACAATTTATTGAAAGCCCGGTACTTGCGGCCCACCCACCGGGGATGGTGAACCGGCGTCAATACGAACGGTATATCTCTTTTTCGTGCTGCACGAAATGAAGCATAACTGATTCCTTCCCTCCCGATCCGGACATTATGAATAAGGTCCGCCATCTCCGCGTAAGGTCGAAGGTGTCTTTCGATTACTGCCGCAATCGGGGAAACAGGGGGATATCCCATCATCATCAATGGATAATACGAGGCAGCAAAAGGCAGTAAAAAGGGTTTTATGCAGGTACACAACCCGATGCAGTGCACAGGGATAGAATCGATGGTGTAATTTTTTTCTTCCGTGGGCGCAGTCAACGTTGTGCCCATCAGCCAATCGGTCCGGTTATTGTCCCAATGGGATACAACCTGGATCCGGTGACGATCTCTTAAACTTTGGGCCAATCGATGCTGGTGAATCTGCGCACCGCCTGTAGACGGCGGATATGTGGTCAATGTATATAATAGGTGCATCTTCTTTTATAGTTGATAATTGCCCCACTGCGTGGGGGATCGTTTGCAGTGCCGGGATATTTTTTGAAAACCCGACATCGATATAACTCCACTCTTTTAAAACAAATCTCAACTTATAATTCACAACCAGTACGACATTCACTATGTCTGCAAATTCGATTTGTGCTATTTTTAATAACCTTTCAAGGATTTTGTCTGCGGGGTGCATTAAATTATTCTGCTTCTTTTAAAAGACTAACCAAACGATTTCTTTCATACTCCAGGTGATCAAAAGCGAAAAAATCGTCTATAATATCATTTTCATGCAAACTACCGTTTTTTAACTTCTCGTCCATCTCAAAAACATCTTTTACACCATACTTTTTGCAATACTGGAATAATTCTGCTTCTGTTTTTACCAGTTGCTGTTGAATATATAATTTAATACTCTTTTTAACCAACTCACTCCTGGGCATATTAAATTCTTTTGCAATCTTTTGAACCGACAGCATATTTAACTCCTCTAACACGCATTCGTATCTAATATAATATAACAGCAATCAGCCGAGATTTCAACCTTTTTTAAATCAATCCCCCTAATCTGCGTAATCCGGGGTTCCCACTTTTAAACCAGCCCGGTCCACATGTACAACAGCCAAAATCGCTCCCAACAATACCCACAAAAAGATCCCGGTGGGCGGCGATTCCATGACATCGAAGAAAAAAGCCATCCCATGCCAATAAATCAAACCGGCTAAACTCCCCAATAAAAAACGGCGGTTAAATTCGGATTTACACTTCTTCAAATATGTGAAACCACGAATGAAAATCGACGCGTTAATAAACAAAAACAATGCCAAACCGATGACTCCCATTTTATAAAGCACGGCAAGCAAATGATTATGCGGAGGCAAAATCCCGGTACTGGCCCCAATAGACTTCAAATACGATAACCGCTTCTTCCACACAATATAATCGATCTGGATCCCATACCCCCACCCGGAAACAGGATACTCTTTGATCTCCTCGATCGTCTGCTTCCAGATCATCTTCCGCCATAAAATATTAGCCGCCGGCATCGACTGCTTTTTATAACGGGTCAACGCAGCTACTTCCTCCCCCAACGCGGCAAACTGATCCTTCCGCACAGCTAAATCGAAATAATCGATCACCCCAACCGATGCGATCAGTATCACAAAAATCAAATAAAATACCCTGAACTCCTTTTTCAAAAACAATGCCAAAAAAATCGCAGAAACAAATAACCCGGCCCACGACGCCCGCACCTCCGCCAACACGATAAACAACAACGACAGGTATATGACAGACCCGATCAACCACTTATGCTTCCTCTGCGCAAAAAAAGAAGCAGCATAAAAACTGATCCCAAACGAAAACAATAACCCACAGTAAAGACCGATGTTGTACATCTTGATCTCTTTAGCTATGGACCGAAACGCCATAGTATTGGGCACTAAAACGAAAAACCTGAAAAACGAATAAAGCAATAACAAACCAATCCCGGCTATAAACAGTTTAAAAAACCCCTCCAGTTTCTCCTTGCTGTCCAAAAAACTGGGCGTGATAAATATAAGAATGGTATAGTGACAAAACACGATATCCCGCAGCGCCGGTCCCCCATTCCCCAGGAAACCGATTCCAAGATAGATTGTCCCTAATAACATATAAACCACAATCCCGGTCCCCAACCATTCGGGCAGCAGCGCACGCCAACTCTCGATCAACTTTAACGGCGATCCGGCTTTCAACACGATCAAAACAATAGAAGCAGCTATCGCCATCTCGGTTATGTAAACCGGGAACCGGGCAACCTCGAAACCAAGAAGCGAAAAAGACCGCCCCAGGCTGAACGTTCCCATCAACAACAAGACAAACGGGATATCCACCCATCCGACCAACCCCTCCTTTAAAAAAGTCAAAAACCACGAAAAAAACAAAAGCAGCAACAAACCTTCGATAAACGCAGGAGAAACAACCAAAAATAACGAACCGGACAACACGACCGCCATTAATGCCAGGAAAACAACACGCCACGTCCGAATACTCATCAAATCAACCTCCATATGCTAAAAAATATTACTGAACCAGGGGGCTCTTTTCGCGAAAACCGCCCCCTGGACCCCCACAAAAGCTTTTGTTAAGGATTTTTTATTTGAGAACTATTTAATAACAAATACTCCTTACACCCATTAACCGGGTACTTCTTCCACTGCGTTTCATCGACATGGGAAAGAAACTCCGACACAGTCCCATTCACCGCTTCTAAATTCGAATCCACATAGATCATATTAATGGAATTCCTCCGGATATACTCTTCAATAGAATCTACCTTACTCATCCGAAACCAACTGTAAGAATTCGATGAACGATGCTCCAAAAACATCTTTAAATTCTCATACTGGAAACTTTCCCTCAAAAACAAAGCCAATAACCGGACATCACCCTTGACCGGTACTTGCTTCAAAACCATCGTCCGCCGGATATACGAGCATTTCTCTCTGATCTTCCCCGGCAAAAAACCCATTCTACCCGCGGCTTTATACGGGATCACATAAACGATCGCCACCAAAACCACCACGGTTATCGCCGCACGAATATATTTATATTTGCCTGGAAAACAAAACAAAACAGGAAAATTTTTTATGGCAGCAATGTAAATCACAGCATACAAAACCAACATATAATGCGCCCGGGGATAGATTACAAAAATACTAATCAACAGGGGTATCACCAGGATCAAAACGAGGAAATAAAAAAACTTCCCGGGATCATCCATCACCCTAATCCACCTTCCCGGTTTACCCTTTTCACATCGACTATCCCTCCAACGCTTCACTACCCCCCACACGAACGAAACCAAAGAGATGAAAAACAACAATATAATAAAGTACTTAATCACCTGGCGGGGAAAAACTCCGAGGCGGGGAGAATGATATGGAAATACCTGGTAAAAAAAGGGTTTCACGAATTGATGCGCATTGGCGTTAATATGTTTGACCATTTCCGCGGGATTATTTCGCAGCGCAGCCAGGAGAGACCGGTCGGTTCGAAACCTCTCCATCATTATTTTTTTCCAATCCATCCAGGGATCCACCTTCAATTTCTCACGCATGGCCAAATTGGCCCCATAATGCTGCCCGAAAGCAAATACACTCCGGCTGCCATCCGCAGGATTCTTAATAAACAATACCCACACGGAGACGATAAGCGTGATTATTACAAATAATGCGATTTGACGACGACGATGAGGCGCTTTTATAAACCGGTAAATCAAATAAACCAGCGAGCCGGCAGCAAACATCCCCAACGACAACACAAACTCGGGACGCACATAAACAAGAATGAAAAGCCCCACCATGACCGCCAAATACCGGGTTTGGTTCTTCTTCACGGATACCAAAACGATAAACATGAGCAAGATTACGATCAACGCAAACCGGGTAATAAACGGCCACGTAATTACATTAAACGCAGAAACCTGGAAAAAAATCGAAAACACAACGGCTGTAAATCCACTCTTTCCCAGCTTACGGAATAATATATACATCAATACGGGGTTGATGGAAATCAACAACGCATAATTCCAACAATAAACCATCAACATATCGGGGATAAACAACGCGAGGAACTTCAACCATAGAAAATAAATAAAACCATCCTTAAAAAAAGTATCCGACCCGAAATGATAAGCGACTTTTAAATAATGAGACTCATCGGCAAACATCAAATCCACGATGTGGGTGATACTGTAAGTTAATTTGAAACAAATAAGAAGAAGAATGGACAGGAAGAAAATATCTTTTAAATTGAAAAGTGCTGGCTTTGTTTTTATTTCGGCAGTAATCATTTTCACTCACATTTTAACTTTTACTCCTAATTTACCCACATTCCCACCTTAATGAAAGTTTTTGGAAGTCCAGAAACCTTTTTTCAAAAAGGTTTCTGGTGGTCGAAGCAAATTGGGCGGTGAATACATCTATTCGAATTTCCAAAAGAAAGAAGCACGATCGACACGAAAATCCCGGCGCACACTTTCCCCTTGCCCGGTATAAACGGAATACTCCAGCGGCATCTTTTGAAAATAAGCCCCGGAGAACAATTTCTCACTCAATCGCACCGCATTCAAAAGCCATTTGCTTTTTCGCACCAGGAAAGGAGCATTCGCAAGCAATAACTTCCGCTCCCGGATCGCTTTATCATCCACACTTAAGTTTTTTCCCGTCATCGTAAACGCTGCCATATACCGTTTCAAGTGCCGTGCACAATACCCTGCTCTCAATAACCGAACAACAAACTCGGCATCCCCGGCCGCCCTGTACCGGGTATCGAAGAAAAAACCGTCATCGATAACCCTCCGGCGGAAAAACATGGTACACGAGAGCACATACAGGTGAGAAGAAGCTATATAAAACCACCGGGGAACATAACCCTTACGATAAGCAATTAACGATCCATCGGGCCTTATCAGCAGCGCATCGCCAAAAACTACATCCACACGGGGATTCTCCCTGAAATACCCGGCGATAAAATTCAACGTACGGGGTAAATACTGCTCATCACAATTCAAATAAGCCAATATGTCGCCCTGCGCCATTTTTAAACCTTTATTCACGGCATCATACATACCCTCATCCTTTTCACTGATGAACTTCAAATGGGGATACGGCCCGGATTGAAGCCAATCCAACGAGCCATCGACAGAACCGCCGTCGATTACCAGGTGCTCCACCTCCCCACAGTCCTGGTCCGCTGCAGACGCCGCGGCATTCTTCAAATACGGCAGCATATTAAAACTCGGCGTGATTATCGAAATTTTCATTTTTTATTGAAAGACCAGGAAACCCTTTCGAGAAAGGGTTTCCTGGACCTTCCTAAAGCTTTTGTTAAGGTATGTTAAATTGTATAAATATATCGGAGTCAGACAAGCCCACGAACATCGCACGATAACTTTGTTCTACAATAAAAGCCCACGTAGTGGGCCCTTGACCTTCCAAAAATTTTTGTCAAAGAATTTATTAGTGCTGTCCAGGATAAATCATCAGTGGTTCAATACTTTCCCAAAGCTTATATTTAATCGTTAATTTTTTAGTATAAACTTAATAAAAGCTTTTAGGAGTGCAGAACCCTTTTCACGAAAAGGGTTTTGCCTTTTTGCCTACTTTTTCACGAAAAAGTAGGAAGAAATTTTCGCTGGAGTGGAGATTGAGTGCGAGTTGTTGGGCGGGTTCAACGGTTTTGTTCCTGGCGGGGTCGAAGAGAATTTGTTCCATTTGTTTTGAGGCTTCGGAGTGGTCAGGGTTGGAGATAATGTGGGCGGCGTTGTATTTCGATAGATGGGCGGTTAGGCTTGAATAAGGGGGGGCGTAGAGGAGGATGGGCACCCCGGAAACCATGTATTCACAGATTTTAGATGAGAAAGAACACCGGACTTGTTTCTCGTACTGCGGTAGAAAGGTATTGACGAGGAGGAGGAAATCCGCTCGCTGCTGCTGCCGGGCTAATTCAACAGGGTTCACTTCGCCGCATAATTTGATTTCAAAATTTTTCCCCAGGTTTGCAGGAGTAATATCCATTTTAAGGGCTTTTGAAACGCTTTTGGCTGTCATTCTTCCCCAGAGTTCCAATTGAATATGAAGGTTGTTTTTTCCTGCCGCTTCTTTGAAAATGGATATCAGTTCGGTTAGAGCGTCGGCGTAGAGGTGGTGGATGTGGCCGGAGTGGTGGATAATGATTTTTCCAGGTTCTTTATTCACGGCGTTTTCGCTGGTGAAAGGCCGGGGCGAGGTTCTGATGGAATTCAAGAGGGAGTCGGCTACGGGGAGTGGAAGGAAATAGCAGGGCTTGCCGTACTGTTTTTGGAGGTCTTCGGCGTAAATGGGGCTGATAGCGAAAACGCGGTCGCTGCCGGTAATGAGGCGGTCTAATGTTTCGCGGGCTTTTTTGGGGCTGATTTTGTAGATTCGGCTGTCGGCCACGAAGTCATCGACGATATAGACATCTTTGGGGATATGGGTGGGCAAGTTAGCGGCGAAAATAGCAAAACGGGGGTTATTGGCGACCATGACGAATTGGCGTTCGGCTTTTTGTTGATCGAGGAAACGGGAGACGCGGTTTTGTTGGAGTTTAAAAGCGAGGTTATCTAGGAGGCCCAGGCCTATTTTGATACCGGGCAGCATAGATCGAGGCCTGAAGAGGGAGAGGGTGGGGATTTGGTCCCACAGGCCGGGTATCGGATTGGGGCCTGCAATATCCGCAGCAACAACCGCGCAAAACGGATGAGCCGGGTAAGATGTGAAGGTTTTAATTAAGTTAGCGGTCCCGCCCCTGAAGTTGTAGGCGGGGTGCATTTCAGCAACAAGAGCAACCCCACTGCGTGGGGGGACGTTTGCAGTGACGTTATATTTTTCCATATTCGGGGTATTGTCAGACTCCTTTTGGATTTGTTATTCTTTCATCAATAACTTTAAATTGATTTTTGTGGGCATAACCCTGATTCATCATTATCTTTTTAAACAAGTCATAATATTTATGGGCTGTGTCTTTGATATTAAAATGACTTTCGGCAAAATCGCGGGCAGATTTGGAGAATTTTTCCCTGGTTTCATGGTCGGATAATAGCATAAGTGTTTTTTCCGCGAAAGTTTGGACGTCGAAGGGTTCGATTAAATAGCCGTTTAAGTCGTCCTGGATAATATCGACGCATCCGCCGATTTTGAATGAGACGCAGGGAGTGCCGCAGGCGATGGCTTCGAGGAGAACGAGGCCGAAGCTGTCGGCGCGGGTGGGGTATATAAACACATCCGCTGCGCGCATGAGAATGGGGGTAAACCTTTCGCCGGTCACTAGCCCGGTGTATTGGATTTTAATATGTTTGAAATCGGGGGCGGAACTTATCCGGCCTTTTCCGACAACCAGTGCAACGATGGGTTCCTGGGTTTTGTCATCGATGTGTTTCAAAATATCCGTTAATAAAGGTCCGCCTTTCCAGCGGCTTTTGTCCAGGTCGTCTGCGCTGGAGAACAGGATTACCTTCGCCTCTCCCGGGATGCCCAGGGCTTTTTTACAATTATTTCGTTCTTTATTATTAAAGAGGTCCAGGTCGAGGCCGTGGGGGATTAAGGTGACGGTTTTATTTTCGAAGACCGGGCTTTGTTTGGCCATATCGGTCATCCAGGTGGAGGGAGTCACGATATGGAGGTTGGATCGGCGGTAGGTTTTTTTCTTTTGTTTGAGCAGCCATTTGCCGGTATCGATGCCGATGTGGGGGTAGATGTATTTTTCGTCTTTGCCGCTTTTCATTTGTTTCCAGGATTCATCGCCGAGGGTGTGGGCGGCGTTGGCGGTGAAAGCCCACATGTCGTGGAGGGTCCAAACTACGGGAGCTATTTTAGATAATTTTTCGATGAGGGATGTTTTGAAATAGCCGCCGTGGGTGTTGTGTAGGCTGATGATATGGGGTTTAATTTCTTTGGCTTTTTTTAGAATAAACCGGGTGGAAAAAGGGAAGTACCGGTATTGGAGGCCGAGTCGGCCCGTGATTCGGTTTACCATGAATTCCATGAAAGTTTTTATTTCTTTTTTGGTTTCGCTGGGGCTGTCGATCGCAGCCATAATGCGGGGGTCAGCGGAGGATTTTTTAGCGACGATATAATAGTTATCTGTGCCGTGGTATTTTTCCAGGGCTTTGCTGAGGCGGTAAGCGGCGATAGCTGCGCCGCCTTCGATGTCTTTGTAATTAATAAACAGTATTTTTAACGGGGTCAAGTTTTGCATTGCAGCATTTTCCGGGTTGAGATATGGGACAGGTATGCCTGTCCCCTACACCCATTCAAAATTTCAATTTCAATTAACAATTTATAATTAACCAAAAGCTTTAGCCCCGCTGCGTGGGGCCCGTCACGGATGGGTTTTATAATTGCAGTGCCGTGAGAGCTGAACTACTTTCAATTCATCCTCTGACTCCGATAAAAATGAAAGTTCTCCCAATAATACACCCTCTAACCAAAAGCTTTAGGAAGGTCCAGGAAACCCTTTCTCGAAAGGGTTTCTTGGTCTTATTACGGCCAACCATATCTTTAGAATAAATTTCACAGTCCAGGATAAAGGGATGCAGCGGTGGAGTTTTTCTTTTCTAAAAATATTCCAGGCGGGTTTCCGTGAGCGGGTATTATTGGTCAGGACGACGAACAAGCGTTTTTGTAGGAATCCGTTCAATGATGAATCGGAATAAATGGGGTGAAGGCGGTTGGCTTGTTTGAGTTGTTCGAACCAGAGGAGGGTATCGTATAGGAATGGGGTTCCGCGGTTTTTTACGTTGAGAGTTTCGAAAGCGACATCGCGGTGGATAGAGCGGAGGGGGTGGTTGTCGAGTTCCAGGAGTTTGAGGGAGTAGTCGTCGATTTTATTAGCGGCTTCGATTTGCCGGGTGGAAGTCCTGCTGCTTTCGCTTAAGTTGTGAATCCTGTATTCCAGGAGTACTTCCGGGATATTGGCGAGTTGGAAACACATGGAAGCGCGCTGCCACAATTCCCAATCGTAGGAATGGCGGATCTCCTCGCAGTATTTTAGCCGGTATTGGTCCAGGAAGGCTTTTCGGATCATGACGGAGGGGTGAACGAGGCTGCATTCGAAAAGGAGTTTAACTTTAATATCGTCGTGGTGTAGAGGATGGGCCCAGAGGGTTTTTTTCCTGCCGTAGAAAGCCTTTGCATAGGTCCCGCAAATACCGATTTCGGGGTGTTCTTCCATGAAAGCGATTTGTTTTTCAAACCGGTCGGGGTAGCTGATATCGTCGGCGTCCATGCGGGCGATAAAGGGTGTATCGATCATGGCGAGTCCTTTGTTGAGAGCGGCGACCTGGCCGATGTTTTCTTGCAGTTCCACCAGTAAGATGCGGGGATCGTTAAACGTTCGGATCATTGCACGGCTGTTGTCGGTGGATGCGTTGTCTATAATCAAAAAATCAAAATCCGAATAAGTTTGGTTTAAAATACTGTCGATGGTGTCCTGTAAAAACGGTTCGCCGTTAAATACAGTCATTAAAACGGTTAGTTTGTTCATATCCTGGTGTCTCTTCCTGTTCGTTTAAAAATATATTGAAAATTCGTTCCCAAATGCAACCTACCTTAACAAAAGCTTTGGGAAGGTCCAGGGCCCACTGCGTGGGCTTTTATTGTAGAACAAAGTTATCGTGCGATATTCATGGGATTGTCTGACTCCGATATATTTATACAATTTAACCTACCTTAACAAAAGCTTTTGTGGGGGTCCAGGGGGCGGTTTTTCACGAAAAGAGCCCCCTGGTCATGGCGGCGATAAATAATTGCAGCCCTTCGTCGACGTCGTGCAAATGGATTTGAGAAACGCTTCTGAATTTGGAAGTGTCGAGATTTGATTTCAACGGGCGGGGAACCCTATTGACGGGGGGTGTCTCCTGTTTCTCAATGGTTTTTCCTTGAATGCCTGCCATTTCCAGGAGTTTCACGGCCCAGTCGTACCGGTTGATATAACCGGGTCCGACGATGTGGAACAACCCAAAATGGCGGTTTTCGATCAAATCTATGATGCCGGCGGCGAGGTCCCCTGCATACGTGGGATTTCCATATAGAAACGCGGGAACCTGGATGCTATCTTTTTCTTTTAATGTATTAATGACGTGCATGAGGAAATTGGGGGTTTGGGTCTCGGGGTCCCAACCGAAAACATTGGTAGTGCGGGCGATGATGTATTGTTCGAGGTGTTCCCGGATATAGGTTTCGCCTTCCAGTTTCAGTTTCCCGTAGAGGTTCAGCGGGTTGGTTTTATCGTTTTCTTTGTAGGGAGGGCTTTCACCGTCGAACACGTAATCGGTGGAGATATTGACTAAAACGGCGTTGTGTTGGCTGCACCAGTCTGCCATGATTTTAACGGCTTCGACGTGGTATTTTTTTCCCAGTTCCGGGTTTTCTTCGCAGAAATTAACACCGCCGGCGAGGCCGACAGCATTGAAAACGACAGTGGGCGAAACCCGGTCAAACAAGCGAACGACTTGTTCGAAATCCAATTGATTTAACGGGATTAGGCCATCTTTTTCGCGGGAGAACCGTGTCCCGGTCCACTCGATGTTTCTTTCGCTGCACAACCGGGCGCAGTGGCAACCAATTAAACCATTCGCACCGAGTATTAAGTATTTCATTTTGTTGCCTTCGGCGACCAGGGGGCTCTTTTCGTGAAAAGCCGCCCCCTGGACCCCCGCAAAAGCTTTTATTTATAAACTTTTGGGAGGTGTCGGAACCCGTTTTTAAAAGGGTTCTGACATAATATTTGTCGTCATTTATCTTTTCTTGTCCAATCGTAGGGGATGTGGTTTTCGTAGGGGTCGCACCGTTTCGCTTCGGAGTCGTCGTGTGGCTTATCGATGACATTGCAAACGAGGGCGGTTTCCGTGCCGATACATTTAAAACCGCTCCAGATACCGGGGGGAACAGTTACCCGCACATAGTTGCAATCACCCATGAAGATTTCCTGGATGATACCGTTGGTGGGAGAATTGTGGCGTTCATCGTATAATACGAATTTAATCATCCCGTGGAGAACCACATAATTTAAAGTGACTTCTTCATGGAAATGCCACCCCTTGACAACACCGGGATAAACGCCGCTGCAATACACCTCGCCGAAACCTTTGAACTCTTCGTCGGAAGATTTCATGATATGCATGACGATGCCGCGTTCATCGGGGAAGCGTTTTAAAGATTTGATAATGACTCCGTCTATGGTTGAGCCCATGGGATACCTCGCTGGAATGATTTTTGGGTATAACTTTCGATCTGGTTGGATACGACTTCGAACATATTTTGTTTTTGAACGAATCGTTTATACCATTGAATCGTAAAATCGATGGTTTCATCGAGGGTTAGCGTGGGTTGCCACTTGAGCCGGTACCGGGCCTTGGAAATATCCAGGCCGAGGAGAGTGGCTTCGTGGAAGTGGTTTTCGTTTGAGATATCTTGCCAGGAACCGGAGCCCCACATGTCGATGATTTTTTGGGTCAGGGTTCCGACTGTAACGATGGTGGAGATATCGGGTCCGAAGTTCCAACCGGAAGAGAGGTCGCCTTCGCGGTGCATTTTGGCGCCGAGCCAGAGGTAACCGGAGAGGGGTTCCAGGACAAATTGCCAGGGGCGTGTGGCGTTGGGGCTTCTCAGTAATATGGGTTTTTCTTCGATGAGGGCGCGGATGATATCGGGAACAATGCGTTTTTCAGACCAATCGCCGCCGCCGATGACATTGCCGGCACGAGTGGAAGCTACTACGGGGGAGCCGGGTTGTTTAAAAAAGGATTCGCGGTAGGATTGAATGGCGATTTCTGCGCAGGCTTTGGAAGCGCCGTACGGGTCGAGGCCGCCCAATTCGTCGGTCTCGCGGTAACCCCATTCCCATTCGACGTTTTTATAGCATTTATCGCTGGTGATTAAGACGGCGGTTTTGACGGAAGGGGTCCGGCGTATGGCTTCCAGGATATGGACTGTGCCGAGGAGGTTTGTTTTAAATGTATCGGCGGGGTCGTCGAAGGAATTTTTAACCAATGCCTGGGCGGCGAGGTGGAAGATGATTTCGGGCTGGATGGAGCCGACGAGCTCGACTAGTTTTTCTTTATCGGTAATATTGCAGATGTGGTGAGTGATTTTGTCTTTCAAACCGGTAACCACGAAGTTATCGTTCCCTGTGCGGGGATCGATGGCGATGCCGTGAACGTCCGCTCCTAAACGTGAGAGCCACAAGCTGAGCCATGAGCCTTTGAAACCTGTATGGCCGGTGATTAATACTTTTTTCTTATGGTATAAATTGTAAAAAGCCATATAATGCTCCGTTATTCACTAAATTGTTTTTGCCCCGCTGCGTTGGGATTTATTGTATTAACGGGGTCAAGCCTTGCATTGAAACAATTTCAAATAAACCAAAAGCTTTGGGAAGGTCCAGGAAACCCTTTCACGAAAGGGTTTCTTGGTCGTCGAAGACAAATTACTGTTCCCACATTTTCCAACTGGCTTTATTATCGTTCCAGAGTTTGCTTAAATAGTTCAGATCGCGTTCGGTATCGACGCATTCCCAGAATCCGCGGTGTTCATAGACCATGACTTCGCCTTTTTTAGCGAGGTCTTCGAGGGCGCCGAATTCGAAATCGCAATTTTTATCGGGTTTGAGGTAGGAGAGCAGTTGGTTGTTGAAGACCATGAACCCGCCGTTAATGAGTCCGGCGGAAACCTGGGGTTTTTCCTCGAAAGACAGCACTTGATGGTCTTTAACCACCATCTCGCCGAAACGTGAGGGTGGTCGGACGCCGGTGAGGGTGAGGATTTTGCCGTGGGATTTGTGGAACTCGACGAGCTTTTCGATATCGATATCCGCCACGCCGTCGCCGTAGGTGAGCATGTTGATGCGGTCATCCAGGTAGGGTTCCGCTCGTTTGATTCGTCCGCCTTTCAAGGTATCGAGGCCGGTATCCAGCAGGGTTACGGTCCAATTTTCGGTGTGGTTAAGGGTGGAGTATCGGACATTGTTTTTGCTCAAATCGATGGTAAAATCGTTGTTCAGCATGTGGTAATTGAAAAAGTACTCTTTGATTTTTACGCCCTGGTATCCGAGGAGGATGACGAATTCGTTGAATCCGAAATGGGAATAAATCTTCATGATATGCCATAGAATGGGTTTACCTGCGATGGTGACCATGGGTTTAGGAATGTTTTCCGTGATATTTCCGAGTCGTGAGCCGTAGCCGCCGGCTAAGATTAAAGTTTTCATGGTATGATCCTGTTTTACCTTTTTTTTGTTAATTTATCTTTGATCCATTTCCGTGTATAGGGTTTGGTAATATTTTTTAGCAACCATAATGCTTTGCGAGCGGAGCCGCCCTTGGGAACACGGTTGTACACATAAACGAGCATATCGAAGGCTTGTTTGTAGTAATCGAAGACGGAGTAGTCTTCCCGGAATTTATCCAACAATTTTTTAGCTTGAAATTCTCTGCCAGCGATGTATTCGAGTTCGATGCGGTCGATGATTTCGTCGATAAAGTAGTGGGGGTTGACGTCGCCGTCGAAACCTTCGAGGAAAGGAACGCTTCGAATGATGCAGCGGGTATCTTTGCATTTGATGAGCATGCGGATATAGAGGGCTTGGAGGTGCCATTGACTAATTTTCCCCGGGAGAGCGTTTTTGAGTGTTTTGAATTCTTCGGGTGTAATGGTGTGGTTAAATAGTTTTTCCAGCAGCGGGACAGGGCCATAACCGGGGTGTTCGTGGATAATTTCCCGGGCTTTTGGGATATCGCGCAGGAAAGCATATAAAACAGCGATACATATTTTCTTGGTTACGATATCGGGTATTCTTTTCTCCAGGGCCTGGGTAAAGAGGTTTTGTACTTTTCGTACGGCTTCTTCCTGGGTTAGGGGAAAGTGGTAAGCGAGGGCTTTCTTATAATCGAGAGTTTTTCCCCAGGAATATTCTCCGAGGACGCGGCGGAATTGTTGGGCGTTATCGGCGATAATAGAATCCATCAAGTTATGGAAGATAGTTTTCAGTTTGACGGGTAAGATGATGAGGGGTTTATTAAGGGTAAGTGCGAGCAGTGCGACCTGGGAGTTGCCGCGGTTTACGATCACATCGGCTTGAGAGAGCAGGGTTTCGATGGGGAATTTGGGGTTGACGAGAATAGCGGTAGGGAGTTTGGCCTGGATTTCTTTAATAGTTTCTTCCGATTCGATGGGATGGGGTTTAATGAAGAGTCGGTAGTAATCGGCGAGGCCCATGGAGATGATTTCCAATATTTCCTGTCGGATCCTTCGGGTTTCCAGGCTGACCATATCGTATTCTTTGAGGGAGCCCAGGATGAGTAGGCAGATTTTCCAGTCTTGGGGGATTTTGTATTGGGCGCGGAGGTCCAGGTCTCGATCTTTTTTGACGGCAGCGGCTTTGTTGAAAAAAGGCCAGCCGGTGACCGTGATGGACTTCGAAGGGATTCCCAGTTCCGCGAATTTTTCTTTTTCGACTGCCGAGGGTACGCCGAGGTAGTCCAGGGGTAAAAAGTAGTGATTGATAATGCCGTCATTCAAAGCCAATTGGTTGACTTCTTCGATAGACACGACCGGGATATTGCGTTTTACTGCTTCGTATACGAGGTGAAGACGGAAAAGATTGGGGTAAGCCATGCAGAGGAATAAAATGTCGATAGGGTGTTCCCATATTTCCGCAGGCAATCTGCCGTCTTGAACGATGATAAGGTTCTCGGCTTCGATATAATTCAGAGTTTCCGGGGCGCTTTCTTTAACCCAGGGTTCAACGATAACGATAAACCGGAAACCGGGTAAACTTTTTTTCAATAATTCCAGGTTCCGGAAATGAACAATCCCGGTTGGATAATAAAGAACAGTGTGATGGTATTTTGTTTTCATTGTTTTTTTCTTAATATGTTAATATATAATAAGTTAATATGATGGTACAGGTTGACTTAAATTGAAAGGTTCTTGAAAAAATCATCGATATATTCCGAATATTTTTTTTATTTTGTGTTTAACGCGGTCGAGAAAGGTTATTTTCTCTTTTTGCCATTCTTCCTGGTTTACTACTTTGCGGAAAGCGTGTTCACCTTGTTTGTAGGAGTTTTCTCCCAGGAATTGGTCGAGGTGTTCCAGTGCTTCTTTCATGCCGGAGACGAATTCCCTGAAGGTATCGAAGTTCATAACCATGCGGTAGTCGCGGAAATGGATATGGATGGAGTCGATGACGCTTTCTTCTTGCAATTCGATTTGGAGCCTGTTGGGAAAGTATTTACTTTCGTGTGGTTTAGGGCTTTTTTGAAGCGGTGTGGTTTGTCGTTTAATGCCGCCGGCCACCATCAGCCCGTCGAATACTTCTTGTTCTTTGTACCCGGGGTGTTTGGCCAGGTATTTTTTTACTTCTTTCGAGCTTTCCCGGATAATATCCGTGAATTCGAAAAACTCTTCCACGCCGAACATCAGGCGGATTTCCCTGAAGTGGATATGGACGTTTTCGGAGAGATCGACAAAAAGCCTGGAGTTATGTAATTCTCTGTCGGGCAGTCGGCGTTGGCTTAATATTTTTTTAATTGCTCCCATATGTTCCTCTTATTTGGAGTTTCAGCAGCTCGTAATTTGATTTTTTTTCTATTTTCATTTTGTTTTTAGCGGTAAATTTCAACGTCGAGCCGGGCGATTCATGCCGGTGCTAAAGCGATTGAGCCGGTGTTCTTTTTAAAGATAGGCTTCCGCCCCTTCGTTATTGTCCCATCGCTTCTCACGTTTACTTCCTTGCGTGTATTTAAAGCTGTACACGGCTTTATTATACCTCAAAATTACAGAACTGTCATCTTTTTCCTTTTGCTTTTGCGTGATTTTGCATTCGTATATGGATAGTATGGACGGTATGGGCAGTATGGACAAGGGAGGTAAAAACTTCGTTGAATATAGATTGGACAATAAAATTCACCCGCTTTAGCCGTTTTTACCTCTCATTTCATTGAGCAGCAGACACCAGCTTTTCAATTTCATTCCTGGGGAAACCCGTTGCCTTCGTGATTATCTCTATTGGAATTCCACTTCTCAATAATTCGATTGCTGTAGATAGCTTTCCTTCTTTTATTCCTTCTTTTTTTCCTACTTTTATTCCTACTTTTTTTCCTTTTTTTTCTCCTTCTTTTATCCATTTTTCAGCTATGGTAGCCATAAGATCACCTTAATTTTTAAATAGTAGTATAACCTGCATCTTTTACCGGCGGTTGACTATCAACCATTTCAATGAGCAGCAACCGCCAGCTTTTCAATTTCATTCCTGGGGAAACCCGTCGCCTTCGTGATTATCTCTATTGGAATTCCACTTCTCAATAATTCGATTGCTGTAGATAGCTTTCCTTCTTTTATTCCTTCTTTTTTTCCTTCTTTTATTCCTTCTTTTTTTCCTTCTTTTATTCCTTCTTTTATTCCTTCTTTTTTTCCTTTTTTTTCTCCTTTTTTTTCTCCTTCTTTTATCCATTTTTCAGCTATGGTAGCCATAAGATCACCTCCTTCTTCAAAAAATTGCGTTACGGTTTCCGTGAGCTCTATACCCGGTAAATTCCTGCTGCTGCCGGTTAGATAATTCAGCAGAACCTCCAGGTATTCGGTTCCTTTTTCTTTGTCTTTGAGCTCATGAAACAAGGGGAATATCTCCTCTCGCAATTTATATCTTAATCCCGGGGTAAAAATGTATTTCAAAGTCATAAATAGCACACGCAGCAGCACGGCTCCTTTTATCTCTTTATCCGGTACATGGGAAATATCATGCAAATTATAACTGAAGTCGGGAACATACTTTTTCAAATATCCCGGTACATTAAACAACGATATAAACCGGGTATCCATTTCCCATTTTCGAAGTCCGTGATAAATCACCATCGGGATAATCACCGGCAATTTTTCTGCGCTCTTATTTTGCTTGCGATACAACTCCCATATTCTTACCATGTATTTCAAAAATTGAAAACCCACAAAACGATCGGGCTGGCTCTTATGATCGATCAGCAAGTAGATAAATGCGTCCATATTCTCGAAATCGACCTGGTATAAAATGTCGGAGAAATACTTAGCCAGCTTTTTGTTGATAAAAGTGTCTTTGCAGATTTCCAGGGTATTGAAATCAAGGTTTTGAACGATCTCAGCGGGAAGATATTCCATGAAAAAACTTTTGGCTGTTTCATTTTCGCTAAGGAATTCTTTTACGACTTCATCGTGCTTACTTCTTATTTTAGAGACCGTTTTTTTCCCGGTCCTGGTTTTCTTTTCCTTTTTGTCAGCCATACTATTATTATAATTTGATGAGACGGATTTGTCAATTACCCGGATTTTCTTCCGAATTTGCGGGAAGCCAATTAAGAGTATTTCGATGCGTTGAAAAAATTAGTGAATTGGAACATTCGAGCAGAAAGACTGTTTTTCTTTTTTTAATCATGCTAAAATATGATCTCTTCGAAGGAGAATAATAATGAAAAGATTCCCGGTCGTTATCCTGCTTCCTTTATTTGGTTTAATATCGATATCGATGCTTCTTTGGCCCGTGGATATCAAGGACCTTGAAAAACAACTCGACTCAGCAAAAGGCGCAGAAAAAATAAGAATTCTATTCGCCATCACCGAACTCCTGGTGAAAAACGATCCGCACAAAGCTTTAACCTACGGGGAAAAAGCACTCCTCCTGCTAAAAACTCACAAGGATAAAAAAAAAGAGCTGGGAGTGTTGGACCAACTGTGCCAGGCTTACCGGAGACTGGGAGATTACACCAATGCCGGAAACTACAGCCAAAAATGCCTGGACCTGGCCCAAAAAATCGGCGATAAACAAGCCCAGGGGCGAGCACTCAATAACCTGACTATTATTTCTATTCAAAAGGGAGAATTTGAAAAATCCCGTGAATATGCGAATCGAGTCTACGATACATTTAAAAAATTGGGCGATAAACTATGGATGGGCATCTCCCTCAACAACATCGGCATCAGTTACGACATGCAAGGAAAATATGAAAAAGCGCTGGAATATTATTTAAAGTCCCTGGAAATCAGGGAAGAAATAGGCGATAAAGCCATGATCGGCAGCTCCCTAAACAATATCGGGGTGATCCAAAACTACCTGCATAATAGCGAAAAAGCACTGGAGTATTATTCGAAAGCCCTGGAAATTAAAAAAGAATTGAACGACCAACCGGGCATCGCCAACCTCTACAGCAATATGGGGAACATTTACCTGGAAATGAAAGATAATAAAAAAGCGCTGGAGCTTTACCAGGAATCGTTGAAAATCGACAGGAAATTGGAAAACCCGTCGGGAATCGCCAGCACCCTTTTTAATATCGGGCTCGTATACTTTAATACCAGGGACTATGGAAGAGCCCTGAATTACTACAACCAGTCCTTGAGTACCCGGGAAAAAATGGGAGAAAAACAAAAAATCGCCATGACCTCGATCGAAATTGGAAAAGTTCAACAACAATTGAATCAACCCACCGAAGCCATCAAATCCATTGAAAGAGGCCTCACTATAGCCAGGGAAATCGGCGCACAAGAAGAAATCCAGGATAGTTTGAAAACACTGTCCTCGATCTACGAGGACACCCGGGATTACCGCAGCGCTTTGTTTTACTATAAAGACTATAAAAACACGGCAGAAAAAATCCTCGACAACGACAGCAAAAAGAAAATCGCGGAAATCCAGGCCAAATACGACGCAACGAAAAAAGAAAAAGAAATCCTCCTCCTCAAAAATAAAAACGAGATTCAAAAAATTAAACTCTCCCGCCAAAAATTGCTGAGAAACCTATTGATCGCCGGGTTCATCATTCTCTCCATCGGCCTTATCCAACTGGTAAGAAAATACCGGTATGTGTTTGCCTTCTGGAAAAAGAAAAATTACATCGGTCACTATAAAATCATCAAACAAGTGGCCTCCGGCGGTATGGGCACGGTTTATAAAGCCGCCGATGTCATCGGCTCCCATGGACAAACCCTTGCGATTAAAGTCATGCGAGATGAATATTTCGACGATGAAATCAAGAAAAAACGCTTCAAACAAGAGGCATCTATCATCGATCAATTGGTTCACCCCAATATTGTCCGGGTAATCGAACGAGGCGAAAGCGACGGCAATATGTATATCGCCATGGAACTACTGGAAGGCCCGACCCTGGCTGAAATGATCAAGAAAGAAAAAAAAATCCCCGTTGTTACCGCCATGGAAATCATGACCCAAATCTCCGATGCCCTAAAAAGCATTCATTCCATGAACATCATCCACCGCGACCTAAAACCGGAAAACATCGTCCTGGTTTCGAAAGAAAACAATCCCTATTTTGTTAAACTCCTGGACTTTGGCCTGGCTACCAGCCAAAACATGAGCCGCCTCACTGAAACAGGGATGATGATCGGCACTATTTACTACCTCACACCCGAACTTATTGCCGGGGGAAGAATCACACCAGCCTCCGACGTGTTTGCCCTGGGCATTATTTTCTATGAAATGCTGACCGGCTCCAAGCCGTTTATGGGCGATTCAAATCTCGAAGTTATGAAACAAATATTGAACAAAGAACCTATCCCCATCGATTTATTCCAGCCTGCCAGGGATCGGGCTATCAGCGACCTCGTGATGTTTATGCTCAAAAAAGACCCCTCCGCCCGCCCCGATATGGAAACGATTTTCAATATCCTCATCCACATGAAAGGCTCTTTGTAATTAACAAACCTGTGATAATCGATAACTAAAAAAAAAATTACCAACTCACCCTGATTCACCGCAATAGTTGCCTCCGGCGGGAAAAAACCGTCCGTCCGTGACGGCTTTGCAAAAAGGATTTCGCATTCCAAAAAACTTTAAAAAAGGTAGATAATCAAAAGCTTTGGGAAAGTCCAGGAAACCATTTCACGAAATGGTTTCCTGGTCGTCGAAGACTTTAAAATCGAACTCCGACATCATCGAGGTATATCGCTCCTTCCGTACTTCGGTCAAATACAAATACTATTTTGACCAGCTTCCCGGGTTGAAAAACCGGGTTTGCTTCTTTAAATGCCTTTAAAGGAAATTCAAAAGTCTCCAACAACGGGTCTACATCTTTTTTATATATAACAGCTTCCATCATGGCCCATTTACTCAGCTTGCTTTTCAATGGGGGATGCAGCGTGGAGAAGTAACTAAGCGGCAGCCGGGCTCGCGCCCCATTTCCATCTTCCAACTCGATGGTCATATCCAATGGTTTCTTTTCTTTCTTTTTAATATTATTCTTTATCGGGGTTTTGGTCGATTTAAACGGCACATCCCCCGTGTCTGCAATCGAAAACACTAAAAAACTATTCCCATCGACAGCAGCAGAGGAGAGAAAACTTTCGGGAATCCGGATCGAATAGGAGGGAATCGTATTTTTTTTGTTTTTTCGCCATCCCAACCGCGCCACATGATTTTCCTGCGTTTGACCGGATCGAAATTTCATATCCTCTTCACTCCATTCAACCAGGTTATTCCCTTTTAATTCTCCTCCTTGCCAGGAAGTGCTGGCGGGATTCAAATCTTCCTCATAATCCGTTATCTTTTTAAACGTCGAATCTTCAAACCGGTTTACAAAAAGTGTTTTGGGTAACAAGTCCAGGATAGCCCGGTGGTTCCTGAAAATCGGTAAATACTCGTTTTTCCCCTGGAGTGAAACCTGGAGAAAAGCGGATATATATATTTTCGCGATTTTTAATTGGTCTTCCATAGACAGCAGCGGTTTTGTATTTAAAAACCATGCAGCGGGAGGAGAAAAATCCCTGCGCCCCCAAACAGTATTGAATTGCCCATGATTGGCCCGGTAAATATATAGAGTGGCTTTAAACCGGTATCCTCCCCCGGTATTGTCGGTAAATTTTACCCGCTGGTACTGGCGGCTCCCGTGGAAAACAGACATATCCGCATCGTGACTCCCCTGGATAGAGAAGTAATCGATGTTCTCCAGCGGTAAAGGTTTATCCGACGGGCGGTATTGACCATCCACCGGCGCAATGGCAGCGATGGCTTTGATGTTGAAACAATACCCAAGAACCAGGTTCCCGTCATCCGCAAAACGCGGCAACCGGTTAAGCGAGGCAGCATGCGCTGCGGCTTCACCTCCCCGCGAATGACCGATTAAAGCAATATTATTCATATCTACTTTTTTATAAAAAATAGTTGTTTCATCTTCGTTAAACTCTTTCCACATCTCCAGGTGTTGGAGCAGCATCCAACCCCGTGCCGCGTTCTCCGATTTTTTCCCCGGCATATCCCCAAAAGCCCCCCCGTTTAAAAAGTTTTCGTCTACCGAAACCAGGATAAAACCCTGGCTGGCCAGGAGTTCCCCAAGATATGCATAGCCCGGATCCGAATATTCATCCATATCATGGTTGCCGTGCACCACCAGCACCAGCGGGAAAGGCCCCGCCCCTTCGGGATACCATACACGCCCGTTGAGGGGAAATTTTTTAATATCAAAACCCCAATACCAGTTCCTTATTTTCGATCTCAAACCTTTATATCCTTTCAAAATTACGGATGCATCAACGGTCCTGGTTTTAACAGCGACATTCTTTCCATACTCCGGCCGTTTTTTATCCGTACCGCTTCCGTACGTCAATGTTTTAAAACCAAAACTTCCTTGTTCTCCCGGGTTCGCCGCGTGGAGCTTTTCCGGGTTCCTGGGTACGTAAGTTTTATATCGGATTAAATGATCGCTTTCCCCGCTGGAAACCAACCATTCGACAATAGAATAATTGATGAATATCAAAAAAACGACCTGGGCCACCAGTAATATCTTTTTTAAAAGATGGAGTTTTTTAAACTCGCCGGCGAGAATAATGGCAATGGAGCCACCTAATAACGACTCGATGAAAACGATAAAAGGCCCTGTAATAAATGCAAAAGGGAAGGGATATTCGAGGAAGAACACATGAACCAGTAAAATAAACAAGGCGGAGGCTGCGGCAGCACTCGCTGACGGGATAGGCAGCGCTTTGAAAAGGTCCCCGATGGATGAGGCAAAATCGCCGTTGAATAACCGCGGCAGCTTCCGCCCAAGGAAAATGAATAATCCCAGAAGCAGCCCCAGTATCCCTACCCCCACTGCGCAGGCTGCCAATCCTATTGCCATCCCCGTTAATACAGCGATCCCGATATGCAGCGCTGCACCATAAAAACCGGAATAAACGAATGCGACAAGCAAAGAAGCAATGGCAGATCCTCTAAAAAAAAACGACCGATTGCTTAATCTTAAAGTTTTGTTTTCCATTTTATACCTCCATGTATAATATTACCTTATAAGAGAGTTAAGGCTTTGTGGCAATGCTTTTTCCATGAAGAGAAATCTTATCATATTTTAGATCGATATGAAAGCCCTCCCCCCGCTGCGCGGGGTGGTTTGGACTTCAAAATTGACAGGCGGTTTAATATTGTGTTATAATAACGTTGTGAATTAATACTAATAACTCTTTAATGGCTGCTCGATCAATTGACGTTTCATATAATTCTATTTTTATTTTATTATTAAAATTTTTACTCTTCCCATCGCGCAGTCACTGGTACAATCATTAGATCGAACTCATTTCCTACAAAAGAGAAAAAATATGAACATCGATAAACACGAATTATCCACAAGATTGATTAAGCATGGATTACGGCCTACCAGCGCCCGCTTGCTAATCCTTGCTCTTCTCATCGACAATAATAACCACATGAATACGGATGGAATACTGAAAACCCTCCAGGAAAAAGGAAATTCGGTAAGCGTTGCTACCCTTTACCAGAACCTGGAAAAATTGGTGGAAGTCGGTCTTTTAAAACGTTTTAAAAACGATGCAGGCCTGATGCTGTTCGATGCCAATCTTGCCCCCCACTCCCACCTTGTATGCGCCTCATGCGGCAAAATGGAGGATGTGAAAATTACCCACGAATCCTTGCTAAGCGAACCCCCCATCTCGTTTCAAAACGGGACTTCTTTTTCCAACTGGCAAATCGATAACCTCAAAATCGAGTACCAGGGAACTTGCCCAAACTGCCAAAAAAAAAATAAATAAAAGAAAGAGAAATGGATTTTTTTTATTGACAATGCTTCCCGGTAGATTTATAATAATTTCAAATTCATAATCATTATGAAAATGATTTTTGAATTTGAGATATTAACCAGGAGGTTATACATGGGTATAAACAAAGAAACACTCACCACCAGCGCAGGAATGCCGGTGCCTGACGATTTGAATACAATGACAGCAGGAAAACAAGGTCCGGCGCTTATTCAAGATATTCATCTAATCGATAAACTGGCCCATTTCGATCGTGAACGCATCCCGGAAAGGGTTGTTCATGCGAAAGGAGCGGGCGCGTTCGGGTATTTCGAAGTAACCGACGATGTTAGCCGGTATACCCGGGCCAATTTCCTGTCCCAGGTCGGAAAGAAAACAGGATTATTTGTCCGCTTTTCGACTGTAGGGGGCGAGAAAGGCTCCGCCGATGCCGAACGGGACCCGCGCGGTTTCGCGGTTAAATTTTATACCGAAGAGGGAAACTACGATTTAGTCGGGAATAACACCCCGGTTTTCTTTATCCGGGACCCGCTGAAGTTCCCCGATTTTATCCACACCCAAAAACGCCACCCGGCAAAAAACACAAAAGACCCGGATATGTTCTGGGATTTCCTGTCATTAACTCCCGAATCGATCCAACAGGTTACGGTTCTTTTCTCCGACCGGGGTACTCCTAAAAGTTATCGAAATATGAACGGGTATTCCGGGCACACATTTATGTGGTATAACGCCCAGGGCGATTACTTTTGGGTAAAGATTCATTTTAAAACCCAACAAGGAATCCAGAACTTCACACGAGAAGAAGCGCAGCGGATGGCGGGCATGGACCCCGACCATGCGACACGCGACCTGTATGACAGTATCGTACAGAAAAATTACCCGTCCTGGAAAGTATACGCACAGATCATGACCCCGGACCAGGTCAAGAAGTACCGGTTCGATTCCTTCGACATCACCAAAGTATGGTTTCATGGCGATGCTCCGCTTCAACCCATCGGGACCATGGTATTGAATCGAAACCCGGATAACTACTTCGCCGATGTGGAACAAGCGGCGTTCTCTCCTGGTAATTTTGTACCTGGGATCGGCCCCTCACCGGACAAAATGTTACAGGGTCGCCTTTTCAGTTACCACGACACCCACCGCCACCGCCTGGGAGCTAATTACCATCTCATACCGGTAAACTCCCCTAAAGCAGCCGGGGAAAAAAACTATCAACGCGATGGAGCGATGAGAGTGGATTCCAACGGCAGCGGATCACCCGTCTACTATCCCAACACTTTTGGCGGTCCTGCACCCAATCCCGCGGTTAATGTTCCCCCAGTGGATATCTCCGGCATGGCAGCCCGCCACTCCTACACTTTAACCGACGATGATTTTTACCAGGCCGGGCAGCTCTATCGGAAAGCAATGAACGACATAGACCGGGATCACTTGATCGGTAACATCGTGGCCCACCTCGGCAACGCACAGAAACGAATCCAGGTCCGCCAAACAGCTTTATTCTATAAAGCCGATACCGATTATGGGCGGCGTGTCGCGGAAGGACTGGGTTTAAATGTCGATGAAATTAAAGCTATTGCCGCTGTGTCCCAGGAAGAACGCGTAAAAGCCACCAGCTAATAGACAATCTAAATTTACAACTTAAGGGGGTGTTTCAATCGGGTCGTTATCGATGATTGAGCACCCCCAATGCCATAATATCGCGTTTTCTATTGCCGGGCAGGCTTTGTTGCTCTTACCTCAGTCGAGGCCCATTTGCGGGATTTTCCCCACATCGTTAAAGGAATGGAGATAAAGGCCCGTTCAGAACGGCGTGATTGGGTAAAATTCAACCGATATCGGTTAAAATTAAGCGATGTTTGATAAAATTTAACTGTTATCGGCTAAAAACAAGCGATGTTTGATAAAATTTAACCGATGTTTGATAAATTTTACCCGTTAATTGATAAACCTTAAGCGATGTTTGATAAAATTTATCCGTTATCGGTTAAAAGGTAACCGATGTCGATTAAAATTTACCCATTACCGGTTGAGAGGGATGAGAATCCCGGCATCCCGCAATCCTCAACGATTTGCAACCAATGAACACTGAAAAATGACCGATACCCACGGAAAACGAAAAACGATTTTGGAATTACCGATTCATGATGTTAGATCGCAATACATAGATGATCCAGGGCGCTATCCTGGTTTCATTGACCCAATTATATTTCTCCGTCCCATCGGCCAGGGGTTTGTAACTCCCCATCAATTCCAGCCCGGCGCTTTTAAAAACTTTTTTATAATCTTCATCGAACCAGACCACATCCTCCACCGGGCGTTTATCGTCTATGTCCGTAATAATTATTTTTACTTTGTCTCCGCTCCCGGCATACTTATTCTCCGGGAAATCTTTCGTAGAAAACGACGCCCATTCATTGACGTACATGTCCGGGGTAGAGACCAGGTTGATAATTCGCCCGTTTTTTGCCAGCAGGTTTCCCAATTCGGTGAATATTTTTATTTTTAATTCTCCCGTAGGGATATTGTCGAAGGTAAATACCGACAATACCAGGTCGAAAGTTCCTTTTTCAAATTGTCCGAAGTCGCCGTTGGATATGAGACGGTAGTCCCCGTGAGGGTCTATTTCTTTTGCTTTTTTTATCATATCCGGCGAAATGTCCACTCCTACCGCGTTAAAACCCAATTTTTGAAGAACCCGCGTGGACCGCCCGACCCCACACCCGAAATCCAGGGCCTTTTTCCCCGTGACATGCTCTCCGATGATGGCCGGGAAATCCCTGTAAGCCAGGTAATAGGTGTTGTTGAATTCCAGTTCCGCATAAGCCTCAGCTCGTCGGCTGTCCTCATACGAATTGACAAAATCCATAATGACCTCCTTTGTCGGTTTTTCCATATGATCGAGATAAAGTATCTCTCACATATGAATAAGACCATTATTATTTAAGAATGAAATTTTACCCTTGAATTAAAAAGAGCACAACATCCAATTGCACATACAAATTTTTAAATTCCAGGCGAGCCAATCCTCAGCGTCACAAAATTTTGAAAATTAACATGGTTGAATTTACAGGTGTGGGTGATGCGGTTTATTATTGGGGAACCTGGAACGGTAGAGAGAGATTTTTACTCGAAAAAAACGGTAAAACCCGGTGACGGCTGTGATAAAGCTGAGACCGATGGCAAAGTAGGCAAAGAATTGGAAGGTTTTTCCCGGGAAAAATTTTAAAAGGCTTAAGCCGGTAAAGAGGAAAGCCAGGGCGGTTCGAATATAGGCCAATAAAGTACGTTCATTGGCCAGGGTCGTGCGGTCGACAGCCAGGTGGTCGCGTAATTCCAGTGTATTTTGATTTATGGGTGCCGGTTTGGTTTTATTGGTTTTGTCGATTGCTTTCATTTTTTTCTCAGGTATCATTATATAGGAAGAATTAGAAAAAATAAAGTCTTACTGGTTACTGGTCACTGCCATAAAAATACTTTATTCTCGCAATTAATCTCATTCTCTAAGGATTAGGCTATTGCTCTCCGTCTTTCGAAAACCAAAAGGTGTTGAATTCCCCGGCAGTTTTCAAAACTGTTTCGGCTTTTACCAGTGATTCTTCGGCCTCCCGGCGTCCATATTCTTCGCTGGGCATCCACAATTTATCGTTAATAACTCCGGGGTACCTGCTGAGACTGACTTCAGGTTCCAATTCTCCCGATATCCCGGCTATTTCCGCCAGTTTTTGTTTCCACCGACCGGGTAGAGGCTGTTCCTGGATTGCTTCTTCCAATACTTCGCCGATAAAATGTGTTTTTTGAAATATGCCGAAGTCAGCAAGAACTGATTTTATACACTTTTCCGCCGCTTGTTGAAAATGATAAACCGACTTGTCGAAGAATTCGTCACGAAGGAGATTCTTCCCGATTAAAAAATCCCGTTCTCCATCTTTAAGCATTGCTGCGGAAAAATCTCGATTACTTATGTTGGATAAAGGTGTCGCCGCACGATAAGCCACCGGGAATTTCCAACCGCCCTGGATCCGCTTAATACCTCTATCCTTTATATAATCGCCGGTTTTTTTGAACAGATCGCTTAAAAAATTATCTTTATCGATTATTATAATGCCGTCTTCAACAATGTCGAGGAATAAGGGATTATGATTGGAGAAATTTGAAATCACTTCGGTTGGAGTGAGCAGCAACAGGTCCAGCGATTTTACCGGGAGCAAATGTTTGATGGCTATTATTTCTTTTTTCCTGCGGTGGAGTTTTGGCTCGATGTTTTCAGCCACTACAAGGAGATCGATATCGGAATCCCTGGTTGGATCACCCTTGGCATGGGAACCGAATAAAACAACTCCCCAAATAGGAAAAGGACAGCGATTCGTCTCTATGGCATTTTTAATGGAAGCGATTATTTCGGTCATGGTCATTGTTTTATAATAATATTTAACGGCCCGGTTGTCAAGTTGATGAATTTTAAGATTTTAAGCCGCAGTTTCCCGGAAATGTTGATTTGATAACGCAATTAGCAGGTCCTTCTTTTCCATTACCATCATCTCCCAATCCATGAAATCACTTTCTATTTCGTAACTATGCTTGTTTTCAATCTTTCCTTCATCCCACAATTTTTCAAATTCAATGAAGGAGGTACCGTATTTTTTTTCAAACTTAAGGATCTCACCTGTATATTTTTCCAACTGGGTTTCTATTGCAGAAACAAGGAAAGTATTGATCTTCTCTTTTATAGCATCCTGGCCGAAGGATTCAACCAACGCATTATACAAGTTTTTATCGATCTCTATAACATTGGGCATCGCCATTATTGCACTCCTAAACAAATATATTATACCATTTTACCGATTAAAAGTTAAAGCACAAAAAATAATTTTCCTGCGCACTTGAATTCTATTAGCAATTATGGTACTTTTTAAGGAGAAAAACAGCAATAAAAGTTCATGGGAAAAGATTTTTCCATGATGTGGAGGTACAAATGCCTACATCAACCGCATTGTCCAGGGTGAAATCGGATTTTTTCGAAATTTTGATCCCCGGCTTTTTTGTCCTGGTGATTATTCTCTCCGTCGGCCTGGCTTTTACCCAAACCAAACCCGGGGTTTCTTTTACGGAGATCACTACACCCATTATAGACTTATTAAAAGACAACTGGGTTTTATCCCTGATCACCTTCATCATGGTATACCTGATCGGTAATTTGATTCGCAGCATCCGGGTAAGCGTAGCAGATCGAATCAATAAAAAAATTTACTATAAAATAACGAAGAATCCGATTGATAAGCTTGTCTACGAGAGCTCGTTTCCTTATCCTCTTTATTTAGAGCATTTAAAAAAACAATTAATGGAGAGTGAACTAATCAGCGATTTCCCACTTCCTAAAAAAGAAAATTTGTATCCTGCGTACAATTTCTGGAAAATGGCCATCTGTTCGGAATCTCCCGACGCATTTAACTATATCCAGGAATTCGAATCCAGGGTCAGGCTGTTTTCAGGGATGTTTTGGGCGGGAGTATTCGGTATAGTGGGAAGTACGGCGTTATTCATCTTATGCCTCTTGAATAAGGCGGCCTGGCCGGTTTGGGGCATGTACACTCTCATTTTGTTCATCGTATCTGTCTTATCGGTTATCGCATTCGGTAGGAATATTCAACGGGTAAGAAGCCAGGAAGTCTATTCGGTGTTCATGGAATTCCACTTTTTACTGAAAAAAAAGGAAGAAGAAAAACGAAAATCAAAAGAGGATAAAACGAGTAATACTGCCGATAAACACAACATCTGGGGGCCCATCATGAACTTATTTAGAAACAAAGAAAAAGAATAGCGTTATATTATTGCTCTATCGGCATCGATGAGGTATTTAGGACAATTTCAAGCTTTTTTCGCAAGATTTGTGCTTTTTTACCGCATCTTAATGCAAATACCGAAAGCGTTGTCCTAAATAGGACAATTGAATGCAAATTTCTAGAACGATGAGGTATTTTTGTGCTTTTTAATGCAAATCATGCAACCGATGAGGTTAAAACCTCAACGATGGCCAAATTACCTCACGCATGACCTAAAAACCTCGACGATGTCCACTTTACCTCGACGATGACCAATAAACCTCGACGATGGTTTAAAAACCTCACGATTGTACAAAAAAAACCATCGATGGCTAAATTACCTCACTCATATTCTTCATGGCTATCTTTTGGCGAAATCAGGATTGTTTTAAACCCAGGATTTTTTTTGTCATCCGTCTCGATATATGTTATAATTTCTAACTGGAATTTGCTTGTTTAAACAGGAATTAAAAGAATCTCAGTACTGAACTCAAGCAGTTGAAAGCTTGGTTGTATCGTTAAAAGTAAGGACAAAAAAAATTGATTAAAACAAAGGCAGATAAATGGTTTGACTCCGTCCAGGCGGCAGCGATCATCGCGGTATCGCCGTGGTTCATTTTCCCATCCCCCTGGACCTGGTGGGTATTTTTGTCCATTCCACTATTGTTGATCGCTCGCAAAGCAATCAAAAACGAATTCATGGTACCCACGTTGATAGACATACCGGTGTGGATTTTCTTAACCGCCTTGTTGGTTACAACACTTCGGGCAGCGAACTTCTTCCACAGCCTGCCCAAAATCGCCGGCGTACTATACGCCGCTGCTTTCTTCTACAGCCTTACCGCTTTTTTAAAAACAGGGAAATCGATAAAATGGGCTTTAGCTTTATTCATGACCGGCGGAGTCGGATTCTCCATCATCGGTCTCCTGGGAATGCCCACGTTCACCGAGAAACACCTGGGACTTTTGATGCGAATCAAAGAAAAAATCCCCCGTCTCAATTTCGGACTGCCGGGAGCGGACCTCGGCTTCGCCCCCACTGTCGTGGGTGGTATGCTATTACTGGTTATTCCCCTCTTGTTTGTGTGCTTTATCTATTTATGGATAAAAAAGAATAAAAACCGAATCGAAAAACTATCCCTGGTTTTATCCGGAGGCTCCCTGCTAATAACCGGCAGCGTATTGCTGTTGACCCAGTCGCGCGGAGCATGGGGAGGACTTTTCATCAGTACCGTCATCATGGGTATAATGGGAATGATGATGAGATTTAAACGAAAAAAAATCCTGGCTGCGGCCCTGATCGGATTATTGGCAATTGGAATCCTTGCAGGCACCGGGATATATTCGATCCTCCACGCCGAACAATTAAAACCCGGACTGAAACAAGCGGAAGGAACCCTTTTGTTTCGCGTTCAATTGTGGGACCTGGCAATTCCTATAATTAAAGAACACCCCATGTGGGGTATCGGTTTGAATAATTTCCGCATCCAGGTCCCGGAAGTCCGGTTCTTTTTATCCCATGCACATAATCAATTCATCCATACAGCCGTGGAAATGGGAATCCCTGCGGCAATCGCTTACATCGCTATTTTATTTCTCATGGGCTATATGTGCATCCAGGTGTGGAAAAACTCCAACGATACGTGGATGAAAATAGTCGCGCTGGGCCTTGGGTGGGGGCAACTGGCTCATCTCTTCTTCTGCCTGACGGACGCTATTCCTCCCGGCGCCAAAGTCGGGATTTTAACCTGGTTCTCTTTCGCCTCCATCACCGCTATTTACAACTTAACGATCTCTTTGAACGAAACAAAGACACCGGCACAACCGCCTCCGGCGGGTCAGAACCCTTTTGAAAAAGTGTTCCGACACCTCCCAAAACTTTTTGTTAAGACAAGTAAAGTGAGTCACATATGAAAGAATTGGTGAAAATAAACTGGATAATGTTGGCAGCCCCCTTCTTATGGGCTTTCGGGATATCGATAGCCCTCTCCCTGGGAGCCATTATGGAATACTTACGCATTAAAGAAGGCCTGAACCGAAAAGAATTTATAAAAAAACCGCTTCACAAGAATTGTTTTCTCCTCAGCGCCGGGTTGATCCTCCTGGGAATCGTTCTATTCCCGTTTAAAATCCCCCACGATAAATTGATCGTGGTCCAATTGGAAAACCGGAACCCCAATATTATTAATAAATGGGAAGGCCGAAAACTAGAACCGCCGGAAAAATCGATTCGCTTCACCCCGGACGACATGAAAATGGATGCCCACAACAAAAGCCACATCCTGAACAATGAAAAAAGAAAAGAAGATACGATGGTACTGTTCTGGGACGGCTATATCCAATCGCCTTTTGTAAAGTTTAACCCCGGTTTGTACGGTTTGACTTTCGAAGCCAAAGGTTCTAAAGCGGAAGATGAATACTCCATGATCAAAGTGGAATTCGAAAGCCCGGATGAAAAAGGTTATTTGATTTCACACGCTGTCCAATATATCGAGTTGAGCCGTAAATTCAAACAATACCGGGTTAAATTCGACACGGTTTCCGAAATGCTGGGCAGAATTCGAATCACTTACTTTAATGATGTTTATATCCCCGGGAAAAAAAAGGGAAGAGATGTGTGGATTAATAATATTTCGATCGAAAGGGAATAACCAATGGAAATGAACCAGGAAAACGGACATTTTAAAGTGTCGGTAGTGGTCCCGGTCTTCAACGAAGAGGGAAATATCGAAACACTCACGGATAAATTGACGGGGGTCCTGGGAAAATACACGGATTACGAAGTGGTTTATGTGGATGACGGGAGTAAAGATCAAACCCTGGAAATTATTAAACGAATCCATGAACAAAACCCGCGAGTTCATTATATGTCTCTTTCCCGGAATTTCGGCCACCAAAACGCATTAAAGGCGGGTTTGGATCATGCTTCCGGGGATTGTGTGATTACCATGGATGGGGATTTGCAGCACCCGCCGGAACTGATCCCGGATATGATCGAAAAATGGATTGAAGGATATGATGTGGTATATACCGTTCGGCACGACGACCCGGACCTCTCGTTTTTTAAACGAAAAACCTCCGCTTTATTTTACAAACTGATGCATTTTTTATCCGATTATCCGATCCCCAAAGGCGCGGCAGATTTTCGACTGCTGGACGCATCCGTTGTTGAAGTCATGAAAGACATGAAAGAATATTACCTATTTTTGAGGGGCATTACCGCCTGGGTGGGTTTTAAACAATATGCCCTGGAATATATCCCGCATTCGCGGTTCAAGGGTGAAACGAAATACTCCTTCAAGCGGATGATGGGTTTTGCTGCCGACGGGATTACTTCATTCAGTTTGAAACCGCTGCGTTTGTCCATAATAATAGGTACATTGTTGGCTTTTTTCGCTTTTGGGTATGGGTTATATGCGATAGGGATGAAACTATTTTCCAATCATACGATCCAGGGTTGGGCGTCGGTGTTGGTGAGTGTGTTGTTTATCGGTGGCATTCAATTGGTGGCGCTGGGGATTATCGGTGAGTATATCGGGAAATTATTCATGGAAATGAAACAAAGGCCGCGTTATATCATCAAAGAGAATTCGAAACGCAGAAAGAAAAGAGAGTCCGCAGATTACACGGATTCACACGGATTATAATGCCCGGTATAATGATGAAAAATTGGGTTGTTTTTTCTTTATTCTTTTGCCTGTGGTTTGGGTTCCTGTTCCTGACCGGGACGCTTTATTCCGGTTTTCATTTCACCGATGATCATGATGTGATTCGCATCAAAGCCGATTTTGCTTATTCGTCTATCGAAAGAGAGGCGCGGTTGCTGACCCGGGAAATCACCTCTCCCCATCTCCGGTTTCGCCCGTTTTATATGTTTCATCGTCGGGCAGCCGCAGCCATATTGGGCACCGATTTTTTTGCATGGTCCGTTTATTTCGGTTTCCTCGCTGTTTTCACATCCTTCTTTTTGTTCCTGGTTATGCGCAAAACCGGTTTTTCGATCCTGGAATCGTTTTTCTTCCCCGGTTTTGTATTGCTGGGAGAGCAAGCTGCAATTTGGTGGAAATTGGGGGCCAATGAAATCCTGGGCATGTTTATGCTCTCGGTGACACTGTTGTGGATGGTCAAAAGCGCACAGGCGCCTACAACAGGAAAACGCCTCTACTCAAATATTTTATGGATAATTTTTGCTGTCCTGATGTCCTGGAGCAAAGAGAGTTTCATTTTGATGATCCCCGCCCTCATCGTATGGAAATGGTGGTTGACGGATCGAAAAGCAAGGGCTATTTTCCCATCGGTGATTTTAGCGGGGGTATTCGCTTTGGAACTGCTCCACGTGATGCGAAATGTGGGAACCGCAGGTATCCGGTATGCCGGGTATGAGGGGTTTCGACTTTCTCCGTTTATTTCGACTTTCTTTCGAAGTTTTATCGTGTCCGGCGGGTGGGTGATTATTGTTTTAGCGGTAATATTGATTTATCTCCGCTTAAAGAAAAAAGGAGACAGCCTGGAAGAAGGAGAGAAGAAACCGGATTTGTTATGGGGCACAGTGATAAGCGGTTTAATTATTATGCCGCAGGTTCTTCTTTATACGAAATCCGGGATCATGGAACGCTATCTTTTACCTGCGGTGGTAGGATACGGCCTGTTGGCAGTGGTGCTGCTGCGAGAGATATGGAAAAAAAGAAATACTTTTGAAACCGGCGGGAAAAAATGGTTTTTAAAGCTCTCTTGGTTTCAAATTGCCGCGTTAGGGGCGATGATTGTGGTCCTGGCTTTGAATTCCCGCGTTACGCGGTATTCCGCGATTGGTTTTGCGCATAAAGGGAGGGATGTCCGGGCCTGGTTCGATTCCATTCAAAGAAATACAAAGTTGGAAGATTTGATTATGGTTGTGATTCACCCCGTACGGAATATCGAAGAGGCTTGCTCTATCCAGGCTTACCTGGATTTGGAAATGCAAAGGCCCAATAATTTGTTCGTTACATCGGACTTGAGAATCAAAGAGAAAAAAGATAAATTCTGGGGGCCTTTGAATCGGCGGTTTTTATCTCAAAACAGGGATTTTTCATTGAAGGACGAAAGTTCGCTGAAGCGTATCCGGGCGATTTTGCTATTCCCCGGCATGGAAGAAAAATTTCTTCCTTTTTCGAAAAGCGTTTTTAAACTGGATGATTTTGAGCGGTACTCCAATGAAGGAGGGTATGTGGGTTATTATAGAAAATCGACACGGGAAAAATAGAGAAGGAGAAGAGTGACGATGTTTATTTTGGGTTTAGCTGCTTTTTTTCAAACCATTATTATACCCGGTTATCTCCTGCTTAAATACAATGTTGCCGGTCTTGGGAGTTTAATTGGGATAAATGATGATTTAAAAGATAACCCTGTGGGCTCTGTGTCCTCTGTGGCTAAAAATCATTTCGTGGATGAAAATGGAGAAAAAGAAAAAAAGGGGACAGGCAAGAAATCCCGCACGGCGGGGATTTATTATGGCGACAAGCGCCATCAGGCGGCTTCCTTAATTGTCAGCCGCTGTGGAAAAAACGGGACAGTCAAGAAAATGGGTTTAATGGGGTGGGTATATGGTTTTGGTTTAAGTCTTCTATTCAATTATTTAATGGTATTCGGTTTGACAGCGGTGGGGCTTTATAAACCTGCGGCGTTGTATCTTCTTTTCATAATTGAGATGGTATTGCTCCTTAATTATTGGGTGAAGCAGGGGATTTTTCGCAGTGGCGGTTTAGTAACCCTGGACTTTGGAAAAATAATCCAGTCTGTGCGGGTATTTTTTGCGGATCGATCTTTCCCGTATCAGTTGTTTTTTCTTTTTTCTATAGTTGTTTTAGCCTGGTATGTATTTCTTTTTCTTTATTTTTTTGGGAGTGTTTTCGGGCATTGGGATCCGGTGGTGGGTTGGAATCGTTTTGCGGTGGATTGGTCTGCCAACCATTTTCCGAATCATACCTGGCGTTACCCGCAGTTGATTCCGTCCAATTGGTCGATTTCGTATGTGATGATGCAGACCACGAACATCCAGTTTTTTGCGAAATCCATTATGGGTTTGTTTTCAATTGGGATTTTGCTGATCTTTTTGGATATCGCTTTACTAACGAAGCGGGCGGTGTACCTGGCCGGGCTAATAATATTCGGGGGATTATTGGTTTACCTGTATCATCCGTCGTATATAACCAGTGGTTATGTGGATATAGCCGTGGCGTTTTTTGCTTTTCTTTCGTTTTATACGATGTTGTCTTTTTCGAACAAAAGTTTTTGGAGGTCCAGGAACCTTTTTACAAAAAGGTTCCTGGTATATTCAATTCTCTTTGCTTCGGCGGCGGGGGTCACGAAGCAATCCGGTTTGTTTGTTTTGGGAATTATATGGGTGTGGTGTATATTTTCACTATTTAAAAACCGCGGAGCGGTTTCTTTTAAGCAAGTAGTCTCTTTTGTAGTAATAGCGGTATTAATTACGGGTATTATTACGGGTGTATGGTATGTCATGAAGGAGATCGAAATTCGGAGGGGGTTGGATAGGTCGGAGATACAAGTTGTTCAACGGGTTCTTCCAAACCACAATTTAATCGATCGTTTTTCCGGGGGGATAAATTATTTGTCGACGTTGTGGCACCCGAGATTGAAACCTGTGGTTTTATTGGGTTTTGTGGTGATGCTGCTGGGGCTCTTTCATAAGAAATCGTGGGCCGTGACTCTTTTTATGACGATTCCCCAATTGATCGGATGGGGATTCTTTTTCAGTTACGACCAGCGGAACCTGGCGCCAGCCACCCCGTTTATAGCTTATTCGGCTTCCTTTGGCGCAGTATTCCTTAAACAGTGGGTTTGGGATAAAGGAAAGCTGCGGGGAATAAAATTTAAATTTCGGCTGCTTCCGTTTCTCATAGTGATACTGGCTTTGGCGGTAGTTGCCACCTTTACGGTATTCAAAGGCTCTACTCTCGTTAACCACCAGGTTCAGCGCATGAAAAACATGGGAGATTGGGAATTAAACCGGCTCCTGTATGAGTACCAAAAGAAAGAAGGTTTTACAGGAAAAATCGTCACCAATTACCAGTTTTTAAAATACCTGCCGGGTTTGGGGCATTATTACAAATATGAAGGGGGGCGAATATCGCAAAACCTTCTGGCTTTCTTAGATTCGGAAAAGGGGAAAGAAGTTCACTACTTATTAATGCCGAAAGTGATGAAACAGGAACGAGTTATTTATAAGGAGATCTGGGAAAGACTGGATAACAAAATATACCGGTTGATTTTTAAATGTAAAGGGTACTATTTTATTAAAGTGAGATAGCGATGGTATTCATACTGGGTGTTTTGGGTTTTATGCAAATGACGGTAATACCCGGTTACCTCCTTTTTAAACTCTTTCATCTCCCGCGCACCGGCCGGATTCAATCCATAATGACCGTATTCGGGTTGAGCCTGGTATTTAATTACCTGGCGGTGTACTTGCTGACGGTCCTGGGGATATACGGTGCTTTTACGGTTTACACTTTATTAGCGGTGGAAGCGGGGGCAATCGTATATTATTTAAAAAAAGAGGGCGGGCTTGAACGCTCGGTAACGGTGGATATTAAGTCCTGGTGGAATTCGCTGAAGAATTTTGCCGCCTCCCATTCACTCCTTTATCATATATTATTTTTATCGGCGGTAGTGTTTATCGTCTTGTTTTTTTATTACCAGTTGGACCGATTCAGGGAAGTCTTTTATTTAAACGATGCAGTTCTATCCTGGAACCGGTGGGCCATCGATTGGTATCATAACCGGCTGCCGGTAAATACGTGGTTTTACCCTCAATTGATCTCCTCCAATTGGTCAATGGTTTATCAAATCATGGGAACCGTGGATATCCAATTCATCACGCGGAACCTCATGCCCTTATTTTCAATCGGGACACTGCTTTTATTTATCGATTTAGGGCTCCGCAAGAAGCAAGCCGTTTACTTTTTGGGTGCAATTTTTTACGGCTTAATCATGGATTACCTATTTGCACCGCATTTCATCGTCGAAGGGTACGTGGATATCCCCGTCTCTTTTTTCGCGTTCCTCTCGTTTTATATACTTATTTCTAATAAATATTTTGTCTTCGACGACCAGGAACCTTTTCTAGAACAGACTTTAATAAAACCCGTCCGTGACGGGCTGGACCTTCCAAAAACTTTTGTTAAATCTGCCTGCAACAGGCTGGACATTCCAAAAACTTTTGGTAAATCTGCTGATGGGTTAGAGCTTCCTAAAGCTTTTGGTAATGGTACAGCTTCCGCGTTCGATTTAAAAACCTGCCTGCTGTCGATTACCTTTGCTTCTGCTGCTGCGGTGACCAAACAAGGGGGGCTTTACATCCTGTTGTTCATCGTGGGCTGGAATATCCTGTGGATGCGTCGAAACCGGGGAACGCTGTCAAGTAAAAAGATGATGAAAATAGCGGGGGTTATTCTCTTGATTATTGCCGGGATTGTTTTATCCTGGTATGTGAACCGTGTGGTTTATATTATGAAAGGATATGAGAAAGCGGGGATCAAGACGGTAATCCAGGATGTACATAAAAACCGGACCTACCTGGAACGCTTCGATTATGGTTTCTACCGGATCATGACTGCGAAAGGCAGGAATCATTACATATTGCCCTGTATGCTGGTGGGTCTTTTTTTTCTCTTGTGCAGTACGTTTAAGCGGAGAATCCGGGTGATCACGTGGGTGGTGGTGGTTCCGCAAATTATTTTGTGGGGGTTCTTTTTCAGTTACGATTACCGGAATTTATCTGTTGCTATACCTTTTGCTGCTTTATCTATGGCTTTTTGTCCCCGCTGCGTGGGGGATAACAAAAGCTTTTCCGGGGGTCCAGGGGGCGGCTTTTCTCGAAAAGAGCCCCCTGGTCTTCCTCTGTGGTTTTTATGTTTGATTTTTTTGTGCTTATTGTTGGTGTTGAATTTTACCATATTCCGGCAGGATCGATTGATAGAGAATCAATTGGTGCAGCAGCGGAAAGTGGGGCATGAGGAGCTAAACCAAAAACTATACGATTACTATGAAAAATACGGGTTTGAAGGGAAAGTATTCAGTAAGTATCCTTTTTTCCAGGTTTTGCCGGTTTTCAGGGAATATTGGACGCGGGAGCGGACTGGGGATGATGTGTATTATTTTTTAGAGGATTCATTAATGACGAGGAAATCGATTCAAAAAGAGATCAAGCAGAAGTTGAAATCCGGGGAATACCGGACTATTTTTCGTTTGAACCAGTACCGGTTCATCAAAATAAGAAACAATAGAGGGGTAGAGAAGTAGGAGCGGCATTGAAATTATGGATATAAAGAATATAACGATATTGATCCCGGCGTATAACCCGGACGATAATTTGTGCAAAGTAGTGGGCGGTTTAGTGCGGCTGGGTTTTATGGATATTATCGTGGTGGATGACGGGAGTAAAGTCGAGTGTAAACCGGTATTCGAGGAGTTGCAAAAAGTGTCGCAGTGCCGGGTGGTTTATCATGATGTTAACCTGGGAAAAGGGCGGGCGATTAAAACCGGTTTGAATGAATTTTACGCCAATTCGCCGGAGAGTGTGGGAGTAGTGACGGCGGATGCGGACGGTCAGCACAGGGCTGAGGATATTTTAAAAGTAGCGGAAGCGTTAAAGAAGGATTCTTCACACCTGGTAATGGGATCGCGGGGATTGAATAAAGATGTACCGTTTCGCAGTTTGTTCGGGAACTTGTTGACCCGTTTTGTTTTTGCCGCAGTGGTGGGGCGGAGGATTGGGGATACTCAATCGGGTTTGCGGGGGGTCCCGCGGTGGATGGTGCCGGAGCTTTTGCACGTGGCGGGAGAGCGTTACGAATATGAGATCAACATGTTGATTTTCACCCGGTCAAAAAGAATCGATATCCATGAAGTGCCGATTGAGACCATATATATTGAAGACAACCGCTCGTCTCATTTTCATCCCCTATTCGACTCGATGAAAGTTTATTCACAGTTGCTCCGGTTTGTTTTTGTTTCGTTTCGCGTGGCTCTTTTCGATTTTCTTTTGTTTTTGCTTTGTTTTGCTCTCACCTCCCACATATTAGCCAGTCTTTTCGCCGCTCGGTTTATTCCCTCTACGCTAATATACTTTAACAAAAGTTTTTGGAGGTCCAGGAACCTTTTTACAAAAAGGTTCCTGGTCGTCGAAGACAAAACAAACCATAAATTTTGGATGCGGTTCCTGGTGTATTACGCCGCGATTACGGTCATGGTGTTTTTATCCTGGTTATCGATGAAATTAATCATGGGGCGAATGGGGTGGGGTGCAGCGGTAACGAAAGGAGTTGTAGAAACCTTTTTATTCTCTTTGAATTATATTCTTCACCGGGAATTTGTATTTTTTGGAAGAAAAGGGTAAAATATGGTTGTGAAAAATTATCAAGAACAGCAGCAGAAAGAAGAGCAGAAGCAACAGCACGCCGAAACGGATTGGGATTATTATTATCGAAAGCCTTACAAATTCAATATATTTCTAAAACGGGTGATCACGCGGCTGCTGGTCAAATATATCAAGAGGCATGCGGCGGAGCCCGGGGGATTCACCATTCTTGAATTTGGCGGCGGCAACAGTTGTTTTTATGAGACCTTTGACCGGGTTTTTTCGCCGCAGTTCTATTATATCGTGGATAAGAATCAAGTTGGGCTGGATACATTCAAAGAGAAAACCGGGGATCGGGGCAACGTGGTTTTGTTAAACCGGGATATTTTGGCGAGCCAGGACCAGGACCAGTATCAGGGTAAGGATCAAGAGCATGAGCAGAATCAATATCAACATCAGGATCAAACCCGTATCGAGGGGGATGTGGTGTTCAGTATCGGTTTGATCGAGCATTTTTCCCGGGAAGATACCCGGCAGGCGATTTTAGCGCACCTGGACGCCTTAAAGAAAAACGGGTTATTGATATTGGGGTTTCCCACTCCTACTTTCTTGTACCGTTTTATGCGCAAGGTTTCCGAGATGTTGGGGACCTGGATTTTTTATGATGAAAGGCCGATAAAAATTAAAGAAGTATTGGAAATAGTTTCAAAATACGGTATAGTATTAGAGACGAAAATCGTTTGGTCGATAATCTTTACGCAAGCCATCATTGTGGCCCGGAAAAGTCTATAGACAAAGACAAAAATAAACAAATGACATATAAATTATTATTATTTGGGGTATAACCGATGACAGAAGACAGCGATAGTGCGATATGTAGGGAAGTTGAAAGACACTTCCACGAGACCTATAAAACGTTCGATGCGTTTTACGATGATAAAAAGAGTTTTTTTTCGAAGTGTGTGGACCCGATTTTTCGGCGCAGTATGGCGATGCGTTTTGAGAAAGTAATCGAAGCGTGTGCACCGTATGAAGGGGCAACGATATTGGATGTGGGGTGCGGAACAGGCCGGTATTGTTTCGAGTTGGCGCTGCGGGGAGTTGCAAAGACGCTGGGGATCGATTTCGCGGAGAACATGATCCGTGAGGCGATTCATTTATCTGCCCAGCAAGGGTTGGATAAGAGATGTCTTTTTATAAAAGGGAGTTTCCTGGATATCACGTTGGATGAAAGTTTCGATCATGTGATTGCTATGGGGGTATTGGATTACGTGGAAGTCCCGGTGCCGTTTGTGAGAAAAATGGTGGAGACGGCAAAAAAAACCGTGATGATCAGTTTTCCTTCCAGGGGTGGGATTATCCAGTGGTTCAGGAAACAATTGTTTTGGAGAATAAAAAAATGCCCGGTTTTTTTCTATTCGGAGCAGGAAGTCCGTAATATTGTTCATTTAGCGGGGATGAAAGAATTTACCATCGAGCGGATGGCGAAGGATTATTTCTTAACCATCACGATTACCCCATGAAGAATCTCCTGACTATAGATGTTGAAGAGTGGTATAATTTTATCGGGGATGAGGCGGTTCCGCCCTTCGATACGTGGGTAAACCTCGAATCCAGGGTGGAGCGGTGGACGGACCGTTTATTGGAGATCATCGACGGTTATAAAGCCACCTTTTTCATACTCGGTTTTACAGCGGAGCATCACCCCGGTATGGTCAAGAAGATTAGCTCGATGGGTCATGAGATCGCGTGCCATGGTTACCGGCATGATTTTGTTTTCGATATGGGGCCGCAGCGGTTTCGTGAGGATGTATCCCGCAGCAAAGCGTTATTGGAAGAGATAACCGGTCAACCTTGCCTCGGGTATCGTTCGCCCGGTTTTTCGATTCGAAAGCAGGACCTGTGGGCGTTGGAAATTATCCATGAGTTAGGGTTTAAATATGATGCGTCGATTTTCCCTGCGGTTCGTACGTTTGGCGGAGTTTCCGGTTTTAACAAATTCCCGCACCGTCTTCAATTAGAAAGGGGATCATTAATCGAAATCCCTGTCTCGGCGTCGCGGATTTTGGGGATAAATACTGTGTTTTGTGGAGGAGGTTTTTTTCGTTTTTTCCCCGAGTGGTATATTCATTCCAATATAAATAAAATCAACCGTTCGGATCAACCGGCGGTGATATATATTCATCCCAGGGATATCGATCCCGGTCAACCTCGGTTGCCGTTGAAATTCATTAACCGGTTTCTTTATTATTATGGACTGGGAGAAGCGGAGGAGAAGTTTATTCGGTTGATACGGGCTTTCGAATGGGGCAGTATCCGGGAATATATTGGGAGTCGGACGTTTGAGGGGTGAAGAGTGAGGGGAGGAAATTAGGAAGCCCATCCACGAACAGCTCTGCGCTCGTTTGATAAAAATTCGCAAGAAACTCTTGAAATGAATTTTGACTGGAAAGCCTCGATAGGATTAGCAATTAGCAATTGAAAAGCGTCCACTACGTCCACCGGGTCCACTCGGTCCACTAAGTCCACCAAAAGGACGAACCGAGGAAGTGTTGTCAAGGATCACGGAGAACGGATATCCGATAACGATTTTGAATGATTAATGATTAATTGTTCATTTTTAAGTGTTAATGGGGTTCCCGGAAGTTTGAAGCACTCCGCAGCGGAGCCCATTTTTCTTGATAAAAATATTGACAGGAAAAATAAACCCATATATACTTAAATAGCGAGGTGTAGAAAATGAACTTTTCATCGGTTGCTGCTGAGGAGTTAAAGAGATTGAACGATATGCAATTAAATGCAATCTATCGATATATTAAATTTTTTAAAAAAGAAAAAAAGGGGATCGATGAGAAAATTTCCCTGGAAGAAATATGGAAGATTAATACCAAGCCCGGGTCAAGTTGGAATAAAGATGTAGAAGAGATGAGAGAGGACCGATTTTGAATTATTTTTTCGACACATCCGCAATTGTAAAGATATATCACCGTGAAGAGGAGAGCCAAAAAGTACTTGATATCCTGGAATCGGAGGGCCGGATTTGTTTCGTAGTGCTTGCCCCTGGTGTCCCCCTGGCCATTTCTTTGCAGGGTTATATGTTCGGGGTATTCGCGGCATTGCAAACCCCAGGGCTGAAATCCGGACATTCGTTTATTTTTAATAGATCATGGAAAAATTAAATATCATATTACCTTAAAGGAGACAAAAAATGGACAAAGCCAATTTCGGCGTGATGGGCCTCGGCGTTATGGGGCACATGCTCGCCCTCAACATGGAGCGTAACGGTTTCCGAGTTGCTGGAGTTGACCTGGATGTGGGTAAGTTACGTCACTTCGATGCCGACTCCCCCCGGAAGAATCTCATTGCCTGTGAGTCGCTTGATGTGTTCATCTCCGCCCTTGATCGGCCGCGCCGCATCTTGATGATGGTCCCCGCCGGGAAGGCCGTGGACACTGCCATCGCATCCCTCAAGTCATATCTTGCCCCCGGCGACCTGCTGATTGATGGGGGTAACACTTATTTTCTCGATACGGAGCGTCGTTCGCAGGAACTCGAAGCCGCCGGCATTATCTACATCGGGACAGGCATAAGCGGTGGGGAGCAGGGGGCGTTGTGGGGTCCGGCTATCATGCCCGGCGGCCAGCCTGAAGCCTGGGCGTTGGTCAAACCCATATTTGAGGCCATTGCTGCCAAAGCCTATGGCGAGCCGTGTGTGGCTTACATGGGGCCGCGGGGTGCCGGGCATTATGTCAAGATGGTTCATAACGGTATCGAATACGGAGATATGCAATTGATTGCCGAAGCTTACGACATCCTGCATCGCGGTTTGGGTTTGAGCAACTTGCAATTGTACGAAATCTTTAACGAATGGAATCGCGGCGAATTGGAATCCTACCTGATCGAAATCACTGCCGCTATTTTCGCAAAAATCGACCCCGAAACCGGGGAGGCCGTGGTTGATTTGATCCTGGATGAGGCGCAGCAGAAAGGCACCGGTAAATGGATGAGCCAGAACGCCTTCGACCTGGGTGCTCCAATCCCCACCGTCAATGCCGCAGTCGAAAGCCGAATCGTTTCGGCTTATAAGGAGGAGCGGCTTGCCGCCTCACAGGTACTGACGGGTCCCGAAGCGAAGATCTCCGTCGATCCGAAGAGTGTTGTTGCTGCGGTGCGTGAGGCGCTGTATGCCGCTAAGATTTGCTCCTATTCCCAGGGCTTTGCGCTGATGAACCTGGCCAGTAAGGAATATGGCTACAACTTGAATTACAGCGAAATCGCTAAAATTTGGCGCGGCGGCTGCATCATCCGGGCCCGTTTTTTGAATGATATCCGTGACGCTTTCGCCCGCAACCCCAATCTTGCCAACTTGATGGTGGACCCTGAATTCGCTCGCGCCATGAACGCCCGCCAGGCTTCGCTTCGTCAGGTGGTGTCATTGGCGGCTGGGAGCGGTATCCCGGCCTTGGCGTTCGGCTCTGCCCTGGCCTATTACGACGCCTACCGCAGTAAGCGTCTCCCGGCTAATCTAACCCAGGCGCAGCGTGACTATTTCGGCGCTCACACGTATCGCCGCATAGACCGTGAAGGTATTTTCCATACCGAATGGCAGTAACGTTCATGTTGCTGCTTCGCCGGGCTTTACATCATTTATTAAGATAGATTCAACATGATAAATCCAACAAGGAGTGCGAACGTCGACCAGGTCAAGGCGTTTGCCAAAGGCAACGCGGCCCGTAGTCAACGATAAATATCGTGTAAAAAAGCCCATCGATGGTGAATCAGGATTCATCGTGGGGCTGGGGGGCATATCGGTGGGCCAATGAAAGAGCGGTATTGAATTCGGCGGCATCGATCCGGCGGTTTAATTCCACATACCGGTTCGCCTGGTATGCGGGATGATACTGGGCCATGATATTAATATAGGTTCGAGGGTCTAACTCATGGGCCGCGAATTTGACAAAATCCTCCGTACCGGCCAGGTCATTGGGCAAAACGAGGTGACGAATCATCAACCCCCGTTCGGCAATACCATATTTGTCGAGCTTTAAAACTCCCACCTGGCGATGCATTTCTTTTAATGCAGCTTTGGCGATTCCCGGGTAATCCGATGCACCGGGGGAGAATTTGTCGGCGATGTTCCCGTCCGAATATTTGAAATCGGGTAAATAAATATCTACGATGCCGTCCAACATCCGCAGGATTTCCACCCGATCGTAACCGCCCGTATTATAAACGATGGGGATATGAAGACCTTTCGCAGCGGCCAGCATAATGGCCCGGGCAATGTTGGGTAAATAATGCGTCGGGGAGACAAAATTGATGTTGTGGCACCGGGAGTTTTGAAGGCGAAGCATAACGGAAGCCAATTGCTCATCCGGGATTTCATCGCCTTCCCCGCCGTGGGAAATATCCCAATTCTGACAGTATATGCACAGGAGATTGCAGTGAGTGAGAAAAATAGTCCCGGAACCATACATGCCTACTAAGGGCGGTTCCTCGCCAAAATGTGCGTGCGCGGAACTGATTTTTACTTTTGCGCCGCCGGAACAAAAACCTTTTTCTCCATTCAGCCGGTTTACCCGGCAATTTCGCGGGCACAGCGTGCAGCAGGAATAGTGTTCGTAAAGACTGTCGGCGATTTGCCCCAGTTTCCCGTTTTCAAATAATTGCAGATACGATGGTTCAGCCATTTTTTTTCCTTATTTTTTGTCATAAATATTATACACCATCTCTTGACTAGAGGCATCGCGCAATCAAAAAATCTTTCTATTCGATTTTTTTTCGTGCATTTTTTTTAAAAATAGTGTATAATATTTCGGTATGGAAAATTTCTCAATTCTTCATGAACGGAACTAACTGTTCAAAATGGAAACGATGAGGACATCGATACCAACGGTGGGTCTCATGCCACCGGTTCAGTGTATTTAAATCGAATTATCTTCGATGATAGTCGGAGATTTTTTAAATCCATTTTGAGGCAAAATAAGAAAATAAGGAAATAAATGTGAAACGATCTTTAAAAAGAATAATGATCGCTGCACTCGTGTTCTGTTCTATCTTCGGAACCCTACACCCTGAGTTATATGCCCGGGAAAATCGAATGAAATTCGAGCACGTGACAGTTGAGGAAGGACTTTCCCAGAGCACTGTTAATTGTATTTTCCAGGACAGCAGGGGTCTAATGTGGTTCGGTACTGAAGATGGATTAAATAAGTATAATGGATATAATTTTACTATTTACCGGAACATAAGCGATAATCAAAGCAGTCTGAGTAATAATTGGATTTATACCGTCATTGAAGATAGACAGAATAATCTTTGGATTGGAACGCGCGCAGGTTTGAATCGATTTGACCGGAGAACCGAAACATTTATTCGGTACTCCGATGAACAGGGATTTTCAGGGATCCAGGCGCGGGCCCTATGTGAAGATTTCAAAGGGAATATCTGGATTGGAACTCAAGAGGGCGGATTGAATCGCTATAATTCGCAAACGGATCGATTCGAGGTCTATAAACATAACCCGGATGACCTGAATTCCATCGCCAGCAATTCGATTCGTTCACTATATTCGGACCGGTCCGGCAACCTGTGGATAGGAACGGCTGATGTAGGAGTGGACCGGTACGATCATGAAAGAGATATTTTTTTGCATTATCCACGAATCCCGGGGAGCTCTGCTTCTATATTTTCCAAACCGGTTACCGTCATCAAGGAAGACACAAAAGGCTATTTATGGATAGGAACCCAGGACGGCCTGGTCCAATGGTCACCCGAAAGAAACGAAACCACGTATCTCCGGTATAATGGAAATGGGAAAGACAATGCCTATAGCTTAAGCAATAACGCCATCACTTCACTTTTTTTCAGGTCCTCAAACGAGCTGCTGATCGGGACTGAAAATGGCCTGGATATTTTAAATTTAAATGATAGAACCTTAGAGCACCATTACTCCAGGTCCGAAGATATCTCAAGTTTAAACAATAATATTATAAAATCGATTTATGAAGACCCTTTTGGCGTGCTCTGGATAGGCACCGAAGGCGGTGGGTTGAATAAATTTGCATCTCAAATGATTCGTTTCCAACATTATCAAAGCTATCTCTTCGATACCCCGGAATCCTTGAAGGGAAAATTGGTTTTTTCCTTTTGCGAAGACCGAGAGGGAATGATCTGGATCGGGACGAATCGAGGTTTGAACCGGTTTGACCGGAAAACCGGCACCTTTACCCTTTATCCCCTGGACACATCGAAGCTCGGCCGAATCAGTGATAAATATGTTTCGATCATTTTGCAGGACCGAACAGGCATGATGTGGCTGGGAACGTGGGGTGGAGGTTTGATCCGGTTCGACCGGAAGTCGGGGAAATTTTCCTCTTTCCGGGTTAAACCCAATGACACAGGCAATACCAGTGTTAATATCGTTGTCAGCATTCGTGAAGATAAAAACGGGGCACTCTGGATCGGCACTTATGGGGGCGGCCTCCATGCATTTAACCGGGAGAAAGAAGTATTTCGACATTATCCCTGTTCAGCTACGCCATCGGACCGGTATACATTGAAAGGGACTATAGTCTACTATATTCATGAAAATCGAGACGGGGTGTCCTGGATAGGTACGGAGAGCGGGCTTAATCGTTTCGATCCCCGGACCGGGATTTTTTCTTACTATACGGAAAATCCCCATCCGGGCGGTCCCGATTCCAAATACCTCAGTACTAATTTGGTCGGTTATATCCATGAATCCGCCAACGAAATATTGTGGATCGGGACCCCATGCGGGCTCAACAAGTTCGATCCTAAAACGGGTAGATTTACCCATTACCGGTTGAAAGACGGTCTTCCCAATGAGATGATTAATGCAATCCTGGAAGATGACCATGGGAATCTCTGGTTGAGCACTAACTTCGGTCTATCTAAATTTAATCCCCAGAATTCGACTTTTAAAAATTACCAATTAAAAGATGGGCTTCAAAATAGTGAATTCAATCGAGGTGCTTGTTTGAAAAGTCGCAGCGGCGAGATGTTTTTTGGTGGGCTTAATGGTTTTAACCGGTTTTTCCCGGACCGGATCCGCGATAATTCGTTCATACCCCCCGTTATTATTACCGATTTGAAAATATTCGACCGGTCGTCGGTGGTATGGGAATGGGGGAAGTTTAAGAAAGAGATTCACCAGTTGAAACACCTGGCGTTATCTTACCAGGATTATATGTTTACGATCGAATTTGCAGCCCTGGATTATTCGCACCCCTCCGCGAACCGGTACATGTATAAATTGGAAGGTTTCGACAAACGGTGGATCGATTCGGGAAATCGCCGTTTCACTTCTTATACGGCGGTCCCCCCGGGTCAATATTTATTTAAAGTAAAAGGGTCCAACAGCGACGGAGTTTGGAATGAGCAAGGGGCATCGATTTATATCAGCATTGTACCGCCCTTTTATCAAACCCCTATTGCTCGCGTATTCATCGCGGTGGGAATTTTTTCCCTGGTATTTCTCCTCTACCGCTTTCGAATTCGGTCGATCCGGAAACGCGCAGGAGAATTGGAAGAGATCAACCGGAGATTGAACCGCAATATTACAGACCGCATGGCAGCAGAAACGCAAGTTCAAAAAAGCGAACGCCGCTTGAGAACCTTCCTGGATACGGCCAGCGAAGGCTTCCTGGAAGTCGACATCCAACAGGTCATCATGGATTTAAACCCTGAAATGTGCTCTATCCTGGGCCGAAGACGGGAGGAAATCATCGACCACTCGATTTATAATTTTGTCGCTCCCTGGGATGCGGAAGTCCTTCACCGCCAAATCGCACTGCGAAAAGAGGGAAAACGAAGCTCGTATAACTTAACCATGCTGCGCCCGGATCATTCTTCGGTTCATTGTTTGTTGAACGCTTCTCCCCTCTATGACGATAAAGGTAATATTAAAGGCGCGTTCGCCCTGGTTACCAACATAACGGACTTCGTTAAAGCAGAAGAAGAGATTAAACATACCAAAAATTACCTCGACAGCGTTTTTAACTCCCTCTCCTCCATTCTAATTACCGTGAACCGGGAAGGCATTATTACCCAATGGAATAAAGCCGCCGAAAAATTCTTTAAAGTCCCTATTCAAAAAGCGATTTCAAAAGAACTGGAAAAACTCGTTCCTTTTATGAAACAATACCGGGATAATATGAAGACGGTCGTTATTACACGCAAACCTTTGGAATTACACCGTGAAAGCGTACCGGGGGGGAAAAAGGAAAATGAAAAATTATTCATGGATATTGTCGTGTACCCCCTGGTTTACAGCTCTGAAGACGAAATCGAGGGCCTGGTTATCCGGCTGGAGGATGTCACGGAACTGGAGCGTAAAGATCGTCAATTGATCCAGGCCCAAAAAATGGAAACCGTGGGTAATTTGGCCGGGGGACTGGCACACGATTTTAACAATGTCCTGGGCGGAATCGTCGGCACGACATCGCTTATCAAATACATGATGGAAAAAGAGGATATCATCGACCAGGATACCCTCAAAAACCGGATCGAAATCATCGAAAAGGGAGCCGGACGGGCTGTAGACCTGGTACGCCAACTCCTTACTTTATCCCGGAAAATGGAACCGACCTTCGCACCGGTGAATTTGAACCATTCTATCAAATATGTAATGAAAATCTGTGAAAATACCTTTGACAAGAGTATTAAAATAATCGCCAATTATTGCGATACTCCGCCGCTGGTTTTGGCTGACCACACCCAGATGGAACAGGTTTTACTCAACCTGTGTGTGAATGCCTCCCATGCTATGACGTTGATGCGGAAAAAAGACGGTATTCAAGGGGGAATCCTGACCCTTTCCATCAGGGAATTTTGGGCGGATCGCCGGTTTTCCGCCACTCACCCCGGCTCTGTGGAACAAAAATATTGGCTCATTGCTGTCGAAGATACCGGCGTGGGCATGGATTCGAAAATTATTTCCAAAATTTTCGACCCCTTCTTCACTACGAAGGCTGAAGGTCATGGAACCGGCCTGGGCCTGGCAATGGTGTACAATATCGTCCAAAAACATAAAGGTTTCATCGATGTTTATTCCCAGGTCGATGTGGGGTCGACATTTAAAGTTTTTCTCCCCCAATTGGAAGACCAATACGCCAGTGTCGATAATATAGCGGCATGGGAAGAACCGGTCCGCGGCTCCGGGTTGATCATGGTGGTGGACGATGAAGAACAATTGAGAACTATGTCGAGTGAATTGCTGGAAACCTGCGGATATAAAGTCATTACTGCCGTCGACGGACAGGAAGGCGTTAACATTTATAAAGAAAAACAAAATGAAATCACGGCGATTCTCCTGGATATGGCTATGCCCAATATGTCCGGTAAAGAAGCTTATATCGAAATAAAAAAAACAAACCCCCATGTTAAAGTACTGTTAACCTCCGGTTTTAGACTCGATCAACGGGTGAAGGAAGTCCTCCAACTGGGTGTAAAGGGATTTATCCAGAAACCCTTTTCATTGGTGGAACTCTCTAAAAAAATTGCGGAAGTAATAGAGCAATCATGATACCGTTGTTCGAAAGATTCCCCGGTTTAAAAGAGAAGTTGCCCTATATCGGCCTGGGGACATTTCCAACGCCGGTTCATCGATTGGAAAAGTTGGGAAAAATTCTCGGCATCCACCGGCTGTATATTAAACAGGATGGTTTTTCAGCCCAGCCTTTTGGGGGGAATAAAATCCGTAAATTGGAATTTCTCCTGGGGGAGGCGCTGTCTCAAAAAGCAAAGAGCATAATCACTTCCGGTTTTGCCGGGTCCAATCATTCGTTGGCCACAGCGGTTTGTGCCCGGGGCCTGGATTTGAAGAGTATCTCGTTGTTAATGCCGCAGTCCAACGCCTACTATGTCCGGCGGAATTTAGCCATGAGTTTTCTTTATAATGCCGAGCTGCATTGTTATCCCACGAAAAAACGGTTGAATTATGCCGCTGATTTTCATCGATGGAAGCAGAGGTGGTTATGCGGGAAAGTTCCTTACATGATTCCCCCTGGCGGAACGTCCCCGGTGGGAGTCCTGGGTTTTGTCAATGCTGCTTTCGAACTCAAACAGCAGGTCGACAGGGGTGAAATTCCCGAACCGGATTTTCTTTATTTAGCGATGGGGACAGCCGGTACTGCCGCCGGGTTGATGATCGGTTTGAAAGTCCTGGGATTGAAGACCCGGGTTATACCGATCCGGATTATAGACCCACTGTTTATGCCGCCGTCTGCGATGGTGGATATTGTTTCCGGGACGGTTGAGTTACTTCGGTCGAAGGACGGTTCATTTCCATTTGTACAGATAACGGAGGGGGAATTGGGAATTCGAGATGAGTTTGTGGGGGATGGTTACGCCCGTTTTACCGATAAAGGTATGGATGCTGTGCGTCTTATCAGGAAAACCGAAGATGTTCGTTTGGATGGAACGTATACCGGGAAAGCATTTTCGGCAATCGTGGAGGATGCGCGGCAGCGGAAGTTGGCGGATAGGGTGGTTCTATTCTGGAATACCTTGAATGCCCATGATTTCCCGGATGCGGCTCAATGCGTTGATTATCATCGATTGCCCCGTGTTTTTCGCCGTTTTTTCGAAGAAGACGTTCAATCTTTGGATATGGCGGAGTAAGGGGTTAAATCCGTATAGCGTGGGAATTCAACGGTAAAGGCAGCGCCCTGGCCCGGTTTGGATTGAACCGATATATTCCCTTTATGTAATTTGACCAGGTCTTTGGTAATAGCGAGTCCCAGGCCGGTGGAAATTTCTCCGCCTGTGGGTTTTGTGCTGAGCTGCTGGAATTTTTCAAAGATCTTTTCTAATTCGTGTTCCTGGAGGCCGGGTCCTTCGTCGATTACTTTGAATAATACGGTATCCCTCTCAGAGCATGCGATCGATATCCATATGGATTTTCCCGGTGGAGAAAATTTAACCGCATTATCGATGAGATGGTTTACAATTTGTCGCAGCAGCATTTTGTCGCCATAGATGGTACAGTGTTCGTCGGTGGAAAAATGCATGGTTTGGTTTTTCTTTTCCGATGTTTTTTGATACCTGGTGATCGCAGCCTCGACGATCTCGCTAAAATTAACCGGGGTCGGATGCATTTCGACTTTCCCGCTTTCGATGGAGGTAATTTCCAGGAGGCCGGCGATGAGTTTTATCATTCGGTCGGTGGAGCGGTAGATAATTTTCAATTTATCCCCTGCAAAAGTGTCGTTTCTGAGTTTGATCTGGAGCATATCGGTATACCCGATGATCACCTGGAGTGGGTCTTTCAGGTCATGGGCGGCTATTTCCAGCAGTTGATTTTTCAGTTCATTGGCTTTATGCAGGTCTTCATTGGCGATTTTCAGGAGGAGGCTTTTTCTATAGCTGGTTTCCCTGATTCTGTCGAAGACAAATATGGATAAAATGGAGATATAAATGGCAAGGACCAGGTTGACCAGGCCATAAGTTTCGGCAGCAAAAGTAAAATGGACTTCCCACAAGGTAGAAGTAACCAAAAAACAGAGAAGTGTGAACATGAGGTGGAAAAGGGCGTGAACCCGTTGGAGGGGAACTAACGAGCAGGTGAGGATCACCAGGGAAAATCCTCCCATGTAACTGGGGTGGCCGCCTACTATCGCAACGATAATCGCCGTGGCTATCCCCGCATAATAAATAATACTATTCACCAACCAATATCCCCTCTTTTTAAAATAGGGGATCATTTGCAGGGTGAACACGATGATTCCCACTAACGTGAAACCCCATCTGAAGTAAACGATGATGGGAAAGTCGCCGAATAAATCTTTATCGATGAAAATAAAGATGGGCCAGGCCAGGATAGCCAGGATAGCTGTGGGAAGGGTGATCATATTGCAGAGCCGGTTCAATTCTTCTTTGAAGGTGCGGGGGTGGTAATCGGTATCGATTTTAAACTCGAATAGTTCCAACAGTTTAGTTAAATTCATCGGCTCTTTCAATCCGTCGGTTTCATTTTTTATTTAAAAAAAAACCCAGTCAACTATTATAACGAAAATTAAAAATTTTTGGAATTCTTTTTTTTAATCATCTTTCGATCGTCTGTTTTTGGTCGGTTCCCACGGAGATGTAATGGAGCGGAATCCCGATAAAATCTTCCACAAAGCGGATATAATTTTTTGCTTCTGTGGGGAGGTTATGAAAGAGTTGGATTTGGCCGATATTTTTTTTCCAACCTTTAATGGTTTGGAGTACCGGTTGCATGGAGTTAAGGTATTCGACAGTGGGGTTAAATTCGGTGGTGGTTTCCCCGGTGATTTGGTGTTTATAAGCGGTGACGACGTTAATTTCGTCGAATAAGTCGAGGACATCCATTTTGGTAAAGAAGATTTCATCCACGCCGTTGACCATGATGGTGTAATTTAAGACCACCAGGTCCAGCCACCCGACTCGCCGGGGTCTCCCGGTAGTAGCGCCGTATTCGTTGCCTTGTTTCCTGAGGAAATCGGCTGTTTCGCCGGAGAGTTCGGAGGGAAAAGGTCCTTCTCCGACGCGGGTCGTATAGGCTTTAGAAATGCCGATTACTTTATTCAATGCTTTGTGGGGTAGGCCGGTGCCGGTGCACACGCCGCCGACAGTTGGATTGGAAGAAGTTACAAAGGGGTATGTTCCCAGGTTGATATCCAGGAGTGTGCCTTGAGCTCCTTCGAAGAGTATGTGTTTTCCCTGGCGGAAATAGTTATTTAAGGAATAGACCGTATTGCGGCTGAATTTTTTTAAAATTTTTCCTACTTCCATATATGAATCGATATAGCTGTCCAGGGATATTTCTTCTCCCCCGTGGGCCCGGATGCGTTGGTTGTAGTAGTCGTCCAGTGGTTTGGCTTTTTTATAGAACCGGTCTTTGTCGAACAGGTCGGCCACGAAAACGGCCCGTCGTCCGGTCAGGTCTTCGTAGGCGGGGCCTATACCGCGCCGGGTGGTGCCGATTTTGATGGTCCTGGATTCTTCAAAAATGATATCCAGTTGTTCATGTACCGGGAGGATAAGGGGGCAGAAGATACTCAGCTCGAGGTTTTGAACCGGTATACCCTGGGACTCTATTTCTTCTATTTCTTTGACTAGTTGAACCGGGTTTACTACGACTCCGTTCCCGATAACGGATACGGTGTGGGGTGAAAAAATGCCGGAGGGTAATAAGTGGAGAACATATCTTTTCCCTTCATGGAAAATAGTATGGCCTGCGTTATGGCCTCCCTGGTATCGAACTACTACATCGAAATGGGGGGCCAGGTAATCGATAGCTTTTCCTTTACCTTCATCACCCCATTGAAGTCCCAATACTACTGCATTCATCTGGTTACTCCTTTTTCTTTATCGAGTTTTCTTAAATTTTTTCTCTTTCTCTTTTTTAAAATCCGATTGTATTAAAATCAGCCAAGATTATAACCTAAAATGCCGGAAATGGGAATACAATCATCTCAAAAAGCGTATTTTTTTTGTGGTGAGAAAACGACCCCGGTACAAAAGGGAGAAGAAGAAGCTCGCAAATGGCTGACTACGGAGAACGGGGAACGATTTTTAGAATTATCGATTATCAAGTAGTTTCTTAGAAGCGGCGTTACGACCGTCGCATGGCTCCGCTCGTTTTTAGAGACGAGAAACTCTTGAAATGAATTTTGACTGGACCCCACACGGTGGGGTTTTATTATGACGCAGAGCGTCATCGTGCGGCTTCCTTAATTGTCAGCCGCTGCGGGATAAAAAGGGGACAGTCAAGAAACCCCACCGTGTGGGGCGGCACTGCGTGCCGTTTTGATTTTACATGCCTTCGGCATGATAGAGAGGGTAGACCGCTAACAGGGTAGTTTCCACAAAGTCAAAAACTAAAGCATTGCCCCCCGTTCTTTTGATTATTTTCACGCACCGTGCTGTGTTTTTTTTGTGGTTTTTTATGCAAATCATGCAACCGATGAGGTTAGAACCTCAACGATGTTCTAAAAACCTCGACGATGGCTTAAAAACGTCGCGATTAACCAAAATCGGCCATCGATGCGCTTTTGTGCTCAATTTTATGCCTTTTTTGCAAGCGTTGCACCTTTTTTCTGCAATCGCATGCGATTTCTTAAAATTTTGTATCCCCCATTAGAATTGAATGCAAATTCT
>Ga0105104_10000059_pt1 | contig 68991 bp, 100 predicted proteins | sample PPLLaktember2015_3_FD_87034 | JGI IMG/M metagenome (GOLD analysis project Ga0105104, IMG submission 87034) | Freshwater sediment microbial communities from Prairie Pothole Lake near Jamestown, North Dakota, USA - PPLs Lake P7 Core (6) Depth... | ecosystem: Environmental > Aquatic > Freshwater... | reverse complement strand
TCCAGCACGGCGATCTCTTCGAATGGCTCCGTGGTGTAGATCCACTTCCCCTCGGTCGGGCTGCTGTGGTCCTCCCAGTAGCCGCCCACGGCGTTCGGGTTGTCTTCACTCACAGCAGGTCCCGATCCATCACCACGACACGCTCCCAGCCGATCGCGGCGAACGCCCCCTGAGAGTATTCAGCGAAGGAGCTGGCCGGCCAGTTCGGATCTACTGGAAGGTAGATCATCACGTCCGAGTCACACCCATGCATGAGACAGTCCTGGTCTGCCGTGATCGCATCCGTGTAGCCCTTTTCGTAAAGGTCGCTCATGTTCGCCTCGTGATCATGCCGTTGGCAGTGAGAATCTCCAGCAGCGCGTTGGTGGGGAGTTGGTCAGCCCGGACGTTCAAGATGTCGCCGGAGCGGGGATCTCCCGGCAGTGGCCAGGTGGAGCGCCATACGTGCGTGCCCCTGCTGGTCTTACCGATGTAAGCCAGCTCTAGCGGGATCGTACGGCCATCACGCATCTCAGCGCGGACGTTCACGGGTGGTTCAGGGTAGGGAGTGATGCTCAAGACTGGTCCCCGAACGTGATGGAGCGAACGACATCGCGGGGGGTGCGCTCCTCTTCCCCGGTCGGGGTCCGGTAGACCAGCTCATAGCCACCTTCGCGGGTCTCCTGAACGCCGATCGAGCAGACCAGGATGGCCAGCTTCGAGCCGTCGATGAAGTGCACCATGGCCAGCTGCCGCGTGAACCCGGTTGACACAGGGTTCGTCTCAAGGGTGACGAAGTAGCGGCCCTGGTTGTCACATAGCGTCAGCTTGTTGTCAGCGATCCATGCGATCTTGGTGACTTCCCAGTCGTTCGGGCCGCGCACCCAAATGCGGTCTCCGACCCTAAGATCGGTATTCAGTATGACCATGCTCGGTATACTACGGCCCGTGACGCTGTATGACGAGAAGGCCGAGCGCAGATTTTGGGCCAAGGTCGACGTGCGGGGGCCGGACGAGTGTTGGCCCTGGTTGGCCTATACAGATCGCGAAGGATACGGAAGGTTCGGGTTGCTCGGCCGGGCTGCCTTGGCACATCGCGTGGCCTGGGAAATAGAGGCTGGAGTGCCGTTTCCACTGGAGCTGGAAACCCGACATAGATGCCTTAATAGGCACTGTGTCAACCCAGGACACCTAACTCCCGGGACGCATAAATCCAACATGGAAGACATGGTAGAGCTGGGACGACACCGCAACGGATATGCGGATAGAACACATTGCCCGCAGGGGCATCCATACCTCGGAGCTAACCTTTATATCAGGCCGAACGGGAAACGTGAATGCAGAACGTGTGGGCGTTTGCGTGCTCTGGAGCGGTATAGACTGGAGAGGAGTGTCGGGGGAGGTGATAGATAGATGCGTTACGACGGTCCTGAGGTTGACGTTGACGTGAGTGGTGTCAACTGGGGCAACCTCCTGATTGGCGCGATCATCGGCCTTGTTGCCGGTGTCCTGCTCGGGGTATTTGTGTTCTAGGTCCCGATAGGTGCGCTGTTGATCCTCGGAGCCGGGCTTGTCCCGGCTCTTTCTACGTCCAGCGGCGTACACTGGATGTGCTCCTACTACGTGGGAGGGAGGGAACACATCATGACCTACGACTGGGGTGGCGTCTTTATCGGCCTTATCATCGGCCTGGTAGCCGGCGTCCTGCTTGGTGTCTTCGTGTTCTAGTCGATCGGCCGTCGCGGCGGAGCCGGGCCTTAGGCCCGGCTCTTTTTGGGTTACCTACCAAACCCACAGCTTGCAGGCGTCCCCGCCAGTCACCGGGATGTGTTCGGCAAGGATGCGACGATCTCCGGGAGCCACGTCGGGAACAGTTAGCTCATGTGATCCGGTCACGATGCCTTGCTTCGAGATCTCCAGCTGGAGTGAGTAGCTACGCATCTGGTCGCCAGAGTTTTCCACGACCAGTCGGAAGTCCCCGAGGTCGGCCGTGCACTCCCAGTCGACATCCCGAGTGCTGAAGTCGTCCACCTGGTCACCTTCGCTCAGGCTCACGGCCAGCGGCACGCTCAAGGAAAGGAACGTTGCAGCCAGGAACCCGGCCAGCCCGCCACACGTCCAGATAGCCCACTTCGGCAGGGTCTTCACTGGCTACCTCCAAGAACAACAAACCAGAGCATCGCGATCAGGAAAATGGAGAACGTCAAAGCGATCGACACTGTTGCCAGTGCCTGGCGGTTTGATGGCGTACGCGCCGTGCTAGGCGGGTAGTTCGTGTAGTAGGCGGAGACGATGGGGAGTTCAACTGTGTCTTCTTCTGGAACCATTTTTGTCTATGCCAGCCTTCCACGATCCATATGGATACCCAGATGCCTACGCAGGCACCAAGCGTGATCGCGGCCCACTTCAGAAGGTCCGGCGAGGATTCTTCCATGGAGCGATTCTCTCACCGGTACCACTGTTCCCGCGAGGGCCGCCGCTGTCAATCTTGTCAACGAAATAGATTGCATGCTCCAGCTGGTGAAGCAGGCCACCGGCAGCAGCCGAGGCTGGCTGGAAGTCGGCACGATCGAGGAAGAAGACAAGCTCACTCTTCCAGCCGAACATAGCCTCAGCCACGTCCGGCGGGATGGAGTCCTGCGCCCGGGTGGAGCTACGCGCGACCCGGTTCCACAGGTTGTTGACGCTCTCGATCATCACTGCCAACTGCTCGGAGCACCCGGCCGTAGGCAGGTTGATCACGTGATACTCGATCACTTCACTCCCTTCAAGATTCGGATGGCCTCAGCCCCTACTTCCCTGGCCTTGTCCCACTCCTTGCCGGCCACCCGGAATGTCAGTTCCACCAGCAGCTGCTTCACGGCATGTGGGATAGCTGCCCGGCTGGAGCCATAGCCCTTGCCGAGAGAAGCCAGGTTCATCATCAAGATGGCAAGATCCTCCGGCCGGTCATCCTTGTAGAGGTTGATCTTCGATCCGTCGTCACAGCTCACCAGGCGTGCCTGCGTTGCCAGCGAAGCTTGCCGCTGGATGTTCACGGCCTCATGCTGATCTATCAGAGCTAGTCGGCGCCAAAAGATTCCATCGCGGGTGGTCTCATACCACCATGCGCTTGCGGTCTTCATCACGGCTGAAGTGTACGACTACACTCAACTCGTGTCAACTACTCCCTCAGCCTTCAGAGGGATGTTGTCGAACACATACCGCAGGACATCCTTCTGGTGACCGTGCAGCAGCCGGAGCACCTCGGATATCGCAGCCGCGCGGATGTCGTTGGCGCATCCCTTGAGCACCTGCTCGGCCACGGCGCGGTAGCCCTGCTTCCTGCTCTCGCTGAGGGTGTCCCACAGCGGCGCGTGGATGCTCACCGGGCTGGCCTCATAGAGCGCCTGGCCGGCATGGTCCACAGCTTGCTTCCAGTGATCCAGAGGTTCCATCACGACATGGCCGGGCAGGGGATCCCACTCCCCTCCGTTGTGGCGGCACCAGGGGCACCACCTCGCCGCGCTATCCCGTTCGGGGTGCAGCAGCAGACCCTCAGCTGGCGTGAAGAAGTAAGATCGATTGCACTCCCGATGCTTCCACCACCCGAGCGCTGTGCCGCCGTACTGCACGGGCGTTCCGTCTCGGTTCATCGGATTCTTCCTTCTGTGAGAGCATCGTACAGTTCGGCAGCCAGTTCCTTGTCCCGCTTGATGAGCCACTCCAGCATGTTCCGGTAGTGCATGTCTCGGAGCGCGCGAATGTCCAGCGAAGAATCAGCTTCCTGATCTTGGAAGACGTAGCCGGGAACCCACGCCCACCGCAGGTTGGTCTTGTGGCAGCGGCGGCACTTAGATGGAAACCACTGGCCGGGCCAGTAGAACTCCTCGTGTCCGCAGGAGTGCTGATACCAGCCCTCTCTGGTGAAGTCCATCAAACCCCCTTGAGCCAGTAGCATAGGTCTCCGATTGTGAATGCGCAGTCCTCAACGTCTGGCTTTCCGGCATGTGCCGCGCCTCGGAGGAGCTGAAGTCTGGTGATGGCTTCGCGGTAGTTGTTGAGGTGCTCCGCAGTGCCAGAGCCAGCTGTGTGGTAGGCCAGATATTCAAACTCTTCTTTGAGGAACTTCAGGGCCTCGTCATAGCTCCAGAACACAAAGGGATCACTGGCCGGCTCCTCTCCGGAGCGACACCAGTTGACCTCTATATGCTGGCCACCAGCCACACCTAGACGGTAGATCGCAACCACTGGACGATCAACCATCCGAGGCTCCCCCAAAAGAGCAGCACCCCCAAGGAGACCAGGCACCCTCTGCCGGGACTCCAGTCATCAGGGAACAGCACCCCGTCGTCATCGTCGCCCATGCTTGTGTCTCCTCCGAGGTTCCTGGACCAGGTGAACGTCCCTCACGTTCAACTCAGCCATCGACTGAGCGATGTAGTCCCCGGCGTTGGCCAGGGTGAGGTGGCGCCTGGACATAGCTCTGTCAACCACGTCCTGGATCCGGTGATCTGGGCAGCCGTACAGGATGGCCAGGACAGCCATCCTCCGGCGAAGGTCGTAAGTCTCCACTCACAGCACTTTCATGTGTTCGATGTTGAGGCAGTACAGCCACTCTCGGTGCAGGCAGCCCCGGCGGCCAGGGCAACCAGCTTCCTGCCCACAGCAGCAGGTAGGGATCAGCTGTTCAGTGCGACGTAGCCGGTACCCTCCGACAATTTCAAAGACCAAACGATCGATACGCTCCCGGCGGCGCGGGCCGGCCCACACGAGCAGTGGACCCCGGTGCACCAGACAGTCCCCGAACCGCTCGGCCGTCAGCAGGTATGTTGCCACCCTGTCCTCAATGGACGCTTGGTGCTTCCTTGTTAGATGCATATGCGTTCCGTTCCTTGCGGCGCCGACAGATCTTGCAACGGCGTTCGCCGCTGGGTAGCACGTAGATGTTGGCGTTGGGGAGGGGGAGACGCAGATTGTGTCCCCTAGCGCAGTAGCCGTCTACCCCGTGCGGGCGTTTCTCTGTGCGTACCGGCTCTAGCCTGGGGTCTATGCCCTTCCGTCTGGCTCGCGAGCAAGCCAAGCAGGCTCGGGACGGCCGACTGCCCTTCTTGTACACGTAGGTGTTGGCCGGGGTGAACTCGTGTCCGTACTTGCAGCGCGGGCTGGTCATGGGCCTGGACTTGTACTGGCGGAAGTGCTCGGACTTGATGCATCCCCACCGACCACAGATCTTCTTCAGCTTGAAGTCGTCGGGCAGAGTCTCCAGCCTGTGGTTCAGCATGTAGATCAGACGGTGCACGCGGTAGCCCTTGCCGAGGTAGTGGATCCTGGCATGTCCTAGCGTGTCAACCGCTCCGGTCCAGATCACGCAGTCTCCGGCTGGCCGGGTTCGGTGAGTCAGCCAGCGTCTAACGGCGTAGGCCAGTTGGTCGGTCATCTGCACACGGGGAGGCTAAGGGAGAAGTCGCAAGGGTGTCAACGGGAGGAGGAAGACCAGAGCGGACGTAACCGGTACGATCAGAGCATGCCTGACCGGACACCCCTACACCAGATCACTTACCCGCTCGGGAGAGACCGAGCGGACATCCGCACGTTGCAGACCATGGCGGAGGACGTAGACCGCGAACTGGGAGAGCTGCATGGCCTCAATGATGCCGAGCAGGGAAAGCTGATCATCCCCGAGTCAGGAAGCTGGGTTCCCACCTTCGCTGGCGGCTGGGTGATAGGGAGTGCCACGGTCAACGCAGAATACTATGCGCTTGCTGGCCTGGTGTTCTGCCGCATGCTGATCACGGGAGCATCAAATACAAACTGGGGGACCGGGTTCCCTACCTTTACCGTGCCCTTTCCAGTCTATTCAGTTAGGGCTGCCCTAATGAGATTCTCTTCGGCCGGTACTCGGTATGTGCTGGGTATATCTTTCGCTGCTGGATCTCCCACAGTGACCGTATACATGGGCGGCACGGGAGGAAATTCGAGCGCAGGGGTAGGGCAATATCCAGTATCGCAAGGGACAGGATCCGCTGCATGGGCAGGGGGAAACCTTATGTATGGCTCTTTCTACTATAGGAGAGTCTGATGGCTGGCCAAACTCCTGATTATGGCATCCGGTTTCCTGAGATGCTGGACCCCGCTAACATCAATGTCGTTCAACATATTGCTGAAGACTCAGAATCTCAGCTTGGGGCATTGCTTGATGAGATAGTTGCGGACTCGGCAGGCAAGGCGAACTGGGCTGCTGTCACTTGGGCGCCCACAGTCACTGGTATGACGCTGGGGAATGGCTCCATTACTGGAAGTGCGATGAGTATTGGTCAACTTGTGTGGGCTGACTTCGAGATACTTCCCCACCCCACTGATCCCCCCACCACAGCCTGGATTGCTAATTCATTCCCCGTTGTCGCACTGCCCCCAAGCTTGCCAGTAACCCAGACCATAAGCCCTGGAGGACATAACTTAGCCTCAGCCAGGCGAGCTATTGCTTCTCCTAATGTAGTAAACATGGCTATAGAGATCGCTCCCTCTAATAACACCCTGGCCCTAGTTGCTATTGAAGGTCCTATGCGTTTCTACAATTACCCAGCTGCCATATTGGGCGGGACAGCTGTATGGGGTAGCACTGACTATGTCAGATGCGGGTTTATGTATCTAACCTCGGCGATTGTGAGCTAGCGATGCCAGACTCAACTCCGAGATTCGACATTCCATATCCTGTGTCTACTGATCCGGCGTACATGTTTCCGATCATTCAAGACACCGCGCAGAGCATAGATGATGCGCTTACCAGCATCGCCTCAACCCTTGAAACTTCTACCAGTGCCAAGGCTGAGTGGCGACCTCTCGGCTGGAGCCCGTCCATTACTGGTGTAGTTGTGGGTAACGGGGTACAGAGCTTCTATGCCTTTAACTTGGCTGATCTGGTTGTATGCAGTTATTCGCTAACTGCTGCTGCTTCTGCTCCAACTACAGCTTTCGCTGGTGCAGTGCCTATCACCCTAAGTCTTCCCGTGCAGTCTGCTGGCCCGTCTGCTGCACTATGCATCTTTTCTGTGCCTTCGCTTTCTCCTTCTAAGCTCATGGGAACTGTCACTGTTGAAAAGAATGCGGCGTCTGCCCGCATAAACGGAATGTCTGTGCAGGGTTCTATCAACTATCAAGGTAATCCCAGTGACGCAGTAGGTCTTGGGAATACTGCTGCTTGGGCAGCTGGACAATCACTTAGCGCAGGATTTGTTTACCGCATTCTCCCCGGCGCTGTAGCTCTCCCAGTTTGGAATGACGTTATAGCGGGAGAGCCGGCCCGGCCAGGCGATCCGTCTCCCGTCGACTGGACCTGGGTAATAGCGAACTTCGCTGACTGGTTGAACACTATATCTGGCACCAGGAAGCCGTGAGGGAGTGAGTTATGGGAACTACGCCTAAATATCATTTTCCATATCCGGAAGCTACAGACCCACCAAACGGGCCAGCTCAGATGCAGGCTCTGGCGATGGCCGTTGAAGGTGTCATCGGCGCAGCATTCCCGGTGGGCGGCATCATCATGTGGTCCGGTGCACTCTCGGCCATCCCATCTGGCTGGGCGCTGTGCGACGGAGCTAATGGGACTCCTGACCTTCGCGGCAGATTCATCGTAGGAGCTTCAGCCGACAGCGGAGCTACCAACACAGGGGCTGCCTATAACAAGGGAGCTACTGGCGGGGCTGAAGCGTTCACGCTCAACAGCACACATCTGCCATCCCACACACACACCGCAGTCGCGGCTGGAGTCCACAACCACGATGGGTGGTCGCGCTCCACCTACACGTCGAATACAGGATCTATGCAGCAAGCCCTGGCGAACTCTAATGCTGCTGCGGTGACAGTATCTACCTTGGCTACGGCCAACGATGGGTCACACACGCACACCATCAACGCCACTCCAGCTCCCACAGCCGGCGTCCCGACTCGGCCCCCGTTCTTCGCTCTCGCCTATATCATGAAACTTACTGCATAGAGGGAGGGGCTATGCCTCGCTGCGTTGAGTGCGAAGAGGAAGACGGGACTGGAACTCCGGCCACGTTCGAGAGCCCAACGTCTCCCACCTCTCGCTGCATCGGGTGTGGGGAGGCTTCCGAGTTTTGCGGATGCACGCTGGTTGCCGGGGAGAACATAGAGATCACCGGCACTGGCGTGTCAACCGACCCGTTCGTGATCGGTGCTCCGGGAGCTGTAGGAGAGCCTGGACCTGCCGGTCCGCCTGGTCCGCAAGGGCCAGCCGGTGCTGACTCCACCGTGCCGGGGCCAACCGGTCCGGCTGGTGCAGACGGAGCACCCGGACCAGCTGGCCCTCCGGGCGCAGACTCAACGGTGCCTGGACCGACCGGTCCGGAGGGTCCAGCTGGCCCACCCGGGCCGGCTGGAGAAGATCTAACCCCGATCCTTGACGGCTCAGGTCCCCCAGCTCCAACAGTGGGCGAGGATGGCAACTACTACCTGGACACTGATGCTGGTGTCCTCTACGGCCCCAAAGGTCTGCCTATAGAGAGCGGCCTGGAATCCTCCGGGGTAGCTGGCCGGCCGTCCGGTGCCACGCTCGGAGACGCTCTCGGCACGGCCTTGCGCTTCGAGGTGGCGGGTAACATCACGGGGCTGCGCTTCTACCGCGACCCGGCAGCTACGGCCACGAGCCGGCGGCTCCAGCTCTGGAACATGAACGGCGGGGTGCTGGTCCGGGACGTGTCAACCAGTGAGCAGCCAGGGGTGGGTGGCTGGATTACCACCCCGGTTTCCCCCGTAGCCGTCAACCCGGGGGACCAGTACGTAGCCGTATTTGAGGTCACTGGCAGCACGCACAGTTGGTACGACGATCAAACTCCACCATCTGATTTCCCTGCGCACATCACAGTCCTGGGAGATCGCTACGGCCAGATCGGCAACTACCCTGGCGGCGGAGGCACTGCTAACCGTTACGGGGACGTTGTCTTCGAGCCGCTAGGTGCCAATCCCTGGCCGGTAGCTTTGGCTGGAGGAGAGGCTGGTCCGGCTGGTCCGGCTGGCCCCGCCGGTCCAGAAGGCGCACCGGCCAACATAGACGTTTACGAGCAGACCACAGAACCACTGGATGCTGTCGAGGGCGACTTCTGGCACAACCCGTCTACCCCCGTCTATGCCGGGCTGATCTTCGCTAATGCAGCTGCGCGGAATGCTGCCATTCCCACGCCTACTCCGGGCATGGTGGTCTACATGCTCGACTCAAAGATGCAGTGGGTCTACACAGTACAAACGTCTTTTGGCGGCTGGTCTGGCTGGGCTCCACTGCCTGGCACGAACGTTTACTCGGCTCGGCAGAACGCAGCACAAACAGTCCCTAACTCAGCCTATACCCCCATGGAGTTTGATGTCCTAATAGATAGGCTTACAGGCACCACCGGCGCAAAGAAGGTCTCTTACACACCTACCGTTCCTGGCTGGTACGCCGTTAGGGCAACGTCAGCGTGGGTAGCCAACGCGACGGGCATACGATATATGGCTATCCGAACAGACGGAGCAAATCTCAACGGCGGAGAAACTAATATTACCGCTGCCGCTGTTGGTGTTACTACTCTGAATAGCGCGATGTACACGTTCTTGGTGCAGACCAATGTGACTACCGTATCTATTGGTATTTATCAGAGTTCAGGCGGACCCCTGAACACTAACGTTTCAGTGTCTCGATGTTCTTTCTCGCTCGACTACGTCGGCCCTATCGTTCCTTAAGCCTAGGAGTCCACATGGGACAGGTCAGCATCAAGAAGGACGATGGAACCTGGCTGCCGCTAAACACGGCGGAAGGTCCAGCTGGCCCACAAGGTCTTACCGGTCCAGCTGGTCCACAGGGAGACCCTGGCCCGGTTGGGTCAACCGGCCCACAGGGGGAACCTGGTCCAGTTGGCCCGGCAGGGTTGAACTGGAAAGGCGACTGGTCAGCAGCGACTGCATATGTCTTGAATGATGCAGTCTCATATCAGGGAGCAAGCTGGTTTGCGGTAGCGCCAACAACCGGAGAGGTGCCAGTCTCAACCCCGTCTTCATGGGCACTGCTTGCCTCTCAGGGATCTGCCGGACCGATGGGTCCACAAGGTGATCCGGGTCCAACTGGACCGACTGGAGCAACCGGCCCGACCGGGGCCGACTCCACCGTGCCGGGGCCAACTGGTCCGGCTGGTGCAACGGGACCAGCCGGAGTTGCAGGTCCTACTGGTCCACAGGGGCCAAAGGGAGATACTGGCAGTGCAGGTTCCCCGGGGGCTGGCGTTGCTGCCGGTGGCGCGGCCGGACAGGTGCTCACTAAACTCTCGGCCACTGACTACGCAACAGCATGGGCCGATCCTGCCGCCGGTGGGGGAGCAGCAGAGATTCCACTGGTGCCAGGACTATATGTAGTGGGCGGGGGAGCTTGGTACGGAACCCCCACTGTTGCCCACACCTACACCGCCGGATTACTTGCTAATACCATATATGCGACTCCGTTCGCAGTTACCATCCCCACTCCCTTGGCCAGGCTTGGCGCTAACGCGACGGCCTTAGGAAGTGGTTCTGCCATAGCACTTGGAGTCTATAAATCAGGGTCTAACCATCTACCCACTGACGCAGTAGCCTTGCCCGGAAATATCTCAGTCGCCACTACAGGATCGAAAGAGATAGCCGTGTCTCCTTCAGTGCTGCTAGACCCTGGTATCTACTGGTTGGCTATATTGGGCGGCACCACAGGCGGCATGCCCAACTTCACCGGAGTTAGTAGCGCCGTGACGCTTAACTTGTTAGGCGCCCCGACTATAGGCGGTAACTCATACGTCGGCCTTCAAGTTGCCTACAATGGAGGTACTTCTCCAGTTCTTCCGTCGGTGTTCCCAGCTGGTGCAATTCTCGCAACACTCTCTCCCCGCGTTATGTTTAGGGTGGACTGATGGACCTATCGCTGGAGCAGCAGCTAGCGGCCCTTCCTTCAGAGGAGCAGGCCGAGGCTCTGGCTGGGCTGGATCCCATGGAGCTGCTCTACAGCTGGGAGTTCATGGGCCGGCCGTCTCAGATCGTGCCGACCCGCAAGGAGGATGGCGGCGAAGACTTCTCGGTCGCGCTCCTGCTCGGCGGCCGTGGTGCCGGCAAGTCCCGCTCTATGACTGAATGGGTCCGGGATCTCGACAAGAACTGGGCCAAGCTCGGCCGGGATCCTGGCCGGTCGCTCAAGGGCGCACTGCTCGGCCGTACGTCGGCCGACGTTCGCGACATTCTTCTTGAGGGTCCATCCGGTCTCATGAACATCTACCCACCCTCTGAAGTGGACGCGCTGAACTGGATCCCATCCCGCCGGTTGGTGGAACTTCCTTACGGTGGCACGCTCCTGACCTTCTCGGCTGAGGAACCTGACCAGCTACGTGGTCCGGCGTTCCATATCGGCGTGGCGGATGAACTGGCCGCGCACAAGTGGAAGCCGGGCGTGGACGGTCTGACAGCGTGGGACAACCTGCGTATCGGCACCCGTATGGGCCGCATTCCGCAGATCCTTGCGGCGACTACTCCTAAGCGGGTAGCGGTGCTGCGCAAGCTGATCGCAGACGCGAAGGATCCAGCCAAGCGAATCCTGCTCAAGAACATGGCGACGAAGTCGAACCCGTACCTGTCCGGCGTGTATCTCGACGTGCTCATGGATCTCTACGAAGGCACCACCTTGGGCCAGCAGGAGCTGGACGGAGTGATGCTGGATGAGGTAGATGGGGCGCAGGTAGCGGAGTCCACAATAGAAGCGTTCCGTGTCAACCAGGTGCCCACGCTTCCCGGCACCCGCTGGGCTTTCTACGTGGGGGTTGACCCCTCGGTTGCCGAGCGGCCCAACGATGAGTGCGGCATCGTCGTGGTAGCGGTGCCACTCACACACCCGGTCCTCAAACGGCACGCTTACGTGATAGCCGACTACTCTTTCCGGGCCTCCCCATCGGTGTGGGGTGACAAGGTGATTCAGGTAGCGCGCGAGCACCAGGCGACGGTGATCGTGGAAACTAACCAGGGCGGCGCTCTGGTCAAGCGCGTGATCCGTCAGGCTGCCAGCCATGCCAACACCGTCTCCCCACCGGTCCGCGAGGTCTGGGCTACCGCCTCCAAGGCAGTGCGGTTCGGGCCGGTAGCAGCAGCATACGAGAAAGGCCGCATTCACCACGTCGGTTATTTCGTCGACCTGGAAGATCAGGAGACCAGCTGGGTTCCCGGCGAGTCTGGCTACTCCCCCGACCGAATGGACGCGGCCGGATGGGCTCTAGCGGCGGCACTCTTCCCGGATGCGCTGAAGGGCGGCGCTCCCGGATCGGCCACCACCCGTACGGTGACGCAGCGGCCGGCAGGGTTCATCAAGTTCACCCACCAGTCCCGGACCTCCGGTAGCTTGACGATCGCTCGGGGCATCCCGAACCGGCGGCGCGGAAGGCATATGCCATGACACAGCCCACAGAGCAGCAGGAGCAGGAAGAGGATGCCAACTCCCTGCTGCCGGCACTAGCTGTGGTGCTCGCGGCCTACGCCTCTTACGGTGCCACCAAGGGAACGGTGACTGGGTCCTGGCAGCAGATCGCGAACACTCTCCAGCTCCCGGACACCATCGGCGGGGCGCTCTACCGGGTGGCTGACCGGGCGCTGGCCCGCCAACGGGAAGGCTCCTCCAACCGCCGCGCGGAGGCGCTACTGGCCACGGCCGACCGGGCGCGTGAGGCTGGCCATGACGCCGGCATGCAGATCCTGACCAAAGCGGCCAAGTCAGTCGTGAGGAATGTTCACGATAACCCACCAACTCCCGGGGAAACCCCCGAGTACCTGGACCCCGAGCGGCTGCACAATCTGGTGGCCCACGCGGTGATCTCCTCAGCGCAGATGAGCGCGGCAGACGGCATCGGCCTGACTCGGAAGCGCTGGCATAACGTCGGGGATACCAGGGTACGAACCTCGCATGCAATACTTGGGTCGCGAAACTACCCCGGTAGTACCGTACCGATCTCCGACAACTTTGTTACACCAGAAGGGATCGAACTTCGGTTCCCTGGAGACCCGCGTGCTCCGCTGGACGAAGTGATCGGATGCCGGTGTTGGTTGACATTCCATCCCTAGTGGTGGAGGGAGGTGTTCCATGTACCTCAAGTGGGTTCCCCTGGTAGCGGTGCTGGGCGCTGTTGCGTCTCTCATCTTCTACATCCGGGATCAGGCCAACATTGGGTTCGGTCTCGCTGTCCTTGCGGTGACCTTCGCGCTACTTGCGCGGAGCGACCTCAACCGGTAGCGTCTCCGGCGTTGGGAGCTAGTTACGCCGACCCCCGTGAGTGCTAGCTCCCACTTAACTTCAGATAGCCGTGGACTGTGGTGGCGCGGCTGGATGATGAAGTGAGCGGGTGACCTGTTTCTCGTGGCAGGTCACCCGCTCCATTTGTTGTTGTAGAAACGGACTTCTCTCTACTAGGATTCCTTCTGATAACTTCTTTCTCAGGAGGAACAAGAGATGGCGAAGCGGTTCCTGGAAATCGGCTGTGATTGCGGCAAGGTCACGAAGTTCGACCTCCGGCTGTCCACTGTGTGCCCGACCTGCGCGGCCGGCCCCGGCCAGATGTGCATGGATCTGCGTGCCAAGTCCGGCGGCCAGCGGCTCACCCCACACCTGACGCGGCGATGACACCTCAAGACGCTGGGAGGGCCGTCGTCATGGCGGCGGCCACTGCCCGGTTGACACGACTGGTAACTGACGACGAGATCGCTCGCCCGATCCGCGACGCGGTCATGGCCTGGGCTGAGAAACCTGGCGCCGGGGCCTTGCGCAAGAGGGCCGGGTATCTGGTTGACTGCCCCTGGTGCGTCTCCATATGGGCCGGCGGCGCTGTCCTGTTAGCCTCCCGCTTCAAGTCCGGGCGCTGGTTGACAAAGGCCGGCGCGCTCTCCATGGCGGCGGCCATGCTCCTTACAGTGCAGGCCAAGATTGACGAGATGCCGGAGAACTGATGGACCCCAAGGACAAGGCACCACCCGAGCCGCCCACCATGAAGCACGCGGCCGTGGCGCTGCATGAGCTGTATCTGTCTTACAAGTCAGCTGGGTTCAGCCAGGATCAAGCCTTCCAGCTGATTCTGGCTCACGTGGCTCCGATCTTGAACGGGCAGCATAAGGGGGAGTCGTGATCTACCAGCCTGGCCAGCGGGCAGCGGTGTATGCCGACATCTACCCAGCTACCATCACCCCGCTGCCGGCTGGCGTACCGGCCAACAGCAGCATCAAGCTCCGGGCCATCATCACTGAGCGCGCGTTGACCATCGGTTGGTCGGTGGGCACCAAGGTTGAGCGGGTTGACATCGAGATGGACACGGAGGAGATAGCTCCGTACGTCTCGTATCACGGCGGAGTGGTTGGCGGCTACAACGTGCAGCGCCGGGGAGGATGTCCATCCTGTGGGGCGCGGGTGATCAAGAGCTGGAATCCGTTCCCTGGGGTCTTCCTTGTCTCCACCCCTATCGCTCCCGAGCAGCAGCAACAGGCAGCAGCCGCTAAGCCGGCTCCGTTCACTGGTCGGTACAGCCGTGACTGAGCCACTCACGGAGCAGGACTTCCAAGATCGTAGGGAGCGGTGGTACCGGGTGATCGATGAGTGGTCCTCGGAAGATGAGCCCCCGGTCCACCTGGCTCTGCCGACCATGCCTCTCGGAGAGGTTATGTGCGGGGCCGACCTTTCTTACAAGGTAAAGGCCGCTGACTGGTGGGAAGCCCCATTCGGGGTTGGACCAGTTTGCGAGCAGTGTGCACACGTGGTGACCCACTCCGGTTGACACCGTAGTATTCCCCTATGGGCATCTTCACGCGCGATACCCCGCGCAATCCGGAGCCACCCCGGCGGGCCAAAGCGCAGCCGGCCATACCTGCCGCATATAACGCGCAACGGCCTATTACGGCTTCAACCGAGCGTATTAAGGTCAAAGAGATGCAGCCGGGCTCGCGGCCTTGGGAGGTCTGGCAGACCGATGCCTGGGTGGGGTACGAGCGAGTGGGGGAGATCCACTACGGGTTCAACCTGGTAGGCAGCATTCTCTCTCGGATACGCCTCTACCCGGCCGTCGTGCTGGACCCTGAGCAGGCTCCGACCTCCATCGTCGAGGCGGCTGAGAAGGGCAAGGTAGACGCCGACCTGGCGAAGCGTGCTCAGGAGATCATGCTGGAGTTCACGACTGACAACTTCAGCTCAAAGGTTCGGTCCTTCGCTCTGAACATGAACGTGGCCGGAGAGGTCTACTTCATGCAGCTGCCGGGATCCGGCAAGTGGGTCTTCAAGTCCACAAAGGAAGTCAAGGTAGAGCAGAATTCGGTTCTCTATCAGCCCATGCGCGGGGGACCACAGCAACCACTTCCTACTTCTACGTACATCGCCCGGGTATGGCGCGAGCACCCGGAGTACTCCAAGGAGCCGGATTCCTCTCTGATGTCCCTCACGGACTCGATCGAGGAACTCCTGATGCTACAGCGGCTGGTCCGCTCAGCGACTCGCAGCCGGCTGAACGCCGGCCTTCTGTACGTCCCTGATGGTGTCACCGTACCGTCCGCTACGGTGGCAGATCCCAGCGCGGAAGACGGAGAGCAGGCCGTGGTTGACCCCGGCAACGCTTTCCTGGCCGAGCTGATGGACGCCATGGTTACTCCCGTCTCGGATGAGGGCAGCGCTAGCTCCGTAGTGCCCATGGTTGTCACCGGCCCGTCCGACCTGGGGCAGGCCATCCGACACATCACCTTCGAGCGCAGCAGTGATGAGTGGCTTGTCAACCGGGCGGAGCGCTCGCTGGAGCGCATCCTTCAGGGCATCGACGTTCCTAAGGAAATGGTGGCCGGCCTGGCGGCTGTCAAGTACAGCAACGCGGTGGTCATCGACGACAACCTGTATAAGGCCAACATCGAGCCGCTGGCACTGGCACTGTCCGACGCTGTCACTGACATGTACCTGCGTATCCGGCTGCTCTCCGAGGGCTTCGCAGAGGCCGATGTCAGCCGGGTAGTCGTCTGGTATGACCCCTCGCAGATTGTGACCCGACCCAACCAGTCGGATGAGGTGACGATCGGGTTCGAGCACTTCCTGGTGGGGCCGAAAGCCTGGCGCCGGGAGAACGGGCTGGCCGAGACTGATGCCCCCACTGAGCAGGAGCTGGCGCTCATGCTGGTCGCATCTAAGGGAGTCCTGCCTCCAGATACCACAGTCTCCCTGCTGAACGTGGCACTCCCACACGTGCTGTCGGAGCAGCGGGATCAGAACGTGGCAGAGTCTCCGGTACCGATGCCTGACTCAGCGCAGCAGATCCTGGGGGGTTGAACGTGACTCAACCAAAGCGGGAGCGGCCAAGCCGCGCCAAGGACCCGTCCGAGCGGCAGCGAGCATTTGAAGAATCCAAGATCAAGAGGGATCCTTCTGGCAAGTTCAGCACGTCTGGGCAGGGCAACACTAAAAGCGGCGGGCTCGGCCAAGGAGCATCCGGGCCAGCCGTCACGCGCCTTCAAGAGGCATTGCGGGCTGCCGGCTACAACATCCCAGCCACCGGCTACTTCGGACCGGAGACAGCGCGAGCACTCAAGGACTACCAGCAGAAGCATGGACTGAAGCCGACTGGAACACTGGAATCCACTACTCTCAACTCATTTGCCATAGAGGGCCGAGATCTGTCTAAGGCAACAGATAACGGAGGCATACCTTCCTTTGCCAAGTTCAAGGGCGGCGGCAAGGGCGGAGGAGGAGGGGGAGGAGGAGGAGGAGGAGGAGGAGGAGGAGGCTCTGCTGCTGCTGACAAAGCCAAGGCCAAGAAGCTCAAAAACGCCAAAGCCAAGGCCAAGCTGAATATCGAACGTGCGGTAGATGCTCTGGCAATTCAGACTGCTGAGCTGGCCAAGCAAGTGGAGGGATCCAAGGCCCACAATGCCCGTATCAAGGAGCTAGAGAAGGCAGCCGATGTCGCCGCCGGGGAACCTGGTCTGACCTCCAAGGGTGTCAATGAGTTGCGCACTCTTCGGGCCAAGAAGAAGATGCTGGAGCTAGGGGTCCGGGTATCCCAAGCCAGGATCAAGAGGGCCAGGAATGAGATCAAGCGGCGCACCAAGGAACTGAACTCGATCACGGGGTCGGCCGACCTCTCCCCGTTCGTACACGACTACACGATGGGGTATGACTACGGGCCGCCCGTAGGACACAACTTCCCTAAGGCTCTGCTTGCTGACCTGATCCTGGACGAGCCGGACCTTGTGGAGGAAGTGCCTTCTGCTGTGATCGTCTGTCGCACGGCAGCTGATGACCCGGTGAACGCACTGGTTGTTGATGATGACCCACATACCACGCTGGTATACATGAGCGCGGCTCTGTCAACCGACGAGCTGGACCACGTGCTCCAGTGTCTCGGGGACCTGGCCAAGCAGTGCACGCCCATCGAGACCGAGGTGAACGGGCGCGGCCGGCTGGGAGATCACGACGCGGCCGTGCTGCTGCTGGAATCCGAGACTCTTTCGGATCTTCGATGTGTTCTCACTGCCGACCCGGTGATCGCATACCAGATGGAGAGCGTAGAGCAATATCCAGAATTCGTTCCACACATCACGCTTGGTTACGGCAACGACTTCCTGATCGAGGTCATGGACCCTAGCCACCTACCGTCCACAGTATCTTTTGACACGCTCTCTCTCTGGATCGGGGAGAGCAAGTATGACTTCACCCTCAGCGGGGCACATGATCTTCCTGACAACGACACCGTATCCATGAAGGTCACCCACGGCCCTGACTTCATGGACGAGAAGTCCTACCTCACGGTGAGCGATGAGGCCGGCAACAACGTCATGTATGCCTCGCTGGCCGGAGACGACACAGGCTGGCAGAAGCTCCTGCCGGAGCCGGTCGTGGCGGCTCCAGTCTTCGAGGAGTGGGAGCACCCTCGCGGGGCAGACGGCCGGTTCATCAACAAGTTCGGGATCGTCAAGTTCCTGAAGAACGGCAAGTGGAACTACGGCCAGGTCATGGACATCTTCAAGGGTGCCGACAACAAGGCCAAGCTGAAGGTGCAGCCATCTGACCTGTCCGGCACGCCTACCCCCGGGGCCGAGGAGCTGACTCTCTCCCCTGGCTCCGTCTATCGTGCACCCAAGAAGATCGCCCACCTCACTAAAGACGATGCAGGCGCCACGAAGATCGGCGGGCAGGGCGGCAGCAATGAGGGCGGGATGTACACCATCCCGGACCCAGCTGGCGGTCCGGCCAAGAAGTTCTACGTCAAGAAGCCCAAGAGCCCGGACCACGGCAAGGTTGAGGAACTGGCCAACGACCTGTACTCAGCAGCCGGTGTGCCAGTGCCTAATGTGGACTACGACGGGAAGAACATCTACTCCGAGATCGTGGAGGGCCAGGAACTCAGTGAGACTATCAACGATAAGTTGAAGGACAAGGAGTGGTTGACGCAGATCCGTAAGAACTTTGTCGTTGATGCTTGGCTGTCCAACTGGGATGTGTTCGGACTGACATGGGACAACGTGCTGGTTGACAAGGAAGGCACATCCTGGCGGATCGACAACGGCGGTGCTCTCACCTACCGCGCGCAGGGCGCTCCCAAGGGGAGCGCATTCGGTGACAAGGTGATCGAGCTGGAGTCCATGCGCGGCGGCAAAAAGGCTCCCATCTACGGCGAGGGCAACATGCCCAAGGAGGATGAGCTAGATGGGGCCGTTCGAGTTCTGGCTATCTCTCCGGAAGAGATCGATGACCTGGTTGCGGAGCGTGGACTACCTCAGTCCTTGGCTGACACGCTCAAGTCGCGCCGTAAATACATTGCTGGCTACTACGATCTCCCACTCCCGGAAGCCTCCAAGCCGATAGACATCCCGGACGTGGCTGAGAACAGCGGTCTATCCCGCAAGTGGTTCCCGATGGCCCTGGGCCAGGCCATCACTATGTCCTCCCCCGGGGACTACATCCGGCTGAACTCCAAGACGATCAGGATCGGGGTCAATGAGTCGGACGGCTCGCTGATGGATCCGGACCAACTGCAAAATCAGCGCTGGGATCTGCTGGACAAGTACACCTCTAGCACGAAGGTCCACTACCAGAGCCCACTGCTGAACTCCATGGACCGGCCACATGACGGCGCGGTGCTGAACTCCACTGACCTCCACAGCGTCATGTTCGAGCGCGGAGACAAGATCACCGATCCCTTCGGGCAGGTGATGGAGGTGATGGGGGTCTCCCCCACCAAAAAGAAGATCATGATTCGTCCGGAGGGCTACCAGAACTCAGTAGTGCTGGACACGGAGCACATGCAGACCGGCGCCTACACCGTGCACCGCTGGGATCCGCCGCCGGAGGCGCAGAAGCCGAACCTGCCAGAAGCCGCACAGGCAGAGGTTAACCAGGTTGTCCAACAGCTGGAGCCGGTACCTGTTCCGGAGCCTGAGGTGCAGGTGTCCGAGCCTCAGCAGAAGACCGGCATGGCGGCCACCGTAGAGGCTCAGGTCAAGGAAGACATCAAGGCGGCTGCCGAGTCTTCTGCTGCTGCTGTCGCCACGGCGGACAGCAAGAACTCCATCCTGGGTGACGGGACCGAGGCGGCGCCGGGTGCCAAGGTGGTCTCCAAGAAAGACGGCAAGACCTACACCTACGTCAAGAAGAAGGGCTACAGCTCCGTCGTCAAGGATGAGAACGGCAAGGAGCTGATGAAGGCTTCCTCCACACTGACGCAGCCGGGCAAGACTCCGGCTGCCAACGTGGACGGCGCCAAGACCCCCCTGACTGGAGACGGCAAGGTTCCGCAGCTGGGCATGTCGGCCAAGGCCAAGGATGGCCATGAGGGCAAGGTCGTGATGGTCAGCCCCGATGGCAAGTTCGTGTTCATCGAGAATGCGGCCGGAGTCCGGAAGCGCAAGTCAGTCGGCACGGTGACCATCACTGAGGAGTCGGTCGCGGCGGTTGACATTCCGGAGCCGGAGCCGGTGGAGGTGCCTGCCGCTCCGGACAATGCTGGCGCGGTGGTTTCGGCAGCTGAGCCTGTCAACCAGTCCGACGAGGCGAAGACGCTGGCTGACTGGATTGACAGTGGTGTGCTGAAGGTCGGCCACAAGGTCAGCCCGATCAGCAGCCCTGACAACAGCTACCAGATCATCGCCATCACGGACACGACAGTGCGGATGATCGACAAGAATGAGACGCCATTCACCGTACTGAAGACTGCGCTCAACGACTTCACGGTTGACACGACCCCCACGGTCATCCCGGAGTCGGCCGGCGTGCCGGAGTCACCAACTAAGACGGGACCGCACGGTGGTCCGCTGGTAAACGTTTTCTCCCTGAAGCCGGGAGACTCGGTATTTCACGGTGACGAAGTTGTCCTAGTCACCAACGTGGATCAAATTGAGTCTGCTGGGCACGGCTATGTTTCCTTCTCTACTGGCACCGTTGGCTACTTTGACGCGGAGTCTCCGTTCACTGAGAAGACTGAGACCAGCATCTTTGACGAGGACGGGGCGTTCCTGCCGGCTCACCAGATCATCCCCCATCTGGAGCCGGGGGATGAAGTCGAGGCTGGTGAATACCTCTTCATCGTGGTAGAGAACAACCTCCCACTGGGGGATGACAAGGCAGCTGTGGTCGTAGACCTCGGAAATCCTTCCCCGCATCTGCTGTCTACGACTGACTTCGGCCCCATGGCCAATATTCGGGTAACCCGGAAGGGCTCCGATTACGTAGATGCTGAGCTTACGCAGGGTCAGATAGACGCAGCCCACGCCATGGCCGAGAAGATGAAGGCCGGCCCGGGAACTCCTGACGACCACAAGCTGACCGGCAACCAGGGCCAGGACGCGGCCGGCTGGGCACTGAACCAGAATCTCAAGTACGACGACGCTAAGTACTCGATCTTTGTCTCCGGGGCAGGCACATTCTGGCGTCGGCACACCACCTCCGGCTGGCAGATGTGGACGGTGAACGCCGCCGGCACTGGCGGCACGTGGGTCGGGGAGGGGGACCTGGAAGGGCCTCTGGGCCTGAAGAACTTCCATCAGGTGACCGGCACTGAGTTCCTCACTCTCCCGAATGGGTACGGGGTAACTATCCAGTCGGGAGACCAGATTGCCAAGATCGGCAACGAGTATTACATTGCCACGCCATCCAGCACTGCCTGGTATCACATCGACGGTAACGACTCGGTTGATGTCAACACGGCCGTCAACAAGTACCTGTCAACCGGGGAGCCGTACGCGGTGACCTTGTTCCACGACCCGTTCAGCCCGCAGGTTGACGTGGTGGACGTGGCTCCAGCTCCGGGACCGGGATCCGTGGCTACTCTGGACACCGTCAGCGGCTGGACTGTTGCTAGCTGGGAATCAGTAGTCCACGTAATTGATACAGATACTTACTATGTGCAGGCTGGACCCGGCAAAGCATGGTTCCCGGTAAAGGAAGATGGCAACCTGGGATCTGCGTCTATCAGCCACCATGTGATGTCGCTGGTACCGGAGGATAAGGCGACGCTGGTCCACCAGTCTGAAGAGGACGGTGACCCGTTCCCCGAGCCGACTACTCCACAGGCTGAGCCCAACCTGCTCCAGAATCTCCTTGATGCCACCCTGAAGTCTCAGGGCCAGGGCCTAGGTGGGACGTTTGACAACTACGTCGCCCAAGTGGATGACATCGTTCTGAAGTCTGATACCTCAGCTGGGACCACCTACCTGGTCAAGGGGGAAGACGGCAAGTACCACACCATCGTGAATGGGACTCCGGAAGCAGCTGGTTACGAAGAGTCCGCGATGAAGTCGTTCATCGAGGCCACTAACACGGGGCAGCTGATCGCTGGCGTCAAGATGTCAGTGGCTCAGGGCAAGCTGGACCAGTACGACGCGACAACGGCGCCGGACCTCTCCGGCCCTGGTCCGGCCAGCCCGGTTCCGCAGAAGATCAACAATGTCGGGTTCGTCACCGGTCTACCTCAGTTCGAGGGGCTCACGTACGAACTCCAGCCGGGGGAGGAGCTTTACACGACTGGCACTAATGCCTACGTGAGCGTCCCTGGCACTGGCCCCGACGTTGAGAACTTGCAGGTACACCAGATTTACCACCCGTATGGCGAGACTGAGATGCAGAAAGTTCAGTTCGCTACTTATGGCGATGGGTTCACCAAGCCCCTGGTCAAGATTGCCTTCGCCCCACAGTCGGCCACACCGGTTCAGTCAGCGGCTAGTGGAGCGAACGTCTCCATTGGAGCGCCACACCCGAGCACGCTGGAGAAGAGTACAGCGACCACGCTGGGTGAGATCGGGCTTGAACCGGGAGATTGGTTCTATGTAGACAACGGGGACAACGACCCGGACTACCCGCCTAAGTACATGAAGGTCAAGGACTACAACGGAGCGCTAGCCGGCGGCTGGATCGACGTGGATATCTACACCGTTGACCAGAAAACGGACACGGCTTCCTTCACCCAAAGCAAGTCGTTCAAGCAGTCCGATACGGCCCCGAGCACCACCAATGTCTACGTGATGAAGAAGGCTGCCCCGCCCCCGGCACCGGTCGTTGTCAAGCCCGGTGCTCCGGCGCTTCCGACTGAGGACGAGACGCTGGCGTGGGGTGGGGCACTCACCAAGAACGGCTACATCCCTTCGGTCGGTATGCATGTTGCTGGCAAGGGTCCGATGCATGGCAAGATCGTGTCTCTCAGCAAGAACAAGCAGAGCGCGGTAGTCCTGACCTCCACTGGCGAGAAGTCGACGCGGCTTGTGTCGGCACTCCGGCTGGACATGGAGGAGTACACCCCATATAAGGCTCCGCTGCCTCCGTCAGTTGTCCCGCAGGGCATGGCGCTGGCGGTTGACACGCCGGCCGAGGCGCTGGGCAAGACCTTGCAGGACGGCAAGTGGCGGGCGATCGTCACCAGCGTCCCGGGCATCCGGAACGGCGAGATGGTCACGGTCCGCGCAGTCGGCCCATCCGGCAAGAAGTACAACCGGGTGATCTTCTCTTTGACCAAGGAGCAGCGCGCGACGCTGGCGAGCAACCTGGCCACCGGAGCCATGGAGGAACAGGGCGACTGGGTACGCAGCAAGAAGCTCACCGGAGACATCGCGGTGGGCGAGCGTGTCGCTCTTAAGCCGTCTGCCAGCAGCAAGCCGGAGAATCAGGGCGCCTGGCGGCCGGACAACTCTGGCAACCCCCCGAACTTCGAGGTGGTCGCTGTCGAGGACACGCCGGATGGAAACAAGAAGGTCACCTTCAAGAGCCTGGGAAGCACTGATGTCGTCACCACCCCATGGGCATCCGGGCACACCTATACGGTAAACACGTGGGATCCCACCAAGATCAAGGTGCTGAGCCCGGGGCAGTTCACCTTGAGCCAAACGGCCAAGGATAAGGGCTGGACCATCGCTCATGACGGCGGACTCTCGGCCATGCACGCGGACGGGACACTGGATGTAGAGCCGGGACAGGCGGTGCCGGCTCACAAGAGTGCATTCAGCGACTTCGGTTCCTCCACCAATGTGCGCCTGGTCGCTAGTAACGGGGTTGTTATTGAAGTGGTGGAGCCGTCTGGTTCCTACAAGAACGATTCCCGCTACGGCATGACCTCGGTATCCCTGCCTGAGGGTGCGACAGATGCAGACCTCTCTGCCGCGCTGGCTGAGCTGGGCCTGGGTGGCTACTCCCCCATGACGCAGTCCTCAGCTAAGCAGCAGGTTCGGGTCATGCTGTCCACTATGGTCAAGTGGAACCAGGCTGATGTGGAGAACACGCAGGGCCTGTCTGATGAGCAGATCTTCAAACTGGCCGGGGATCAGATGGGCATCCCTGACCTTGGCTGGCAGGACGTGCGGGTCGGCGTGGATGAGTCCATTGGCAAGGTGTCGTTCTTCTGGTCGGATCGAGCCATCACTGCCATGAAGGCCAAGAGCAAGATGAACCTGGTAGTCAAGGGTGGCAGTAGAGCCGATGCCGAGACCGTCGTCTCGGCGGCTCTGTACGGCCAGGTCAACTCCATGAACAAGCGACTTAACGGAGCCGTGTACGCGCCGTCTGGGAAGGGTCTAGGGAAGTCGGCGCAGTCCGACTCTGGCGGGTATGCCGGCCACGGGGCCTATGCCTCAGCCAAGAGCTACACCAGGCTTCCAGACCACAACGACCAGGCTTCTTACGTCAGCGGCGGCATCATGTCCTACTACCGTCCTGAGGCTGTCTACGGGCGTATCGGGGACATGCGAGCCTCCCTGGGAGACGTGTTCGGCAACCCCACTTACGGGGAAGAGAACGTCTTCAAGAACATTCTCAACTGGGGCAACGTGAAGGACTACTACATTAGCGGTGGTCTAAGTCCTGAACAGACCTCCATGATCGCGGTTCCCAGCCAGAAGGAAGTTGACTCGGCTATCGCGAAGCTGAAGGCCAAGGGAATCGTGTCGATCAATGGCATTCCACTTGAGAAGTACATCGTCACCATGGCTGTAGCCAAGACTATGAAGCCTTCCGACCTGCCACCCCTCTACCTGCCACCGAACATCCGGAACATTCTGGATCTCCCGGAAAGCTATGAGGTGTAGCCATGCTAGCCCCCAACCCGGCCGTCATTGAGGTGATCATCCACAGAGTTGATCCAATCACTTCAGCGCCGTATGACACGACCTCGGTTCGTTATGGTGCCGACGTGGAGCTACAAACTGGCGAAAACGGTCTCATGCTTGTGTGGGACGAAGGGGATGAGCTGCGTGGAGTAGTGATCTCTGAACCTGTTGATGAGGGCGGAGGAGTCTTGACAGCGACAGCTGTCTTCTCTGACCCGGCAGCTCCGGATGAGACAATACGGATCCGGCCACTTGACCCATATGATGCAATCACTCTGGCTCCAGACGCTGGTGTACCGCAGCCGCTAACCGTGGTTGAGGCTCACATTTTGAGGGGAGGAATGTTGGCACTCCAACTGGACGCTGTGGTGGCTCCGGACAACACAGTCGTCACGCTGATTATCGAGACTGGCATGGGACCGTTCGTGCGGTATGACGGGGAATGGATCGCACTCCCCGAGGGCAACACAACGCTGGACGATATGTCCCTGGTGCAGGTGGCCCCATCCGCTCTGGCAGTGTGGGACGCTGGCGATGCCAGCGGAAAGACCATTAGCGTGGCTGATCTGCCGACCAAGCTGCTTGGCGAAGAAGCCGAGGTTATCGAGATGCCGGGAGAAGCACAGCCGGCGGTAGGCGAACCGGAGGAAGCGGTAGTGGCATCTGGAGCGAACATCCCGTCTGTCAACCGGGTGGATGATCTTCCGGTGGCTGTGCGCTATGCCATCACCCACCCCGACAGCCGGTGGTATGTGGTGAAGCGCGCAAAGGCTCTGGGGGCACTCGACAAGATCCCGCAGGAATGGCAGCTCGGCAAAACCGCTCCCGAGACACTGCCGGAGTTCCCCGCCTCTGACAGCGAGGAGATGACTCTCCCTTTTGAGGAAGCCACGGCGGCGGCAGCCGTCGTGGCCGCCGCGAAGCACTACGTGCAGCTGTGCATCAATGGGGATGAGCCGGTTGGAATCTTCGGATCCTTGATGATGCAGTCCCGTGAGCACAGGTTGCTGGATCATCCGGCAGTCATCGCGGCTATCAACTGGAGAGAGTGGCTGCACCCGCGCGGTAAGGACGGCACGTTCATCGAGAAGTTCGGCCTGGTGAATGTCTTCGCAGACAAGAACGCTCCGATCACCAGCCGCACGGCTGATCGGCGCCGGGGCCAGATCACCAACCTCACCCCTCAGGGCGCCCATGTCTCCTACGTGGACCGGGATGGGAATGCAATACCCGCAGACCCGGCAGCCGGATTCCCTGACGTGATCCCGGTAGGGGACATCAACGACAAGGTGATGATGGCTCCAAAGTCGTTGGCCACTCTGCCCCGCAGCCTCACTGAGAACTTGAGCGCGATCGAGGAAGTCGACGTAGCTAGAGCGGCTGATCCGAACTACCGGCCGACTCTTTCCCTGGAGCAATACGACCAGAAGCTACAGGAGTTCATCGCTAGCCGGCCTCCGGCCCCCAACGTCAATGTGAAGGGCCAGCCTCCGCTCACTGATGCGGAATACCAGGCACATGTGAAGTGGCTGGATGACACCCTGGCAGACGCTAGAGCAGCTGGACTGGCTTACGAAGATGCGTTCAGAGACTCTAACGGCCAGTGGTCTACCGAGCGAGAAGAGTACTTTGAGCAGCTCGTTGATGAGCTGCATGCGGAGATGACCGTCACTAAGGCTGGAAAGCCGAAACCACAAGGTAGGAAGTCTTTGCTCCTGGGTGGACTGCCGGGGGCGGGTAAGTCAACCATCCTGAGTGAAGCCGTAGGCGGAGAGGAGATCCTAGACAGGGACTGGGTGCAGATCAACTCAGACCTTTTCAAGGAGAGGATCGCAGAGCGGGGAGACGCACCAGATATCCCTGGTATGGGAGAGCTGGAGACGGCCGACCTGATCCATAAGATGTCCAGTCGGCTAGCCATGCTGTTTGAGTCTCGACTGATCGCTGAGGGCTACAACGTCATCTTCGATGGCACCATGGGCGGTGATCCTCCACCGGTCAATGTGGACGATCTCAGGAAGCTGGGCTACGCGGTGGATGGAGTTTTCGTAGACGTTCCTATCGATGTTTCCCTGAAGAGGGTGCAAGAGCGTCACCGGCGCGGTATTGACCGTCTCCGGGATGCGAACAGCGATGACACCATTGGTGGCCGCTACGTTCCCTCAAGGGTCATCGAGAAGAACAGGGTGAGAGACACTACCCAGAACATCATCAACTTCAACGATCTCGCCGATTATATGGACCGCTGGGCATCTTACGACAACACCACCAAGCCGGCTACTCTCCTGGACCACTCTGCTGAGATGCCCGGCGCGGGTGCCATCGGAGTTCCTCCAGTTGCTCCAGCTGCTCCGGCCGGCGCGGTGGCTGCTGCTGCTGGTGTCTTCGGCACTGCCTCCGGGACCGATCATGTGGTCGCGATGTTGTATGCCTTCAAGGCCGGCCTCAAGACTTTCGATGATGTCCGGGAAGCAGTGGCTAACGCGACGTTCGCAGTTCGTAAGACAGAGCCAACTATGGATAACCATGCCGCGCTCTATGAAGCCTTCAACTCCGTCGACCAGACGACGTTCGAGGACACGGTAGTGAGAGCGAAGTATCAGCGTATTCTCACTAATGACCAGGTAGCGCAGTTGCAGAGAGAGGCACACTGGGAGGCGGCATCATGACATCTTTGGTCATGTGTGGATATAACAAGGCTTACCCGGTTCCCCGGCGTCTGCGCGGCGAAGTCAGCCAGCATGAGGTGCCCGCGTGGCAGCTCCTCGCGCTCTCGGCATCCGGGGGTGACAGCGGGAAGTGGGCGGACGACACGCTGGAGTCAGCGCTCTCGGCTCTGAGCCGGCCGGCCCGCGAGACGCTGGAGTGCCCGGACTCAGACTGCGAGGATATCGGGTTCTACGCCACGGCGGACGCGGCCGACGACATGCTCTATCGGCAGCTGGTGCGTCGGGTGGGAGAGGCATCCTACGAGACCCTGACAGCGGCCGGCGCCTGGGAGCCTTGGGAGGGCTCTGACCCACTGATCCTGCTCACCATGCCGGACGCGGTGGACCTCGCGGATGCCCTGCTGTCCGGCGCGGAAGGCCTGGCCCTGCGCTGCTACACGCCTCAGGCGTGGCTGGCTCCCTCAGCCTTCCGGCATTCCGGGCACCAGGATCTGTCGCTGCTGGCTTCCGTGAACGGCGACCTCACCCTTCCGTTTGCCGACCGCGCTCGGAAGTGGGATGGGGATGCTGCTGTCAACCGGCTGTTCTCGCGGGCCAGGAAGACGGATGGGTCCTACGACACGGGCAAGCTCAGCCAGGGATTCCTCTACCGAGATCCTGACGCGGACCCGCAGACGCAGGCGGCCTGGCTCCTTCCTTTCACTGATGTGGTCAACGGTGAGCTTCAGATCGTCTCGGCTGGCCTCACTGCTGCTGCCGAGCTGCTTCCCAGCCTCCAGATCCCGCAGACTGATCAAGAGAAGATCAGCTCCCGGATCAGCCGGATGGCCTCACCGCTGTCAGCAGCGGTTGACACGGTGGCCGAGGAAGACTGGACCCCCTTCGCTGTGGTCGATGACCTGGACCCCGGCGCGGTGATCGCACTGATCCGGCTCCAGCCGGGGCCGAAAGTCCAGCGCTATGACCAGAAGTCATGGGTCGATGACCCCGAGCTGTTGGCGCAGCTGGAGGGTGTAAACCCCCCGCCGCTGGTAGAGCTGGATGACCCGGCCCTGTCTGACGTGATCGCGCAGATAGACGGGGTCACGGCAGCGGTCTCCCCCGACCCCCGGGCCGAGAAGCTCCGGCGCTACTGGGCCGAGGGCAAGGGTGCTGCCAAGATCAAGTGGGGCGCTCCGGGAGACTTCAAGCGGTGCGTCCACCAGCTCAACAAGTACATGCCCGGCCGGGCTGAGGGCTACTGCGCGAACCTTCACAAGAGGGTGCTGGGCAAGTGGCCGGGCCGAGGCCGGAACCGGGGCCATGCTGCATCGGCCATGTCAACCGAACAGGCGCTGCTGTCCGCCCTGGTGGCCGGCGCATGGAGTGATCATCACGGAAGGAATGTCGACATGCTGAAGGACGGCATCTACACAGAAGCACTGGACGACGTGGGCCTGGTGCGCGCCGTCCTGGCCGGCGGGTTCCCGGTGGCACCCCCGGACGAGTGGTTCGCCAACCCCGGTCTGGAGCGGTTGACACCGCTGACCCACGACGACAGCGGCCGAGTCTTCGGCCACATCGCGGACTGGCACCAGGCGCACATCGGGCTCCCCGGCAGCGTCAAGCCGCCGCGCTCCCGGTCTAACTACAGCTACTTCACCACCGGCACCCTGCGCACGGCCAGCGGCAAGGACGTGAACGTGGGCCAGCTGACCCTGGCCGGCGGCCACGCGCCGCTCAATGCGGACGCTGGGCACGCCGTGGCCCACTACGACAACACGGCCAGCGCGGTCGCTGACGTGGTGGTAGGGGAGGACAAGTTCGGGATCTGGGTGGCCGGCGCGCTCCGGCCGGACATCAAGCCTGAGCAGGTCCGCTCGCTCCGCGCGTCGGCCCCATCGGGGGACTGGCGGCCCATCAACGGCTCGCTGGAGCTGGTCGCGGTCTGCCAGGTCAACGTGCCGGGCTTCCCGATCGCTCGGGCCAGGGTCGCGAGTGGCGCGGTTACCGCACTGGTGGCGGCCGGCGCGCGGTCCCTCGCGGTGCTCAAGGCCAGCATGACGGCGGACGCGGCCGTGCTGGAGCGGCTGGCCGCTGTGGAGACGGCTCTCTTCACGGAGGAGCCTGAAACGGCAGCAGTGGAGGCCGAGCCGGAGCAGCTCCCTGAGACAGACGAAGTCGAGATCATTTCCCCGGAGGCCGAACCGGAGGCCGAGCAAGAAGAGGCTGAGGCTGAGCCGGCCATTCCCGTGGAACAGCCGGCGTCGGAGGCTGTGCAGCGGGCGCGGGAGGCCGCGAAGCAGCTGAGGATCCAGAAGCTGCGCGACCGGGTTCACCCGGTCACGGCGGCAGCGGGGGGTGATTCAGGGCTCCCTTTTGCTGATAGGGGTCGGTCGTGGGATGGGGCAGCAGCAGCTAACCGCATGTTCGCTAGGGCCAAGAAGTCGGACGGCACTTATGACACGGGGCAGCTGGCGCAGGGATTCCTCTACCACGACAGCAAAGCTGACCCGAACAACAAGGGATCGTGGAAGCTCCCCATCGCTGACGTGGTCAACGGGAAGCTCCAGATCGTTTACTCCGGGCTCGCAGCGGCAGCAGCAGCGCTGAAGGGTGCACGGGGCGGGGCCAGCATTCCGCAGGCTGACCGGGCCACTATCCAGTCTAAGATCAATGGCCTGTACAGCAAGGCGGCCAAGAAGTTCAAGGACGACGAGATCGTGTCCCCGTTCAAGTAGTCACTCCGCCAGCAGTGGAATGATGATCAGGCTTACGTAGCATTCCTCGCACACAGGAACCACCGTCCCGGGCGGTGGTTCTTGTGTTTCCACTACCCATCGAGACTCCACACCAAGATCGTGGACTGAGTCTCCTGCGTATACCGAGATGTTCTCGATGGGGAATCCCAGCTGTGTCAACCGACCCTTGGCCTTAAGCAGATCCTGGCCCACCAGGTTGGGCATCTTGAAAGACCAGGTCTGAGCCGGTGCTGCGCAGTTGGCCAGCAGCAGTATAGGCAGTGCCACCAACAGCAACTTCAGTCTCATCGCTAACCTCCCACCTCACCTTAGGGGTAGGCTAGCAATAAGCGAAGCGCCCACCAGACCTAAGTCGGTGGGCGCTCCTGCTGAGGATTACTCGGGGCACTCGGGGGTATCGGTCTCCTCAACCTCAACAGTCTGGGTGGGCTCCTCCGCAGTGGTGTGGAAGTTTGCCTCAATGTCAACCAAAGCCTTGCGGGTAGAGATGTCGATCTCCAGCATTGCGAGTGCATCCAGCAGGCTCTCCCGGATGACCTCAAGGTTTTCGATCCGCTGAGCCGGGGACATGCCGGGCACGCCGACGAGACGCTGGGCAGCGGAGAAGAGGCGGAAGTAGATCCGGTGGCGGGGCTTGGTGTCCAGCTGGGTGGGGATGGGCTCTAGGTTGATCTTGTTCTCACTCATGGGAACTCCTCTGGGTGGTAGTGGTGAGCGGTACAAGGGCAACTATACACAGCAGGTCAACCACTGTCAACTGTGGGTGTGGCTTGTGACCCAGATCGCTGTGTCATACTCTGTGGGTATCGAGTGACCCTCCATCCGGGTAGTGACCTTTCCTACCCAACCGGGCGTAACTCTTCAGCTATTGACTGAGGTGTGCCCAAAGAAGGAGGGAACAGACTCATGGACGAGTTCGCTCAGAAGCTCGCAGATATCGCCAACCTCACTGACGAAGAACTCGCGAGCCTTCAGGCAGACATCACAGCGGCATTCGACGCTGCCGATCAGGCGGCCGACGACGTGCGCATGGCTGCTCTCGCTGACGCGCTGGACCAGGTGTCTAGTGAGCTGGAGAAGCGCTCAAATGGCGGAAGCGAAGCGGCCCCGGCTGCTGAGACTCCGGTGCCAGCCGCTATGGAACCGCAGCTGGTCGCAGCTGCTGAAGACAACAACGACGAAGCTAAGGAAGGTGACCCGGTGGAGCAGCAGACAGCAGGCGGCGCTCTGACCGTGCCGCGTGACCGTGAGCCGGTTACGGCGGCGCCCACGACCTCCGTGGTCGCTGGCGCTGACATCCCGGGTTACTCGGCTGGAACTGTAATTCCGACCCTGAAGGACTTCGCGGACGCCTTCACGAAGCGCATCCGCACCCTCCACGGCCTGAGCGGCGGCAATGGCGAGAAGGTCGTGGTGGCTTCCATCAAGACCAAGGCGCCGGAAGACCGGATCCTCTACCAGGGTGACCTGGAAGGGAACAAGGCCAAGATCGAGGCCGTGACCAACCAGGCAGCCATCGTGGCGGCCGGCGGCTGCTGTGCTCCGCTGGAGACCCGTTACGACCTCTACACGATCGGCGACACGGACCGGCCGGTGCGCGGCGCGCTTCCCGGCTTCCAAGCTGACCGTGGTGGCATCCGGTACTTCAAGGGTCCAAAGCTCGCGGACGTGACCGGCGGCGTGGCTGTCTGGACCTGTGACGACGACGAAGCGGTCGATCCGGCCGACGAGTTGACCTGGAAGGTCTGCATCCGGGCGGATTGCCCGCCGGAGCAGACGGCCGAGGTTCAGGCCATCACGATGTGTATCAAGTTCGGCGTGCTCCAGTCTCGGATCTTCCCGGAGATGGTCACGGCCAACACGGAGATGCTTCGGGTTCAGCAGGCGCGGTTCGCTGAGGCGGTGCTGCTCTCGCAGATCAAGGCGCTCTCCAAGCTGGTCACCGGCCCGGCCATGGCGTACGGCGCGATCCGGGACTTCATCCGGACCATCCACCGGGCGGCGGCTTACCTGCGGGATGTCAACCGGCTGGTCAACAACGAGCGGCTGCATGCGATCATCCCGTCATGGTTCCGCGACCTGATGATCTCTGACAGCGTCACGGCCGAGAACTCGACGGCCCGGCTTCCCGACAACTACGGGATGTCCGAGGCGGAGCTGAACAGCATCCTCAATGAGCTGGGCATCACGGTGACGTGGTCCCTGGACACCTGGATGCCGACCGCTTCCCTGCCGGCGGCCGACGCGGGCGGCGCGGCTACAACGGCTCCTCCGGGCGGGTTCTACGTTCCCTTCGATGAGGCAACCCTGGCAACCCCGGTGCCTCTGCCGGACTTCCCGAGCCAGGTTCAGTGGGCTCTCTTCCCTGAGGGATCTCTGCTCCTGCTCGACGGCGGCACACTGGACCTCGGTCTGATCCGGGATTCAGCGCTGGTCCGGACGAACGACTACATGCAGTTCTCCGAGATCTTCGAGAGCGTGGCCAGCGTCGGGGGCTTGCCACTGTGGATCACTTCTCCGCTCGATGACACCGGGTACTGCTGCCCGTAACCGGTCGGCAGTCAGCGACGGTGACGAGACAAGGAGAGTGAAGTGGCTAAGTACACACAGGACAATGCCGCTTCAGTCCGTGGCGTAGCGCTTATGGCGACGCGACTCGGACCGGACGGTGCTCCCCTGTCGGGTAGCGAGTGTGACAATTACTTGACCGGTGGCTATATCTCCTTCACGTTCACCCCCGTGTACGTCGAGGGCGATGAGATCGAGATCATCAACGCAGCTGGTGAAATCTGCGTCACGTACAAGCTTCCTGACACCCTGAAGAACACGACTATCGGCCTTGAGCTGTGTGACCCGGACCCGGTGCTCACCCAGATGCTGGTCGGTGGAGAGGTCATTGTGGACAGCACCGGGGCGCTTTGCCCGCTCCCCGGTGCTTTGCCTGATGACCTCCACGCGGTTGGCTACGCAGCCGAGAAAACTGGTGTGGAGGCTAACCCAAACGGGGTTGCCCTTCGCGTCTGGGCATCTGCGATCGTCAACGGAAAATCAGCTAATCAGTGCCCCTACTGGGATTACCTCTTCCCCTCGGTCAAGCTCCGGCTTGATGGGGACCGGGTAGTCGAGAACGGGAATCTGGCTACTGTCTTCACTGGAGTAGGTACGGGAAACATGAACTACGGCACTGGCCCGAACCTGGACCTTGCTGGAGTTTCCCCGGCTCCCGTGTCTGGAGCATTTGACTGGAAGTTTCCGCAGTACGCGGACCGTGTGTATGCCTACGCGCGGGCTACGAACGCTCCGGTAGGGCTCCGTGGTTGCTTCGCTAACCTCGGTATCCCGGTCGTCGCGATCGTGGCTGGCACGCCGGCAACGCTGTCTCCGGTCAATGCAACGCGGCCGGCGGATCTGGCAGCCCTTCAGGCTCTCGGCCCGCTGGGCAACAGTGCTCCGTGGACTGCTGGCCAGTACGTGCTTCTTGCCGATGGTTCGCAGGCACATTGGGATGGCACTGCTTGGGTAGCTGGCGCAGTTCCGCCAGTTCTGACAGCCTTCAACGCCGGTCGCCCGGCCACGAAGGTCCCGGCAAACGCGGCAGTTCCGGACACGTTGGCGGAGCTGCTGGCCATGGTGCCGGCTGTCACGGCCAACCCGACCACTCAGTGGTTGGCTGACCAGTATGCGCAGCTGACTACCGACCAGGTCTCTTGGAATGGCAGCACTTGGGTCTTGTACGCCGGCCCGGTCAAGGAAGCTGTCGAACCTAGCGACACGTTCAGTGCCGAAACGACGATCACGGCATCTGACCAGACCAACGCGGACAAGCTGTCCGGGCTCGGGTACGCCCCTGCTCTGCCGGCTGCGTGGACCACTGGCCAGACGTTCACGGTCGGAACGTTCGACTTCAACTGGACGGGCACAGCTTGGGCACCTGGAACGGCGGCTTTCGGGGCACAGGCGGCCGGCGGCGAGGAAGGTCCGGAAGCCGGACCTACTTCCGGCGGCGGCGAGCCTACTACGCCTCCCCCTCCGACGCCGACGACCGGCGGTGGTGGCACGGAGACTCCGGCCCCGGAGCCTGGCCTGACGCTGGAGCCGACTCCGGCGCCTAGCACTGGCCCGGTCAACCCTGGTCCGAGCAATGACGAGATCCCGCCGAACACGGGCAGCAGCACGCCGCCCACGCCGGCCACGGGAACTACGCCTAGCACGAGTAGGGCGAGGCGCGGCACCAGCAACATGTAAGGCAGCAGGTTGATGGCGATGACGGGAGGGCTGAAATGCTCTGGGTAGACCCTAAGGACCCTTCCGTCATCGCCGCTGTCTGGCACGGGACACGACTCCCTGCTCCGGACTTGGAGATCTTCCCTACGCCGGCCGAGGCCGAGGACATCGCAGAGGCCATTGCTATAGCCGGAGAGGTGCTCATGCGCCTCTCCGGCTTCAAGCTGCATCCGGCCGGCTGCGCTGAAGAGGACTACATGGCTACGCCTCGGGTGCACCGGTTGACACCGACCTTCCGGCCACTGCGCGAGGTGACCGGCGTCTACTGGGTATGCGGCACAGACGGAGATCCCACGGTGCCGCTCCCCTGGACTCCCTGCCTGGTCGGGCAGGATGTCTACTTCAATGAGAAGCACTGCAATCTGGGCTGGATGATGGGCGCGTGCGGCTGTGAGCCACGCGAGACGTTCATGGTCAAGATGGCCTACCGGTTCGGGTCAACCATCACCAGGGCGGCCCGCCGGGCGCTCCTGATCTTCGCCCATGAGCTGTATCTGGGGATCATCGGGGACGACGAGTGTCAGCTCCCTGATCGGGTTACCTCTGTCAACCGGGAGGGGATCTCCTACACGGTCATCGACCCGCAGACCTTCCTGGACAAGGGGTTCACCGGGCTGGCCCGGGTTGACTCTTTCCTGGCTCCGTTTAACCCGGACAAGGCGCGGCGGCCTTCGGCCGTCTACACCCCCGACTCTCCTCCCGGCGTGGCTGTCTGCGTGCGGACGGCCACCTTCGCTGAGCCTCCGCCGGTGGTGAATCCGCTATGACCACCCCACCGGTCTATCGCCGCACAGGCGACTTTGTGAACCTCAACGAGGCCATCCAAACCCCGTTCCCGGACACGCTTTACGGGATGGCTGACGCGCTGCTGGCCAGGATGGAGACCTGCTTCCTCGGGCGTGGGCTCACACTCCCGGAGCGCAAGATCGTCTACATGTCGCCCATCGTGCAGGACTGCGAGCAGGCGGCCGTCGTCTTCTCCGGCTGGGTGCCGACCCCCGTGTGGGATGGCACGATCATGTGCGACGCCTTCCGCTGGCTGGCCAACTTCAGCTGTCTGGTGACCCGCTGCACACCGGCCGTCCCGACCAAGAACGGCGGCACACCCCCCGTGGCCAAGCAGCGCGAGGCGGCTCAGATCTCCTCAGCCGACGCGGAGGCCATGCTGTGCGTCGTGTCAACCGTTGGCGAGATCGGCCCGGAGTTGCAGGTCATCACGCATGCGCCTCAGGGTGGCCTCCAGACGGTGGAGCTGATACTCAACCTGCCAGCAGCCGGGGCGGTGTGACATGGCCAAAGACGTGTGGGTGGTCCTAGATCAGCCGGCGCTACGCGCGTTCCTGGGATGGCAGGGCGAGGTCGGCCGGCGCTTCGAGCGGCTGGCCAAGGAGTCAGTCTTTCGGATGGCTGGCATGGCCCCGAAACGGCACGGCGGCCTAGCCAAAAGCATGAGCTATAAGAAAGGTCGCACGCAGTCCGGCATCTATTTTGATGCAGGGGCCAGCGTTGGCTACTCGGCGGCTCAGGATCAGGGTGGCCGGGCACACGTGATCCGACCGCGCAGCCCTAACCCCAACGCCAGACTCAAGTTCTACTGGGCCAAGGTCGGCGCGGTCGTCTACTTCTCCAAGGTCAGCCACCCCGGTAACCCGGCGGTCCACTACGTGGAGCGCGGGTTCCGGCGGGCGCTGGGGATGTGGGAGAGGGGCGGTTGACATGAACGGCCAAGAGGTCCACTACGTAGAGCGCGACTTCGAGTATGAGGTCACCTACTGCCGCGCGGCAGTGATCTCCCGACTGTACGGGGACGACAAGATTGCTGACCTGGCAGTGAGCCGGTCGGACAACATGTTCTTCTCTACGAAGAGTCCGTACGACACCAACAAGCACCGGGTGGGTTCGTGGCACTACCCGGATACAGAAGATTGATGGAGATGAGATGGCGCACAAAGTGTTCGCAGTGGCACAGGCTAAGGACCCTGTGTCTTTCGATCTTGAAGGGGTGAAGTTCTACTGCCGGCCGAGAATGGCAGCGGGGGTGATTCTCGCTATCGGCGCTAACAGTGAAGACGAGTCTGAGTCTTCTATCAAGACTATCCGGATGTTCTTTGCTACTGCTCTCGAACCGGATTCTCTAGATCTTTTCAACGAGATGATCAACGATCCTAACAAAGCTATCCCTCTTAGCACGTTGATGGAAATCATCAACTGGCTCTCGGAGGTCTACACGGCCCGCCCTACTGGAGAGACCTCGGAATCTACGTCACAGGCAACCTCCGATGGAAGCAACTCGACGGATGGTGCCTCTCCCGAGGTCTTGACCTACTCACGCTCGACGCAGCCCGCGCTTTCTCAGTAGTAGAGCACTGGCTGGAGAAAAAGTTCGTTGATGGTCCGGAGATAGCAGAACGCAAAGAGAGATTCTGGACAGAGATGGCCAGACTAGAGAAGACAGCAAGCAGCGATCAGGCTGAGATTATTGAAGATCTACAGAACGTCCCGCCGCACCTTTGGGGAAGACGGATGAGGTGAACACTCCATGGCAATCGTTGGCACTGCTTATATCAGGGTCAAGCTGATCTCCAGCAAGGTCAGCGATGATATCAAAAAGACCGTGGAGGGTTCGCTTAAGGATGCAAAGAAAGACATAGACAAAGCAGCTGAAGCAGTGGGCAAGGATGCTGGAAAGAGTATTGCTAAGGGAGTCTCCTCTTCACCTGATCTTAAGCAGACTGGAGATAAAATAGGTAAGAATGTCACTAAGGGCATTTCTAATGGCATCAAAAACTCTTCCCAGACGGTAGTCAAATCCATCAGTGATGTAACTGAGAAAGTTCGGAGGAAGGTAGACAAGGACGGCCGGATCTCCGGTAACTCTTTCGTCGCTGGGTTTGTTAGTCAGGTAAAGAGCCTCGCTTCGCGCGTCACCTCTAATATATCCATCGGCGGAGCACTGGCCAGAGAAAGAGGAGTCACTGCCGGTAAATCGCTGGGAGCAGGGATCGTCTCAGGGCTGGGCTCTATTGGCTCGAACATTAGCCAGGCTATGACCACAGAGCTGTTGGGTGGTCGTGGGCTAATCTCATCCTTTACATCGCCGCCAGTATTGGCAGCGATCGCGGCGGCAGCGACACTCCTGGGATCGTTCCTAGTTACTGGAATTGCTGGTTACCTGAGCGCTGTTGCTGGAGCCGGGCTGGTGGGCGGTGCGCTGATCCTGCTGATCAGCAAGGATCCAACGTTCAAGCTTGCCGGTCAGCAGGCTGGACAAAATCTGATGGCGGGGCTACTAAGCGCCCTTGAGCCTATACGCGGCCCGCTGATGGGAGTCCTTAGATCGGCTACTGATGCTCTCCTGGGAATACTTAGGAGAGTCAACCTGAAGCCTCTGGGAAACGTTGCCAATCAGATCTCTGGTGCATTCCAAAGGGCTGAGCTGGTTATCACGAGGATCTTCGATGCCCTCATTAAGGGCAGTGAGATGTTCTTGCCAATCCTGATTGAGATCGTCGATGTCATCGGGCATGACTTGGCTGCCGTGTTCGAGCAAATGAACAACCATTCCAAGGAAGTCAAGATAGCCATGGGCTTCCTCGGCGCGGCCGTGGTGGTTGTAGCTCGGTCCATTCTGGGCCTGATACTCATAGGCATCAAGCTGATTGAATTGCTCGACAAGTGGGGCGAAAAAGTCAACAAAATGAACCCCATTGCACGGGCAGCGCTGGCAGTCGCCACGGCTGGTACCTCTGAAATGGCGGCCTCAGTCAACAGGATGGGAGGTGCTATAGATGGATTTGACTCAAAGTCCCTTGAGGACATTGGGAAAGGATTTGACACGGTCGGCAAGTCAGCTGCTGATTCAATCAAGAAGGGGATTGACCCGGTCACCCTTAGCCTAGAGGGCCAGGAAAAAGCGTATAGGGATGTCATTCAGGCCCAAAAGGACCTGATATCTTCGACTCAGTCCAGTTTGGATCCTCAGCTAGCAATCAATGAGGCTTGGCTCGACATAACCGAGTCCATTAAGGAAAATGGTAGGACCCTGGACATTAGGACCAGGGCTGGCCAAGCCAACTACAAGACCATTGAAGCTAGCATCAAGACAGCTGCCAGTGCCTTGCTGGGGGAAGTGCAAGCTGGAAAAATCAGCAAGGCAGAAGCTGATAAGAGGTTCAAGTCTTTCACTACCGGTGCTCTAAACGCGGCTGGGGCTACTGGCACAGCTCGGGATTCCTTGAACGGCCTAGCCAGGGAGATTGGTAAGTTCCCAGATGACCCGATCAAGGTCCAGATTCAGGTTGGTATCGAGGCAGCGCAGGTGAACATCGGTAAGGTTCTTAGTGGACTCCGGGATGTTGAAGGCTCTATTGCCAGGATCAACGCTGAGCGTCTGATAGAGAAGAACAAAGCTACAGGCGGCCTGATCACGGGGCCAGGCACGGCTACCTCTGACAGCATCCCGACGAACTTGTCCAACGGGGAGTTCGTACTGAGGTCGGCAGCCGTCAAGGCGCTGGGTGTCGGGGCGCTGAACTTCATGAACCGCACCGGCCAGGTCCCCACACCATCCTCTGGACCATCGCAGGCCGACTCCTCCAATCCCACCAAGGTGGCCACGGCCACTGCGGGTGCCACTACGGTCAACGTCTACATTGGCCAGGAGAAGCTGGACGCCATCATTGATACCAAGATCGAAGAAAACAACGAGACCCTGGCGCAGCAGATCGTGACCGGACGGAGGTAGGGCCATGTCACTGGAGTGCGACATCAACACACAGCGCGGGGTGGCCATCCTGACCGGTGACGTGCAGTACCCGAACACCAACGTGAACGTGCAGCGCACTGTCACGCCCACGGTGGAGTCGTCCTGGGTCACTATCCGGGGCGGAGTCAGGACTGGTGTCAACCCGGGGGGCTTGACCCCGTTCGAGGATTCAGAGATGCCACTGGGCCAGCCTGTGTTCTACCGCATGTTGATGACCTTGCCGGCCAACGCTCAGAGGTTCGTCCAGCGTCAGCTGCTCTCCAATCCCATGTTTGATCAGGACACGCAGACCGCTCCGGAGGACTGGAAGACGGTCGCCCCTCATGTCCTGACCTACGTTGATGGCAGTGCAGACCCTGAGGCTTCTGCCCCGCTCAACGGCACAAGCATGGCGCGGGTGTCCACTGACGCGCAGCCGGCTCTCCTCTACACGATCCCGCTCTCGCACACTGGGGGCGCCCCTGGCTGGGTGGCCGGCAAGCGGTACCGGTTGACAGGCTACGTTCAGGTGATCAGCCCTGCTGGACAGCTTTGGCAGAACGTGTATGACCAGGCTTCCCAGACGTGGGACCAGCTAGGCGACACGGGGGTGCCATGGTCGGATCTCCTGGTAAACCCTGCCGGCGGCGAACCTCTGACTGAGATAGGCGCGCTGTATGCCTCCATCAATGCTGTTAGCGGCGATGGGGCTGTTGTGCTGGCTCCCATCAAGATCATCGGCATTAGGCCGGGGGATCGTGGCAAGTGGGTTTTCTTCGCGGCAGAGTTCACAGCACCAGCAACGTCTTCCACAAATGTGCTGACCCTCTCGCACGGAGGAAGCTCAGCTGAGTCAGTCTCTGTCTGGTACTTTGACAAGCTTCAGATCCTCCAAGCCGGAGACGCAACAGGAGCAGGGAACACCTTCCACCCTGCGATCAATAACTACATCGACAGGAACACAACGGCAGCTGATGTCGTCTATACAGCTCCGGATACCTCGGAATTCAGTCATGACGACAGTATCGTCATAGAGCCGAACGGGGCTGTCACGTACTACGGACCTAGCGTCACGGTGTCCTATGCGGACTGTGAGCTGCTGGGTCCGGACTACAGCGATGCTCTGCTAGCGTGCTCTCCTATCTTCCTTCAGGATCCCATCGCTCCTGCTCTAGGCATGTGGGTCGGTTTGATCCGTATCGGTGACATCACCTATGCTGCACGGCAGGATCTCTACCCGATTGTCAACCGGTTCGATCAGGTAGCTGTCTCTGATAAGCGCATAGATGCATCGACAGACATGGTGTTTTTTACCCATACACTGGAGGAGCGGGAAAGAGTCCTAGGACTATTTGCCCCTGGCCACATTCTCTTCCTGAGGAACACTGATTCTAGATATCCAGAGAACAACTGGTATATCGCATGTGGCAACCTAGTTGAGAATAGGGTCTTTAAAGACCACCGGAGGCCGGAGCGCTCGTGGGCTGTGCCGATCGACAAGGTTGAGGCGCCAGAGGGTTTGATCGCGCTAACTACCATCCCGGATTGGCAGGATGTCAAGGACGCGGCAGGCGGCTGGCGGGAGCTGGCTCAGAGCGGCACCTGGCTCGATGTCACCATACCTGGCGGTAGCAGTGGGACGTTCAGTCGTCCCGGACGCTCGGCCGTTCCGCGCATCACGAAGCCGGAGAGACTCCCTACTGTGCAGGCGGCGACCGGATGGGCGCTGGCTGGCGTGCCTCCTCAGGGTCCGCAGGGGGAGACGCCATGATCCCTGTCAGTGACGGGTTCCGCGAGGCCGTGCAGCTTTCCCACACATACACCACCAAGATCGACATCTACCGGAACGGTGTGCTGGCAGTCGAGAATGTGAAGTTCACACGTGGCTCTTTGACCAGCGATCGCGGCAGCAATAGCCGGTTGACATGCGACTTCGAGGTGGCCCTGAATCAGTGGGAAAATCTGAACATCGACGCACTGGAGTGCCGGTTCAAGGTGTACAAGGGACTCAGTGGCGGTATCAATGAGCTGCTCCAGCTGGGGGAATTCCGAGTTGACACCGTAAGCCGCACGACCAGCCGGGGAACGGTGCCAATCAAAGGTGTCGGGCTGGAGAACTACATCATTGACGCTCGGTTCATTACGCCTCGGATGCCGGTGTACAACTCCATGGCTACAGCCTCTATCGCAGGACTGATCACTGAGGTTCTACCTTCAGCAGAGGTCATCGCGATGAACACCAGAGACGGCAGGGTGAGGACTCAAGTGCCCTGGGATCGGGAGAGATGGGAAGCGGTTGACACGCTGGCCCGGAGCGTTGACGCTGAGGTCTTTGTGGACTGGTCCGGGCGGTTCATCATCAAGGACATCCCCAATATCAGCAACTCTGGCCCTGCGTTTCAGCTGAAGGTAGGCCAGAACGGCGTTATCGTCATGCCTACCATCGAGTCCAACCGCTCAGCTGTGTACAACGCAGTGGTGGCAACAACGCAGCCCACTGATCCAGCTATCAAACCGGCATTCGCGGTTGCCTACGACCCCTTCATGGTCGGAGGAGTGGAATCAAAATCCCCTACCCGCTGGGGTGGCCCGTTCGGCATGGTGCCTAGATTCGTCACCAGCCCGTTCATCCGGACGGCGGCTGAATGCCAGGCAATGGCTAACAATGCCCTGGCACTGGCCCTGGCCAAGTCCCGCACTGTGGGTCTGGAGCTGCTTCCGCTCATGTATCCAGAGGCGGGGGATGCCTTTGAGATGATTCTGGAGGATGGACAGTCAGAAATCCACATTATACAGAGCATCACCACCCCGTTGGCCGGAGGTACGTCTAGTTTGACGACCTTGGCTACCAAGACCGACCTGGGGGATGAGTGATGTCCTACGACCTGGCCCATGTGCTCAAGAAAGAAACTCCCATCCGGGTCATCCGGACCTATGTAACGGCCGTGAACACCACCACGCGCACGGCGACGGTCAGATACACCGATGAGTCGACGACTACCAACCCATCCAACGTAGATATCACTGGTGTGGCATATACGGGCAACTACACGCCGGCCGTGGGGGACTTTGCCGAGACTTTGGTCATGGAGACCAGGGGAATGCTGCTGCTCGGCAAGGTAACTCTGGTGACGGCTCCAGTAGATCCGGTAATCACTCCTACTTCCACCACAGCCAGTAGCTGGGCCGGGTATCGCGAAGACACGGGGGCGTGGAGCAGCGGGGTGAACCTCCCCGTGGGCGGGGAACAGAATGTGGCCATGTTCTACCCGGCAGCCTTCGGCACCTCGCTGGTGGGCAAGACCCTGACTGGTCTCAACATCAAGATCCAGCCCTTTCAGGTATTCAGCAAGGTATCGCTGGCGGTTGACCTGTTGAAGGCAGGGACAGGAACCGGCTCTCCGGGGTCTTATACCAGTATTTCTAGGGTTTTTACTCCGTATATCCCTACTGGCGTGCTCACTACGATCTACCTCCCCATAGCGTGGGCACAGGCATTTCGCGACGCTACGGCGGTCGGAATCGGCTTACACTCAGACCTATACGAAACGGTAATCCAGACCACCGTACCCAACCAGGGCCAGCTCACGGCCAGCTACACCAACTGAGGAGAGGACATGAGACTACTTGACGCGGCCGACGTGCAGGTGTCCGAGGGCAACTGGATGGTGGGTTACGAGGCAAAGGCGCGCGAGTGTGACGTGAACGTGTACCTCTCTGACGCTTGTGCAGTAGAGGACAGCCAGATCATCACGGGGGAAGATGACTCCGTATACTTTGTGGCGCCGTTCGCTATCAACGCTGAGCTGTTCAGCGGCACATCCTGCTACCGGGAAGACGCCCCGACCTGGCTCAAAGGCGCACTGAAGGATGTCAACGAGCGGGCTCTGGGCCGGTCATTCATCATGCAGGCGACTGGCGACGCGCAGACCTGGCTGGGGGGCATGCGAGAGGCGCCGCTGCCGGCCGACCCGGACAACGCCACTGACGCTGACTGGGTCGCCGCTATCTCGGGTGCTCGGGAGATGTGGACCAGCTCAGTGATCGGCGAAGCCCCACTAATGCATGTGGCCCCGGATCACGTGCCCAAGCTCATCCAGCTTGGGGTCCTGACGACTACGGGAGACGGAGACCTGGTCTCGGTCTGGGGTGACGTGGTGGTGTCGTCCACCGGATACTCCAACCCCTTCCCGACCGGAGATCCCCGCGTCGTCCCGTGGCTGTGGTTCACCGGCCCGATCAAGATCTACCTCACCCCGGTTGACACGTCCGGGCTGATCTTGAACGCGCAGCAGAACCACACCATGGTGCAGGCCAACGAGATCGCGGCCGTCGACTTCGCGCCCTGCGCGGCGGTGCGGCTCGGACCCATTGACCCGTCGTTGGTGCTCCTCCCGATCACGGTGGTCCGGACCGGTCAGACGGTGACGGTCACAGCCCCGAACGCTACCGGCGCGGTGACGTACGACTGGGGAGACGGGTCCACAGATACGGTCGCTCCTAACGGGACTACCCCGACGACCCACTACTACGCCACGCTGGGTGCCTACACCATCACGGCAACTGATGTCGGCGGAGCTTCCAGCACAGAGCCTGTCCCGGTGGATGTCACCTTCAGCGTGCACAACATGGGCGGCCTCAAGGCACAGCTGTCAACCAACCAGGCTCCACACTTCTGCTACGACTTCGGCGCAGCGGGCGGACAGGCTTGTGCATCGGCAGGAGCGGGACCGATCTTCACCTACCCGGCCCCTGGGACGTATACCGTTTCACTGCTCTCCAGCGGATCAGGGCAGACCCCCACTGCTGGGGCCGCTCTGAAGACTCAGCAGCTGGTGGTTACCGGGCTCAAGGTTGCAGGCACTCACGTTGCGCTCAAGCTCGATGCAACTGCTCAGTTCTCTACGGGGGCGGTTACCTACGATTGGGGAGACGGAACGTTCACCACGGCTGCCAATGGCACAGCTACCACGTCTCACACCTATGCTGCTGCTGGGACCTACACGGTTCGGGCTACGGATTCCACTGGGGCCTGGGGAGAGCAGAGCTTCCCCATCACTGCGGCACCTGCCTCTCTGCTCACTTCATACTGGTACAACGGCGGGATGGCCGGCCGGAACATGAGCGGCCTTGGTGCACAGCAGACTTTCGTGTGGGGCGATGGGACGCAGGATTTCCTCCCTCCATTCCAGAACAACGCGGCTTACGCCCACACCTATGCAGGCCCCGGCACCTACTCGGCCAAGGTGATTGACTCTTCAGGAGCGGAGGCTCCTCAGTCAATCATCGTTAGCGCTTCCTCTCCGACAATTGTCGACGTGTCCCCTCCAGATGTGTTGCCCGGCAGCCCTGACACCGTTTTGACGATTAACGGAACAGGGTTCAACAACCCGAAAGTCTTGGTATTCACCACAGGAAATACCAATATCAAGGACATTCAGCTGGTGACTACTCCCGTCAGTCCAACGCAACTGACTGCTGTGCTTCCTGTTTCTCAGTTCACTGTCACCCCCGGCGTTCCGTACGCCTTGGCGCTTGTTGTCCAGAACGCGGATGGAACCAGATCCGGAAGGCTGATCTTCCAGATCACTGACGGCGGCGGGCTGGCAGCAACAGCTGAGGAGTCCCCTGTGGACGAGTCGGCTATGCCGCTGGAAGACTTCCCGGTTGACACGTACCCGATCGTGGCTGAGGTGGAGCCGGAGGAGAAGCCCAAGCCCAAGCCCAAGTCTCCGGCGGCGGAGCAGCCGGCCAAGAAGGCTGTCCCGCAGCCTCCGGCCAAGAAGGCTCAGCCTAAGCAGGAGAAAGAGTAGGAGGGGAGCATGACCGTATACGGAGTTGACTACTCCTGGGGACGGCCCAACCCACAAGAGCTGTACCGGCTCGGCTACCGCTATGTGCTTCGCTACCTGTCGTACGACACGACGGGCAAGAATCTCGGGCAAAGTGAGCTGAACTCATTGCTAGCGGCCGGACTCTCGGTGATCTGCAACTGGGAGTGGGACACGCAGGACTCCCTTGGCGGCTACTCAGCTGGGGTGGAGCACGCACGTGAGGCTATCGCGCAGGCGAGGGCTCTCGGCATGCCGGAGAATCGTCCGATCTACTTCTCAGTGGACTTTGATATCCAGCCCAACCAGCTGCCAACAGCCAAGTCTTACTTTGACGGCCTGGCTTCCGTTCTGCCTCGCTCCCGGCTCGGCATCTATGGCAGCTACCGCGCCGTGACCGAGGCGGCTAACAATGGCTGGTGCGAGTGGTTCTGGCAGACCTACGCTTGGAGCTATGGCAGCTGGTATCCCGGCAACCACGTCAAGCAGGTGCTGAACGGGGTCTATATCGCAGGCGCTGACTGCGATAAGAATGAGTCCGAGGTGGAAGATCGCGGGCAGTGGGGACAAGGAGATGAGGACGAAGTGAGCGCTAAGGATGTATGGCAGTACGACGTGGACCCGAGTGGGGGCAGCTACACGGCGGCCGGCGCTCAGTGGACCACCTTCAACCGCACGGGTTACCTGGCGAACGACTTCGCTCCCACGGTGATCGCCAACCTGAACTCCCTGAATGCCAGCTCCTCGGCGTTCACGGCGGCCAACGCCACCTTACGGAGTGTGGTCGCTCTGGTCGCCATTGCATTCCTGATCATCGGCGGTGCGATCGGGTTCGCTGTTGGGATGAATTTCGTCCCCTAGAGCGGGCTGAACGGATCCTCATTGGTCGCCTTGGTGGCAGCAGCGTCCACGATCCGCTTAGAGAACGCAAGGAGAGCCTTCCCCACGGGGCCGAACTTCCCGATCTCGGTGAAGATGGTCGGGGCGGGCTCTCCTTCAACTTCGAGCAACCCCACCTGGGTCTTTTCAGTGGCGAGCACTCCCACTGTCAACCGGCCTGAAACGCTGGTCACGGGAAGCGTTCCCTTCGGCACTCCGGCCTTGCCCTTCTTCTCCGTGTCAACCATGACGACCTCGCCGGTGAACAGGGCTCCGATGAAGCCCTCCAGCTGGTCGGCGCCTTCCTTCGGGATCAGGGAGTTGAGCACCACTTCCGGGTTGGCGTTGTCCCACATGACGCTGGGGATCTCCACCTTCTCAACCTTCAGCTTTCCACCCTGCCAGGCAGCGAGATATAACGCTGGGTCAACGGTGATGTTCACTCCGTGAATTCTGTCGCCGTTTATCGTCATCTGCTCTGCGTGCACCTTGCGGGCCGCCACAACTAGCGCATCCTTCGCAGCCTCACCACTAATCATGCGGAGTATAGTACGCTACTCAGCATGCAGAAGATCAAGCCCAAGAAGCCGCCGGAGGTTCCCGAGATCCGAGCTGAGCGCGACCGGCTGATCGTCCAGCTCCTGAACCGGCGGAAAGCTGCTGACGGCATGCGCCCGGTAGAGGTCGCTGAGGTGCTCGCGATTCCTACCCATGAGGCAGCCACCAGGCTCTGGCGTTTGGCCCGCCGGGGGCTGATCGAGCGGGAGTTCAGCGGCAAGGACGGCCAGACCAACGGCACCGGGCGGAGCAAGTACCGCAAGCGGCAGGCGGCCGGCTAGTGGCCGCGCCGCATGTCGTCCGAGACGGCCGGCGGTACCTGAAGTTTGAAGCAACCGTTGTCGCCTCAGCCACCAGTGCCCGGACTTCTGCTGTGCGGTGGACGGAGCTGGCGATCTATCGGTTAGCTGGCTCAGACGAGTGGGTCATGAGCAAGATCGGCCGCTCGACAGTGGCACACAAGCCGACCTGTCCCCGTGTCAACTGGCGGATGATCTCCTGGCTCGACGCGGGGGAAGAGGGCCTTGTGCGGCGGGTTCCCTGTGTGGAGTGCCGGCCGGCAGTGGGAGATCGGATGGACCCACATACCCGGCTGGAGGTCCAGCGTTACCGGGCCTGGGTGCTCCGCACGCCGGAGGAAGTGGTCGCGGCGGTAACAGAGGGCCGTCCGGTTGACAGCCTGCCACGGCTGGCGTTCGAGGTGCTCACTCAGTTGCGGGCGGATCCCTTGTTGGCCAAGTACGTTACGGCTGTCATCGGAGCCTGAGGTGACAGCTCTACCCGGAGCCCGTGCCCATAGTTGGCTGCGAACGTCAGCACGTGTGCGAAGCGCACCGGGATGTTCGGGTTCAGGGCCAGGAACAGTCTGAGCGACAAAGCCTGGTCAGGGGTTAAGTGCCCGCCGCTGTTCAGCACAGCTGGGATGTCATTGCCCGTGGGCTGGTCGGCCAGCTGCTCCAGCACGCCGGCCATTTCCTGGACTCCAAGGCCGATCCACGGAGCATTCTGCTCGGACCAGAAGCTCCAAGCGGTCCAGTTCTCCTCGCGCATGGCTGCGCTCTCGGGGTGGTCTACGAAGACGGTGTAGCTCACTGTGGTGGTCCTTCCGGGTACCGGATGTCCCGGACGATCTTCTTGATCCACATGTGGTAGCTCTGTACGGCGAAGACGACGGGGTTCTGGTCGTGGCCGTAGGTGCTCCCGGTTTCTGGAGTCCAGACGATCATCTCGGTGCCTTCCTGCTTGGTGGCTGATGTCTCCATCTTAGCAGGCTTATCAACGAATGACAACAGGCAGGCTAGTAGTTTTCCCATAAGTACCCACACTTGCATCGGTGGGCGGCGTGTTCCGTATAGCGCGCTACGGAGCATCTGTGGTTGTGCCGGCTGGGTGCCCAGATCATCTGTCTACAGGTCCGGGAGGCCACGGCGGCGTTTCTTAGGATCATCACGCCAAGCACGAGTACGCAGGCCACAACGAGAACTTCAACCGCTGTGAGCAGTGCGTTCCACACGTCCCCTAGGTTCATGGTTGGAGACTAGTGGGCGGTTTAGTGGTTGACAATCCTCTAAGAGAGCGGGTGGTCCGTGTCGCCCACCCAGTCCGGAATCTTGCCGGTGCCGGTGATCGTGACAACCCACGTAGTGTCATCGGTCCAGTCGATCCTGGTGATATTCCAGTTGACCGGCTCTAGACTATCCAGCCCAATGATCTTGACAGTGCCGTCGTCCCCCTTGACCAGAGCATCATTATCGATGATGAACTTGATCGTGAACCTAGCCTTACCGTTGGAGTGGCGCAGCTTGGCAATGTCGCCCACCTTCAGGCCGGGTCGCTGGGGCTGGGGCAGAATCACGAAGTCCTCCGGAGAACTAGATGCGTACCCAATACCTTTGTCCCCGGCGGCGTAAGCGTAGAAGACCGTGTCATCGTTAGCCCACAGGACATGGCGGTCAAATGCTTTGGCGGTCTCAAAGGACTCGCCCTTCTTGTAGATCTTCTCGCCCATCCTAAACAAAGTCGATCTCCTCAGGGTCAGCTTCCGGGATGTTAAGCAGCTTGGTCTCCACGGTCAGCAACAGCTTGCCGATCTCATACAGCGAAGCCGAGACAGGCAACGGCAAGTGGAGCAGCTTGGTCAATCGGACGGCCATCAAGTACATATTAGTTCGGTGTGCCAGCGCGGGCTTCTTGCGCTCCTGGGGAAGCGGGAAGATCTCGGGGTTGATGTGGTAGGCCACGCATGTCAACTGCCAGTGCAGGTGGCGAGCATAGCTCCGGCGCACCTTGTCATGCAGTGTCAGGATCTCGGCCACGATCCTGGGGTCCATGCGGGCAACCATTCCTAGTGCCTCTCTAGGGTTTTGATCTCTTCGGCGGTGAAGCTCTGGGGCGGTGGCACGCCTCGCCCACACGTGAGGTAGGCGAACATCACGGACGTGCACTCGGGGTTATGGCCATGGATCCCGAACGTGTGCCCCAACTCATGGATCACCAGGCGCAGCAGCGCATCATGGGGCTTGTCTGCATACGAAGAGTTGAACTCAACTCGTACAGTCAAACGTTCTCTAGTCCAGCTAGCGCGGCCAGCGACGGTGATAGGCAGCTTCGGGTTTTCTCGCATCGTGATGCACCGGCTGCCCTTACGGCAGTTACCAAACACCATCTTGCTGGCGGTGTACTGGTCGACGAACTTGGCTGCCTCGGCCACCGGCCAGACTACCTCGCTGAGACTCGGATCTACGCTGATGTAGACCTTCTCCGGGTTGAACCACCGGAACACCCCGATGCCCTTGGTTGACACGCTCGGCACGAACAGCCAGATCACAGAGAGCAGCACCATGAACCACAGGACAGCGATCGAGATCTTGGTCTTACCGCTCATGGTGCTGCTCCTTCCTACAGGTAAGGCGGGGCCATACGGACGTTGACCACATTAGACGATTGTGGGTGTAGGACAACAGCTCGGCCGCCCATGATCTGTACGGCATGGCCGTTGCCGCCCATCACCCGAATATCTATGTAGTCACTGCTGAACTTCGGCTGGGCTTCCCCACCAGTCAGCTTGAATCGCACTGTCTGGCCCACACCCAAACCCTTAGGGATGTCCCCGTAGGGCCGGAAGATCGTATCCGACTCCTCCAGCTTCTCCCCGTTCGCGGCGTTGAATACGGCGTCCTCAGCGGCCTTGGTCCGGCGGCGTAGCTCGCCCATCTGCTTCTGCGCCCACGCGGGCAGCTTCTCCTCCCGGTCGTCGTGCGGGAGCGGCGGATACCCGTTATCCATTGGTCTTACCCTTCTTGGTCTTGCGGTGCTTCGAGGCGAACCGGCCGTGCTTGTCCCGGGGCTGCTTATCGTCTTCCTCCAGCTCGGGGATGTCCTGCGTCGGACCGTCCCACGCTGGGTTCATCACATCCTTCTCGAACGGGAGCATGGCGTCATCCCACCAGTTCAGCGGCTGCTGCACTCCTACCCGCCGATTGAGCAGGCGCTTCTCTTCAGCGCGCGGCAGCCGGGAGTATGGTGCGTATGGCTGCATGTCCGAGAGGGCTCTCCAGCAGGCGTAGTAGGCGGTCTGCCGGTAGGCGTTCGGCTGGGAAGCCCGGATAGCCTCATCCTTGACGTGGCTGGTCACGCTGTATCCCATGATCTCGGCAGCGATGGTCTCGGCCACGATCTCACGCGGGACGTTCGTGCGGTAAAGGTAGTCGGCCCCGATGATCATGTCGATCTCATATCCGGGGAAGTACATGAGGATGTCTTCCCGCACCCGTGCGCGGACTTGCATGATCCCTGGGTCGTTCTTGTGCTGCACCAGGGAGATAAAGCCATACTGTCCTACGATCCACATACCGACCCCTTAGTTGACTCGCTGTATAGGAACGACTCTACACCAACGGTCAACGGTTGTCAACTAGACCCCGGATCAGATCCAGCTTGGCGGAGCACTCTTCCATCTCCTTGCGGTGTACCTCTTGCTGGTCAACGATCATCCGCTCCAGCTCGGCTATGCGGGCTCGGTTCCGTTTCGCTTCCCGTTCCATGCTGGGGATGAGGATCGCGCGGATGGCGGTCAGCTGCTCAGACGGCTGCTCGGGGGTGTGCTCCACCAGCGGCGGCTCCCGGAAGTACTCCATCAGCCCCGGGTTAGCCGATGGGATGTTCAGTTCGATCCCGGCCAGCGTGAGGGGCGCTTCCATGTCAACCGGAGCCGTCTCGGGCTCAGGGAACGGCTTGTGCGCAGAGGCGATGTGACGGGCCAGGTTGCTGGCGTTCATCTTCCGCTCACAGTTTGGGCACTGCTTCAGGTCGTGGACCATCGCGTGGTGGACTGTGACCTGCTGCTTACGCTCGAAAACTTTGCCGCACTCGGCACACGCTGGCATCTGCTGAACCTCTTCGGTGGTGGTGGCGAAAGACGGGCCTTGCTGGATCATCCAGCGCTTGAACGGGGCCATCGTGTTGTTGAGCAGCCGGCCGTTCACATTCCTTGGTACGCAGATCCGGAACGGCTGATCGTCTGGTGCTAGCAACACGGCCCCGTGACGGGCTATCCGGTCCCCGTGCCAGCCGGCTTCTTGCACTTTCAGGATCAGCTTCCTGGCGTCGGAGTTGAACTTTCGTAGGTCTCTGTGGGTGAAGGTCATGTTTACCCCTTGTGTGGTCTGGTAGTCAACCATAGTATACGCAACTATGCAGACCAGCTACTCGGACATGCAGCGCTTCATGAGCTGTCCGCGCTCGTGGTACTTCGGTACCTATCGGCGGCTCAGGCGCAGGGATGAGCCTCCCGTGGGGCCGCTTCCGTTCGGCGCGCGGATCCACACCGCGCTGGAGCTGTGGGAGGAGGATGAGGGTCGTACCGATATCAAGATCATCTGGGATACCCTGATGATGTACGAGTATGAGAAGGCTGCCGGCGGGTTCACGGACGGACTGGACAAGGAGAACAAGCTCGGCCGCGCGATGCTGGAGGGCTATGCGGAGTGGTCAACCAGCGAGGCTGCCGATTGGGAGACGCTGGGGATTGAAGCGCAGCTCAAGGAAGTGGTCACGCTGGAGGTCGACGGGGTAGTGGTTGACATCCTGGTCCGGGGCAAGCTGGACCGGCGTTCGCGGCGGCTCTCGGATGGGGCGATCTTCATCAACGACTACAAGACAGTGGGCAACTTCGGGGAACCTACGATCCTGGGTCTGGAGATGTCCCCGCAGGGCCGGCTCTACATGCTGCTGGAGGCCAGCTCAGATCGCAACGATCCCTGGGTGGCCGGCATCGTCTACACGCTGTTGCGCAAGGTGCTCCGCACGGCGGCGGCCAAACCACCGTTCTACAAGCGGCTGGTGATCCCGATCAGTCACATGGACCTGATGGCGTACCGGTTCCGGTTGATCGGCATTCTGAACAACATGATCCGGGCCAAGCGCGATCTTGACTCGGGGATGGACCATCGCATTGCCACACCGTTCCACCCGTCGTGGCAGTGCGCTACGTGCCCGTTCAAACTCCCGTGCGCTGAATACCAGGCCACCGGCAAGGCAGCGGCGGAGAATATGCTGGAGGATCTATACGTGGTCGGCGATCCGTTCGAGCGCTATACCGATGACCGGGAGGCGGTGTAGCGTGGGCAAACTCCTGGTGAACATGGAAAGTCTGAGGGACAAGGCGCTACTGATCACTGATGATCACCTTCATGCCTTGGTGGAGGTCATCTTGTCAGAGCACACAGCAGGGATGTATGGGGGCCGCTTGTGTAACTCTTGCAGCCAGCGCTGGCCATGTGCTGAGATCGTGGCCCTACACAAGTGGTTAGGGTGACCGTGTTTGTAGATAGTAGAGAGGTAATCGTAGTTATGACCGGTTGGAGAATGTGGCCCACCAGCCAGCGGTCGACGGTCCCCGAGCCTGAGGTCGTCGATGCTATAAGAGAGGTCCGTAGCAACATGACAGCAGAAGGTCAGCACGAGTGCATCCGCCCCTCGGCGGACAACTGGCACCCCGGCATCATGTGGGCCTGCCTGCGCTGTGGGGATGTCTGGATCTTTGTCCACCGTGGTCGGTGGGCGCGGACCGATGTCAACCTTCACAGCTTCCGGCAGCGGCTGGCTGTCCCGGAGGGCATCGGCTACTCGGAGCCCCCGCCGGAGCCGGCGCCGGAGCCGGAGTACGGCGTTCGGATCTTCAACGGCGGCAACGTGGTTGACATGCGCACGCAGGATCGTGCGTCGGCTGAGGAGCTGGTCAACTACACCAACCGGGTCAGCTCGGAGTCCCGGGCCGAGATGCTCACCCGCTGGCCTAACGGCCAGTGGCAGACGCAGGCTGAGGTCAACCAGGCTGAGCAGGCGCAGCAGCCGTCGCAGCCTCCCTACCCTAATGATGATGTCTTTACCCCTCAGCAGTGGTTCGGCCCTAACGGGGGTAATACCCCTAACGGCTACATGCAGCAGCAGGCTCCTGCGAGGGCCTGATGGAGCCGGCGCTCTCCATGCTGGTGCATGGTATGTCCAAAGTGGGCAAGAGCCTACTGGCTGCCAGCACTCCGGCACCCCGTGTCTACTTCGATGTAGAGAGCGCGGCGCGGTTCCTGCCTATCAGGGGGGTCCACTGGGATCCACGGGATCCCCCTCCATCCTGGTCTAAGACAGCTGACTGGGATACGGCCGTGGTCTCGGTGCGGGAGTGGCAGGATGCGCAGCGGGCGTTTGACTGGCTGCACGGCGGGAAGCACCCGTTCCGGTCGGCGTCGGTTGACAGTATCTCTGAACTTCAGTACCGCTATATCGAGGACGTGGCCGGGCGTAACCAGGTCAAGCTTCAGGACTGGGGTTCTGTACTGCGAATTGTCGGCGGGTTCATGCGGGACCTTCGGGACCTGACGTTCCATGCCAACCACCCGCTGGAGGCTGTGGTCGTCACGGCCATGACGAAGGAAACCGGAGACGGTATGCTCCGGCCACACTTGCAGGGACAGCTCAACACCGTGGTGCCGTACCTGATGGATGTCACGGCGTATCTGTTTGTGGAGGCGGACAACAAGACTGGGCAGGAAGTGCGTAAGCTTCGCACGCGGCGCCTTCCTGGCCGGATAGAGGCGGGCGAGCGGGTGGGCGGTCGGATACCGGCCATCGTTACCCTGCCGCAAGTGACCGGCTCGACTACGGCGGAGATCGCGGCGAGGAATACCACGTTCTCCAAACTGATCAAGCTGGTGTTCAAGGATGGCGGTCCGCTGATGGCGGAGCCGGCCGTCGTGTCAACCATCGGAGATGCGTCGGCCAGCACGGGAGAAGGGAAGGAGGAAGATGTCTGACGGTGAGTTCAGTTTCGCGGACGAGTTCGAGGCGTTCGGGGAGGAGCTGGAAGGCAAGCCGCTCCCCAAAGGGGAGTATGAGATGGTCGTGGTTAAATCCACGGCGGCCATTACGCAGGGTGGCAAGCAGTGCTTCAAAGTCGTACTGGAGGCCATGAACGGTCCACAGCAGGGCCGGCAGGTTTCTGAGCAGCTCACGTGGTCGCCGGAAAACTCGGTGGCTGCGCGGATCTTCGCTCAGGGGCTCAAGGCTATGGGCGCCTCGCAGGAGTGGATCAAGTCTGAGCGGCCTACGGCCGACCAGATCGCGGCGCACATGCTCGGCCAGAAGATCCTGGTCGGGCTGGATGAGGACGAGTACCTGGGGCAGCCTCGGAACCGGGTTCGGTTCCGCAAGAATCTCGGGGTTGACTCAGCTATCTCATCCGGCGACTACTCCGGGGCCAGCACCCTCGGTGATGGAGAGCAGGAGATCAGCTTGGAAGACGACGACATTGAACTTGGCGGCGAGGGTCTCACCATGACCGGCGCTGTCAACCCCCCGACCAAAGATGATGACTGGTCCTGACACCAACAACCAGTACGGGCCGGTAGCGTGAGCTACCGGCCCGATCTTTAGGAGCACACCACGTGGATGCCATAGTTTCGATGCTGTTTGCTACCTACGCTCAAGTGGCTGGGCTTACCCGTACGGAAGCCACTCAGCTGTTCTCGCTCCTTCAGGGCAAGGATCTGCCGCACACCGTGGACGCGGCCTGGCAGCAGCTGGAGGATGCCACGATCGAGATCCGGAAGCGGCGCTTCCAGTGATCGACCCGTTCAACCTGACTTTCCAGATGGTCTCCGACGTGTCGGACGTGACTGAGTTCTGGGCTTGGTTGACACGTCCCGGCCGTACTCGGGTCGGGGTTGACACGGAGGGCACCGGGCTCCAGCAGTGGCGCCCGGATTTCCGTGTTCGGACTCTCCAGTTTGGAGACACGGACGGCGGCTGGTCAGTGCCTTGGGATGACTGGCGGGGGCTCGCGCTGGAGGCGTTGAAGTGGTGTGACCGGGCCGGCGTCAAACAGGTCTGGTGGAATCTCCCGTACGACTACTGGGCCATCTGGGAGATGGGATACCGGATGCCGATCGAGCATCTGGAGGACGGCATGATCTGGGCCGGCCTGGACAACTGGTCTGATGACACCCGCCGGTTGAAGCCGCTGGCGGTGCGGGAGTTCGGGCCGTGGGCGGGCTCGGGCGAGGAGCGGCTCAAGGCGGGCATGGCGCAGAACGGCTGGACCTGGGCCACTGTCCCGCTGGACTGGCGGCCCTACGTGGGCTACGGGGTGCTAGACACGTGCCTCACGGCGGCGCTGTGGGACACGTACGAAGCTCGGCGGCGCAATGTGAAGTGGCAGGGATGCCACTCGACGGAGGTTGCTACAGCGAGCATCTGCACGGCCATGGCGCGCAACGGCCTACCCGTCAACGGGCTGTACCTGGCCAACCAGGCTGATCTCTTGGTGGAGCGGGAGAAGATGATTGCTGCCCGGCTCCAGTCGGAATACAGCATCACCCCGTCTGCACCCGCGAGCGTAGCTAAAGCGCTCCAGCTGGCGGGAGTCATGCCGCCCGGCGCGCGGAAGACGGCAGGCGGCCAGCTGTCGGTTGACAAGGACGCACTAGGAGCGATCGACCACCCGATTGCTGATCTTGTATTGGAGTACAGAGATGTGCACCGGACGCGGGTCAATTATCTGGCTGCTATGTCGGAAGCCTCTGGGTACCAACTGGATGAGACGGCCCGCATCCACCCGCAGATCAACCCGTGCCAGGCGCGGACCACCCGTATGTCGGTAGCTGACCCCCCGTTGCAGCAGCTCCCTGCTGGGGACCTGACGGTCCGTAAGGCGGTGGAGGCCCGAGATGGGCACGTGATCGTCTCGGCGGACTACGGCCAGATCGAGCTGCGCACGTGGGCCTTCCTGAACTTTGACGACGCGCTCAAGGAGACGCTCCGGCTGGCGGACGAGCAGGGCGAAGACTTCTTTGTGATGCTCGGGCGGGACCTCTACAAGGAGCCGAACTTCCAGAAGTCAGACAAGCGGCGGCAGATCCTGAAGTCAACCATGTACGCGACTCTCTACAGCGGCGGTGTCGAGACGATCGCGGCCACTGCTCGGGTGGATGTCTACCAGGCGGTGAAGGTCCTCAAGGCGTTACAGGCGCGCTACCGCTCGGTGGCGTCGGCAGGCTCCGGAATGATCAACAAGCTCAACCCTGAGGGCTTCTACGTGACCACCCCTACGGGCCGGCGCTTCAAGCTCAAGCGGCGGCAGGAGATCCGCAAGCTCCCCAACTGGGCCACGCAGGGCCATGCGGCGGAGATCCTGAAGATGGCGTTGATTGGATTGCAACAAGCTGGTCTGGAGCAATGGATGATCTTGCCGGTCCACGACGAAGTGCTGTTCGAGATGCCAGCGTGGGCTGTCGTGGAGGCGGTTGACACGATCCGCGAGGTGATGAACGCTGTTGTTGACAAGGAGGAGTACGGGGTCTCCATCACGGCAACTCCAGTGATCGGCCGAACGTGGGCAGACTGCAAGTAAAAGAGAAGGTGGTCAGGATGGTCACGATCGTGGCAGTGGATCCTGGGGTCATGACTGGGGTCGTCCGGGCGGTGGCGTACGGGCCTGAAGATATCTCGGTGCTGGAGTGGCACGAGTACACGCAGACTCAATTCATCGACTACTTCCACAGGGTCCTCCACACATCCCTTCCCAGCCTGTGCGTGGTGACTGAGTCCTTCAAGCCGCGACCGGGTTACAAGACGTGGCAGCCAGCCAGCCTAGAGATGATCGGATGGATGAAGGGCGAGTGTCACCTGAACGGGAACAAGATCTATCTGCAAGACCCGGCGGATGCCAAGGAGTTCGGAACGGAGGAGCGCGTGAAGCACTACCCCGTTCCTAAGACCAAGGACGGGCACGCGCGGGACGCTCTCAGGCACTGTCTACTGTGGGCAAGCAACCACGTATCCGAAAGCACTATAAGGGTGGTCTAAGATGGGCGTTGAGTTCACGGCTAGTGCCGGCAATCGCGACGTGGGCATGACAACGGACGAGCTGAAGGCCGCGCTGGACATGGCCGATCTTTACGGGGCCAAGTACATCAAGAGGGCTGAGATCTCCGGTTGGCGCGGTCGGCTACAGGCTCTCACGTTCACTGACTCGACAGCGCACATCCGGATCAAAGCTCAGCTCCGGGAGGAGCGGCCAGCCGGTGACGGGAAGGTGTTCGAGCACCTGCCGGAGAAGTGGGAAAATCCGGAGAAAGAGATTGACGAGGAGTTCCGGGACCAGTGATCAACGTTTCGTTCGTCCCTGAGGGCAACCGCTACACCGGCCGGCTGGCGGTCAAGGCTCCCCCGGCCACGCTGGGCCGGATCAAGGAGATCCCTGGGGCTCTCTACTGGCGTGACGGGGCGTGCTGGACGATCCCGGCTCGGCGGCCGGCGGTGCTCTCGCTGGGTGATATCGCGAGATACCTTCGGATTCCACTGAAGCCGGACGAGGCCGTAGGCATGTGGGTGGCCGAGGACAAGGCGCGGTGGTCTGAGCTGCTGGAGCAGTCCGCTCAGCGGGAGGCCGATACGTTGCAGGCGGCTGGGGCGCTCTACCCCCACCAGATGCAGGATGCACTGTGGTTGACAGAGCAGCCAGAGATCCCTGGTCGACTGCTGCTGAGTGAGGTCGGGGTCGGCAAGACCCGCGCGGTCCTGGCGGCGCTCACGGCTGATGGGCTGCTGGAGTCAGGGCCGGTCCTGGTCGTCTGCCCGAATAAGGTCCGCTGGGGGTGGCAGTCAGAGATCGCGGAGTACCTGGGGCCGGGGACTCGGGCGGTAGTGGTCGGCGGGACGCTGGCAGCCCGGCGGAAGCAGCTGTTCGATGTCGGGCCGGGCGACATAGTCGTGATCGGGTGGGAGGCCATGCGCACGCACACCCGGCTCCGGGCGTTCCCCGGCCACGCGCTCAAGAAGTGCGCGAGGTGCGGCGGGCCAAAGCTGTCCGAGGAAGGCTCGATCAAGCCGGCGCAGTGCCAGGCTCACGAGAAGGAACTGAACGTCATCCCGTGGTCGGTGATCGTCGCGGACGAGGTACACAGGATCCGGAATGCGAAGACTGTCAACGCTCAGGCGTTATGGGGACTTTCGGCAGCCCGTCCAGAAGCCCGTAGGTGGGGTTTGAGCGGCACCCTGGTCTCTCGTACCCCCGACGACTGCTGGTCTCCCTTGCACTGGCTGGACCCGGTAGCGTGGCCGGTCAAGAGCAGCTGGGTGGACTGGTATTGCCGGAAGGGATTCGACAACGCTGGGTTCGAACGGGTGCTGGGGCTCAAGCACGAGCGGGAGCGGGAGTTTCAGTCGACGTTCCAAGCGATCTCCCGGCGGGTTCTCAAAGCTGATGTCCTCAGCCTGCCGGAGATCCAGCGCGGCGGGTCGCTGGTCCGGACGGTGGCCATGGGCAAGCAGCAGGCCGAGGCTTACACGCAGATGAGGGACCAGATGGTTGCCTGGCTGAAGCAGCCGGACGGGACCACGGACCGGTTGACAGCGCAGTCCATCATGATCAAGACCGGCCGGCTGATGATGCTGGCTCAGGCGCACGGCTCGGTGATCACCTCGGTGGTGCCGGGGCAGGAGACGCCGCGCGTCACGATCAACTTGGCCATGCCGAGCTGCAAGGTTGACGCGGTCGTGGACGACATCACCTCGGGAGACTTCGGGGACTCTCAGTGCATCGTCTTCTTCGAGAGCAAGAAGCTGCTCCGGTTGACAGAGGATGTGCTCCGGCAGCGCATGGGAGCGCACTGGAACGAGATCGCGGTGATCGCGGGCGGGCTCCCGGACCATGAGGTCAAGCGGGCCATGGAGCTGTTCCAAGACGGCAAGAGGAAGCTGATCTTCTGCACGTTCGGAGCAGCGGCCGAGGGCATCACCCTGACGGCGGCCGACACCATCCTGATGGTTCAGCGGTCCTGGTCCAGCCCGATGATGACGCAGGCGCTCGCTCGCTTCCACCGGCCTGGGGCGGAGAAGCATAGCTCTCTGACGGTGATCGACTACTTCACGGAGGGCACCGTGGAGTTCTCCCAGCTGGAGCGGCTCGGCCAGAACGAAACTGCCATCGAGCAAGTGATCCGGGACAAGGATCGGCAGGGCCTTATAGACTTGCTGTTGGGCAAAGAGAGGTGACGAGATGGCACAGACTACCGGCGCTCCGAACAATCTCCCATGGCCGGACTATACAGACGACGCGGACGGGCCGGACGCCTTCGAGAATCTGGCTCGGGCGGTTGACCTAGCTCTCAAGGGGCTGCAAAATCAGGCAGCTGCGCTGTCCACGGCGATGTCTACGAAGTCTCTCGCGGTGTCGGATGGCCTCACGCTCGGCAGCCACACCGTGAGGAAGGAAGCTCTCCTGGACATCCGTAACCTCTCAACTCCGGGCCATGCCGTTACCACCAGGCTCTACACTCGGACCAGTGACGGGGCCACCATTCTCCAGAACTTCGATGGCAGCACAGTGAAGAATCAGCTTCATATGCTGCCTGGCGGGGACATTGCCAGGGTGGCTGGCACGCGGGTTGAGTACCTGCCCTTTGCGATGTTCACTGGCAACCTCAGTGGGTTCTCGGTCACGGCCGGCGCTGGACACTTGCAGACGAAGCGGATCAACTTCCCGGCCGGCCGCTTTACGCAGGTCCCGGCTATCGCCCTAGCGTCCAACAACCCTGACCTGCTCCTGTCCATCAAGGCGCAGTCAACCGCCTGGCTGGATGTGGAAGCGGCTGCGAACATGGACAAGGGTGCTGCCGGGTCGGTGCACGTCATCGCTATCCAGATGCTGGCGAACGACGCCTTCTACTAGACGAACCGGTAAGACCAGCGGTCCCCGTAGGCGTATGGCTTCCACCGTGGAGCCAGCAACGGCTTGCGGGGGCCTTCCTGTAGGCGCCTGGCATGCAACCAGCACAGTTGACACTGGACCGTGGTGAACGAAGACTGCTGCATGCCGGGCAGCGCCACCCCACACAGCGAAGTCTGGTCTTCCCGGCGGTACAGGTGAGCGGCGATAACCGGGGTTCCCTCCAGCACGGGGGCGCGGACGGTCTCAATGTCGCGGAATGACATGAAGCTGCCAAAGTAGATGTGTGCGTCCATGCGACGCTTCCTTGGCATGTGGGCTACCCTACCTTGGTTGACAATCGTTGGCAAGAGCAGGTAACCTAGAGCCATGGATAAGATCAGCAAAGTGGCGAGCCCACCCCCGCGCGCTTCCCAGCGTGCAACCGTGCTCTTTGAGCCGTACGCGGCCGTGGCAACCAAGTGCAAGGGCACTCCGGGTAAGTGGTATCTAGTGGGGTCTGGCCCTAAGGATCGGCTGCGCGTTATCTCCCAGACGGCGTGGCGCATCCGGCGCGGCCAGCTGGCCGCATTCGTGGTTGACAGCGGTTCGTGGGAGGCGTACGTCGCTAGCTCCGAGGAGCGCGAAGGCGCCACTGACCGGGTGGAACTCTACCTGCGCTACGTGGCGGCCGAGTGATGCCAGAAGACAAGAAGTACGCCGGGGAGGTCATTCAAGAGATCCTGGACTCTGAGGAGCCGGAGCCTATGGATCCGGTAGACGCTGAGCTGCTAAGCCTGTCCTCCCGCGTGGCGCGGCTGGAGGTGGCCGTGTCAACCATAGGAGCGCTGGTCGGGATGACAGCTCATGTCCTGGACTCGGCTGTCAAGGTGGCTGCCGGCACGCTGGGTAAACTGGGGTCCTTGGGTGCCAACACCCTGGGGCCTTGGATCGAGAAGACCAAGGCAGCTGTCGACGAGATCAACAACTCCTTCGATTACATTGAAGAAGATGATGATGATGAGTCTGTTGAAGTGGCTCCTATCTAGCATCCTGTTTTACGCGAGGATCTTTAGCTGTGGAACTTGAGCTTGACTACGAAGGTCACCGGATCGGCACGCGGTGGAAAGAACGTGAGGGACGGAGCGCGGTGGTCTACATCTACGCTGTCAACCTGAAGCGCGGTACGCAGTACATCCGGGCTCGGAGGCTCACTCACGCTGAGTTCTTCCTACACGTGGACGGCCAGGAACATCACGCGCGCACGAACTACCAGCCTGATGATGAGGTGGTGTTCGTCGGCGCGGTCTCTGAGGACACGCGGCGGCAGGTGCGAGGATACCTCGCTAGACGGAACTACCGTCCTAAGTTGACGTTGGAAATCTGAGCAGCTCGGCCATGCTTACCGGGTCTTCGAGCGCTTCCAGTGCGTCAGCGAACTCCTGCTCCACTGCGGAGAGCGGGCCTACCCCCCACGTGTCAACCAGGGCCTGAGCCAGCGCCAGGAGGCGCGCATAGCGGGCCTGCTCTGCTCGGGCTATGGAATCCATAGCAGCAACCGATTTAGTCAACTGATCCCGCTGCAAGAGCAGCGTGTGCACAACGTCAGACTGATCCAAAATAGTCATCGTCATCCCTTTCGCGCACAAAGAAAAAGCTGAGCGCGACCCCTCCGAGGTCGGCGCTCAGCCTCATGGCAACACACTAGGACTGGTCAGGATCCTTGTCAACTGGCGTGGGGACTTGCGTCCGGACCACCTGACTGTGTAGCTTGCGGCGCCTGCGCGTGCGCTTGGGACGCTCCATGTGGAACACAATGGAGAGCACTGAGTCCAGCGGCACGTACCACATAGTCAAGCCTGGAGTCCGGTAGACAAGCTTGTGCGAGACTTCCCCCGGCCGGCCTCCGGGGATCCCGGCCACCGTGATGCTCTCGGGGATGGCTTGGGCCACCACTCCATCTGCGAACGTTATGGTTGCCTCACCCATCACATCCACGCTCCCTCTCGGTCGTCGGGGTCTGGGGCGTAGTAAGCCTCCGGGTCGTCCCAACGGCTGTAATCGTCATGGTCCTCATTGAACGCTTCCTCAGCGTCGCTGTGATTCTTGTAGTGGTTGACAGTGACGGCGCCACTGTCGCGTGTGTAGACAAGATAGGTGCCCACCGGGACGTTCACGTACCACGGGTCATCTTCCTCAGCCACGGGGATGAGCATGGGGTCTAGCTTCACCTGAAGCATCACCAGGTGATAGTGCCACTCGACGCTTCCGGTCTCCTGGTCTGGGTACTCGATAGCCCACTGGTAAACAGCCTCATCAAAGCAGCTGCTGAACTTGCTTACGACGTGGGGACCACGGCCGCATGCTCCGGCCTTGCACTGCTCGGGGGTGACGATCTGAACGGTCATATTGCCATCCTAGCTTGGGTGTCAACAAGTGTCAACCACAACGAAGAGTCTCTCACCATACCGTCCCGGGAGCACGAAGTCGTCAGGCTCAACCGGAGGATCGTGGGCGCACAGCCGGTAGCAATTACTGCAAAGGCTGGTCGTCACAGGCTTGAGATATTGAGGTACCCATGAAGTCACGGGAAAGAGAGACATCTTATCTCTTGGATCCACGACGACGGCGCTCCCGTTCCCGAGCACATGCACGACATACACGTCTACCATCGGGCCGGGTGTGCAGGTTCATGCCAGCGTATTCATGTCCAGCGGGGCAGTGACTAGTTCTCCATCGCTGCTTGACAGAAGCATCCGACATGTTGTCTGCCTGCGTGCCAGGCAGCACATGATAGGGATTCACACACGGTGGGTTGTCACAGGTATGCCGAGCACACGGCTCGGTCATCTGAACATCGTTTGCTATCTCCCATGAGATGCGGTGAGCCTGACGGTTGCTGCCTCTCAGCCAAAAGTGCCCATAGCCAGGTCTGCCGTTTCTATCGGCTCTGGATCCCGACCAGGGCCAACACTCATCCGGCCCGCGCACATCGGCCTTAGACCAAAATCTGGCCTGAGTGTCATCGTCGTACACCTAGGACCCCTACCATGCTAGAGTTTCGGGACAACTACATAGTCATACCAGTAGCAGAGCCAGTCGTGGATGTCCTGGCGGGCTACTACATGTGTAGAAAACCCCCGGCCTAGGCTGGGGGTTTTCTTCGCTTACAGGGCGGGCCGGTAGGGTCGCCCGTCCGCATCCCTACCGGCCCTCCCCCTCAGTAAGGTTAGGGTGCCGGCCACCGCGTTGTGAGTGCGTTCCGCGTGGACCACAGGCGGTCTGTTCCTGTGGGGTTCGCGGTGACCGGCGAAGAGAAAACTAGCCGACCTGCCAAACGTCGTCAAGGTTTTCGTCGGCCTTGGTCAGAGTCTCCTCGGTGATCCCGGCGCCGCGCAGGGTCATGTCAACCAGGTCTTCCAGCTGGGGGTCGGGGACCATAGCACCGGCAACGACCATCACCAGGTCGGCCGGCCGGTAGGTGAAGATCCGGTATCCACACTTGAAGACGACGCGGTTCTCCTTGGAGTCAAAGCCGGCGCGCTCAACCAGGTGCGAGGACGGCTCGATCATCACGCCGCTGTCGTACCGGTTCCGGATGATGGTAGAGCCGGCCACAACAGTGTCGGCGCGGGTGAGCTGGATCTGGGACTGAGTGATCGTGGTGGTTTCCATACCTCGACTATAGCAGGACTATCAACAGGTGCCAACCAAACTGGGGGGTTGACTCTCGTTGACAGTGTGCTAGATTAGGGGCATGGAACACATCATGCAGCTGGTAGACGGCAACGGGTATCTCTACATAGACGAGCGGGCCACGCGGCCTGGGGTTCAGCTCACCCTGGAAGGACAGCGTGGGGCTTCGGCTTCCGTCATGCTGGAGCCGTCCGAGGTTGAAGTCCTGATCTTAACGCTGGCCGAGACGGCTGGCCTGGACGTGAGCATTAAGGATGCGCCGTGATGCAGCGGGAGGTGCTCCGGGCCTGCGCACTGATCGCGATCGGGCTGAGTCTGGCCATCGGGTTCTGCCTCACCCCGTGGGGGTTCCTCGGTGTCCCGGCCTGGATGTTCTTCCTCTGGCACTATGACGTGGGCACGCGGCAGACCTACTACAACACGCGGCGGCGCTACTACCAGCGATTCCCCCGGCGACCTAGCGGGCCAGACGGTTCGCACGATGATCTGTAAGGAGAGCGCTGATGTCTAAGAGGTCGTGGGAAGTCTCGTACGGGGGCGGTGGCTGGTATAACAGCCAGGATGCAACCCTGCGTGTGCACCTGGAACGGGAGTCGGACCGGATGATTCGACTGCGTGTCAACCATGAGGAAGCTAAGGACATCATCCGCTTCCTGACCAATTTCGTGAACTGGGATGGTAAGTGATGCCTAAGTACCGGGTGTATTACGAGACGGTGGCCAGTGTGACCATCATCGTGGAGGCGGAAGATGAAGAGGCGGCCGAACAGAAGGCGTGGAACGACATCCCTAACGGCGTCTGCGCACAGTGCTCGGGCTGGGGCCAGCCGTGGGGGCTGGATCTCGGCGAGTGGGATCTGCTCGACGAGAAGCCGGAGTATGGCATGAAGGCCATTGAGCTGGTGGAGGACTGATGGCGCGCTACCGGGTGAAATTCGACCGCCTGCCTGAGGTGTTCGTTGAGGCGCTGGACGAGAATGATGGCGTCTGGATGGCGTACAAGGCGTTGCCTGAGGCGCTCGTGCAAGAGGAGCTACGCAAGCGGGCGCACACGCACGGGGACCTGATGTTCGTCGGCAGGATTACGGAGGTGGGGCCGTGAGCCTGATAGCCAACGGCATATGCGTCGTGTGCTACAAGGTGCGCGGGGTCGTGGGGACTACCTGGATCGGCAACCGGCCGGCGGGGGTGTGCCGGGAGTGCACGCATACTGAAGACGGCCAGCTAGAACTGAAGCGGGCTGGAGAGGATGCGGCGGCATGGCTCAAGGGGAACCGGTAAGCCACTGGGAGCGGAGGAAGTGGCGCTACGCCGGCACGTTCTTTCACGTGTACGTGGTCAACATCGACGGCCGGTATCAGGATGAGATCGTGGTTGACACGCCGGGCGGTAACTTCGCGCTGGGCACGTTCACGGTCTCGAACATCCCTCTGTTGACTCGGCAGGAACTGGTTGAGTTCGGGGAGGGCTTGGCAGAACTGGGCCGCACTGGCACTATCGCTAACGCTATCCACATCACCAAAGTGAGTGAGGTCTAGGCGTGCTTCATGTATGGGTGACACAGCAGCTGGAGTCTGGCAGGATCCGAGTGACTCCGCCCTACGGGATCCGGCAGACCACAGTGCCAGCTCCCGACGTGGAGGATCCTCACAAGGCCGTGCTGATGCGCAGGGTGTTCAACGCATACGGCAAGGACGAGAAGATCACCGTGGAGCGACGAGAAAAGATCGCTGATGATGGCGGCTGGGTGTGGAGGGTATGGGTCGAACCGGCCGATGTCCGATGAGTGAAGATCGGTACGTGTGCCAGGTGTCTAAGCACTACCACACCATCTACGCCTCGAACGCTCCGGGCAAGGTCGTGGGTATCGGCTCGGCTCTCATCAACATGGAGACAGGCGAGTGGCGATCCTACCTCTATGGCACTGACAGCCCTGTCCTGCTGGCCGAGGTGCCGACGCTGGCCGAGGCGGTTGACATCGTATGGGCCGCTCGGCACCGGGCGCGCTACAACGACGGCAAGCTCCGGCTGCGCAAGCCTAAGCCGTGAGTCGCTGGCCGAGGTGGCTCCGCTTCACGATGCTGCTCATCGTGGTCGTGGCGCTGGCGGCCGGGTTCGTTCTGATGATCCATGACTGGCTCTATCTCTATCGCAACTGGTGGTTCGTCAAGTTCCTGGATGGGTGACATGGCTAAATGGTGGCGCACGTGGCCGTTCTCGCTGCTGCTGGTGATCGGCATGCTGCTGGTATGTACGGCGGGATCCTGGTGGACGTGGCTGCAAACGGCAGTCCATGAGGCTCCACCTACTGTCACCCCGAGCTATCAGGAGGGCGCGTTCGGGGACTGGGCCGACACTGACAAGAGCGGCTGTGACTCCCGGTCGGACGCGCTGGCTCGGGACTTGCACAATGAGAAACGAGTTGGCTGCAAGATCTTCGGCGGCTGGCTGGTGTCTCCCTACACGGGCCTTCTGCTGGAGCCGGGGCTGGATAACGACATCCCCGTGACTGTCAACCACATCGTTCCGGAGAAGTGGGCCTGGGTGAACGGCGCATGGAAGTGGGACCAAGAGGCTCGGCAGCACTTCTACAATGATCTTGACAACCTGATCGTGATTGAGGCGGGGGTTCAACGGGCCAAGGCTGGGCAGGGTCCGGAGAATTGGCTGCCGGACATTGATGCCTGCTTCTACACGCAACGGTTCGTGGAGATCGCCAAACGCTACGGGCTACGTATCCCGGTGGAGACTGATGCCGCTCTGTCGGCTGAGTGCGGCTCGCCGATACCTGGCAAGGTGAAGGTGTTCCCGTGGGATTAAGATCTGGCCATGGACTATAACAATGAGTGGCTGGATCAAGCGGTGGCGGCGGTCAAGGCAACGTGGAAGTGTCGCGTCGCGCTCATCATGCTCCAGCTGTGGGGAGTCGTCGTCCTCGCGTTCGCGGTACACGGACCCGGTAAACCCTGGTGGGTGCTCAGCTTCATCCTGGTGTCCTTCGGGGCATCTCTGCTACTCGGCAGCATGCTTCCAAAGCGACCGCGCGGCGGGCATGCAAAGGACTACAAGATCACGGGGTAAGCGCATGACAGCTGATGCCGCCTGGTGGATAGTGCTGTGGAGCCTGATCTTCATCGCATACATGGCAGCCATTATCTACGTGACACGGAGGCGCTAGGTGCATGTAATTTCGGACATGGGCGAGTGGGCAGATTCGTTCTATGAGGCTGGGTTCCTGCGCAGGTCGCTGGTCCGCCTGGCCCTGCTCGGTCCGCTGGTCGTGGTGTTTTTCGTCTGGCAGAATCACTCGGTCCACGTGATGTGCAAGCGGATCCACGATGAAATGTATATGTCAACCAAGGTGGTCGGGCAGCTGTCTCCCGACTGCTTCGCGTTCGATCCCGCTGATGGCCGGTGGCATCCTGCCGATCGTCTCAGCGCTGTTGACTTGGATATCTTCTGATGACTGTATGGGAACTGCTCCTCTTTCTGATGCTGACCGGGACGCTCGGGTTCGTAGTCGGCTACTGGCTCGGCGGGGACCGGGGTCGTGGATAACTTCGGCCGGGACCTGATTCGGCTGCTCTGGGGCACCGTGCTCGTGTGCCTGCTCTGGGGTTGCCTGATCGGCGGGACGCTGGTTTGGGTGTGGTTGACATGATGCTCGTGGCTGGCGTACTTATCGCGCTCGGCATCCTGGCTCTGGGGTTCGTTGTCGGCTGGTGGATAGGTCGGCCATGAGGCGACTAGGGTTCGGTCTCGGGCTGCTGGTCGCGGCGGTCGTGCTGGTCGTGGTGCTGATGCTCGGCCGTGCATTCGGCCTGGATCTCTGGCCTCCGACATGGTGATCCACGTTCCGCTCTCACAGATGCTAGATCAAACTCATACAGGGAAGTGGGAAGCTGTGGTTGACAGACCGCATCCGGGGAAGATCTACCTTCATAAGGGCGTGGAGGTGGAGGTCATCGCGTGTCACGGCATCTACTGCTGGGTGGTGGAGCCTGCCGAGGAGGAGAGCAGCTTACGTCCGCCCTACACGCTTAAGGCCGAGGCGCTAGAGGAGTCTCCACTCAAGCCTGGGGACAAGGTCCAGCTGCACGGCGTGATGGGTGACCGGCGGGTTCACACCGTGATCGCGGTGAACGATGGCATGGTGTGGCACGTGGCCGGCCCGGGACAGCACTACGTAGATCCGGCTACCTCGCTGCGTAGGGCGGTTCGCTAGGTGGAGATACTCCAGTGGCTCGCGATCGCGGCCATAGCCTTCTGGCTCTACGTGCTCAGCTCGGCGGGGGGTAGGCGGTGAGCGCAACGTCTGGAGTCCTGCTGCTCATAGCTGTTGGCTGCCTATGGGCGTACGTGTTGCTACGCAAGTAAGAGAGGGACGTACCGGCCCGTGTCAAGGCGGTACGTCCCTCTCTGTGTGCGACCACCGGGCGTCACCTTCCCAGTGGCTTCCATCATCCCCTGTTACATGTCCCTCGAATGGACTCGCTTAGCTTAGGTGGCCGGTCGCGCGGCTGTCAACCAGATGTTCCGTGGTCGTGGTGAACGAGATCTCCGGGCGCCCTAGGAGCGACAGTGTGAGCCGGTCACCCTCTCGGTCGCGCACCAACCAGCGCTCAGACGAGTAACCCGGCCATGGGCAGCTGGCCGGGTTGACACGTACGCGGTCTCCGATCCTCACCAAACGTCCGGCCCGTCGTAGTCAAGGTGGGCGTAGGCGAGGTGGTACTCCCGCTCCTCGATCGCGCGCTCCCAGCGGGCCTCTGCGTCGGCGGCTTCCTCAGCCTGCCGCTCCTGCTCAAGCAGCTCCCATTCATCCAACCGGGAGCACATCCACACGTGCTCAACCTTTAGGTGCTTCTCTTTGCAGTGTCCACAGCGGATCATGTCGGGCTCCTTACTCGGTTGCTTACGTCTACCTCATCGGCCGGGGGCACGGGGACCTTAGCGGTCCCCGTGTGGCCTGCGTCACCAGCTCAGGGTGGCCAGTCCGGCGGCGTCGTCGGTGGTGATGATGCCGGTTGTCATGCCAGCGTTGCCGGCGGCGTGGTCAAGCAGCTCAGCCAGGATGTAAGTGTCCGGGCCGATGGTGCCCCGCACGTGCACGCTCCGGGGGCTGCTGGCCCAAATCGCGGCGCTGTTCACGACGTTGACCAGCCTCTCCTGAAGCCCTTCAACGCAGAACTCTGTCTGCTCGAAAGCCTCAGCTCTGTTGGCCTTGACGGCGGCGAACTCCCGGATGATGGCGGCGGTGGTGGTCATCTTGACTCCTCAGTGCGGCGGGTTATGTACCTAGCTTAGCTCGGGTGTCAACGGTTGTCAACCCGGCCGTCACACCAAAGGGTGGTGACTCCGGCCTCAGAGATCACGTGGTAGACGTGCGAGTCGTGCTCCTGGGGCGCGGCGCATGGGATGTGGTGGTTATCGATCATGTCCAGCAACCGCTCCATCTTGGTGGCCGGGGTAACCGGGGTGGTGGCGATCAGCCGCTGAAACATGCTGTGGGCGTTGGGGTTGTATGTGCTCATGCCCCTTAGTTCGGCGGGGTGGCCGGGCAGCTTAGGGAGTCTGGTGGTTGTTCTTAGTTGACAGTGGTTGGCAGTGTGCGTATAGTTCAGGGGGCAAGCCCGTCCGCACTATCTGGGAGTTCCCATGTCTTTCGATTCTCTCGGCCAGCCTCCCCTGCTCGACACGGTTGAGTTCAACCCAACGGTCCCCGGGCCGGTCATCATTAACGGCGCTCCGCCTGTCCCTGCTCCTAAGCGCTACCGCAAGTGGGTGGCCTGGGTTGGTGGCGCCGTGGTCGTGCTGGGCATGGCCGGCGGCTGGATCTC
>Ga0105104_10000058_pt1 | contig 69630 bp, 76 predicted proteins | sample PPLLaktember2015_3_FD_87034 | JGI IMG/M metagenome (GOLD analysis project Ga0105104, IMG submission 87034) | Freshwater sediment microbial communities from Prairie Pothole Lake near Jamestown, North Dakota, USA - PPLs Lake P7 Core (6) Depth... | ecosystem: Environmental > Aquatic > Freshwater >... | reverse complement strand
GGTAGCTCAATAGTCGGCGGGATGGTCCCCTCGGGCGGCCACCGATCCGCTGGCCCATCCCACCCGCGGGGAATCCCAGCCGCGGGGGGATAAATCCCCCCGCTAGTCTTGCAAAGCCAGCTTCGCCGGCTCAACCGAGACCCAGCCGGCGCAGCCCGGCTTCGCACCCCTAGAGGGCGGGTGAAGCCGCCCCCTAGGGGTGCGCGCCCGACCACCAGGAGTCCTGGATCGCCTCTGCCCTGAAACCTGACCGCTGATAGCTAATACCTGAACTCTGAACTCTGAACTGTTAACTGTAAACTGTTATCTGTTACCTGTTCTCCGAACTCACTTTTCCGGCAGCGACAGAGCGTATTCCACCCCCAGTTCCACCCATCTTTTCAGAGCGGCGGGGGTCTCCAAACCAGCCGGCTCTACCACAATCCAGCCGGCCATTGGGCGGCCGGTCATGTCAAAGACGCGCACGTGGGGTTTTGCCAGGGCTTCGGCAGCTTGCTCTGGGTGGAGGCGGACGATCAGGTTGTTTTTATTGACACCGCAGGCCAAATTACCCCGCAGCATGTACCCCACTCCGCCAAACATCTTCTTTTCCACAAACCCGGGCAGTCCATCCAGCTCGGCCCGCACCCGTTGAGCCAACCCTTCATCATAAGGCATAATATCTTCCTCCTTATGCAAGAAAAAACCGCTTAGGTCACCGTCATTACGCTGACCGAGGCAGCCGTAGCCCCGGCAGATGCGTCGTTCTGCATCATGATGACCAGGTACCACCCCAACAGGGTCATCCAGGGAAGCTCGGGGATATTGCTCGCCTCCGGCAGGAGGGTAATCCGGGTGGACAGGTTCAAGATGCCCTCTTGTTGGAAGTGGATCATAGGGGTTCCTTCCTCCGTTCTGAAATCATATTGGGTCGCCCAGAAATTGGAGCTGGCCAGGTACTTGCGCCCGGCCGGCAGTTCCAGCGTCCCGCCGCTGCTCCAGGTGTTGTTACGGAATACGGCCAGCTCGTTCTCCGAGTCGCACGGCCGGATGGTGATGCGCGTCTGAAAAAAGCCCACCCGCTTGAAGGTCCAGCAGCCGTCCGCAGACTGGGCGGTGGCCAGCGTGCCCCAGGCGCTGCGAAAACGCAGCGCGGCGACCAGGTCTTCCCCGGCGAGCAGCTCGTACTCCATCTTGAAGGCATTCGGCTGGCGGCCCTTCAACTCGCGGCCGATATAGTCGGTTATGTGTTTCACAGTGATCCCTCCCTGAGTTGGTAACATCTTGAACAAATTTCTCTAGCCTGGTTTCTGGTGCGAAGCTCGCTCCAGCCGCCGTCCCGGCGGCGATTCCTGCGCCAGGGAACGGCCCAGGGAGCAGTTTTGCACCATGAACTAGCCTAAGCCTACATCGTCCGGGGAAACGTGTCTACACAGATTATCATGGGAAACCCAGAAGAATTAAATATGCGTGTTTTTCGGTGCTCCTCCACATCCTATTTTTGAGGTGTGACCCGGAAGGGCAGCCCGGCCTCTCCGGGCAGCGGGTTCACCGGTACCAGGCCGTTCTCGGTCAGGCATTTGGCCGGGAGGGAGGTATACAAAAGCTTGTTTTCTCCGCAGGGGAAGGCCAGGTTGCCGCCGACCGGCAGCAGATCGGTGGAATCCGCAAATACCGCCTTCAGTTTATTGACACAATCCACCGTAACCGTCACCGGGTTGGCGCATGCGCCTGGCTCCGCTGAAGGCGGTGTCATTGGCGTGGCTTCTGGCTGTGAGGTGGGGGATGGCTCCGGGCTGGCTTGGGTTGGCGCCTCCTGTGGGTGTCCTCCGCGAATGCGGATCGCGAACAGACCGGTCAAGCTCAAAAGCCCGATAATCGCCAGCAGCGAGAGACGTTTTGACATGATGCCCTCTTCCAACAGACAATCCGTTTTCCAGTTACCCAGCGATTATGATGATTATAGCACCAGGGTGTTTGGTTGTCGTTTCGAGCTTTATAATTGATAATAATCAGGGAGGGAGAATGGGAGAATCACACCCGATAGCGCAGCCCGAGATTGGCGAGCTTACGCGCAAAATCCTCAACGAAATCTTTGCCACTTTTGGCCTGCCGGCGCAGAGTCTGGTGCGCCGCGTGCTGGAGCCGGTTTTGTGGCTGCCCGCCAACCGGTTCTCCCGGCTGGGCGCCGGTTTCGATCAGGTTGTCGCACGCAGTGGGATCAACGAGGGGGCGCGTTGGGCCTTACCCCAACTGGTCGATTCAACCCAGGTCAGCGGCGCCGAACGGGTTCCCGCTGAAGGACCTCTGGTGATCGCCTCCAACCACCCTGGCACTTACGATTCCCTGGCTATCTGTGCCTGCCTGGAACGGAAAGATATCAAGATCCTGGTCAGCGGGGTGCCATTCACGCACAGCCTGCCCGCTTCACGCGAATACCTGATCTATGTGACCAGCGATGTCCATACGCGTACGGCTGCGCTGCGCGCTTCGATTGCTCACCTGCGCAGCGGAGGTGCCCTGTTGATCTTCCCCAGGGGCACCTACGAACCAGACCCCGTGCTGATGAGCGGCGGGCGCGAGTCGATTGCCCGCTGGTCGCCCAGCCTGGAACTGTTCCTGCGCAAGGTCCCCGAAACGCAGGTCATCCTGGCCATCGCCAGCGGGGTGCTGGCGGAAAGCTGCCTGCGTCACCCGTTCGTACGCCTGGCGGGAAAGGGAAGGAACCCGCAGAAGCTCGCCGAGTTCGTGCAGATCACCCAGCAGATGATCTTTGGGGTACGCTATCCTCTGCTTCCCAGGGTAACCTTTGGCGAACCATTCCACCCTGCCAGGATGGTGAAAGATGCGCCAGAAAATGGTTATCTGGAGCTGGTCATCCGCAAGGCCCAGGCCCTGTTCGATACCCACCTGGAGCAGATCTGAATGTCCGGCGCAGAGGGTGTTAGGAAGCGGACGAGCGCGGAAAGAGCTAAATGTGATCTTCTGTGCTCGTCCGCGTCCTAACCTCTTTCCTTTTACAAATACAGCTTCATCCCTTCGTGCGAAGCCACGAAGCCCAGCTCTTCATAGAAATGGTGAGCGCGGGTACGCGTCTTATGGCTGGTCAGCTGTACCATAAAACAACCTTCCTGGCGAGCGCGCTGGATGGCCCATTCGAGCAGCCGGCGACCGATCCCCTGGCCTCGGCAGCGCTCGGCGACGTTCACCGCCTCCACCTGGGCGCGCTTCCTGCCCTGGTAGGTCAGCGAACGTAAGAAAGTGAGCTGGAGAGTGCCCACCACCTCGCCGCTCAGCTCGACGACCACCAGTTCTTCGTGCGGGCTGCGCTCGAGCTCCTCAAAGGCTGTGTAATACCCCTCCGGGAGCGGGTCGCTGCAATCTTCTCGCTGGCTCCCCAATGGATCGTTAGCCAGCAGGCGCACGATAGCCGGCACGTCCGCACAGACGGCTCTACGGATAGTGATCTGGGCTTGTGGCATGTCAGACTCCGGAAGTGGGGACAGCTAAATGATCTGTACCCTGGTTCAATTTTCTGCGCGTTTTTCCGTGCCAGTGCGGGTCCAAACCGATTTTTTTATTTATCAGACCGGCGGGTATTTTCCTCGATATCCATGAGGACATAGATCCCTTCGGATGTTGCCCGCAGCAGGACATAGAAGAACGCGCACACCAGGGGCAGCACGAAGGAATTTAGCAGGCTGATCAAAACCTCTAGCACCCCAAACTGGCTGATCTGCTGGAAGCCATTATACAGGTTGAATAAAAGAATGGCGATCCCGACCCCCAGGATAATCCAGGAGGCGATCTTCGCCTGGGAGGAGATGGAATCCAATACCGCGGGATTATGGTAGGTATCGGCCTTCGCTTCAACAGTTGGTTCGTTATCGGTCATGAGATGATCTCCTTGCTCCGGGTGAAGCCCAAGCTTTCTATGAGGATAAAATGAATTTGCATGGGATGCATTATACCCGTCCCAGGCCAAACAGGATACCGATGCCTATCAATGCAATCCCCAGCAGGGCATAGAAAACTCGCGCTCCGGTCCGGCCAAAAACGGACACAAAGAATGCTGCCCTGCGGTCGTTCATAAACCAATCCCAATTGAACATAGCCCCGGCCAGGGAAAACATCCCGATAGCGACAAACAAGATAGCTCGCAGGGTCACCGCTCTCTCCAATCATGGATCGCGAAGGATCGAACTCCTCATCAAACCGGCAGCCCTTCCATTTGCATGATCTTCAGCGCATTGGTGGTCTGGCTGGGACCCGGGCGGAGCCGGTATTCGAAGATCAGGCGGTCGGCTTCGACCCTTTCACGGAAGTGGTACTGCGAGACATGCGGCAGTTCATCAGCCAGGTGGGCCAGCTCCAGATCGTGGGTGGAAATGAGCCCAACCCCGCGGCCGTTCTTGCCGGACTCCTGGCCGACCAGAGCGCGGACAAAGGCCTGGCTGCCGATCTGGCGTTCGCGGTTGTTGGTGCCGCGGAAGATCTCGTCGATCAGGTAGAAGACCGGTGCGGGATGCTCTTTTCTCAGCTCGACCAGCAGCCCTTTCAAACGGCGCACCTCGGCATAAAAATAAGAGATCCCGTTGGCGAGCGAGTCGACCACCTGGATGCAGGTGTATAAACGGAAGGGCATGCTTTGCATGCCGGAGGCGGCGACCGGTCCCCCGGCATAGGCCAGGCACAGATTGATGCCCAACGTACGCAAGAAGGTGCTCTTTCCCGACATATTCGACCCCGTAATCAGGGCCAGGTCGCCGATGTTCTGGATAGTAAAAGAATTGGATACGCGGATACCGGCCGGGATAAGGGGGTGCCCCAGGTCTTGCGCCGCGAAGACCGGCTCGCTTGCCTGACCCGGATCGAGGATGCGCGGGAAGGTGGTCTCGGGGTTGAGGAAGGCAAAGTTTGACAGAGAGTGCAGGGCTTCCAGCTCGTACCAGGTATCCAGCCAACCGGGGAGCAGCCCGCGCACCGCCTGTTTGTATTGTTCCAGGCGGTAGGCAAAATATAAATCCCAGGGCATCAACGCGTTGAGGAGCAGCCACAGATAAGCGTTTTGCTGTAACCCGGCCGCTGAAACGACACGCGAGACGCCGCGAATATACCGGGATGGGCGCCGGCGGGGATCCGCGAACGGCGCGCACAGACCCGCGAGCTGGCTGGCTTCCGCATAGCGGTAGGTTTCCAGGCAGGCGGCAATTTCTGAAAATTTACGCAGCAGCCTTTGCAGCTCGAACGATTGGGAAAACAGGTCTTTGGACGAGCGGTAGGCAACCCAGTATACGCCCATGTAGACCAGCAGCGTAAACGGCCAGATTGCCGGCAGCAGCGAAAGGGCATGCAGGATAAACAAAGCGGCGTTTACCAGCGCAAACCCGGCCAGGATCCACAAATAGGTCCGCAACGGTCCAGTGGCGGAGCGCCGGTCCAGCCAGGCCAGCAGCTTATCGCCGTCAAATTTATCCTCCCGCAGCCCAAAGACCCGCGCACCCGTGAGCGCCAGCCGGCCGCGAAAACCGCTCAGCGGGATCAGCTCCTTGACCAGCTCCTGGCGGCGGTGGATCTGGGCCGGTTCCGGTTCTTTTTCCGACAGCCAGGAGCGCAGGCGCTGGCTACCCCCCAGTGAATGCGAGACGTCCAGCAGGTGGTGCAGGGAGCGCTCGCCAACCAGGTCAAGGTCCCTCTCCAGTTCGTCGATCTGGACCGGCTGGGGCAGGACCGGCTGGGGGATATCTCCCCAATCCAACCTGCGGCGCGCGATCTGGATTTTCGCCAGGCTGCGGAGGATCTCAATCCGCTCGCGCAGATCCACCAGCCGGCGGTGGCGGTAAGCCACGTATACAAATAAGGCCAGAAAGCCCAGCAGGACCATCCAACCCAGGCGGTCGGGCCCCAAGGAATATGCAGTAAAAGCGGCAGCCACCCCGCCGATAAACACGGAAAGGCGCAGCCACACGAAGCGGTCATCCCAGCTTCGCAGGCGGGTAAGCATGGCGTTCAAACGCTCCAGGCGCTGGGTGAGGTAGAGATCTCGAATTTCCATTTGGCTCAATTGTATCCCAGTCTGGGGCTAACCGGCGCCATTCGCCGGGGCGCCGCGGACACGGGGTCATCATCCGCGAATTAATATATAACCGCTGAGCCGCAGAGGATGCAAAGAATAATGAGATACTCTACGATCTACTCGGCTCAGTGGTAACCTATATCTATTTTCGACACCGGGTGTCTGGTCTTTTTTTTCCGTATTCTCTGTGCCGGAGGTCCGCGTCATCAGCGTTCCGTTTTATATTATTTGTAAGCAATCCAATGCCAAATTTTGACTAGAGAATCTCTCCGGTCCCTGCGTCTCCGCGGTGGTAGAATCAGCCTGATTGGAAACGCTAAAACCCTGGAGGTTTTATGGCTGATGCCGTGATCATCGACGCCGTCCGGACCCCGATTGGAGCGCTGGGTGGCGTTTTATCATCTGTCCGCCCGGACGATCTGGCGGCGCACGCCCTGCGCTGCCTGGCCGAGCGCACCGCATTGGACCTGTCCATGGTGGACGAGGTCTATCTGGGGTGCGCCAACCAGGCCGGTGAGGATAACCGCAACATAGCCCGCATGGCAGTGCTGTTGGCCGGGTTCCCGGTGGAAATCCCGGCGGTCACCTTCAACCGGCTGTGCGCTTCCGGGCTGGCGGCTGTCAACCTGGCAGCCAGGACGATCCAGGCCGGCGATGCCGACGTGATCGTAGCGGGCGGGGTGGAGAGCATGTCGCGCGCCCCTTACGTGCTGCCCAAGGCCGAACAAGGATTTCCCTTTGGCAACCTGACCGCTTATGATACATCCCTGGGATGGCGCTTCCCCAACCCGCGCATGCAGGAGCTGTACGGGACTGAAGCCATGGGGGAAACGGCCGAAAACATCTATGACGAGACCCACATCAGCCGCGAGGAGCAGGATGCCTTTGCCGTGGAAAGTCACCGGCGGGCCGTAGCCGCCATCGATGTCGGCCGGTTTAAGGACGAGATCGTCTCCGTGCCGGTGCCGCAGCGCAAGGGCGACCCCGTGCTGGTCGCCACCGACGAGCGCCCGCGGCGCGACACGACCCTCGAGACGCTGGCGCGCCTCAGACCGGCCTTCCGTAAAAATGGGGGCACGGTGACGGCCGGGAATTCTTCCGGGTTGAACGATGGCGCGGCAGCCCTGCTCCTGATGAGCGCGGCGCGCGCCAAAGCGCTGGGACTGCGTCCGCTGGCGCGTGTGGCAGGTTCGGCCGCTGCGGGGGTCCCACCCCGCACCATGGGCATCGGTCCCGTACCGGCTACGCGCAAGGCATTGGCCCGCGCCTCTGCTCGCCTGGGGCATGACATCACCATCCAGGATATCCGTCTGGTGGAGTTGAACGAGGCTTTTGCCGTACAGGCCCTGGCGGTGATGCGTGAGCTAGGCCTGTCTCACGACATTACCAACGTCAACGGTGGGGCGATCGCCCTGGGACACCCATTAGGCTGTTCGGGAGCGCGCATCCTGACCACCCTGCTCCACGAGATGAAGCGGCGCGCGCCCAATGAGCGGCGTCCCTATTACGGCCTCGCGACCCTGTGCGTAGGCGTCGGCCAGGGTGAGGCTACGATTATCGAATGGATAGATTAACCGTAAAGACACAAAATTTTGCGTCTCTCTCTTCAACCTTTGTGTTCTTCGTGAACTTCGTGGATAGGGTTTTCAGATGAAAGTCCTCGTCACCGGCTCTACAGGGTTCATCGGCGGGCAGTTGTGCCGGGCGCTGATCGCGCAGGGACACATCGTGCGCGCGTTCCACCGCCAGACCAGCTCGCCGCGAGCATTGGATAACCTGGAGGTCGAACATGCGTTGGGGGACCTGACCCAGCCGGTCTCCCTGGAAGCGGCCATGCAGGGGATCGAGGTTGTTTTCCACGCGGCCGCCCGGCTGGGATATTCACAGGATCCTGCGCGGGCCTACGCGGTCACCGTGGAAGGGACGCGCTCGGTTCTCCAGGCAGCCATGGCTGCCGGCGTGCGCCGGTTGGTGCACACCAGCTCGGTGGCAGCCCTGGGTGTGCCGGACGTTGGCGGCCCAACTTCGGTGGGTATCCCTACTCTGATCGATGAGAACCATACCTGGAATTACAACGCCAACTGGTGGCAGTACGGGTATGCCAAATACCTGGCCGAGATGGAAGTCCAGAAAGCGGTCGCGCAGGGGCTGGATGTGGTGATCGTCAACCCATCCGGGGTATTTGGAGCGGGCGACGTCTACCGCACTTCCAACTCGCTCGTGGTCCAGGTCGCCCAGGGTCGGATCCCGGTGGGTGTGGAGGGCGGCTGGAACGTGGTGCATGTGGACGATGTCATCGACGGGCACCTGGCCGCGCTGGAGCGCGGGCGCTGCGGCGAACGGTACATCCTGGGCGGGCAGAATATGAGCTTCGACCATTTCCTCAACCTGATCGCCGAAGTAACCGGGGGTCGCCCCCCTCGTGGGGTGCTGCCGGTCTGGCTGACCCGCGCAATGGCCTACCCCCTCCGGCTGACCCAATCCTTTATCAGACTGCCGGCCAACCACGAGCTGCTGCGCATGACCGGACGGTATTTTTACTACGATATCCGCAAAGCGCGTGAAGAACTGGGTCTGGGGGATCCCAAACCGGCTAGACTGGCGATCGAAGAAGCCTGGGGGTGGTTCAACCGGCAAAGGAAGCCGGCAAACAAGCCTGATACGCCTTTTAAAAACGTAAAACGTAAATCGTAATTTTACGTTTTACGTTTTATTTTTTACTCTTCCCTCTTCGCCAACACATAAATCAGGATCAGCGCGACACCAAAAAAGAGCGGCAGCAGGCCGAGCAGCATCCACGGCCCAAAGCCCAGCGGGTAATCGCCGCGAAACCGGCTGCCCAGCGGGTACAACCCGATGGACAGCGCCAGACCGACGGCAATGAGAATGATCCCCCAGCGCAGTGATTCTTTACCGTCAGTTTGCCGCTCGGGGCGGCTGAGGCCTTTCTCGGCCAGCATGCGCGTTTCGCGATAGCTGATATAGCGCAGCAGGACGATGAAAGCCAGGATAATAAGCAGGAGAGCAGCCGAAGCCAGGCAGATGAGGAGTGTGTTCATATGGGATCGTCGATTATTCGCTCTTTTCCAATGCAATCTGGCCGTTCTTGGTGCTGACTGTGACGGTCGAGCTGCCGCCGCCGTTGATGGAGCCCACCCAATGGTTTTCGTCGGGCTCGCCATCGATCTGGGTCTCGAAGTCAGAGGTGATGTCCCCAAAGTTGGTTTCAAGATCGAACTCGAAAGCGCTGTCCTGGGGGATCACCAGGCGCACATTGCCAAAATCGGAGTGCAGGTGGTGCTGTCCACTGCCCAGGCTGCCACGGTAGAGCACCTGGCCATTTTTTGTTTCCAGGTCGAGAACGGCTTCATCGCCGCTGTTGATCTGGATATCGCCAAAGTCCGAGCGCACTTTAACCGCGCCGCGCACTGCATCCACCGAGATCGCCCCACTGTTGCTGTCGAGGTCGTAACTGCCGCCGTTCACCTGGGTGAGGTCGATGTTGCCAAACTCGCTGTGTGCCTTGACCAGCCCCTCGATCGCCAGGTTAGTAAGGGTGACTTTCCCGGAGCGGGTAGTCGCCTGGAGCGAGCTGGCATTTCCGGTCTGGAATACCAGGTCGCCAAAGTCACTCTCGATGAGGACAGTTTCCTCAGATTCGACGTTGGTCAGCTTGACCACGCCGCTGCTGGTGTGCGCCATTACTTTCTGGGTGACCACGTCTTCCAGGTTGAGATTTCCAAAGTCAGACTGGAGAGATACGTCTCCCTGGCCCCCTTCCAGGAGCTGGATGCGCCGCGCGGAAACCTGCCCGCTGCGCGAATGGGCTGCCAGCCCGCCCTTGAAATCGGTGACCTGGATCTCGCCAAACTGGGTAAATAGATCCGCTTTCCCCTGGGTGCCGCTCAGATCGATCCGCCCCGAATTGGAATGCAGGATTACGGTGGTATCGGCCGGGACGGTAATGTCGAAATCTACCGCGCTGCCTGGTTGGTTGATCAGGTCGGTGTCCGGCTCATCGATGCGCACGGTCAGCTGGCCTTTTTCCTGGGTGTAAACGACCTTGAGGTCATTCAGCGCCTGGCGAGCCCGTTCCTGGCTGGTGCCATAAGCCGTTTTGTGAGCGGTCACCGCGATCTCAGAGCCTTCCCCAGATGTGACATTGATATACCCAAATGGGGATTCCACATCCAGCATGGTCGAACCGTCAACCGGGAAAGATTTCTGTTCGGTGGCATCCGCCGAGAAGGCATTCACCTGGACAGGACCCAGCGAAATGGGGCCGACCTGGTTTACCGATCTAAACGTGAAAAAGGCAACCGCGCCAATCCCGGCGCAGATTGCAATCAGAACGATGGCTAATACGAATACGATCAATACTTTGCGAAGCATGTTTGCGTTTCTCCTTGTGATTTCGTCTTGCTATACAGTAAGACCGGGGAGAAGCGAAAAAGTTTCAGGAATTGGGATTTGTGATTTGTAATTCGCCAATTCGTGATCCGGTTTCGATAACACCTGTGAATGCATTATAAATAGGGGCAACCGAGGCTGCGCCTGTGGTTGCATTGCCGACCTGCGTCGGTTCAGCCGAACTCCTGCGGGGCTTTTCTAGCCGGCGCGGCCCGGCTTCGCAAGAATAGCGTGGGGATAAATCCCCACGCGGCTCATGAATGCAACGAATTCGTTGGAACAGATGCCCGTGAACTGGAAACCTGGACGATTCGGCGCCGAAGTGGGTCGTCCTGGGTCGCGCGAGTCGGATAAAGGCGTATAATCCGGATACAAGCGCAACTACCGAAAAAAACTTGAGAGGGGTAAATGACCGTTGCAAAAAGACCCTGCCCCCCTGCCATAAAGGGTTTATGCGTAGGCGCCGCTTTCCTGGCGCTGTCTATCATCAGCTGTACGCCCCAACCGAAATCGACCCAATCCCCCCGTCCCGGTATGGCTCCCGCCAGCCCTGGCGCCGTTCCTTACCCCGCTCCCACCGCTTCCGCGGTTTCTCCTCCTGATTCAAACCCATACTCTGCGCCCGCCACCCTTCCGCCAGGCGCTCGGCCGGCCCACTCCGTGTATAAAGACCCGGCCGGGCTGTTCGAGTTAGACTATCCTACCGCCTGGACGGCTGCGCCGGGCGGCGCCTACCAATCGCCCACCGAGTTTTTTCGGGTGCGCTACCTTCCGGATCTTGGGAGCCATCACTCCGTCTTTCAGGTTTGTTCGGCATTAGCGAACCTCGAGCAGGGCCCGACCCATGACTTATCCATGCACCCGATCGGAAGCATACCCGGCTGCCGGATGACCCCCTTGTATCATCAGGGTTACCCGTCGCTCATCTTCCAAACCAGAGCAAAAAGCACCGCTTTGCGCTACGTCCAGCTGGAAACCGCCTTCGACTTGGATACCATCGCCCAGGGCCTGCGCCTCTCCGAACCCCCGATTGCTTCTCCTGCCCTCGAACCTACCCGCCTGGCATCCGGCATCCCATGGCCTGTCCAGCCCCGCCTCCCGGCTGGAATAACCATTTTAGAATTTCCCCTCGGGGATAATTCTGGCGCCTCACCGGACAAAGCGATCATCAAGCGAAAACATATCCCAAAGGAATGGTTCGGAGGCCGGCGGCCGCTTCGTACGCCTACCCCCACCGGCCAGGCGCGGGTGGATGATGCCAACGCGATCATCCAGCCCTTCGGTTACCACCTGGAAAAGGTTTCTGCCAACCCCGATCTCTACGAATTACTGCGCGGTCAGGAGATCCTGCTGGACAGGGTCTATCAGATAGAGTTTTCTGCGTTGGACAAAAATGGCAAGGATTTCATCCTGCTGGCACAAAACGAAATCTTCCATGTTTGGGTGAGTCAAGCCGGGATCAACCCTTACCTTTCAGGGCGCGGTGAGTACTACGTCCCGATTTTCGTTGGGGATGAGTGGATCCTTGTCGATTATTCCCCTCCCGATAGCCTGGCGCGTGTGCTCAACAGCGAAAAAGAGTTATTCCGTTTTGCGGCCCCTTATCTGGCGGGCCCCCCGCCCATCTCGTTGTGGGCGTGGCAGTCGCAGTGGATCCTGGAAATCGACGGCTTCCTGGTGGTGGACGGCGTGACGTTGAACCGCCAGCTTGACGTGAATGAGATCTTCTCGGCACATGTATTGGGAGGGGAGCCATTCTTTTTCGTCAGCGCAGAAGGTCAGACCGGTATCGTGGTCGGAGGCAGCCTGACGCGGAGCGACCCCGGAATGCTGCTGCCGAACCAATACGATGAAATCTATCACTATGGCTGCTGCGGGTTTGTTCAAAATGATCCCATTTTTAGCGATATAGGCGTGGCTTTCCTGGCCCGCCGGGGCAGCATGTGGTACGAAGTCGTGCTGGAAATAGGATCTTAAACGCTCACCTCGCGGATGGAAGGGGTCCGGTCTCCAAAAACCGCCTGGATTGGGTTTACAATTAGAATCATGCGGAAAGCATTGAGGATAGTGATCTGGATTGCGCTGGTAGGCGGCGCGGTGGGGTGCAGGTACCAGCCAATTTGGCTGCAGGGGCCGACCCCCACCCCCAGCCTGGCGCCGGCGCCCACAGCTACCCTTGTATTGACCCCACTGTCCGAATTTCCTACTCCGGTCCCGATCCTGGAAGGCTGCCAACCACTGCCGGGCGCGTTGAACGGGGCATGGGGTGAGGTGCGCGACAGCAGCTTTGGCTACAGCTTCAAGATCCCGGTCGCCTGGCGGGTGGATACCAGCCTGGGCTCGGACCTGGTGCTGGCCTTTAGCGACGCGAACGCCTCGCAGGATACCTCTCCGGCAAACCTGCCCTGCGGACTGATCCAGTTCGAGATGAAGGTCGATGGGATTGGCAGTTGGGTGGGTTGGAAACCTGACCCAGGCACCCAGGCCGCTATTGTGGCGGGGCTCCCGGCCTGGCGTCTGGACTCGGCCGGCCCAGAGGTCGGCGCTCCAGTGGGGCGCACCACCCAGGTGTATCTCGCGGCAGGTAACTACTTCTATTTCCTGAACTTCCGTTATTTTCCCCCACCCAGCGGATCAGACAATGCAGCCCTGACCGATCCGGCTGTCTACGAAGCCATCGTGCAGAAGATCCTCGAATCGTTGACTGTCAGGGTTGGGAATGGCTAGCGGCCAGGCACATCCGGCCGCGGGCAAGCAGATCCTGGATGGCGCTTACCGGTTTTCCCAGGATCGAGGCGGTTTCGGCATAGGATAGTCCCTCCTGGTCCACCAGGAGGAGGGGCGCGCGCAGCTCAGGGGACAGCGACCAATAAGCGATCTGCCAGGCATGCGGATCTTCTCCCAGACCGTAGACCCCCTCCGGCTGGGAAACCGGCCGGTTGGAGTGCCGGGCGCGGCGGGACACGATCTCCTGGCTGGCGATAGCCACTGCTCGCAGCAGCCAGACCCGGAAAGATTCTCCCAGGCGGGTTGTGCCCAACTGGCCATAGACGGTCAGGCAGGCATCCTGCAGGGCTTCGCTGGCCCAATCCTCATTACCCAGCAGATGAAAAGCCAGATTGAAAGCCAGGTCCTGGTGCTGCAGGATCAGGCGGTTGTAGGCCCCCAGGTCTCCGCGTCGAGCAGCTTGCAGCAAACCGGCCTCCACCCGCAAAGCGAGGGCAGGTTGGGGTTGCAACTCTTGCATAAGAATCTCCCCTGGATAGGTTCCCGACATCTCAAATATTCTCCTCGAACACTATACCGTGTGGTTGTTACCGGGCCATTGCGTTGAAGTTACAGTTTCGTAACAGCCCTTTTTCGCGCTCCTACCATCAGAGTATAGCGGAGGGGTGTTTGAGAAGCGTAACGAAAAGCGTTACGGAGGGAAAAGCTGACCCATAATGACGCGATGGAAGCGAGGTGGACAGCTTAATATTGCCAGCTCAACCGATAAGGATGTACAGACAACCAGTAGGGGTTTCGTCTTACTATAGCACGGATTATAAAGAAATTCTATAGACAAAAATACCACTTCTCGATACCATAGGAGCGTGATGCGGGAGCAGTGAGTAGTAATTCGTGAGGAGTAGTAATTAGTAATTCGAAATTCGTAATTCGTCAAATCGTTGTCCATCACCCAATGATCGCTGATCCATAATCCTCATCCCTTCATTGTCCCGTTGCCTCATCGCCTCATTGCCCCATCGCGTTCTTTACGAATCACGAATGGACGGGGTAACGAATCGACGTTCTCCATGAAACTTTTTTTCTCCATTACGGTCTAACTTTTCAGGAGTCCATCTACGTGGTTGTCGACGAAGCACAACTGGTACAGCGCGCCCGGGCGGGCGATACCGGCGCCTTTGAAGCGCTGGTCCTGGCGCACCAGCGCTTTGTCTACAACCTGGCGCTGCGCGCGGTGGGCAGCCCGGCGGATGCCGAAGACATCGCCCAGGAAGCATTCCTGCGCGCCTGGAGCGGGCTGGCTCGTTTCGAGGCTCGCGCCCTGTTTCGCACCTGGCTGTACCGCATCGTGGTCAACCTGTGCTACAACCGCCTCCCCCGCCTGCGCCAGGAACTGGCTGCGCTTCCGGTGGAGGATACCGAAGATGTCCAGGCCGGGCGATGGGATGGGCTGCCGGACCCCCAGGCCGAAGACCCGGCCAGCCGGACCGAGGCCGAGGAGCGCAAGGCTTTTATCCAGCATCAGGTCAACCGCTTACCGGAAGGATACCGTTTAATGGTTCTGCTGCGCTTTCAAAAAGATTGTTCGTATGAAGAGATTGCTGAGGTGATGGGCATGCCGTTGGGCACGGTGAAAACCGGGCTGTTCCGCACGCGCCAGCAGCTGCGTGAGGCGCTGCGCCAGCACGAGGAGGTGTCGAGATGATCGATAGATCCGAACGAGAGCTGCGCGAGCTGGCCGAGGTCGACCGGGCGCTGAGCGAGATGGAGCTGGTAGAAGCGCCCATTCGCCTCTCCGCTGCGGTGATGGAGCGGCTGCGCGCCTCGATCCCTTTGCCGCATTTCCGCTTGAAATGGATCGATTACTTCCTGGGCGCCTTTGCCGCTGTCATGCTGGCAGCCGGGTTCCTGGTCACCCAGACCCTGCCGCCGTTCTTTGAGCTGACCATTCGCCAGGAAATTAACTACTGGCTGATCCGCTTCATGCTCCAACCACTCCCTCCCCTACTTTTGCTGGCAGCCCTGGTCGTAGGGGCCGGGTGTGCGCTCCTGGTCGCGAACATGGCGGTGCGCGTGATCCGTGAAGAGGATTTTAGCCGGCGCAGGCCGGCTTCGCAAGAGTAGCGGGGAGATTTTATCCCTCCGCGGCGGTCGGTATCCAACGAATGAGTTGGAACAGATGCCCGTGATTAATCTGGGGCCTCGATTCATGCGCCTTCTGGAGGAGAATCCGGTGGTACGAAAATTCTTGATGATCTCATTATTGGTGTTTGCAGGGATGGCCTTCCTGGGGTTTGTTTCCATTGGCTTGCAGCTCGCGCTCCCCGCTCCAACCGGGCCTTACGCGGTAGGGCGCACGGCGGCAGCCTGGGTGGATGAGACCCGCCCCGAGGTGCTCACAGATGCACCCCAGGATAAGCGCAGTATCGTGGTCGATATCTGGTACCCGGCGCAGACGGGAACGGGGCAAATAGCGCCCTACTTCCCCGGGCTGGAACAGGTTTCTGCGGCGCTGCGCGCCAGCGGTGAGGTCAGCTTGCTGGAGGTTGCCGGGATGTCTCTGGTGCGTTCGAACAGCTTTTTGGAGGTCCAGGCAGCCATTGACGGCGCGCCTTTCCCGGTGCTGCTGCTTTCGCCCGGCAATGGGACCAACGTTGAATTCTACGGTGGGCTGGCCGAAGAGCTGGCCAGCCGCGGCTACGTGGTGATCGGGCTGAACCATCCCTACGATGTGGCCGGGGTAGCCCTGGCGGACAACCGGGTAGCCGGCTACTACTCTCAGCAGTGGGATTTGTCCCCGGAGGACCACCAAAAGTTCAGCCAGGAGCGCATCGAAGTGCGCGTTCAGGATGCCCTGTTTGCCCTGGACCACTTGGAAGAGTTAAACGCCGGAGACAGCGGTCTGCTGGCCGGGAGGCTGGATCTGACCCGGGTGGGGTTCTTGGGACATTCTTTGGGCGGGATCACCGCCGCGCAAAGCTGCGTCCGCGATGTGCGGTTCAAGGTCTGCCTCAACCTGGATGGCATTCAGGCCGGCGGACCATTTTCAGCGCACGCGGATCCCGTGCTCCCCGAGCAGCCGTTCATGATGATCACCAAAGAGGAGCAGCTCCCACTCAGGATGACGGAGCAGTTCGAGACGCTGCGCGGAGGCGGGACTCTGGTCGTGGTCCATGGGGCCAGGCACGACAGCTTTACCGATGGCCCGCTGCTGATCCCATCCATCCTGCCCATCGAGAACCAGGCTGACCGGGTGCTGGAGATCATCCGGAAATACATGCTGGCCTTTTTCGATCAGGAGTTGAAGGGTCAGCCAAGCGCCCTGCTGGCCAACCCGCACAGCGACGACCAGGTCAGTGTGGAGAGGTATATCCAGGCTTACCCCCACCCACTCCCGGCTGGGGGCATGGGCTCGGGCCGGGCATTCTCCCAACCGTTCTCGCGCAGCCACTGTTCGAGGGTGCGCAGCTCCGGGTAGATCCGGCGCAAAGCCGGGATATCGGCGGCGTAGCCCTGGCCGCTGAAGAAGCGGACCATGGCCGCCTGCTCAGGGGTGGGCTCAAACCCTTCTGGCATCCTGGGCTGTATCACGTTCACCAGCCGGCCGATCACTTTCGTCATGGTTGCGGCAATCTGCGGTTCGGTCAGCTCTTCGCCGGCCAGCTCGATGGTCTTCCCCAGGAAATGCTGCGGATCGGAATAGATCAGCGCGGCAAACGCGCCGATATCATCTGCTGAGATCATCTGGATGCCTTTGTCCGGGCGCAGTCCCATGCTGGTGAATATCCCATTGGTGATCGCGGCGCGCTGCCAGTTGTAGTTATCCATAAAGAGAACCGGGCGCAGGATCGTATATGCCAGGCCGAGCGCCTGGATATACTGCTCGATCTCCCATTTACTCTCAAAATGCGCCTGGCCCATCCCGCGGTGTGCTGATCCGACCGAAGAATAGACGAAATGCTGGATCCCGGCAGCTTTGGCCGCATCGGCGGCGTTCTTACCCTGTCGGATCTCACCCTCTTTCCCCACGCCCGGGAGCCAGAAGTTCTGCACCCCAAACGCGCCATAAGCGCCCTGCATAGCGCGCTCCAGGGAAGCGCGGTCGTCGTTATCGGCCTGGACCAGCTCGGCCCCGGCGGCCGCCAGCGCCTGGGCAGCCGGCTTGTCAGGGTCGCGGGTCAGCGCGCGGACTTTCCAACCCTGGGCGAGCAGGTGCCGGGCGACCGCCCCGCCCTGCTGCCCGCTGGCACCGGTAACAGCAATGACCTTATCCTGGTTCTTTTGATTTGTACTCATCAATTATCTCCCTTTCAAAATATGCGTTCATTCCATTGATAGTTGCCTATAATCTCACCCTACCCTATACCAATCAAGTTTTGATAGATCTTGTGTAACAAGCAGCGCAGTTGGTGGATCTCTTCGGGACTCAGGTTGGCCAGGCTGAACCCTTCTAGAGCCTGCCAGGTCTGCTCGATCGGGTGGAGCAGCTGCCTGCCCTGCCCCGTAAGATATACACGGGACACGCGTTGGTCGATCTCATCCGGCCGGCTTTCAACAAGACCATTGCGCTCCATGCGCTGTAGCATCCGCGTCACCGTTGCCGGCTGGACACACAGGTTATCGGCCAGCTGGGTGTGGGTCAACCCGTCTTCTGGCGTGAGATTGGAGAGCAGGAATTCCTGTCCGGGATACAGGTCGATGCGCCCAAGCAGATCCTGGGCTTTATTACGGTGCGCCCGGCACACCTGGACCAGCAGATAACCTATGGAATCGGTGTCTATGGTTTGGCTCATGATCTATCTCTCTAAATTGTCCGGGCTTTCGAGCATTATTGAAATGTGACCTACCCCACATAATTACTTAGCCGGACAAATAAAGTATAGCCATCCTGCCCAACCGATAATACTAGACCTGTTTCCAGGTACTACCCGGAAAAACGGTCGACTCTGAGAAACATCGGCTGGGCTGCTGCTCACCTTTCCACGAAGGTTGCATAATAAAATCATTGACATTATCTATCTGAATACTTATAATTCTTATGAAAATATCCTACTATATTCGTGAGGTGAGATAATGAATGGATATGCACATCCAGAATACCTCGTGGAAACCGATTGGGTCGCGCAGCATCTGAATGACCCGAAGGTCCGGCTGGTCGAATCAGATGAGGATTACCTGCTTTACGAGACAGGCCACATCCCCGGCGCGGCCAAGGTTGATTGGTTTACCACCCTACAGGACCCGATCAAGCGTGATTTCCTAAACAAAGAAGCCTTCGAGGGATTATGTTCGCAGCTGGGAATCAGCAGAGATACTACCGTCGTGTTCTACGGCGATAAAAATAACTGGTTTGCATGTTATGCCTTCTGGCTGTTCGAGTATTTCGGGCACCCCAACCGCAAGATCATGAACGGTGGGCGCTTCAAGTGGGAGAAAGAAGGCCGTCCGTTGGTTAAAGATGTTCCTTCCTACCCGAGCGCCACTTATCGTGCGACAGAGCCGGATATGACCATCCGCGTATTCCGCGACCAGGTGATGCAGCAGATCCAGGCCGGGCTCCCGCTGGTGGATGTCCGCTCGCCCCAGGAATATACCGGTGAGCTGATCCACATGCCAAACTACCCGCAGGAGGGCGCTCAACGCGGCGGACACATCCCCGGAGCGGTCAATATCCCCTGGTCGAAGGCGGTCAATGAATCAGACAGCACTTTCAAGACGCCCGAGGCGCTGCGCGAGCTGTACGAACCCAAAGGGGTCACTCCGGACCGGGAGATCATCGCATACTGCCGTATCGGAGAGCGCAGCTCGCATACCTGGTTCGTGTTAAAGTACCTGTTGGGTTACCCGCACGTTAAGAACTACGACGGGTCGTGGACAGAGTGGGGCAACCTGGTCAACGCGCCGATTGAGAAGACCGTCCAGCAGGAGAAGGGCGTTCCAGCATGAGTGATTTTGACCGCCAGGCCCAGCTCGAGTTTATCCTCGACCATTATCAAAACCCGCGCAACCACGGGGAGATGGCGGATGCCGACGTTCACCTGGAAGGTGGTCTGCCAGGCTGCTCGGACCTGGTGACGATGTACCTGAAATTCGAGGGAGATCGGGTGGCGGAAGTTTCTTTTGTCGGTGAGGGCTGCACCATCAGCCAGGCGGCGGCCTCAGCAATGACCGAGCAGATCAAGGGTATGAGCGCCGAGGAGATCGCGGACCTGGACTTCGAGTTTGTCAGCGATCTGCTGGGGGAAGAGATCGTCCAGACCCGCCCGCGCTGCGCGACGCTCAGCTTGGAAACACTGAAAGCCGCCATCCAGGAGCACCGTAAGAACCAAATCCGCGGAAAGATCTAGATCAGACACCCGGTATTTTGAAAACACCGGGTGTCTTGATTCAATCTTTGAGGAAAGCATCCATGGCCGTGAAGTATTCGCGTTGGTGGGTCAATGGGACGGTGTGATCCGCGCCTTCAAACACTTTCATTTCGGCGCCCGGGTAGAGCTGCTGCATGGCCTCGCGTTTTTCAGGGGGTGTAGCCGGGTCATCGCTCCCGAACAGCAGCAGAATCCGGCCGGTCCAGTCTTTCAAATCATCCGGTAAAAAAATGGAGCTGCGGGTCTGATCCACCAGGCGCTGCATCGCCGCCAGCAGATCGACGCGCTTGACCCGGGTATACAGGATCTCCTTCAGATGGGCAGCTAACAATGCCTGCCCGGTTTCATGACCGTTTCCTGTCATTAGTCCGGAAAAAACTCGCATCAGCATCGCGCGCAGAAGAAAAGTCGGGGTAAGCCGAAGCCAGGGAAGAATCCTGGCGATTTTCTGGCTGTTCTCCGGATCAGGCGGCCCGCAAACCGAGATTACCAATTTTTGGACTCGGTCGGGGGAATGTCGTACGTAAGACTGCGCCATCCAGCCGCCATAGGAGCCGCCTATCAGGCAGAAATGCTCGACCCCCAAGATATCCATAAACCTATCGCAGCCATCGAAGAACTCCTTAAGCTCACGGATCGGTGGGTAATCGGGAGCGATGACCCGGTAATTTTGCGCAAGGTACTCCAACGTCTGGAAGGAAATTTCGGCAACCGTAGTGGCTCCCGCGAAGACCAGGATCACCTGTCTGCCTTTACCGCTGTCGATATAACGCCAAAGTCTTCCCTGGATTTCGACTACCCGGTAAGGAAAACACTTGCGAAAGCTTCGCAGCTGTTCCCGCTGCCCTTCTGGCACGCCTGTATAAAATTGCTCGATCTTCTGAGGTTCCGTTTCATGGGACATTTCGACTCATCCCTCCTCACAACAGATGCATTTCTGTGGATAGATCGATGCACAAATAGGTGCGCATAAAATTTATACAAGTTGAAATATATATTTTTCTTTACCTAAATTATAACTCAAAAGTATCGAGATTCAATCCAGGAGATTTCGCACGCCGTTAACAAAAATAAATGCCAGATGTATGTACAATAACATAGAGGTTTGTGCACCCTGTCACAAGACCGCGCCAGATGCTTTAGACCCCAGCATATCACCCGGAGAGAATCAAAATGCGCTTCCTTCGCCACATCCTATCCGTTATCATCTTCATTACTGGCCTGACGGTCATTTCGATCCTGGTACGCAACTCTCTGGCGGCCGACCAGGTGAGGCGCGAATGGGCCTCCCCTGCGTTTGGCAAACTAGAGGAGATTGGGTCCACTCATCGACTGGAGATCCTGCCCCTGCTGGACGAGGCGGCTCCAACCGCGAGCGGTTTCCAGATCGAACACGGCGTCTCCTACCTGGTGCGCACCGATCAGGCCGTGGTGCTCCTGGATATGGCGCAAAACGCGCGCCCGGCTTCACCATCGCCGCTCGAGGCCAACATGGCCGCGCTGGGCATCGACCTGAAAGGCATCGATGCTTTCGTGCTTTCCCACAATCACCCGGACCATACCGGCGGCCTGCAGTGGTGGTCTCGGGGCACGTTTTCGCTGGGGAACGAGCAGGTCGCGCTGCCCTTCCAGGCTGCCTACGTGCCTATGCAGCTCTCCTATCCGGGACTTCAGCCGGTGGTAGCCGGCCAACCGGTCAAGATTGCGCCGGGCGTCGCCACAACCGGGACGATCGGTTTTGCGGAAGTCTTCCCGGCATCTATCCTGCGTGGAAAAGGCGCCGAACAGGTTCTGGCGGTGCATGTGGAAGGGAAGGGCATTGTCCTGATCACCGGATGCGGGCACCCGGGAGTCGAACATATCCTGGAGCGCGCCGGTCAGGTCTTTGACGAGCCGGTCATCGGATTAATCGGCGGGCTGCATTACACGAACGACACGGCTGCATCTGTCCAGCCGGAGATCCGCTATCTACAGCAGAATGGACTGAACCTGATCGGTCTTTCCCCGCACGACAGCAGCCAGGCGGCCATCCAGGCATTCCGAGACGCCTTTGGTCCGGCGTACCGGGAAGTCGAAGTGGGGACGTCGATCCTGATCGGGGAGTGAAGCGATTATTTCTCCAGTCAGGGGAAATCGTATCTCAAGACTGGTGCAGAACACAAGCTTAATTTATCTATATTGTAGAATTAATGTTCCCGTTGTATACTCAATACTGTCAAGGGAATACCCCGCCCGGGCGGGCGGGGATCCTACTTGATCGCTTTAGTGGTGAAGATTTAGAGGGGTTATGGCCGGTTCCTTATTCGCTTACCTGGTTTGTCTGGCATGCCTCCTGACCCTGATCTGCCTGATCCTTTGCCTGATCCCATTGAGACCTTTCCGGCAGCAAATGATCCAACGCATCGGCTTCGCCAGAGTACAGTTTGGGCTGATGTTCCTCACCGCGGGGGGATTCCTGACTGCGTTCTTGATCATCCTGGTCCTCAGCTTAACTGAACCCGACTACCTGATCGAGCGCTTCTCGCATGCCGCTATGATCCTGGGATTGTGGACCATTGTGATCCTTACAGCCGTCTGCCTGGCAGTCTACTCGGGCCTGAATCTGCGACTGCCGCTGATCGGTTGGCTGGGGCTGATCGGGGCAGCCGCGTTAATGTTGGCTCTGGCGCCGTTCGCAGATTTCCTGTCTCTTTTTAGCCCTCTCAGTCCTTTAGAACCTTTCTTCATCGGGTCCGTGTTGGTTGGGGGCGGGTTAGGTTTGCTGCTGCGCCTGCTGCTCTATTTCCAAACCACATCTTCAATCCAAAATTCATCGTTTTCATAAATGACCGCGGTGCGCTTTGCCGGATTTTGAGCTTTACGATCGCACGGGTAATCAGGGGATAGACACGTTATTGTACAGCCTGGTGCGGATCTATGAAGCGGCTTTTCCCGGGCGCGTGCGCGGCCATTACCTGATCGGAAGCCATGCCGAGAAAAGCGCTGTTCTCGCCAGCGACATCAACCTGGCGGAACGCGCCGAGCTGCGCGAGCTGTGCCGTAAAGTGCTCGGCTTCGAAAACCATTTCCTGGCAGCCTGCCGGGGTTTCCTGCTCGAAGCCCTGGAGTGGCCCGCGGCGCCTCGCCGTGCCCAGGCGGCTGCCTGGCTCGGGGAGGTGCAGTTCTACGACCCGGAGATCATGGCCGCCCTTGAAGCCTGCCTGGAAGACCCGGACGAAGCCGTCCGCGCTGCAGCGGAAAAGACGCTTGAACGGCTGAAGAATAATGAGATCCTGCTCTCCTGAGCCGGCGGCTGCAAAAACCGGAATAAGCTTATAATTCCAGGTATGCAGCCCTGGAAAACCCTTTCAAAGAAAACCATTCTGGAACACAGCAAATATCTGGTGGTGGAGAACCACCGCGTAGCCCTGCCCGACGGGCGCGTCATTGCGGATTGGCCGTGGGTGATCACCCCGGATTATATCAACGTGGTGGTCGAAACCAGGGATGGGACTTACCTGGTTTTCCGCCAGGTTAAATATGGCGTGGGAACTACCCTCGCGCCGGTAGGCGGTTATATCGAGCCCGGGGAAGACCCGCTGGCCGCAGCTCAGCGCGAACTGCTCGAAGAGACCGGCTACTGCGCGCCAGAATGGATCTCTTTGGGGCAGTACCAGGAGGACGGCAACCGCGGGGTAGCAACCGCTCACCTCTACCTGGCGCGCGGTGCGGAATACCTGACCGCCCGCCATGCGGACGACCTGGAGGAGCAAGAATTGATCGAGCTCTCGCGCGCCGGGCTGGAAGACGCGCTGAAATCGGGGGAATTCAAAGTGCTGGCCTGGGCCACCAACGTGGCCCTGGCGCTGCTGCACCTGAGTGATCAGGGATGAAAGAATCCACAAGGTTGTGCAACCAAGACACCCGGTGTTTTTAAAACACCGGGTGTCTTGGGGTATCTGAGTAGTCCAGGTTAACTCGAAGCGGGGATGTAACCCATCGGAGCCGGTTGGATCTGCTCGACAGGCAGGACATCCACCAGTTCGTAATCGCGCGAACCGAGTCCAAGCTGCGCGCCGTATTCCACCACGACATAAGGGTCCTTGAGCGGGCCGTGCAGCCAGCGCAGAGGGTGGCCTTCGCGGGTATGCACTTCCATGGAAGTGGGGATGTTCTCTTCCAGCAGCCGGCTCTGCCCGGTGATGTCCAGCACAGCCTGATCCAGGGCCACGATGTCGTCCGAACCAAACACGCCGGCGTCGGGCAGGATGGGCATGCTGGTAAAGCCAAAACAGTCGCACACCGGGGTCATCTGGGTTGCCAGGCACAGGTGGACGGCTTTGCCGGGCTCGAAGGTGGACATTACCAGCTGCGTGCTGATCGCGCAGGCTTCCTGGAAGACATGGAAATTGGCCGCGTCGATCTTGAGGCTGCCGGGAGGCGCAACGCGCAGACAGCGCCCGCACTGGTTGCAGTTCTCGATATGCAGGTGCAGCTCGCTGGGATCGTGTTTGTCCTGGACGATGCCGCCGTGCGGGCAAGCATCGATGATGCGCTGGCGGTCGGCCGGGTCGGGGCATTTATCAGAAAACCAGTACGGCTCGTAATGGCAGGCGTCGTGCATGGCGCCGCGCGTCTTTCCGACCATACAGCCCAGGGCCAGGTTCTTGAAGGCGCCGCCGTAGCTGCAGCTCGGGTGCCCCTTGGCATGCGAGAAATTCACCAGAAAAGTTGCATCCTGGATCAGCCCGGCGATCTTCCAGTCCTGGATGTTTTTGAATGGCCGATGGTGATCGTAAAAGTAATGCTCGCCCGGACCGGCAGAGGGGTAGATGGGGCAGCCCAGCACTTCAGAGGTGTAGCCGCGCGAGGCCGAGTCGTTGATGTCCCAATCGACATCCACCACAAACGGGTGCCCGCCGCCATCGAGAATCGCCTGGACAACCTTGCGCACAAACACCGGATGGAGGGTGGAATAGCCGAGGTTGTTGCCGGTGTGCATCTTGAGAGCCACACTCTCACCCTTGACGCGCTCGCGCAAGCGCAGGGTATCCAGGATCAGATCCAGCTTGGCCGGTAAGGTTTCTTTGGCATCCAGGCGAGCCTGGCGGGGAGAGCCGTAATAGACAATGGAGGGCATAGTGTGTCACCTTCAGGAGGATAAGGATGGGAAGATTATAAAGGATGAAGGATGAAGGCGGAAGGATGAATAATCTTCCTTTCAGCGCAAGGATGGTTCAGTCAGCCAGGAAGCGGATCACCTCCCCGGCAAACAGGTCAGGGGCCGTGAGCATCGCGCTGTGCTGCTGGCCCGCCAGGGTCACGATCTGGCTGTAAGGCAGTAGTTCATGGAGCGTCAGGGTTGTATCTTTGAAACTCTGCGGGCTGTCGCTGCCGAGCAAAAACAGGGTGGGGGTGCTGATAGCTCTCAAGCTTTCCAGGTTTGATCCGTAAGCATCGCTCGAGCGCAGCTCACGCGGGATGGTGTGGGCAGCCGAGACCTGGGCCGCCCAGGCGGGAGTTGCCCGAGCCCGGTCGATCAAGGGCATGGGCACTCTCATCATATCGCGCATCAGGGTGATGACGACCACATCCCGGTCGTCATTCGCCAGCGCCTGGTCCATCCGCTCGAGCAGCTCCGTGCGCTGTGGGGTGTGCTGTTCGCGCAGCATGGGCGGTTCGTACAGGATCAGGCGGCGCAGGTTGGGGATGAGCGCCGCGGCGCTCAGAACGCAGGCCGCGCCGAAAGAATGCCCGAGGATGTCCACCGGGCCGTGGATCGAAGAGGCCACTGCGGCGATATCATCGGCCTCGCACTGGATCGTATACTCCGCCGCATCGCCGCTTCCCCCTCGCCCGCGCCGGTCCAGGGCATAGACGCTGAAACATGCTGACAGCCGGGGTAAGACCGCCGCCCAGCGGGTGTGGTCGCCTCCCGTACCGTGGACCATCACCAGCGCAGAACCGCTGCCGGTCTGCTCGAAAGCGATGCGCGTTCCATCTTTTGAAATAACCTGGTTTACAACAGAATGGGTTTCCAACATTTTTATGATCCTATTGATATATCACCGCAGAGCCGCAGAGTACGCTGGGGTGTTCTTCATTGAGGCTTAACGCACCTTTGCGGCTTTGCGTTGAAGTTGTTGAGCCGCGCTTTCCTTTACTAACGCGGCACGGTTCGAGCGCGGCTTGAGCCCAAACAGGAAGCGCATGGGGTTGAATCGCCGCACCGCCACTTCGTAAACTGCCAGGGTAACCAGGGTGGCGGTCATCACGATCAGCAGGTATTTCACCGCGACCTGCGTATCCAGGCGGATGAAGACAAAGCCGGCCAGTGTGGTCAGCGGAAGATGCAGGATATAGAAAGGGTAAGCTGCTTCGCTGAGATAGCGCAGCACTTTCCCGTCCCGGTTGAGAAAGCGATGTCCCAATCCCAGGAAGGCCAGCAGCCAGCTCCAGCGGCCCAGGTTTTCCAATAGCCCCAACAGGACCCACACCGGGGTCCATTCGGCAAATCGGTAGGAAGGCAGCAGGAGGTGGAATGCAAATGCCACGATCCCGGCGCCGATAAAGAGACCGGTCTGCCGGTCGATCGCATCCTGCAAACGGTCATCTGCCACCAGCAGAAAGCCGGACAAGAACACCAGGAAATAATACAGCGGGTTCTTATCCCCCAATAGATCCAGCGCTGCAACCAGGCTGAAGGGCACGCTCCACAGGAACAGTGCTCCGGGTTTGAGACTGAAATTGACCAGCCATTTGATCAGGCGCTGTCCGGCCTGGCCGGCCAGGCCGGTAAAGATAGGCAGCCCTACCAGGGAGAAAACAAACAGGAACAGGGCGAACCACAGGTGGCCGGGGGTAAACGTCCCGTTATAACCGGCCAGGTCGTCCGGATTGATGGTAAAGAAGTGGATGAAATGCTGCAGGTACGGACCTGCGCCGGGCTTCCCGATCAAGCGGATATAGGTAGTGAAGGGGATGAGCGCAACCAGCCCAAACAGGAAGGGGATCAACAACCGGGTAAACCGCTCCCGAAGATATTGGCGCTTCGAGCGCAGCCGCAGCGCGAACCCGGAGGAAGCCCCCGAGATCGCAAACAGCAGCGGCATATGCCATTGGTGCACGAAGGAAGCCGCCTGGTCCAGGAAATCGCTTTGCACCGTGTCTTTGATATACATGATGCTGTTCGGGTCCATGACAAAGATCAGCGCGGCGTGGAAAGGTACCAGCAGCAGCACGGCCAGGACCCGCAGCCAGTCCAGGTCATTTCGGCGAGCAGGGATTACCCGGTTGTAATCGTTCATCCTGTCCTTTTCTCCTCCTTGCAGCGGATCGAAATTAGGGTCAAACCCAGGCTGCTCAACCGCGAGAGCACGCCGTAGACGGCAGATTGATCGGGGAGAGCCCCACACAAAACGGTTTCATCGGTGGGCAAATGGACGATTTCCAGCCCTTCGAACCAGTCCGACCAGCTCGAGTCCAGGTTCCCTTGGATGTGAATTTCAACGTCTGGCATATCAAACTCCTTTTTCAAATCTTACAACCCCATTCTAACCAGGCAGCGGTTAAGACACATCGGGTGATCGGGTTAATTAAGGGGTTAATTGAACGGTCGCCCTTTCCGCCCTATCCACCGTCCGGGCGGATGGTAAATTTGATCTTCTTTGGATCACTCCCATACCGACCCTCATCGCAATGACACAATATCCGGGCATTTCAGGTCGTCGGCCCTGATGGGACAGACGGGTTGGTCTCGTGATGGGCGTAGGGGCACGGGGTTAGAGCAACGGTCCTGTGTTCTGGCAACCAACCCCGTGCCCCTACATCATCTGGCGAGTCACCTGTGTGCGCCGATCCACCTGCGGCCGTGAACCTGGATCAGAGAGCGAGACCCATTCGTCTTCATTAGGACTCCTTCGCTTGCAGACGTCAGACGAAAGACGTCCAGACGTGGGGGTATTAGTCACCCCCCATTTTTGGGAATCAAAGAACCCCGAGTTTATTCTCGGGGTTCTGTAGATTTGCAGCCAAAGGAAGGAGTGGGAGCTAGATCAGCTTCAACTCACGAGCGGTATTCAGGGCCTCAACCCGGTTGTGCGCATCCAATTTGGAGTAGATACTTTGGGTATGCGCCTTGATCGTATTGGGGGAAAGAAATAACCGCTGCGCGATCTGGGAGAGGGAAAGCCCATCGCCTACCAGGCGCAGCACCTCCAGCTCGCGTTCGGTCAGGGCCTCGATGAAATGGCCGTTATTGGACTGGTGCTGGGCAGCCTGGCTTTTTCCTGAAGTCGCGTTCCCGGTTTGGAGAAAACCAGTCAGCAGCCGGTTTAAAAAATCTTTGACCTGAGGGTTTTCAGACCCGGGCGAATCCGGCCGGTTCCTGAAAGACGACTGCCAGCAGTTTTCCACCAGCGCCCGCAGCGCTTCCCCTTCCTGGATAAACATGCGCAGAAAACCTTCCGGGGCAGCCAGCTCGATCGCCTGGCGCAGGCAGTCCTGGGCCGAATCTGGCCGGTTGAGCTGCTGCAAACAGAGCGCCTGCAAGATCAGGATTTCTATCACATTCCGGACGCGGCCATTTTGCCTGGATCCGGGCAGCATTCCCTCCAACAGGGTCAGAGCTTTGGCGGTTCGCTTCTCGGCCAGGTAAACGCGCGCCAGGATGATATCCATTTCCTCCCGGTTGAATTCGGTCGGTCCGAGCTGTTCGTAGCGCCGCGCCCAAACCTGTGCGAATGCCAGATCGCCCAGGGCGAGCGCCAGGTGAGCTCGCCTGGCCTCCAGGTCGAGCTGTCTGCGCCGCCAAAACAAACTGGAAGTTGCAGTCGAATGATCGAGCTGCTGCAGGGCAGCCAGCGCACCGGCCCGGTCGCCGAGCATCCACCGGATGGTAATCACAAGCGGAAGCCAACCCGAGTTATTGAGGGTCAGGCCAATGCCACCCTTTTCGGCCAGTTCAACAGCTTTCAAAAAAGTCTTTTCGGCTTCTGCCAGCTCGCAGCACTCGAATTGTATGGCTGCCTGGGCAACCAGAAGCAGGCTGGCCGCTGGGGTATGCTGGCCATTCTCAGCCGCCAGCTGTGCGCACTCCTGAGCGTATTGGCGGGCCTTGCGAAGCTGTCCCTGGCGCAGCAGCACCCCGATCAGGTTTCCCATCGAGCTCAACGCGAGAAAAACATTCTGGCTGGAAAGGGAGAGACGGATGGTCTCTTCATAGACCTGCCCGGCGCGAGAAAGATCGCCCAGCTCGTCGCTGGATAAAGCCAGCGCGTGCAGCGTGCGGGTGCGCCAGATCATTTCCTCAGCCGGAAGCAGCCGCAGCGCTTCCTCAACAGCTGCCAGGGCGTCTTGCTCCCTGCCGTCCATGGCCGCAAAGGTCGCCTGGTTCGAGCAGATGATGCCTCTCAGCCGGTTTTTCTCAGGCGAAGGCGGCCAGGCGCTCAGACCGGCTTCGGCTTTTGCCAACCAGACCATACCCTCCTTAGAATTACCGCTGATATGCAGAGCGCGGGCTACGTGCAGGCTCAGGCTCGGGCGAGATTCCCTGATTTCAGGCGGTAAAGTTCCCAGCCAGCGGATCAGCCGGTTGACCTCACCTCGCGACCAGGAGGCCGGGTTCTGCGCGATCTTTTCCAGCAGATCCGCCAGCCATTCAAAATCGCAGGCTGCCGCGGCTTGCGCTGCAGCTTCATCGATCCATTCGTGCTCCGCATACCAATGGGCCGCCTTACGTCGTAAAGCCAGGATGGTATGAGACCCCTGTTCATTTTTTAAGCGAAACTGGAGCAAGTCGGACAGCAAATGGTGATAGCGATACCACTCTCGGTGGTTATCCAGCGGGATGAGAAAAAGGTTGGACCGGTCGAGGTATTCCAGGATATTCTGGACAGGGTGCTGGCCTGGCATCTGGGCAGAGTCGGGAGGTCCATCGCTCATAACCGTGGCGCATAGATCGGCATTGAAGCGCTCGAGGATGGATGTGTAAAGCAGGAACTTCTGGACCTCAGGTGTCTGGCAGCACAATACCTCATCGATCAGGTATTCCATTACATAACGGTCGTTGCCGGTAAAATCCTGGATAAAATCCGCCAGAGATTTACACCCGTTCGCCTGGATCGATTGCTGCAGCGAGACAGCCGCCAGCTGCAAACCGGCGATCCAGCCTTCCGTACGCGTTTCGAGCAGGCTAACCGCCTGGGGATCCAGGTCCAGTTTCATGGTCTCCTGGAAAAAGGCCACTGCTTCGAGCTCCGTAAAGCGCAGATCTCGTTCGCGGATCTCGGTGACCTGCCCGCGAGAGCGCAGCCGGGGCATCGGCAGCATGGGGTCTTCACGCGTCAAGATGACCACGTGCATGCGGACGGGTTGGCGCTCCAACAAAAGCTGCATGAGCTGGTGCACGGCCAAAGATCCGATCAGGTGATAATCATCCAGAACCAGTAAAAAGCGCCTGTCCGCCGCGGTGATATCGTTGATCAATTGAGCGACCAGCTCGGGAAGCGGGGGCTGCTGCGGTGTATGTAACGCGGGCAAGACGGTCTGTCCGACCGTCCCATCTACCTGCTGCAGGGCGGCTACCAGGTAATTCAGGAAACGGACCGGGTCGTTGTCCCCTTCATCCAGCGAGACCCAGGCGACGGACCCGAAATAATCTCCAGCGCAGATCCAATCGATCATTAATGTCGTTTTGCCAAAACCTGCTGGGGCCGAGACCAGGGTAAGCCGTCTTCCCTGTTCAAGCCCCTCCTCCAGCCGCTGGATCAAGCGAGGACGCTTGACCTGGTTCGGACGCGGGGGCGGGGTAAAAAGCTTGGTGGTCAGGATCGAATGAGCCATAATGAGTCCTGCCCGAGGCGGTGGACCGATGTCCACTCTCGAGATGCGGGTGAAGACTTCGCCGATGGAAAAGTGTAATGGAAGATCAGCTAACCGTGTACATACAAACTAATGATAGTTCCCCGAACCAATAAAAATTCCCCAAATCATTATAAAAGGGATTGCTGTGGAGGGCAATACGCAATTTACGGCCTGTGATACACTTATTCTAGTTTTATCTTTTTCGTGGAGGGAAGGCCCATGCGGCTGGTTTCAACCGATTCATGGAAACAGGCTTATCCCGGCGCGATTGGGGCGACGCTGGCAGTCCGCGGGCTTTCTAACCCGCCCAGCGACCCGGCTCTGGATGAAACCATAACGCGCATCGAGGAAGATCTGCGCAGTCGTTTCGCCGGCCAGGAACGCTCCGCGCTGCGCGCGCTGCCGGTCATCCAGGCCTACACGCGTTATTACGACCCATTCAAAAAAACTTACCACGTCCAGCTCCAGGTGGAGTCGGTGGCCTGGAAAGGCAAAGGCATCCCCAGTGTTTCGGCGGCGGTGACGGCTATGTTCGCGGCTGAGCTGAAGAATATGCTGCTGACCGCCGGCCACGACCTGGATACGCTCGCCCCCCCACTGCGCATCGCCGTTGCGGATGGGTCGGAGACGTATACCCTGCTGAATGGCCAGGAGCAGACCCTCAAGGCCGGGGACATGTATATGGCGGATACGCTGGGTGTCATCTCCAGTATTCTATACGGACCCGACCAGCGCACGCGGATCACCCCGCAAACCCACGCCGCCTTGTTTGCCGTGTATGCCCCGGCCGGGATCGGCGCGCAGGCCGTCCACGTCCACCTGGCCCAGCTCGGCAGCCTGCTGCGCCTGTTCTCCCCAGACGCGCAGGTCGATTCACCCGAGATTATTGAGGCGTAGAGTAGAAATAAAACTAAACCGCGAAGCCGCGAAGACTAAAAAGGAACACCTCTTCCTTCACTTTACACCCTTAGCGCTCTTTGCATCTTCGCGGTAAAGTTTTTGGAGGAGATCTATGCAGGCATCCACAGAACTGACCTTGATCGATCTGGTGGAGCGGGAGAGGCAGCCGGAACCCTGGAGCGAAGGGGAGCACATCCCCTGGAACGAGCCTGGGTTCAGCCGGCGGATGCTCAAAGAGCACCTCTCGCAAGAACATGACGCGGCCAGCCGGCGTCAGGCCGGGATCGACCGCCACGTGGACTGGATCCACACAGCGCTGTTGGAAAGACAGTCTTCGCGCATCCTGGACCTGGGCTGCGGACCCGGGTTGTACGCCGCCCGCCTGGCGCGTTTGGGACATGTCTGCCGTGGGATCGACTTTTCGCCGGCCTCCATCGAGTACGCCCGCGAATCCTGCCGCACAGACGGCCTGGCATGCGAGTTCGTCCTCGAGGATATCCGCCAGGCGCAATACGGCGAAGGCTACGACCTGGCCATGCTGATCTTTGGCGAATTCAACATCTTCCGCCCCAGCGACGCGGTGCACATCCTCGCCAACATCTACCGGGCCCTCGCACCGGGCGGGCTGCTCCTGCTCGAGCCGCATACCTACGCAGCCGTGCAAAAAAGCGGTTACCAACCTTCCACCTGGTATTCCTCCCTCTCGGGATTGTTCTCTCCCGAGCCTCACCTGGTCCTGGAGGAAAGCTCCTGGGATGCGGATCGCCAAACCGCGACTACCCGCTTTTTCATCCTGGATGCGGGCAGCGGCCGGTTATGCCGTTACGCGCAGTCCTTCCAGGCTTACACCAATGAACAATACCGCTCGCTGGTGGAAGGCTGCGGTTTCGGCGAAGCAGTCTTTTACCCTTCCCTGACCGGCCATGAGGATGAATCTCAAAAAGACTTCTTTGCCCTCGTAGCGAGGAAGGCATAATACATTTTCAACACGAAGAAACGAAGAAAACGAAGCTGTTTATTTTAATTTCTTTGTTCTCTTCGTCTCTTCGTGTTGAATTATTAATTTTGTTTGGAGAGCGAAATTGACCCCAATGCAGAGCAACAAAGTTGTCATCATCACCGGCAGTACGCGGGGGATTGGGTATGGGCTGGCAGAGGCTTTTTTGGAGCGCGGGTGCGCGGTGGTGGTCAGCGGGCGCACGCCGGAGAGCAGCGCCGCCGCGGCGGCTCGCCTGGCCCGGACCTCCGCTGCCGAACGAGTCTACGCGCAAGCCTGCGACGTGACCGTGTACGCGCAGGTCCAGGATTTATGGGATTCGGCCGTCGCGCGCTTTGAAAGGATCGATATCTGGATCAACAACGCCGGGCTGGCTCACCCGCAAAAGAAGGTCTGGGAGCTGCCTTCTGAAACGATGCAGGCGCTGGTTGACACCAACCTGCTCGGTACGATGTACGGCTCGCGTGTGGCCGTCCAGGGGATGCTGCGCCAGGGATTTGGGACGCTGTACAATATGGAGGGCGCGGGGAGCAACGGCCGGCGTATCCACGGCCTGGGTGTGTACGGCTCGACCAAGTACGGCCTGCGCTATCTCACCCAATCGCTGGCTGATGAGGTGGAAGGCACGGCTGTAAACGTTTGCGCATTAAGCCCCGGGATGGTGGTAACCGACCTGCTGACCGGCCAAAACCAGGATTCTACCCCTGCGGAGCGCGAACGCGCAAAAAACGCCTTCAACCTGCTGGCTGACCGGGTGGAGACCGTGGCTCCCTGGCTGGTCGACCGGATGCTTGCCGATCCGAAAAACGGGATGCGCATCGCCTGGCTTACCCCAGGCAAGATCATCGGCCGGCTGGCGCTGGGCCGCTTTCGCAAACGCAAATTGGTGGAGTAAACCGCATGGCAGACATTCGCATCCGCAACTTCGAACCCGCCGACGCGCCGCGTATGGAGGACCTGCAAGCCCGCTGTATCGCGCGCTGCCCGGATACCAGCCTTCTGCCGGCCGGTTTTTACTGGGCGCCGGGTTTTGACAACGGCAAAAATATCTTCTGCGCGTTGGATGGGCAGGGCAGGCACATGGGCCACGTAGCCGTTTACCCTTACCAGGCCTCTGCGGCCCTGGACGGGGCGCGCGTGCTGTGGATGGACCTGCGCGTGGATCCCGAGCACCCGGGCGGCCCGGCCCTGCGGGATAAGCTGCTGGCCATAGCGGTCAAGCGCGCCGGCGAGCTAAAGAAAAGCCTGCGTGAAAATCGGGCAGTCCTTTCGGCTACCTATTTCGCGGCCGGCATGGAAAGCATCGATTATCTGCGGAACAAGGGCTTCCAGCCATACGAGACCGGCTATACCCTGCGCCGCGATCTGTCCTTGCCAGTGCCGCCGGTCCCCGTTCCGGTAGGGGTCGAGGTGCGCGCCTGGCGCATGCCAACCCAATCAGAACAGGAAAACTACCTGGCTGCCCATCAGAGCGTCTTCCGCGATGGAACCTGGACGCTCATATCCCTCCAGCACTTTATGAAATCGGAGATGTGGGCAGCGGGCACGACTTATACGGCTTTCGACGGCCAGAAGCTGGCGGGGAGCGTGATGGTTTATTACAACCCCGACAGCCCGGACAAGACCGGCTCGACCGAGCACGTCTTTGTTCTCCCCAAATACCGCAAGTTGGGAATCGCGCCCTATCTGCTGAGAGAAGCCCTCACATATCTCAAGAAACGCGGGATGAAAGCTGCAGAGCTGCAAGTCAGCGCCCAGAACCGACGCGCGATCGAGATCTACGAGCAGTTGGGGTATACGGTGTTTCAGGAGGAAGTTTCGCTGGGGCTTGAGGTTATCTAAACCAAACCCGCATCTGATCGGGCTCCCGCGAGAAAATGACTTTATCCACGAAGTTCACGAAGCACACGAATAAACACCCAGGATCAGTGCTTTCATCTGAAAAGTAAACGCGAATTCGTGGAATTCGCGGATAACCTTCTTGAAATGTCCGTCGGCTAATCAATAACCCGTAATTTTCCCCTGTTTGTGATTAAGATTTTAAATCTCATGCTCGATTCGGTCGTATACTATTAGGAAAGATCTTGTGGAATAACGGCGGGGAAATTTGCATGGAGGCGGGGATGAAGCTGTCCACGATACACCTGCTCCTGACCCATCAGTGTCTCTCGGAATGCGACCACTGTTATGTTTGGGGCGGACCGCGCCAGCGCGGGGTAATGAGCCTGGCGACAGTTCGCAAAACCCTCGACCAGGCGCGCGACATGGAGACCGTCGAAAGGGTATATTTCGAGGGCGGCGAGCCATTTCTATATTACCCGCTGATGCTGCGCGGGGTGCGCATTGCCGCCATGCTGGGCTATGAAGTAGGCCTTCTGACCAACGGTTTTTGGGCCACCAGCCTGAAAGATGCGCTGGAATGGCTTATGCCGCTCTCCGGGTTGGTCCACGACCTGAGCGTAAGCTGCGATGCTTACCACAACGATTCGGGGGCCGCGCCAGAAGTCGAATATGCACGGGCGGCAGCGGCGCGCTTGAGCATCCCTTTTACGGTAACCAAAGTAGCCGGCCCTGAAGAGACTTCCGCCATGCTGCTGACCGGCCAGATCTTAGCGGATACCCGCTCGCTGGTTTACCGCGGGCGCGCGGCTGCCCGGCTGGCCAACCGTTCCGCCCAACAACTCTGGAGCCAGTTTAGCCAGTGCGAGTGCGAAGACCTGCGCCATATCCGGCGCCTGTTTATCGATCCATTCGAAAACGTGCATATCTGCCAGGGGATCGTGATCGGGAACCTGGGGCGGCTGCGCCTGGAGACGATCTGCGATGACTACAAGACTCTCCAACACCCGCTGCTGGGGCCGCTGCTGGAAGGCGGTCCGGCCGAGCTGGCGCGCTGCCACGCGGTCAGCCTGCCGCAGGAGTATTACGCCGATGCCTGCCACCTGTGCTACACAGTCCGCGCCTCCCTAAGAGCGAAATTCCCCGAGATATTGGGACCAGACGCGATGTACGGGGCGGTATGATCAGGTTTCTACTCAGCTGGGATATAAATTGAACGCGGACGCGCGTGGCAAGAGCGTCAATCCACAAAGGTACACAAAGATAAATACAGGAACACAAAGAAAATGCATAAATTTTCTTTGTGTTCCTGTGTGTGACTTTGTGGATAAGGGTTTTTGGGTAACCTGTAACTCTCCTGATAAATTCTATTAAAATCAGCGTATACTCGAATGAAATCAAAATGACCCGCAGCCTCGTCGGTCCGCTGCACGGGAGGAAATAAACCCAATGGCAAACGATTCAATCAAACAATATCTGGAGAACTGGGCGGACGAGCACAACAGCGCCGCCATTTATCAGGTCCTGGCAGAAGTCGAAAAAGACTCCCGGCTGGCAGAGGTTTACCGGCGCATGGTGGAGACCGAGCTAAAACACGCTGACAATTGGGCAGCTCGCGTCCGCGCGGATGGCGGCCACGTGCCGGATTTCAAACTCGCCTGGCGCACGCGCGTGCTGATAACACTGGCGCGCCGTTTTGGCCCGGAGATGGTGCTGCCCAGCATGCAGGCCATGGAACGCGAAGGCACCAGCAGCTACGCCAACCAGCAGGCCGGCGCTATGGCCGCCGAAGAGCGCTCGCACTCGCGCCTGCTCACCCTGATCACCGGGGCGACCCGCGGCGGGATGGAGGGCGGTGCGTTGGCTCAAATGGAAGGCCGCCACCGGGCCACCGGTGGGAACGCGCTGCGCGCCGCAGTGCTGGGGGCCAACGATGGGCTGGTCTCGAACCTCAGCCTGGTGATGGGCGTCGCGGGGGCGGCATTGGAACCGCGCTCCATTTTGATCACCGGGCTGGCCGGGATGCTGGCCGGGGCCTGCTCGATGGCCCTGGGCGAGTGGCTCTCGGTGCAGAGCTCGCGTGAGCTGTACAGCCACCAGGTCAAAATCGAATCGGCCGAAATCGAACAGGCGCCGGAGGAAGAAGCCGAAGAGCTGGCTCTCATCTACGAGGCGCGCGGTCTGAGCCGCGAACAGGCCCAGCTGCTCTCCAACCAGATCATGTCCAACAAGGAGACCGCCCTGGATACCCTGGTGCGCGAAGAGCTGGGGTTTGACCCCAAAGAGCTGGGCGGTTCGGCCTGGGAAGCGGCCATCACCTCCTTCATCCTTTTTGCCATCGGAGCGGTCATCCCTGTAATACCCTTTACCTTCCTGACCGGGATGAACGCGGTCATCGCCAGCATCTTGTTCAGCACAGTGGGTCTCTTCATCCTGGGCGCATCCATCACCTTGTTTACCGGGCGGACAGTGTTGTATTCCGGGATGCGCATGGTCATTTTTGGCTTGATCGCGGCGGCTCTCACCTTTGGCATCGGGCGGCTGATCGGGGTGAGCATTGGCGGATAACCCGCAAAGCTCTCTGTTCGAGCGCGCTGCCGCCGAGGGCACCCCGCTGATCGATGGCCAGACCGCAACCTTCGTATGGGCCGGGGAAACCGCGCCGCAGTTGATGGGCGACTTCACTGCCTGGGACAACGACCCGCGCGCCGAGCTGTTCGAGACCGAAGCGGGTGTGTGGGCCTGTACACTGGAGTTCCCCGAAGATGCTTACCTGGAATACATCTTTGTCGACGATGAGGAGTGGGTCTACGATCCGTTCAACCCTCATAGAGTAAGCAACGGGTTTGGAAAACCGAACCAATATTTCTATATGTCCGGCGCGCAGCCCACGCCGCTCATCCGCCGTCCACCCGCCTCTGCGCGCGGACGAGTCACCCGTCACGACCTGGAAACCGGCGGGTTCCTGGACGGCCACACCCGCTCTGTCTATCTGTACCAGCCTCCGGTCGAACAACCGGTGCCGCTGGTAGTTGTATGGGACGGCCAGGATTACCTGCGCAGGGCACAGCTCCCCACCCTGCTGGACAACCTCATTGTCCAACGGCGCATCCAACCGCTTGCGCTGGCGCTGGTCGAAAACGCGGGGGACAACCGGTTTGTCGAATACTCCTGCAGTGAATCCACGCTGATCTTTCTGGCCCGTGGGCTGCTGCCCTTCGCGCGCGATCAGCTCAACCTGCTCGACCCGCAAGATCACCCGGGAGCTTTCGGAGTGCTGGGGGCGTCGTTGGGCGGGCTGATGGCGCTGTACACCGGCTTGCGCATGCCGGAAATCTTTGGGCGGGTGCTCAGCCAATCGGGCGCTTTTAGCATCCCCGGCCACGAGTTTGGCGTCTTTCCCCTGGTCGAGCACGCTCCACGCGCGCCGCTCCAGGTGTGGATGGACTGTGGAATCTTCGAGTACTTGATCGAAACCAACCGCTGTATGGCCGATCTGTTGAGCAAGCGTGGTTACCCGCTCACCTACCGGGAATGCAGCAGCGGGCACAACTACACCGCCTGGCGCAACGATGTGTGGCGTGGATTGGAGATATTGTATGGCGAGCATCCGCAAGGCTGAGCCCGTGGACGCTGCCGGGATCGCCCGCGTCCACGTGGACAGCTGGCGCACCACCTACCGCGGGCTGCTCCCGGAAGAGCTGTTGGCGCGCCTCTCCTACGAGAACCGCGAGCACAACTGGCACCAGATGCTGACCGCCACCGGTGACCAGGGTTTTGTCTACGTTGCTGAAGTCGAAACCGATGATCCCCAGGCGCAGCGCATCGTCGGGTTTGCCTCTGGCGGGTTCGAGCGCACACTCAACCCCGACTATCCGGGCGAGCTGTACGCCATCTACCTGCTGGCGGAATACCAGCGCCTGGGGATCGGCCGGGGACTGGTAAAGACGGCCGCTCAGCGCCTGCTGGCGGATGGCTACCCGGCCATGCTCATCTGGGTACTGCACGAAAACCCGGCCCGCAAGTTTTACGAAGCCCTGGGCGGGCAGTACCTGTTTGAAAAAAGCATCCAGATCGGCAGCTTCACCCAGATCGAAGTAGCGTACGGGTGGAAAGATTTGCGGGTGTTTACCGAAAACAAAATTTAACCCGAAGAAACAAAGAATACGAAGCGTTTAAAAGGGTTCCTTTGCGTCTCCGCGTCTTCCTGCCCTGGGTGTCTTTACCAGGGGTGCGCGAGATCATACTCGATATCCTGAGCCAGCTAAATCATGAAAGCCATTGATTTTTTAGGTCAGATTGTCAAAGTGATCATCGACCGGCCGGCCGGGTCGCGGCACCCGAGATGGGGCTATCTCTATCCGATGAACTACGGCTACCTGCCCGGAATACCCGCCCCGGATGGCGAGGAGCAGGACGCTTATATCCTGGGGATCGACGAACCGCTGGATGAGTTTGAAGGGGTCTGCATCGCGGTCATCCACCGGATCAATGATGTGGAAGACAAGCTGGTGGTGGTCCCCGCGGGAGAAGAGCAGCGCTTCAGCCTGGAAGATATCCGCCGCCTGACGGATTTCCAGGAGAGCGACTTCGAGATCGAGATATGGATGGCAGCCGGCAGTCACTAGCCAGGAGACGGGATATTATGGATGGGGTGGCGATCAGAGAGTAGAGGAAGACCGCGGGGATAAACACAGCCAGGCTTATTGTTAAAAAAGCTCATCCATTGTTTGTTCCAATAGAAGTACAATAGGAAAAGAGCGAATAATCAAAGAAGTGGGGTTGATCCAAACCACCTTTTACCCCTGTCTACTGTCCACCTTCAACCGTCTACCGTTTCCTGCCCATGACCGAATATCTCAACCAGACCTTTGATTGGACCAACCCCGGGTTGGTCGCCGTTTACGATGAGCTGCCGCTGTGGTCGGCTATGTTTGGCCGGCTGCTGCTGGAGCACGTCCCGCTCCAGGAAAATATCAACGTGCTCGACCTGGGCTGCGGGACCGGTTTCCCTATGCTGGACCTGGCCCAGCGCCTGGGAGCGTCCAGCCGCGTCTATGGGCTGGATCTCTGGCGGTCCGCCCTGGGCCGTCTACGCGGCAAAATACGCATCTGGCACATCCAGAATGTAGTTCCCATCGCGGGAGACGGGGCGGCCATGCCGCTGCAAGCCGGGCAGATCGACCTGGTCGTCTCCAACCTGGGGTTGAACAATTTTGCCGACCCTCTACAGACCCTGCGCGAATGCCAGCGCGTCACGCGGGCCGGGGCGCGCCTGGTGCTGACCACCAACCTGAGCGGCCACATGCAGGAGTTCTACAATATCTACGAAGCCACCCTGCAAGAGCTAGGCCGCTCAGACGCTCTCCGGCGGCTGCCTGAGCATATTGCCCACCGGGGAACGCTGGAATCGGTCGGTGATCTGCTGGGACAGGCCGGGTTCAACCTGGACCGCGTCCTGCTGGACAATTTTTCGATGCGCTTCCTGGATGGCAGCTCCCTGCTGCGTCACGCCTTTATCCGCCTGGGTTTTTTGGACGGCTGGCGCGGGGTCCTGGATGGCCAGGGCGAAAACGAGGTCTTTACCCGCCTGGAAGCCAACCTGAATCTCGCAGCCAGGTCGGTTGGCGAGCTGAGTCTGACCATCCCCATGGCATACATCGAAGCCAGGAAAGAATAGAGATTTATCCCAACCCCTCCCGAAAAGGGGGCCGCGATTCCCTTCCCCACAGGCGGATTGGGCGGTCCACCGGTGCGGTTGCGAAGCTGACCCGGACCCGCTCAGCCGAACTCCCACAAGGCATTTTTAGCCGCAGGTTGGTCTGTTCGCCCCCTGGCCCACCCTGCGGGCAGCCACCCATCCGCGGGCCCATCCCAGCCAATCCGCGGGGGGGTAAATCCCCCCTATTCTTGCCAAGCCGAGACCCAGCCCGGCTTCGCACCGCTTTAGCCCATCCCATCCGCAGGGGGATAAATCCCCCCGCTATGCTTGCGAAGCCAGCTTCGCTGGCTCAACCGAGACCCAGCCGGTTTTCAGCCGGCGCACCCCGGCTTCGCAAACGTAGAGGGTGGCTTCAGCCGCCCTCGACCCTCGACCTTCTACCCTCGACCCGCTACCCCCTCTCCAATATGCACCCTATTTAGGTGCTTGATTGTTGGCTGCCAGAGTCGTATACTAGAAACAGCCCAGACCCAACAACACGACAGCATGGGGAAAAGAGCGGGGGGTAGGGCTTCATTAGCATTATTTCGCCAGCTTAGCGGGAGGGAAGAACACAATCGACCGGGAGACCGGTTGCAAAGCGTCGTCTGTACAAGAAAGCTAGTTTCGCGGAGTTGGCAAAATGAAGTGCCCAAGTTGTGGTGCGAGAAGCCTGCGGTTCATGGGTGAGCGAGAAGTTTGCCTGAGCTGTGGCTATGGCTCTTCTTTCATAACCGATCTCGTTGCCGAAGCAGAGGATCGCTCGATCCAGGTTTCTTTCCAGGGTAGGAGTGGTATGGAAAGTTCCATCCACCGTGCGGTGGCCCGTTTTGGTTTTAAGCTTCTGGCCGAGATCAGCCAGCTGTCTCCGGAACGGAATATCCTCTTCTCACCCGTTGGACTCGCCCGGGCGTTCAGCCTGATGGCCGGCGGCGCAGAGGGTGAAACGCGCCAGGCGATCCTCAATACCCTCGATTTTCAAGATTACCCGCTCGAAGAAGTCCACCAGGAAATTCGCGATCAGCAGGAAACCCTGGCGCGCATCGATCCCGGCCGGCAGTTCAGCCATTCTACATCTTTGTGGGTGCGCAAAGGCATGCTCTTCCAGCCCGGATTCCTGGCCGAAAACGAACAATCGTACCAGGTTGAGATCCTCGATCAAAGCTTTTCGGACCCGGCTACCCCGGTCAGCATGAGCGCCTGGCTGGGAAAGCACAGCCAGGCCAGATTAAGCGGAGAACGCATCCAGGTCGATCCGCTGTCCGTCCTGTATATCCTGAGCGCCGCAGCCCTGCGCCCGAAATGGCAGATCCCCTTCAAACCGGAGCAGACGGTCCCGGGATATTTTACCCTCCCGGACGGCCTCCAAAAGAAAACTCATTTCATGAAACAGAGCGGCTGGTATGCCTGCTATCGCGAGGATGAATTTCAGATCGCTGCCCTGCCGCTCGGCGAGGGGCAGATCCGGCTGGTCCTGCTCCTGCCGGACCCCGGGTCCAGCCTGGAGACCATCCAGAAAAAATTGGTCGTCAAGCGTTGGGAACAGTGGCTCAACCAGCTTCAGATGCAGCGGGGCGAGATCAGCCTGCCGCGCTGCAGCCTGGAATCGATGCTGAACTTGAGCGAGGCGCTGGTAAACCTGGGGATGGGGATGGCTTTCGACGAGTTCAGGGCAAACTTCGAATCCATGTGCCCCATCCCACCCATGCCCGATATCTATATCGGGCAGGTTTGGCAGCGCGCGTCCCTGGTTTTAAGCGAGGAGAGCGCCCCAGAAGGAGGAAGCGTCCCCCTGGAACAAATCCTCAATGCCGTCCAGACCCCCTTTATCCTGAATGCAAACCGGCCGTTCTTCTTCGCTGTCCAGGATGTAGCCAGCCAGGCGATTTTGTTGATGGGGACCCTGTCCAACCCCAGGTGAGCTCATGCAGCGCTTAGACCACCTGGTGGTTCTCATCGATGACGACCCCCAGGCTCTGGGCGGGATCCGGGGTGAGCTCGATGCGGCCGGGTTGAGCCTCCGGCGTCCGCGCGGGACCGATATCCACAGCATAAGGTCCCACGCGGTTCTGGCCGGGGATGCCTATCTGGAGCTGGTCCAACTGGCAGATCCGAGCGGCAAAGGCTGGTATTCGGCCTGGGTCAAGCGCTATCAAAGCGGCGCTCGGGGTTTGTTTTCCATCGTACTCGAAACTCAGCAGATCGTCCGGCTGGCGCAAGAATTCTCCCTGCGTGGGATTGCCTTTCACGGCCCGGAAAGCCCGACTTATTCCTTGCTGGGTGGCCTGGTAAAAGTGAAAGCCCCCTGGCAGATGCTGTTTGTACCCGCGCTGGAAGGGACCTCTCTGGATTTTGCCTGGGTAGAGTTTGCGGGCGGTGAGACGGCCGGGAAAGATCTCTCAGGCTATTCCCGCAAGGATGAAGCAGAACTCCAGCTGCGCCAGGTCGTCCTGCGCCTGCCCCGCTGGGAGCCAAACCAGGCAGCCCTGCGCTCGCTCTTCCCCGGTCTTTCACAGGCCGGCAGCCCCGACGGTCTGATCTTGAAACTGGAGACCGGGCAGATCCGTTTCGAGCCCGCTGCTGGCGACACGCTCGAAGCGCATCTCGAAGCGGCTTCTCCCCTGCGCGAAATGCATGGGAGGCAGGTCAGGATTGCAGACCTGGACATCGAGCTGGTTTCTCCGCTATAGAAACCCAATTTTCCCCGAAAATTTACAGATTCAAGGGGAAGCAAAATCCTTCTCTATTCACAAAATTTTGGCTTTGAACCTTTGTGTTCTTTGCGTCTTCGCGGTTCAGGCTTTTTTGCATTATAACCTTCAGTTTGTTATACTCTTCGAGGATCGTCCCACTTACCCCATCCTCGAGGAGCTTGCATGGCTATCACTGTCCGGTCCGAAAACGTTTCAGACTACCGCGCCATCGCCGAAATTGAGGCGCTGGCCTTTCAACGACCCGGCTATATTGGTGAAGTGCAGATTGTAGACGGCCAGCGCCACGGACCCCATTTCGACCCTGACCTGGCCCTGGTGGGAGAAGTGGACGGTCAGATTGCCGGGCATGCCCTGTTCTATCCCCACCCCGTTATCCTGGATGGCGAGACCCGCTGGGCAGTTTCGTTGGCCCCGCTGGCCGTGCATCCGGGGTTCCAGCGCTCGGGGGTGGGGGCCGCCCTGATGGAAGAGGGGCACCGCCGCGCCCGGGATAAGGGCTTTATCTATTCATTTTTGCTTGGCCACCTCAGTTACTATCCACGCTTTGGCTACCAAACCGGCATGTTCGGAGTTTGCGCCCTGGAAGTCGAGCGCGCCGCCATCCCATGCGCACCGGCCGGGATCGAAGAACGCCCGGTAGGCCTGGAGGATATCCCCCAGCTCCGAGACATGTGGCGAGACTGGTTTGGCCAGGTGGATCTGGCAATCGTCCCCGGAGAATCGATCCTCGATTGGGTTTCCCACGCCGAGGGGGTCCATACCGCCTCGGTATGGATCGATGGAGAGCTGCAGGGTTACCTGCGCTACCGCACCGGCCGTCCCGAAGAGCTGCTGTGTTTCCTGGCCCGCGACCCGCTTGCCACGCGCAAGATGGTCTCGCATTTATGCACTCAGGTCAGCCAGCCAGGGTTGAAATGTCTGCGCCTGCCGGTCTACCCGTCCGCCCAGCCCTCGGTGAGCTGGATCGGGCTGGCCTGGTCGCCGGTTTTGGAGGTCTGGGAAGCAGGCATGATCAAGATTTTGGATGAAGACAATTCCGCTATCCACAGCTACTGCCAGGGCGTAGCCGCCGGGCTGCGCAAACCCGGTATGGTAACTTATCCGCCCATTTTTGAGGTGGCATAACCCATGGATTGGTATGAGCTTGTCCCCAAGGTCGAGCTGCATTTGCACCTGGAAGGCGCTATCCCGCACGCGGCGCTGTGGGAGCTGGTGCAAAAATACGGGGGCGATCCCGAAACACCCAACCCCGCGACTTTGGAGAAAAAATTTGCTTACCGCGACTTCCCTCACTTTTTACTGGTCTGGCAGTGGGTGAACCGCTTCCTGCGTGAGTACGAGGATTTTTCATTTATCGCCGAGAGTGTTGCCCGCGACCTGGCCCGCCAGAACGTGCGCTACGTGGAAATGTTCTGCTCGCCCTCTGATTTTTCTCCCCACGGTCTGCAGATCCAGCCGTTGATCGAAGCCATCCGCGCCGGGTTGGACCGGGTCCCCGAGATCCGGGTGGGGCTGGTGCCCGACCTGGTGCGCGACTATGGCCCGCAAAGGGGAGCCGTCACCCTGGAACAGATCAATGAAGTGCGCCGCTGTGGGGTGTTGGGGATCGGGATTGGCGGCTCGGAACAGTTCTTCCCGCCAGATCCTTTTGCCCGCGTGTACGACCGGGCGCGCGAGCTGGAGCTGCACACCAGCGCGCATGCCGGAGAAGCCGCCGGCGCGGACAGCCTGTGGGGAGCCATCCGCGCTTTGCATGTCGACCGCATCGGGCACGCGACGCGAGCGGAAGAGGATCCCGCTCTGCTCGACTACCTGGGCGAGCAGCAAATCCCGCTGGAAATGTGCCCCATCTCCAACCTGCGCACAGGGGTAGTCCGCGATCTGAGCCAACATCCGGTGCGGCGTTATTTCGACCGCGGGCTGTTGGTGACGGTCAACACGGATGACCCGCACATGTTTGGCAACTCGCTGGCCATGGAGTACCGCGCTCTGGTCAAAACCCATGGGTTCAGCACTCAGCTGGTTCACCAGGTAATCTTGAACGCGGTCCGCTCCAGCTGGCTGCCGGAGCCGGACAAGTCGCGCTTGGCAGCTGAACTCCAGGCCGATCCGGGATGGGCCCCAGCCCCCGCGGCATAACTGGCACGAACCTTGCTCTGTTATCCTCTGGCAGATGAATTGGGGCAAACCACAGCCAGATGATAAATATTCCCGAAAAACTCCACCGGTTGACCGTCGAAGCGCTCACCTCCATGCGCATGGATCCTTATTACCGCCTGGCTCCGTCGCGCCGGCTGGCGATCTACCACCTGTTGGATAAGGATCTCACGCGACCTGAGTACCCCCGCACGCGCGGCTGGCTGGGTTTGCTTACCGCGCGGCATGTGCTGCCAATCTGGCACGATCTACGCCCGGCCTGGATCCAATCTGCGGAGAATTTTCCCCAAGTCAACCAGCTTCCCGATCGTATGCTGGGACTGGCGCGGAATATCCTGCGGGGTACCAAAGATTTGAAGCGCATCTGGGAAGAGGCCAATGACCTGTGGTATATCATGTCAAACCTGAACGGGCAGGGGATTGGCCGGCGTCCCGAGGTACCCAACCGGGCTTACTACGCCGGAGATGCCTGCATTAAAGCCTTGCATGAAACGCTCAATATTGAATTCCTCGAACGAGCGGCCGAGCTGGAATGGACCAGCGATGAGTACCTGCAGGACTGGGAGCGCGACGCGGCTGCCTGCGCCGTGCTGGCCGAGGCCGGCGGCGCGGATGCCGGCCCGCTGGAGCTGTCCAAACGGCTGGCCTTCTGGGAGTGGTGGCTGGTGGAAGCCATCCCTTCCGCCTGGTCGCTGGCCACCGACAACCGGGTAGCCCAAACAGTGGTAATAAACAATAATTGATCTAGCTTATTCCCCGCTATAATATCAACATGACCACAGCTAAACTTATCTCGCTGCAAATCGGGATGCCGAAAACGTACGGCGAGCCCGGGGAAAAGCCCTGGACAACCGGTATCTATAAAGAGCCGGTCGGCGAACCGGTCTGGTTGGGAGTGACACATCTGGACGGCGACAGCCCGGCTAACCAGAAAGCCCACGGAGGGCCGGATAAGGCGGTAAATGCCTACCCTTCCGAACACTATCCGTACTGGCAGGCCGAGTTCAATCTTTCTGGGGTCGATTATGGGCGTTTTGGCGAAAACTTTACCACCCAGGGACTGGTTGAAGATGAAGTCTGCATCGGAGACACGTTCCGGGTTGGGGAGGCTGTCGTGCAGGTCTCGCAGCCGCGCCAGCCGTGCGGGACCCTGGCGCGGCGTTGGGGGATCACGGATTTTGTTGAACGGGTCAACCGGGCAGGGATGACCGGCTGGTATTTCCGGGTCCTGCAAGAAGGGCTGGTGCAGGCCGGTGACATCCTGGAATTTATCGAACGCCCATACCCCGATTGGAGTGTTTCGCGAGCCAACCAGGTGAGCGCTCTCCCTAAGTTCGACCTGGGGGTGACGCGCTCGCTGATCGCCTGCCCGGGTCTATCTGCCGCCTGGCAGGAAGGCCTCTCACGCCGCATCGATGGGCTGTAAATCACTGAAAAGCATCCCAATATGTGAGGATGGATACCGGTATAAGCGCTGATAGAAGCGTAAATCCGCGGGGCAGTCTGTGGCGGAACCTCGATTTTATTAAGCTGTGGGCCGGGCAGACCATTTCGGAGCTGGGTTCGCGGATTACCCGCGACGGCCTGCCTCTGGTGGCGGTGATCACCCTGGGGGCCGGCCCGTTCCAGATGGGGCTGCTCAACGCGATCGGGAGTCTCCCGATCTTGCTGACCGGGCTGTTTGCCGGGGTATGGGTTGACCGGCTGCCGCGCAGACCCATCCTGATCGCCGCCGACCTGGGCCGCACCCTGGTGCTGCTCAGCATCCCCCTGGCAGCCTTTAGCGGCCTGTTGGGGATCACCCAATTGTACGTGGTAGCTGCCCTGGCCGGCGTACTGACCGTGCTTTTCGATGTGGCTTACCGCGCTTACCTGCCCTTCCTGGTCGAACGCGGTCACCTGATCGAGGCGAACAGCAAGCTGTCGTTGAGCGGTTCGATCGCCGAGCTGACCGGGCCAGGGCTGGCTGGGGTGCTGATCCAGGCGCTCACCGCGCCGGTTGCCATCCTGATCGATTCGCTCTCTTTCCTGGCCTCGATCGCTTCGCTGAGTTTGATCCACAAAAGGGAGACCCTTTCTCCGGCTGCAAAGGCTGCCAGGCAGCCAGTGCTCGCGGAGCTCAGAGAAGGACTGGAAGCGGTCTGGCGTCAGCCGGTGCTGCGCTCTCTGGCGGTAACCCTGGCGATCCTGAGCTTTTTTGGCAATTTTATTGGTGCGTTATACGGTTACTATGCCATCCGTGTCCTGGGGCTGGGCCCCGCCCTGCTGGGTCTGACGGTGGCCGCAGGGGGCGCCAGCGATCTGATCGGGGCGCTGCTGGCCGGACCGCTGCTGCGCCGGATTGGATTGGGGACTTTACTGGTTGTCCTCCTGGTCTTGAAAAGCCTGGCAAATTTATTAATCCCCCTGGCCGGGGGCGGCCTGTTTACCGCCACGGCAATTTTGATGGGAGCCCAGTTGTTTGGGGATGGATTGATGACCATTTTTGTTATCCAGGAGATCAGCCTGCGCCAGTCGATCACACCCGACCGGCTGCTCGGGCGGGTGAATGCCAGTATGGAGTTGTTAGGCGCCGGCGTTGGCCCTTTGGGAGCGCTGATCGGTGGGTTCCTTGGCCAGACCATCGGGGTACGCCCTACCCTGGCGGTCGCGGCGTTGGGTGGGCTGTTGGCTGCGCTGTGGTTGGCCCTCTCACCGGTACGCAGGCTGCGCGTAATACCGGCAGCAGAAGAAGTACTGGGAATATGAACAGGCTCTATAAACGAGTATCATTTGGGGAGGCACGCTGATATGGAAGCAACGAACATGCCCAAAGTGTTGATGGGGGTGCGCCAGGATGGTAACACCCTGACGCTGAGGATCGACCAGGACCGCCTGTTGGAAGGCTACTCAGGTGAATTCCCGGTGATCGACCTGATTCTGTTTGGCTGCGAGCAAGCCGATGAAACCTTTGCGTTGCTCAGCCAGGCTACCGACCGCGCCTTCGATTATGAGGTACACAAAGAGAGTGAAGATAAATGGGTGCGGCTCGCGGTCGAAGGCCAGGCCAGTGATCGGACCCTGCACTGCGCAGGGATCATCGAGGTAGGCTCGGAATATACCCTGGCGGATTGGACCCAGAAGTGCCGGAGGTTGGTGGAGCTTAACCGCCAGAACGGCGACCAGGCCGTCGACTTTTCCCGCCGATATCATTCTCTCAAATCTCACCTTGAAAATGAAGTGACCACCGAACTGGAGCGCGTCCAGCGCCGCCTGCTGCTGGTAGACCCGTCGGCAACGGAGAAGGCTGCTGCGCTGAGCGCCCAGATGCAGGTCTACCAGCACATCCTGGAAATCATCAAAAACCCGGAGGGAAAAACATCATGAAACCACTCTATTTTTTCGTCGCCTTTCTTTTATCCGCGCTGCTGGCAGGCTGTGCGGGCAGCCGTCTGCAAGCCAGCCTGGCGGGCGCGGGGATGAGCGCACCACAGCCGCTGCAGGCCGCCCAAACCGCGAACGGCTCTGTCGCGGTGAGTGGAGAGGCGCAGATCAACGTTGTGCCAGACGAAGTCGTGCTCAACCTGGGGGTAGAGACCTGGAATGATGATCTGGCCGCCGCGAAGCGCCAGAACGATGAGATCGTACAAAAAGTACAGGCCATTGCCAGGAGCAAAGGCATCGAACCACGCGATATCCAGACCGATTTTATGAATATCGAGCCGCGCTACAAAGATTCTTACCAGCGCTCCGATTTCCTGGGGTATTTCGTGCGCCGGTCGATCATGGTGACCTTGAAAGACCCGGACCAATTCGAGACGCTGCTCTCGGAAGTCCTGGAAGGTGGGGTAAATTACGTCCATGGGATCGATTTCCGCACCAGCGAGCTGCGAAAAAACCGCGACCAGGCGCGCGACCTGGCGATCCAGGCGGCGCGCGAGAAGGCCCGTGCTCTGGCCAGGGGATTGGGCAAAGAGATCGGAGAGCCGCTCAGCATCCGCGAAGAACAGAACGATTGGTGGGGTTGGTACGGCTCCGGGTGGGGCTATGGATCGAGCGGCCTTATGAGCCAGAACGTAGTGCAGAACGCAGGCGGTTCAGCGTGGAGCGGGGAAGGCCCCACTGCTCCCGGGCAGATCTCCGTCCGCGCCCGCGTCAGTGTCGAATTCGAGCTCAAATAACCTTGCGCTAGACTTTGCCGGCGGTCAAAAGGTATAATGGTCGTACCTCACATCCACTGCGCGGCTTCATGAAACCAGGAAACCAGCATGCCCATCCAAACATTTAGCCATGGGAAAGTCACCTGGATCGATATCACCCATCCGACACCCGCGGATATGCGGGAAATTGCAGGGCGTTTCCCCCAGATCCATCCCCTCAACCTGAAAGACTGCCTGACCGACCTTGAAATCCCCAAGCTGGACCACCTGGACGGCTATATCTTTCTGGTAGTCCAGATGCCGGTATGGAGCGAGAAAGAGCAGATCTCCCGCCCGGCCGAGGTAGATATCTTCATCTTCAACGGGATTCTGATTACCTCCCACCGCGCAGAGCTCAAACAACTGGTGGACCTGTACGCCAGGGTGCAGAGCGACCTGACCCTGGCCGCTGAGGTGATGGGTGCGGGTTCAAGCCCGCTGTTATACCACCTGCTGAACGACCTGGTGGATGCCTGCTACCCGATGGTTCAGCGGGTGAGCGCTTCGGTGCGCCAGGTAGAAGAGCGCATATTCCGCCAGGAAGTCCACGAGGCGCTGCATGCAATTGCCAGCCTGCGGCGGGATATTATCGCCCTGCGCAGTATATTGAAAGCGCAAATGGCAGTCGTCCAGACGCTGATCCACGGGAACTGGAGTGTTATCCACGAAGACCTGGACCCGTACTGGGGAGATATTGGGGATCACCTCAGCCTGTTATGTTCGTCGCTCGATCAGTATTCCGAGGTTATAAGCGGGATATCAGATACGGTCGACACGCTGGCCTCGCACCGCATCGACGAGGTGGTCCGGATCCTGACCCTGGTGACCGTGTTTACCCTCCCACTGACCCTGCTGGCCACCCTTTTCGGGATGAACATTCGCCTGCCTTTTTCCGAACATCCCTGGTTGTTTTACACGCTGTTGGGTCTGGGGCTGGCCTTCAGCGCAGCGCTGATCTGGTACCTGCGCCACAAGAAATGGTTGTAGGAAAATAAAGACACCGGGCGTTTTCGTAAACACCCGGTGTCTGTTTTGGGTGGTATTTATAGTACCGGCAGCTTAATTGTTGGGGAAGCGAATGGGATCGCCCTCATGCGGAGCCATGCCGGTCGGAACAGCGCGTAAGGCCATGAGCGCGCTTTCGGTAGAGATCCCCAGCTTATCGGCAGCTGCGGCCATCTGCTCGTATGCGAGTCTGGCGCTGCTGGCCGCTCTCGCATAATTCCAGGAGTAGAAGGAGGCCACTGCCAGAACACCGTTTATCTCCGCCTTCTGGAGCTGTCCACGAACTTTACCAACTTCCGGGTGGGTGAGAATCTGGGGCAGCAGATCGTTGGCCAGGTTCAGATAGCCGGCCGTTTCCCAGCGATACATATTATCCCGGTCGAACTGTCCGAATTTCCCGGTAATGGCCAGATAATTCATGACCGTAGCGCTTTCATCACCCGACCAGACAAAGTAGAACTGGCCCGATGGTCCGTAATCGATATTTAACAGGGAGTCATAACCATCGTGCGGGTGCGACATACCGATATGGTGCCCAACCTCGTGGACGACGGTGTTGGAGAACCCATATCCCAGGGTGCGATAATCTTCCGAGCCAAACGTAAAGACATACGTCTGCGTGCCGTCCACCCAGTTATCATCGGCAAAGCCCAGCAGTCCAAACTGGTTGCCCAGGTTCTCGCCGGTGGTATTGAATGAAAACACCTCGGCCACATAGTCGCTGGGGTCATATTCCGGGACGTAGCTGTCCAGGTTGGCATCGAAGTAGCAGAACAGCTCGGCAAATGGATCGCCAAAGTCATTCCAGCAGTCATCCTCTTCCAGGACCCCGCCGAAGATGCGCAAGGCGCGCTGTGCCCCTGGATCGATGGGGTCGTTATCCTCCAGGTTGACGTCCCAATCATAATACGGCTGGAAGGAGCGCAGTTTCCCGTCGATGAAACCCGGATCGATCCAATCCAATCCGCTGCTGGCGGGATCGTCTTCAAACATCTCGATATGGCCAACCTTCAAGCCATCCCACGCAGGGGCAGTCACCAGAGGGTCGTAGAGCGGCGAGGAGGTGAACAGAAGGTTGATCGCCACAAAGCGCGTCACAAATCCCAGGTCCTGGCTGATCCTGCCTGGCTCGCGATAGCCGCCATCCACATACTCCCAGATGGGGGGGATGCGGTAATCCTCTTCGCCATCCCCATCCAGGTCCGGGTTATCAACGTCGTAATTGCCCGCCCAAGATTCGGGTCCGGCGGACAGGTCATAGAACCAGGTCCGGCCGTGGGTGCCGCCCCAGGCAATCATCTTGCGAGAAGCGCGGATCTCGCCAAAGTTGTACCCGGTATCCGGATCCGGCTCGTCGGTCTTGGTATAGACGTGGAATTGGAAGTCCGGCCGGCTGTACCAGTTGACAAAGAAAATGGTGTAGCTGCGCTCGAGATCGCGCCAGGACCTGCCTAACAGCGAGCGGCTTTGCTCCGTCAGGTATTTCTCTACGGTCGGCGCGTCGATATAGAGGACCGGCGTCGTGACATCCAAGACGTTGTTCTCCATAGCGTTGTACGCAGCCTGGAAATCTGTCAGATCCCCAGAGACCCCCTTCTCCGTCAGGAATTTGAAGAAGCGGTTGTCGAAGCGGGAGTCGGTATCGATTATCTTGTAATCGAAGTCATACAGCAAACCCATCTCCCGGCCCGGCAGCCCGTAAAATTGGGGATAGCGGACCAGCGGATCATAACTGGCCGGCAGGACGTCCGTCAAGATGGTCCGGTCGATCATGTCATCGTATCCTATGAAGACCAGATTGACCGGGATCTTCTGCTCGAGCTGGATCGGATCTCCCGGATGCCAGGGGCCTTCTTGTTTGGCAGATACGGGGGAGCTGAACAGTGCCGCAATGAACAGCAGAGCAATGATCGATTTCAAAACCCTTGTACGCATCGCAATCCTCCTGATTCTGGCTAGGTGAAAGGATACGGACGGTGCACAATCGCGGCAAAGTGGAGCGCTCGCGGGCGAGCTATATTGAGGTTGAGATGGAAGCTCCAGGCCCAGGTCATCCCGCTCCTGCTGTCCGATCAGGTACGATCCGGGAAACCGTTAGTCCGCCTTGCGGGGCAAGGTTGACCAGCAGTGGGCCTTATGATTTTGTGTGGACCGTTTCTTTATTTCGATACCAGAAAACGCTTGATATACCACCCATTTATAATTACTTTATACATATTTTAAGGTAGAGAGTCAATAGATAGTTATTGCTTTTACCATCGACCTGGAATATACTGTGGTTGCACTGTCCAAACCAGTGTAATCCCAGATTGAAAAACCCGGTGATTACGGGGAGGTAAAACCATGGCAACAAAATCAGTAATCCAGGATTTTCTGGCCCAACCGGTGTTGGCCGTTGTAGGCGTTTCAAGGAGCGGGAAGAAATTTGGTAACGCGGTAGTGCGCGATCTAAAAACCAAAGGTTATCACGTTTACATCGTCCATCCGCAGGCCGAGACTCTGGAAGGAGAGCGCTGTTATCCCAGCCTGAAGGAAATCCCGGAACCGGTGGGTGGGTTGGTGCTTGTGGTACCGCCAGCCGAGACGGAAAAGCTGGTGCGCGATGCACACGCTCTGGGGATTCAGCGCATCTGGATGCAGCAGGGAGCCGAGTCTCCCCAGGCAGTCCGTTTTTGCAAGGAAAACGAGATGAGCGTGGTGCAAGGGGAATGCATCATGATGTTCTTCGATGAGAAACCGGCTTTCCCGCATAATCTACACAAATTTGTTCGTAAACTGACGGGCTCTCTCCCGAAATAGCACATTACAGGATCATTGCAGACATTATGGCCAGCCCGTCTCCTAATCACAGGAGGTGGTATGCGTACGTCTAAATTTGGGGTGGAGTTAAAAACTTTCTCAGCTCCGCCGTTGAACGTTGCTGGGAAAAAGCTGACCTTTCAATCCCAGGCCTTGACCATACGGCTTCCGTTTTATGGATGGGTTTGGAACCGTCCGGTTGCCGTGCTGGTCGAACAGGGGGATGGTTCGGCATCCCTGGAACCCCCCCAGCGCATCCCCATTATAGATGTGACCCGCCTGACCCTGATCGGGATCGGTATACTGGCCGGGTGTATTTCGATCGCCGTCAGCGTTCGCGCGGCGAGAAAGAAAGGATGAGGAGATGGAGAATAAACAGAATGCCTTCGTTGCCAGCCTGGTAAAAACCCAGGAACAGGGGATGGAATTGATGGATAAGCTGGCCTTAACCGCCAGGCCGGAGGCAGTCTTCGGCCCACCGGCCACGCATGGCGATTACACCGTGATCACCAGCAGCGAAGTCATGTCCGGTCTTGGGTTTGGGTTTGGGGGCGGAAGCGGCCCGGCCGGGACCCCTGCCGATGAAGAGGAACAGCCCCAGGAGCAGACAACCCCTTCGGACAAAATTGCTAGCGGAACCGGAGGCGGGGGTGGAGGTTATTCAGCGGCCAGGCCGGTAGCGGTCATCGTGGTCAGCCCCCAGGGCGTCGAAGTCAAGCCCGTTTTTGATCTTACCAAAGTGGCCCTGGCCTGGATCACGGCCGTAGCCAGTATTTTTTATACACTTGGACAAATCCGCCGGGTAGGACGCCGTAGGTGAGGTTGTTAATCCTGGGTGGTACGCGCTTCCTTGGCCGGGCGCTGGGGCAGGCAGCCTTAGAACGCGGGCATAAGCTGAGCCTGTTCAACCGCGGTCAGTCGAACCCGGACCTTTTCCCCCAGGCAGAACACCTGCGCGGTTCGCGAGGGACTGATATCTCCACATTGAACAGCGGGGAGTGGGACGCGGTCATCGACACCTGCGGTTATTTCCCCAGGGTGGTGCGCGAAAGCGCCGGGTTGTTGGCCGGCCGAATCGACCGCTATATCTTTATCTCCTCTCTCTCTGTATATGCCAATTTCAGCAAGGCCGGAACCGGCGAGAACGGCCCCCTGGCAAGCATGCCAGACCCCACGATTGAAGAGATCACAGAAGAAACCTACGGCCCGCTGAAGGCGCTGTGCGAGCAGGCAGCCGAGACGGCTCTGCCTGGCAGAACCCTGGTTGTACGCCCCGGGTTGATCGTTGGCCCGCACGACCCTACCGACCGCTTTACCTACTGGCCCTACCGGGCTGCGCGGGGCGGCGAGGTGCTGGCCCCCGGCCGGCCCCAACGCGCCGTGCAGTATATCGACGTGCGTGACCTGGCGGACTGGTTGATCCAGATGGTGGAGACGCGCAAGACAGGCATCTATAATGCCAACGGCCCGGCCGGCCAATGTACCATGGGCGAGCTTTTGGAGACCTGCCGCTCCAGTTCCGGCGCCGACGCGCGGTTTACCTGGGTGAGCGAACAATTTTTACTCGAAAAACAGGTCGGCCCCTGGATCGAGCTGCCGCTGTGGATCCCGGAAAGCGACCCTATGATGGCCGGTTTCTTTTCCTTTGCTTCCGGCAAGGCCATCCGCGAGGGGCTGACCTTTCGACCGGTAGAAGCGACGGTGCGCGACACTTTGCAGTGGACGCGCACCTGGCCGGACGATCATACCTGGCAAGCAGGCCTGACGGCAGAGAAAGAAAATGAATTATTGAGCGCCTGGAGATCCAGGTGATCTCAACCTGTGCAAAAATTGGTATCCCGGCTTCGGGGCAATTTCAGCGCAGCCACCCGCCGAGAAGCGCGCTGAGACCGGCAAAGATTAAAAACACCGGCCAGATCTTGCTCCAGTCCAATTCGAACAGAAATACAGCAGAAACAAATAGAAGGATAAACCCTCCGACCAGAGCCCCACGCGACATATTGGTCAGGCGGCCGTTCTGCTGGTAATCCTGCCACACCCGGTAAAACGAAGTGGCAGCGGGGATCAGGATAAAGAGCGCCCACCAGTTGTCGAATGGGAAGGCAATATCAAAAATATTGAGGTTCTGAAGCAGGAAGATGATCCCGATGACAACCAGCACCGCCCCAGCCATCAAGGCGCCCATATTGCGCGGACCCGTTGAAGGCTCATGCGGTTCATTGGATGGAAATTGATCGGCCATGAGATTAATCCTTTCAAGAGTATGAATCAAAATCATTAGGAAGAGATCTATGTCCTCAAACTCTGAACGTTACGATCATAATTACTATGATAATCTATTCTCGCGGGAAATGCCTAATTCCCAACGCAACCAAAACCGGCTCAAACTGATCCTTTCCACCCATCAGAATGGCAAGCTGCTGGAGATCGGCTGCGGTAAGGGTGAGTTTCTACGCATGGCTTCGCGGTTCTTCGAAGTCGAGGGGATCGACGTCTCCCAGCACGCCGTCGAAACGCTCCAGGGTTGGGGATTGGGCAAGATCCGCAATGAGGCGGTTGAGAGCAGCCACCTGGCTGAAAATTCTTACGGGGTTGCGGCGGCCTTTAACGTTTTGGAGCATATCCCCCAGCCGCAGCCGGTGTCGGACAAATTATTTTCTGCGCTGCTGCCGGGAGGGATCCTGGTCGGTTCGGTGCCTTTCAATGCCGCCTTGCTTGGCCGTATCCATACCGGGCTCACCAATATTTTCGACCGGACGCACTGTTCAACTTTTTCTCCCAACCGGTGGCGGGAGATTTTCAATAATTCTGGTTTTACCCGGGTCCGCTTTTTTGGAGAAATCATGTTGGGGAAGAACTACAACCGCTACATTCAATTTCGTCTGTGGCCCTGGGTTGCCCTGAATCTTATGTTCGTTTGTGAAAAAGGATAATCCGGCCCAGGCCATATGGACCGCTACTCTTGTTATCGTGATCTGGCTGCTCACCCGCATGCAAAAAAGCACATTCACATCCTGAAAGTAGACCGGGGTACGCATATCGCTATCCTGGCCCCCCACGGCGGCGGGATCGAACCGGGTACTTCAGAGCTGTCCCAGGCTATTGCCGGAGTGGATTTCTCCCTGTATTGTTTCGACGGTATAAAAAACGGCAGCAACCAGGACCTGCATATCACCAGCGTCCGTTTTGACGAGCCGGACTGCCTGGATTTGCTCCGCCATACCCAGACGGTCGTGGCTGTTCATGGCTGCGCGGGCAGGCATGGGATCGTTTATGTGGGGGGCAAGGCAGAAGATCTAAAGAGCAGGCTCATCGCTGGCCTGTCCGCTGCCGGATTCCCGGCCGAGCCCGACAACAGCCATCATGCCGGTACAGACCCGCACAACCTGTGCAACCGCGGGCTCTCCGGCAGCGGGGTACAGCTTGAGATCGATCTTGGTTTCCGCCGCAGATTATTTGCCGGGCTGTCTCACGCCGGGCGGCGCTTCCCGACCGACGAATTCAGGAGCTTCGTTCAGGCCATTCGCCAGGTCCTGCTGGTATAATTTAGATAAATTTGAATACTTTTCTGCTCTTTTTAAAAGAGAGATCCAGCAACTCACGAAACAACCCAGGGAGGATTATCATGCGCAATCAAAGCCAGTTATTTTTTGGCGGTTTTTTGATCTTGATCGGGGTGCTGTTCCTGCTCGGCACGCTGTTCCAGATTAATGCCTGGGCGCTGTGCTGGCCCACACTGCTCATCGTGGTTGGCGGCCTGCTCCTGCTGCGACCGGTCCTGGCCGGACCCGGCCAGGCAGTAAACTTCGTGCTGCTCGGGAACGTCCACCGCGACAGCGCCTGGCCCGTGCAAAACCAGGAGTTCTGGATGGGGATTGGCGACGTCGACCTCGATTTTACCCGCGCCGAAATCCCGGCCGGAGAAACTCATCTGCGCTTTTACAGCTTTATCGGCGACGTGGATATGCTGGTACCGGAGACGTTGGGGTTCGCACTGACCGCTAACGGCTTTATCACCGATGCCAAGATCGCTGGGAATAAAGAGGACAGCTTTTTGACGCCCATCACCTATCAAAGCCCCAATTACACTTCTGCGGAACGCAAGATCAAGGTAGAGCTGCTGTCCTTCATTACTGACCTGAAGATCCGGGTCGTTTAACGGTAAGGAGGACCCATGTACAATACGTATCAGGAGATTGTGGATGGACTACGGGCCACCCCGGCGATCCTGCAAAACTTGCTGAGTGACGTTGATCCGCACCAGGGACCCGAGGGTGGCTGGTCAGCCGTAGAGATCGTCTGCCATTTACGCGATTTCGAACAACGCGCTCTGGAACGCATGCGCAAAATGCGCGATCTGGATTTCCCGGTCATTGAATCATACGACCAGGAAGTCTGGGCAGAGGAGCGCAATTATGCCGGTGAAGATCTACCCACCGCTCTGGCCGCGTTTAATGAATACCGTGAGACCCACGCCGCCGAGCTCGAAACCCTATCGCTGGAAGGCTGGCGGCGCACCGGAAACCACACCGAGTTGGGAACGATCGATATCTTTTCCCACAGCATCCACATCCTCTCTCATGATCTCAACCATGCAGCCCAACTCGCCCGCATCTAAACCTCAGCCACAGCCCGCATATCTCATCCGCCGGGCCGCCCTGGAAGACCTGGACGCCCTGGTCCACCTGCGCCTGGAGCTGATCCGCGAGGTTGCCAGCGAAGGCGGCCAGCCGGCTGCGCAGGTTGTTGAGGCCACCCGCGCCTATTTGGAAAAGAAGATCCCCACCGGCGAGTTCGTCGGTTGGGTGGCCGAGCTTAACGGGCAGATTGTGGGGACCAGCGGGCTGGTGTTTTTCGAGCGCCCGCCGCACACCGCCAACCTGACCGGCATTGAGGCCTATATCATGAATATGTACACTCTCCCGGAACAGCGCGGGCACGGTATCTCCACCGACCTGATGGAGACGATCTTGGAATATCTCCGCCAGACCCAGGTGCGGCGCATCTGGCTGCACGCCAGCGAGGCCGCCCGGCCGATCTATGCCCGCATGGGTTTTGTGCCCAACCACACTGAGATGGAGATGATCCTGAAAGGATGAAGGCGGGAGGATGATCCCAGAACAATCCGCCTCCTCGAATGGACGCTGGATATCCCCTGAGCTGGTCCAAACGATCTTGCAGGATTACCGGCTGAACCCGTGGGGGATCCACGGGATCGCTCACTGGGCGCGCGTGCTGGAGAACGGCCGCCGTCTGGCTGCCCTGACCGGAGCGCGGCTGGCTGTGGTCGAGCTGTTCGCGGTCTTCCATGACGCCCGCCGCCAGAACGACGGCTGGGACCACGGCCACGGCCAGCGGGGCGCCCGCCTGGCGGAAGCCCTGTGGGGAAATGCTTTTCAGCTAAATGAGACTGATCTGGCTCTGTTGGTCGATGCCTGCGCGCGCCATACCGACGGCCGCCAGGATGCAGACCTTACCGTCCAGACCTGTTGGGACGCGGACCGCCTTGACCTGGCCCGCGCCGACATCCGCGTGCAACCCCACCGCCTGAGCACGAGCGCCGCCCGCGACCCAGATCTGCTCGCCTGGGCTAACGCGCGCAGCCTGGCGCATACCATCCCAGACCTGGTCACCCTCGAGTGGGAAATTTCTATTCCAGGCTAGACATAAAAATCTCACGCAGAGACGCAGAGAACGCAGAGGTTTTAAAAGATTTCTCTGCGCCTCCGCGTCTCTGCGTGAAATAATTCTTATACCTTGCCATTTAATCTGATCTGATGGGAACCGTTATTCACTTTACCTCCTGCCAGGCGCCGAACGCGGATGGGCACATCCGGGCCGTGGTCGAGTACCTGGGCCGCCGTTTGGGGATCGAGACCCGCTTCCCCATGCAGCTTGCCTGGCAAGAACGCCAGCGGCGGCTGGACCAGGGAGAAATCCAGATCGGCTGGATTTGCGGTTGGCCTTACATACGCCGGGCAGACCAGCCTGACTCCCCGGTCAGGCTGCTGGCGGCGCCGGTGATGCAGGGCGCGCGCTACCACGATCGACCTATCTATTATTCAGATGTGGTCGTGCGCTCGGACAGCCGGGTTCATACCTTCGCCAGCCTGCGCGGGGCGACATTTGCGTACAACGAGCCTCATTCGCATTCGGGATATAATATCGTCCGTTATACCCTGGCGGTCCGGAACCTGGACTGGAGCTTCTTTGGAAAAGTGGTCGAATCCGGAGCGCACCAGGAATCGCTGCGCCGCATCCTGGCCGGCGAGGTGGACGCTTCGGTGATCGACAGCACGGTGCTGGAGACTGAGCTGGCCGAGGATCCCGCGCTTGCCGGCCAGATCCGGGTGCTCGAGAGCCTGGGACCCAGCCCGATCCCACCCTGGGTGGTGCATGCCGGCCTGGACGAAGGCGCCCGGAGCGCCGTGCGAGACGCACTGGTCGAGATGCATTCTGACATGGAAGGCCGCCAGATCCTGGCAGCCGGAAGGATGCTGCGCTTCGCCCGGGTCGAGGACCTCGATTACAACCCGATCCGGCAGATGACCAGCCTGGCCGATGATGCAGGGTTATAACGGAAAATTGAGGTTTTTGTTTTTATCCGCGCCAGAGGTCTGCGCTTGTCCGCTTCCAACTTTTTTCTAGGATTTCCTTTGCGCCTTGGCGGCTTTGCGCGAGACCGCCTGGCGCGAGACTATAGAAGAGATATCGGGAAAACCGGATTTTGAAACCACAAATTGCATTCGTAACCTATGCGAAGAAACCTGACCTGACCCCCGACGACCGGCTGGCCGTGGATGCGCTGCAGCGGGTAGGAGCGCAGACCGATGCGCTGTGTTGGGATGACCCGCGCGCGGACTGGAAGCGTTATGCCGCGGTGGTGGTGCGCTCGTGTTGGGATTATCACCTGCGGCCGGCCGAGTTTGCCGCCTGGCTGGAGGCCCGTGAGCAAGACGGGACCCCCTTGTGGAACCCGGCCGCGGTGCTGCGCTGGAATATGGATAAAGCCTACCTGGCCGGCCTGGCCGGTCGGGGAGCGCTCCTCCCGCCCACGATCTGGCTGGAGCGGGGCTCGCGGGCCGAACTGGGGGCAATCCTGGAAGAGAACGGCTGGACAGAGGCCGTGGTCAAACCATCCATCTCGGCATCAGCCTATCAGACGCGTATTGCGCGCCTGCCGGCAGCTCAGGCCGACCAGCGGGCTCTGGACGAGATCTTGAAATCCAGCGGCGCCCTGGTTCAGGAATTCCTTCCGCAGGTCAGCCAGCACGGTGAATGGTCGCTGATCTTCTTCGGCAAGCAGTTCAGCCACGCGGCGCTCAAACGGGCCGGAGAAGGCGAATTCCGCGTCCAGAGCGAGTACGGCGGCTCAGAGCATGCCGGAACGCCCTCCCCCGCTCTGATCGAGCAGGCTCGCGCGGTGCTGGACAGCGTTCCCGGCGAGCTTCTCTACGCGCGGGTCGACGGCGTCGAGGTGGATGGCCGGCTGGTCCTGATGGAATTGGAATTGATCGAACCCGTGCTGTTTTTTGGAAAGGATAATCAGGCGCCACAGCGTTTTGCGAAAACCCTCTTGGAGCTGAAATCCAATGGAAGGGGCAATGCAATCTGAACTCATTTTGCCTAATGCGCATCTGCCCCAACGAAATCGGTTGGTTGGGCGGTCAACCGGGCGACCGGGGTTGCGCCTGCGGTTACGAATCCGGCCTGGCCGGCTTAGCCAAAATCCCGCGTGGCTTTTTTAGCCGGCGCAGGCCGGCTTCGCAAGAATAGCGGGGGACGGAATTCAACGAAAGAATCGCTCAACCCAACCTACGGCTTTGTGTTATTTTGTGTGACTTTGTGGATTTAGTTTTATTCTGCGCCGGAGGTCCGCGCTTGTCCGCATCCAATTTTTTCTGGCCCTCCTTTGCGTTTTTGGCGGCTTTGCGCGAGATCATTTCTACTACCATCCGAAATCTATTTTATTTTGGAGCCAGTTATGCCAAAACAAATCGTCGTCGCCTCCACCAACCCAGTCAAGCTGCTAGCCGTGCTGAACGGCTTCCAGCGCATGTTCCCTGGGGACGAGTTCGAGATCCAGGGCGTTTCCGTACCGTCGGGGGTCAGCGACCAGCCGCTCTCCGACGCCGAAACCCTGCGCGGGGCGCAAAACCGGGCAGCCAGCGCGGCTGTCCTGGTGCCCCAGGCCGATTACTGGGCCGGCGTGGAGGGCGGGATCACCGACCTGGATGGTGAGCTGGCCACCTTTGCCTGGATCGTGATCCGCGGCCGCGAGCGGACCTCGAAGAGCCGAACCGGCGCATTTTTGCTTCCCCCACGCGTGGTGGAGCTAATCCACCAGGGAAAGGAGCTGGGCGACGCTGATGATATCGTCTTTGGGCGCACGAATTCCAAACAGGAGAACGGCGCCATCGGGCTGCTGACCGATAACCAGGTCGACCGGGCCGCCCTGTACGAACAGGCGGTCATCCTGGCCCTGGCGCCCTTCAAAAACCCGGCCTTGTACCCGGCCCGCGAAGGATCAGAAAACGCGAGGACCGCGCGCGGCGCAGCGGCGCTAGAGGCGGCAGAAAGCGCCGGCGGTCCCAGCGAGGTCCCCCCGGCGTGGAGCGAGGAGAACACCCAGGACTTCGTGGATTATGGACAGTATTTTGTCCCGGACCGCGAGACCCAGATCCGCACCCTGGCGGAGCTGCTCCCTGCCGGGGAAAATGACTGCCATGTCCTCGAGCTTTGCTGCGGGGAGGGCCTGCTGGCAGAAGCCGTCCTGGAAAAATATCCCGGCTGCCGCGTCACCGGCCTGGATGGTTCCCCCGGGATGCTGGACAGGGCCCGGCAGCGCCTGGCCCGTTTTGGCGAGCGTTTTACTGCCCGCCCCTTTGACCTGGCGGACACCGCCTGGCGCTCTCCGCTGGGAAAGGTGCGAGCCGTGGTCTCCTCTCTGGCCATCCACCATCTGGATAGGACCCAAAAGGAGCTGCTTTTTCAGGACGTTTTCCGGCTGGTCGAACCCGGCGGCGCTTTCATAATCGCCGACCTGGTCCAGCCGGAGCACCCCCTGGGCGTGGAGCTTGCAGCACGTGAATGGGACGCCGCGGTTCGCCAGCGGGCGCTCGAGATCGATGGGGACGAGCGTGCCTTTGAATTCTTCGAACGCGCAGGCTGGAATTTCTTTCGCCACCCCGACCCGCTCGATCAGCCCTCCCCTTTGCTGGCTCAGCTCCACTGGCTCAAACAGGCCGGTTTCCAAAACGTAGACGTATACTGGATGCGCGCCGGGCATGCCATCTTCGGCGGGTACAAAAATTACAACACATAAACACGAAGAGACAAAGAGGACAAAGAAAAAACTAAAATTAATAAAAGTATGTCATTCTGAGCGGACTGATGCAGTTTTCAGTCCGCGAAGAATCTCTCAGACGAACGTAGAGATCCTTCATGCCCCTCGTTGTGGAATAAATTTGGTCTCTCGATATGTTACGGGTCATCCCCTGGCCCAGTATACGCCAGGGCTGGGCAGGATGACATATTTTTAGATTTTCTTGTTGTCAGACGAAGATGCGATTGCCCTATCTCCTCGGTTGAATCGTTTTCCGCCTTGAAAATATGAGATAATGAGGGGGTTGTTTCGGGCCCTGGGAGTGACGACCCAGGCATGCCAGGATCATGCCCGGTTTATAGGTAGTGGAGGTAAACAGGATGGTCCGTAAAAAAAATTTTTTCTCTCTGCGTCTCTGCGTGAGGATAACTTTATTATGGATACCGAAAAAGAACCTTTCTGGAAAACCAAAAAACTCTCCGAGATGACCCATGAGGAATGGGAATCGCTGTGTGATGGCTGCGGCAAGTGCTGCCAGATCAAGTTTCAGGATGTAGACAGCGGCGAGATCTTCCACACCAACGTGGTCTGCCGGCTGCTGGACATCTACCGCTGCCGCTGTAAGGCTTATTCCGAGCGCACTCGCCTGGTGCCCACCTGCGTGGTCGTCACTGAAGATCTGGCGCGCACCCAAAAATGGCTGCCGGAAACCTGTGCATACCGCCTGCTGGCGGAGGGCAAAGACCTGGAGTGGTGGCACCCGCTGGTCTCGGGGAGCCCCAAGACCGTCCACACAGCGGGCATCTCGGTGCGCGCCAAAGTTGTTTCGGAAGAAAAGGTTGACCCGGACGATCTGGAAGATTATATAAAGGAGTGATTCGGGATTGGTGAATAGGGAGGAAGAAAAGAGAAGATGTACATTCCGGCCGAGACACGCTACGATAAGATGCTCTACAACCGCAGTGGCAGGAGCGGGTTGAAACTGCCCGCTATTTCGTTGGGATTATGGCATAACTTTGGGGACGCCGATCCTCTGGATAACTGCCGCGCCATACTGTGGCGCGCTTTTGATCTCGGCATCACCCACTTCGATCTGGCGAACAACTACGGACCGCCGCCGGGTTCGGCCGAGGAAACCTTTGGCAGGATCCTGGTCAAAGACCTGCACGCTTACCGCGACGAGCTGGTTATCTCCTCTAAAGCCGGCTATCTGATGTGGCCCGGCCCGTACGGCGAATGGGGCTCGCGTAAGTACCTGGTTTCCAGCCTCGATCAGAGCCTGAAGCGGATGGGACTGGAATATGTGGACATCTTCTACCACCACCGTCCCGACCCCGAGACGCCCATGGAAGAATCGATCGGCGCCCTGGACTACATCGTGCGCAGCGGGCGGGCGCTCTACGCGGGCATCTCCAACTATAGTCCAGAAGATACCCTCCGCGCCTCGGAAATCGCCGCCGGCCTGGGGACGCCGCTCCTCATCCACCAGCCATCCTACAGTATGTTCAACCGCTGGGTCGAAGATGGGCTGTTGGACGTGCTTCTGGAGAAAGGCATCGGCTGTATCGTCTTCTCGCCGCTGGCCCAGGGGCTGCTGACCAACCGCTATCTGAATGATATCCCGGCCGATTCGCGCGCCATGCGCCCGGGAGCCTTCCTGAAAAAAGAAAATGTCACCGAGGGAACCCTTTCCAAAGTGCGCCAGCTCAACCAGATCGCCCTGGCACGCGGGCAGAGCATGGCCCAGATGGCTCTGGCCTGGGTGCTGCGCCATAAGGCCGTCACCTCGGCCTTGATTGGAGCCAGCAAGATCGCCCAGATCGAAGACGCAGTCGCCGCTCTGGATTGCCTGGAATTTAGCCCGCAAGAGTTGGAGCAGATCGAAACGATTTTAAGAGGATAAGCGATCTCAGGTGGATGGTCTTACAAACAGGAGGATCATTTTCTCATGCCCTGGTTAACCATAGATCGTAAAAAATTCCAGGTAGAAGCCGGCACCCGGCTGGTGCTGGCAATCCGGGAAGCTGGCGTACACATTGGCCACCGCTGCGGCGGAGAAAGCCGCTGCACGGACTGCCAGGTGCGTTTCCTGGAAGGCGAACCGGACACCATCACCGAGGCTGAATATAACTGGCTGGTCGCGGAGGGGCTGTGGGGGCAAACCCGGCTGTCCTGCCAGATTGAGGTCGACCGAGATATGAGCGTACAGGTCTTGGACACGGTCGAAAACCATCCGGAGTGGAAAGGAGATCCGGGACCGGTCCCGAGCGAGCTGGTCACGCCAGAGGCCGTCTGGTATCCAATCGATGCCGATCCTGAAGACGGGCAGGCTTAGCGGATTGTAATCTGGCGGGATACGGATTCTATCCAAAGGATATCTACCCATGTTCGATCTGATCTTATTCCTGCTCTTTTCCCTCGCTTTGGCCTGGTATTCCTGGCCTTACCTGCGCGAGCCGGGATCGGCGCGCATGCACGGTTTCTACCGGTTCTTCGCCTGGGAGGGAATCCTGGCTTTGGTGCTGCTCAACCGCGCGGCCTGGTTTCGCGAGCCGTTCACCTTGCGCCAGTTCGTCTCCTGGCTGGTACTGGCGGCTTCGATTGGGCTGGCCCTGCACGGGTTCCGCAATCTGCGCCGGATCGGCCGGCCTGCCGGGCCATTCGAGAACACCACTCAATTGGTCACAGCGGGCGCCTACCGCTGGATCCGCCATCCCCTGTATACCTCTTTGATCTTGCTGGCCCTGGGCGCCTTCTTGAAACAGCCAAACCTGACCGGCACCACGCTCCTGGCAGTCACGGCTGCTTTCCTCTATGCCACGGCGCGCGTGGAAGAAGGCGAGATGATCGACAAGTTTGGGGACAGCTACAGGCTGTACCGTTCACAAACGAGGATGTTTATCCCCTATCTCTTCTGACCCGGAGAGTGAAAACCGGCGTAAAGTATAGAGATTTATATTCAGGTCTGTGGATAAGGTTTCGATAGGAGGAAAGCGATGATTGAAAAATCGGCGGCGCAGAAGATGAATTTCAAAGCCGGAATGAAGGTTATGCTAATCAACCCGCCGGCCGGGTATACCGATCTGGCCGGCCCGATCCCAGACGGGGTTGAGATCGTCGGAGATATGGGCACAGACCGGGTGGACGCCGTCCACTTGTTTGCCCGCTCGCGCGAGGAGTTGGAGCTGTATCTCCCCCGGGCGAAGGACGCCGTCAAACCGGATGGGATGATCTGGGTCAGTTACTATAAAGGGACATCGAAGCAAAAGACCGATATCCACCGCGACACGATCAATGCTTACGGACACACGATGGGGATGGAAGGGATTTTTATGATCTCGATCGACGAGGATTGGTCGGCCCTGCGCTTCAAGATCACGGGTTGACGGGCTGCACGCCAATACAGACACCAGGTATACTTGGTTTGCCGGCGCCCGGGGGTCCCCGGACCGGCAGAAATCCCACTCCATGCCATAAAGGCTCTCAGCATGCCCAACACTCACCCCCGTATCGTGCGCGAACGGAAGACTATCCAGGTCATGATCCGCCTGTACTGCCGCCAGCAGCACGCACAGCCGCGCCAGGAAAACAGCCTGTGCTTTGAATGCCAGGAACTGCTCGAGTATGCCAATGCCCGGCTGGAGCGCTGCCCTTTCCAGGAAGGTAAAACCACCTGTGCGAAATGCCCGGTGCACTGCTATAAGCCGGCCATGCGCGAGCGCGTGAGACAAGTCATGCGCTACGCCGGTCCACGCATGCTCCTCCACCACCCGATGATGGCCATCCGCCACCTGTTAGACGGCCGGCGGGAAAAACCTGAAACCGATACACAAATCTGTGGTTTATAATTTCAAATTATGGAACAACCCCATCTTTACGAACGGATCTACGCTGTGGTGCGCAAAATCCCTTATGGGCGGGTGGCCAGCTATGGCCAGATCGCCAGGATTGTAGGGGGTTGCAGCGCGCAGATGATCGGGTTTGCCCTGGCTGCACTCCCGGAGAACAGCGGCGTCCCCTGGCAGCGCGTGATCAATGTCCAGGGAAAGATCAGCCCGCACGGGTTCGGCTATGGCAGCGCCCTGCAGCGGAGCCTGTTGGAAGAGGAAGGTATTGAGTTCGACGCGCAGGAGCGCATCGATATAGGCCGTTACGGTTGGATGGATAATAGTTAAGAGTTCACATGGTCATGAAGACAGAAATTCGCAGTGTGGAAAATTTCAGCGAAGTCGCCCTCCAGTTCTTTGGGGATATCAGGCTGGAGCAGGGCGAACGCGACTCTCTGGCAATCGAAGCTGACGAAGACCTGCTTTCGCGCTTGAAAAGCGAGATCCAGGGCCGCCGGCTGGTGATCGGTCTGCGCTCGTGGCTGGATTGGGTCATCCCGCCCTCCGTCCGACCGGTGCATTACCGCATCAGCATGCGCGAAATCCACGCTCTCTCCATCTCCGGCGCGGGGACGCTGTTCGCCCCTGCCATTCGCACCGATCAGCTGCGCCTGGAGATCAGCGGGTCGGGAGAAGTTAACATCCAGCACCTGGAGTGCGAGACGCTTTCCATTCTGGTGACCGGGGCCGGGAAAATGGAACTGGCCGGCCGGGCAGCGCGCCAGGAGATCCAGATCAGCGGTGCAGGCACTTATCACGCCGGGGATCTGGAAAGTGACGAGGCCAGCGTGCGGATCAGCGGATCGGGAGAGGTAAGCATCAATCCAGGCAAAATTCTAAAGGTAAGCATCTCCGGGTCCGGCCAGGTGTCCTATAAAGGCCAACCTGCCATCACCCAATCGATCACCGGGGCCGGAAAAGTCGAACCTGTAAAGGATTAATGGGTAATCAGCGGTAGGAAGATCCTGGGCAGTTCGGTTGCACCTTCTCCTCCCAGGCTCACATAAGCTTTCCAGGCGTCCAGACGGCCGTTCCCAAAAGTGTTATCCGCGCCCACCGGACCCAGGTCTACCACCGCCTGGGTCAGGATCCGCTCCTGTTCGGCCACCGATAGCCCGGGCCGGGCGCTCAAGATCAGGGCCAGGATACCCGCGGCGTGCGGCGCTGCCAGGGATGTGCCAGATGAATAGGCATAGCTGCTGTTCAGGCTGGAGGAGTAGATGCTGACCCCGGGCGCGGTGACTTTCGGGAAGATAGACGCCGGTTGGCCGCAATCGGTCATACCGCGGCTGCTGTATAGATAAGAGCCGTCCTGGCTGTCCGTCGCCCCAACCGAAAAAGCCTCGGGATTGTTGGCCGGTGAAGTGCTGGTATTGATTTCCGGTCCGGAATTGCCGGCCGCGAAAATGGGCAGGATCCCCGCCGCACGCAGAGCGCGCAGATCGTCCTGGAATGTCAGGTCGCAGCCGGGGAATGAGAAACCCCACGAATTATTGACCACATCCGGGGCGTCATCCGTAGCCGGGTTGTTATCCGGGTCGAGCACCCATTGGAACGCCATGTGGATCCCCGAAATGGTCGCCAGGTTCTGGTCATCGAAGATCTTGGCCGCGATCCACTGCGCGTCCGGGGCCACCCCGATGGCTATCCCACCGCTGGATCCACCCACCATGACCCCCATCGTCCAGGTACCGTGGCCGTTGACGTCTGCCGGTTTGGCATGCTGCAGGTATGGATCGAACCAGGAGTTGCTCCCTCCGCGCCAGCGGCCGGCCAGGTCCGGGTGAGTGCCGTCCACCCCGGTGTCCAGGCTGGCCACCACAACCCCGGCCCCTCGGTCCCCGCGCGTCCATAGATCGGGGACGCGCAGCAAGCTGATGCTGGATTGGGCCGATGCCGGGCTTGGCTCCCCCAATACCCCCATTTCGGGAGCCTGGATCACCCTATCCACCTCGATCGCAGCCACCTCGGGCAGGCGCCCCAGTTCTTCGATCACCTGGGGTTCAGCGCTTACCGCCAGGCCGTTGAAGATCCAGAAGGATTGGGCGCGTGAAACCAGACCCGCGCGCTGGCGAGAGGCCAGCAGGGACTGGATATTTTTCTGGGAGGTAGACGAGCGCACCTGGAGACCGCGTACCAGGCTCTCGCGGCGCTCCGGCCTGGAGGCCGATCCTGCTTGCAGCGCGAGCGCTTCCGCATCAGGTTGTGTGCGGAGATAGACGATCACCTGGACCTGCTCGCCCGGCAGCAAATCTTGCATGATCTGCCGGACGCCGGGAGAAATGCCCCCCACGACTTGTGGACTGGCTTGGGCGGTAAAACTTCCGATTGGGCCCCCCAGCAGTACGATGACGATCAAAAATACCCTTAATATGTTCATTGCTCACCCAATTCATTCTACATAGGAACCGGATAATTGCCCCACCGGCCGGTTCGAGCCACAAATAAGATATTGTCTACCTTTAATTAATAACCCTGACTCACCAAAATAGATATTCTTTGCAAGGTTGTGGTTGCATTATTCGTGCCCGCGCGAAAATCTCAACGATATTCCACGAATATTTTTTGGAGAGGATCTATATCCATTATCGGTTGGAGAAGGGGAAACTTCAATGGACCCGCGGGGGATCTGATCCTTTCCAGGGGTCCATTTTTTATCTAGTCAACGATCTATACCCTCCGGGTGGGTTTGAGGGTTACCGGCTCGAGCTGCTCGTTCCCTCGGATGCTGGCGTATCCTTCGATCTCGCCGTAGGTTAGACTGCTTTGAACGGCAGCCACACGGTCACTTCGGTCCCCTCTCCCAGCCTGGTATCGATAAAAAGCCTACCCTGGAATGTTTCAATGCGCTCGCGCATAAACGCCAGGCCGAAGTGGCGGCTGGTCAGCGCTATGGTGGGGTCAAAACCGGAACCATCATCCTTGATCCGGATGGTCAGATCGCTCTCCCCCCAATCCACCCGGATATTGACCTTGTTGGCATGCGCGTGTTTTTCAATGTTGCTGAGCGCCTCGCGAAACACATAGAAGATCTGCCGGATGATCTTCTTATCCAGGGCGCGAGGATTGCTGGAGCACAGGAAAGCCATCTCAAAACCGGCTCTCTCTGCGACGATCTGCGCCTGGTCTTCGAGAATATCGCAGAAATTGGCCGTATTTTCGATCTTTAATGTGGCCAGCATCCCGCGCACCAGCTCATAGGATTCATCGGTAACCCGGCGCATTTTTTCCAGATCGGCGTGAGTGCGGACCGATGACGGGAACCCATCCTGCTGGCTGAGATAATCCAGCATAAAACGCAGGTAATTCAGATTCTGGGAAATGGTGTCGTGCAGGTCATGGGCGATGTCACTGCGAACATTTTCTACCGCCTGGGCTGCCGTCTGCTCCGATTCCTGGCGCAGCGCCCGGATATGGTTGACCGCAACGGTGATCTCCGGGGCCAGGCTGCCGATCCTATCGAGGTGCGGTTTCGAGAATGTTTTACCCGGATCGGGCGCCAGCCTGAGTATGGCCACCAGAAAGTTCTGATGAACGAGCGGTAAAGTGTAGACGTTGATTTCTTCACCAGTGCTGGTGTAATAGACCTCTGGTCTTACAACCGGGGATGGGATGATCTGAAGGAGGCTGTAGCTTCGGTAAGCTTCAGGGTTCGTCAGGATAGGTTCTATTTCTGAAGGTCGGGTCTCCCGCGTCTGGTAGCCTACCAGGTCGAACTCTTCCGTC
>Ga0105104_10000056_pt1 | contig 71191 bp, 58 predicted proteins | sample PPLLaktember2015_3_FD_87034 | JGI IMG/M metagenome (GOLD analysis project Ga0105104, IMG submission 87034) | Freshwater sediment microbial communities from Prairie Pothole Lake near Jamestown, North Dakota, USA - PPLs Lake P7 Core (6) Depth... | ecosystem: Environmental > Aquatic > Freshwater >... | reverse complement strand
GTTCGATAAAAATTCGCAAGAAACCCCACTGCGTGGGGGATTATTATGGCACGGTGTGCCATCCTGCGGCTTCCTTAATGGTCAGCCGCTGCATTAACGAAATTTAAATTAACAATTATCAATTGAAAAGCGTCCACTACGTCCACCGGGTCCACACAGTCCACTGGGTCCACATGGTCCACCGGGTCCACCGTCCACAAAAAAGGAATTAACAATTATCAATTAACAATTATCAATTATCAAGTGGTTTCTTAGAAGAGAAGAAAAAAGAAGCCCACGAATTACACGAATTTTCACGAATGCTGTAGAGACGCAAGATATTGCGTCTCCCTGGAAGAGAAAAATTTGCGGCACTGCGCGCCTTTTTAATTATCTATCCACAATCGAAACGGCGATATGCTTGACATCCCGAAAAAGCTTGCGTATAATATCCACATGACCGATAAGAAAAAGAAAACTCATATTCATGCCAAAATAAATAATTCCATATTCAAAAAAAATAACGATGCAGTCAGAGGCGAAATCGAAGAAATTGAAAATGGCTATCTAAATGAATTAGAACTGGCTAATTTCTTTTGCATCGAGAATATTAAAATCGACCACCTTGAAAATAAAAAAGAAATTTATATTGTTGGTGAAAATGGAGAAGGGAAAACGATTTTTCTGCAGGGTCTCCTCCTGGCACTCAAAGGGAACAGGGGAGTCGGAGAAATAATCAATTTTATAAAGCAAAACCCCATGAGTGATTACTATTTAAAAGCAACTGACAATAATCACAAGGATTACATATTTGCTGAAAACGAACCGGACAGGAAATACACAGCGAAAAATGTATTTGCTTATGGAGTCCATCGAAGCAGGAACGACTCGGACAAAGCGGATGAGTACGGTTATATGACATTATTCGAAGATGACCGCTATCTGAAAAACCCGGTAAAGTGGCTCCAGTATTTGCACCACAAAGAAAAAGCGGGCGAAAAACCCCCAATCGGTTTGAAAACCGCCATCGAAATGCTGAAATCCCTTCTCAATGAAAATGTCGAAATCGAAGTGACACCAGATAAAGTGACCTTCGTGGAACGACAAACTATGGTCGAATTCTCTCAACTGGCAGATGGTTACAAAAGTGTGATTATATGGGGATGCGATCTACTTGAAAAACTCTCGAAGAATCAACCTGATGCAAAACGCATCCAGGATTTCAAAGGAATTGTACTGATCGATGAAATCGAATTGTTCTTGCACCCCAAATGGAAATATCGAATTGCCCGGAATTTAAGACAATGGTTTCCCTTGATTCAATTTGTTTTTACTACACACAGCTCCACGGTCATCCAGGGCGCATCGAAAGACGCTGTTTTTTACAAGGTTTATAAGGAAAAGGGAATCACCCATATATCCCAGCCCATCTCCAAAATATCCGGCCTGATGCTCAATACTATCGTAACCTCCCCCCTGTTCGATCTCGGCACCGCAGGAGCAGCAGGTTTTGAGGAAGATGTGCCGGAAAAATTGGACAGCAAAGTTTTTGAGAGTGAAATCTTAAATAAAATTACTAACTCCAGCGATAAGAAGTTTATCCAGGGCATTTATAAAAAGTCCAAAAAAAGCACCGGGGGGATAGAATATGTCCTAAAAACCGAAAACCTTGGAGCCAAAGAAATAAAACAATTACTGAAAATCCTGGTTAATACCGGGTTCAAAGATGCCCTCGATACCGGCAGCGACTTCCTCTATTACATGATACACAAGGAAATCAAGAACAGGATAAAACAAATGAACAACTTGACCGAAGACAGTATTCTGGATATGGTAAAGACTGAATTGGATAAATACGAAGACAACCCGGATTATGCGTAAAGTAGACAAAAATAAAATTTTTCCCCACCCACCCGATTCTCTTAATTCCGACAGGACAAATAATCTTCGAAATGACATCATCCGGGAGAAAAAATATCCAAAGGATGAGAAGAAATATGATGATCGATATCGGACTGAGGATATAAAAGAAGCATTGAAAGCGATTTATCATGACAAATGCGCGTATTGCGAGAAAAATATCAAAGATACCAATTTCCATATCGACCATCACAGGCCCAAAGCCATATATTATTGGCTCGCTTATTCATGGGATAATCTCCTACTCTGCTGTGACAAATGTAATCTCAAAAAGGGAGATACATTCGACATCCAGGGGAAAAAGAGAGCCGGCTTCAATCCCAATGACTTAAAAGACATTCATAATCTCACTCCAGAGTACAACAAAATCGAAAAGCCTCTGCTGGTAAACCCCGAATTGGAAGATGTGGAAGATAAGTTGATTTTTGATTGGAAAACGGGGGATATTGATTCCCATGATCCGCGGTGCCGGTATACCATAGAATGCTGTGAACTTGACAGGAAAGAAGCGAATGAAAAACGACAGAAAATATGGGATGATTTTTATAAAAGAGTATGCAGCGGGCTTTTTAAAATCTCAGTATTAAAAAGAAAGTTCGAAAAGAAAGAGATCGATGCAGATGATTATAAAGTAAAATACCATGAATATATGGGAGAGCTAAAAGCGCGTATTCGTGATTTTAGGGATGATGCTTTCGATCCATGCAAAGAATACCTGGCTTTCCGGTGCTATATAGTAAAAAACAATGAATGGTTTAAAGCAAAATAAAAAGGCTCATGGGTTAGTGGAACCCGGATTCCGGTAAATGGACCGTCTACGACGATGACGGCAATAACCGCTTCCCGCTGCCGGTGAAAAAATAGAAGAGAAGGGGAGAAGAAGAGAAGAAAAAAGAAGCCCACGAATGACACGAATTTTCACGAATGCTGTAGAGACGCAAGATATTGCGTCTCCCTGGAAGAGAAAAATTTGCGGCACTGCGCGCCTTTTTAGTTATCCACAATCGAAACGGCGATATGCTTGACATCCCGAAAAAGCTTGCGTATAATATCCACATGACCGATAAAGAAAAGAAAACCCAAATTTTGCCTGCAAAAACAGGGAAAGATATCTTCTTAGAAACGATCCGGGAAGGGTACGAATTACCTGATGTTTATTTTGATGCCAAAATAAATAAAGCCACCGACAAAAAAAATATCGTATCCGTTTTAAACCTGGAACAACTAACCGGGAAAAGACTTAAAGACTTTTATGTTGACACCGATACGGTGAGAGGAGGGAATGCCTTATCCTCCCTTAAACAACTACTCGATGACCCCCTGAACCCTTACATAAAACTACTTTTTTCAGGCTTTTTAGGCTCCGGGAAAACAACGGAACTCATCAAACTATCCTTTCAATTGCAAGAGAAATACAACGTAATCATATTTTCTGTGATGAGCAGACTCAAAATAGACCAGGTCACAATCGAATCACTCCTCTTTGAAATCATTGAAGATACAATGCAATTTTTAAATTCCAATAACCTGGTGGATGAATCGGATGGAGCATTAATACGAATTGTAGAAAATATCACCGATTGGTGCTCCGAAACCCGTATAATAAAAGAAACAGAGGAGAAACGTTCTAAGTCTGTCACAAAAGGGATCGAGTTTCTAAAAGGAATTTTCTTCAGCGCCAAGAAGGAAAAAAGGTCGGGGAATGTAGATAAGACACAATCTACCTTGATTGAGGAACACAAAATCAATGATCTTATCCTCGAATGCAATAAGATATTCGATTATTTAAGAAGAAAAACAGGGAAAGAAACCATTATTATTGTCGATGACCTGGAAAAAATGTCTTTCACGAAATCCCATGACTTTTATATCCCCAATGCATCCTTTATCAAGGATTTCCATTGCAAAATGGTGTTGACCATCCCCGTCGAATTGGTTTACAGCCCGGATTTTGCCAATATTCAAAATGTGTTTGGGGAAGCGGAAGTGCTTCCCATGATTAAGATAAAAGACCAGGATGGCGAAACATTTCAACCGGGGATCGATAAAATGACCGAAATCCTGGAACGCCGGTTAGACCTTATGCTTTTTGAAAATCAATGTTATAAAAAAGCAATCGAATATTCGGGCGGAGCTTTAAGGGAATTATTCCGTATCATCCAACGCGCCGCAATGATCGAAAACTCCGAAATCATCACGGAAGATTCGATGAAAAAATCCATCAGCTATCACAAAAATATCTTTGCCTCCAGGATTCAAGAAAATAGGGGCGAAATCCATATAAAATTCGATGAATACCTGGAAATCCTGATCGATATTTACGACGGGAATAGAATTAGCCCCAAAAAGAATCTTGCATTACTGGATTTACTAAGAACCCGGGCCATAATGAAATACAACGGCGAAGGTTTTTTTGACACTCACCCATTGCTGGATAACTTTATACAATCCTATAAAAAACAAATACTGAAAAATGGAAACCAAAAGCCAGGCTGAAACAAAACTTTCCAGCTTGTTCAACCACCCGGAAAATAAATCCAATTTTGAGCTTTTTTGCAAATACTTATCTCAACCGTTACGGGGGATTGTTGTTTGCCAGGTTTCAGAAGGCGAACGTTTAAAGATTTTTCGCTTTTTTAATGATGATCCGCTGCGGGAACGTATCCATATTATCGATATGATTCAACCGCTCAACAATCCCATGGACCTCCAGGAATCCATTATCCACGCTCACGAAGAATTTGGCCTTAAAAAAAACATTTTTTTTATTTATAACCTCGAAGATTGTATTAACCTGTTTAAAATCTCCGAAATCGATTTTTTCCAAAAAATGAATCTCATCCGGGACTTCTTTATGAGGTTCGATACCCTGTTTGTCTTTTTCATGGAAGATGACACTTTAAAACAGGTGATCCGACATGCAGTCGATTTTTATGATTGGATCATGAATATCTTCATTTTTGTGCAGGAAACCGGCTTTCAATTCGAACCCTTCTTAGAAATAAAAGACAGGGATGAAATCAAATATTCACAACCCTACAAAAGAATGCTTTTTCTTAAAAAGGCTATCGAAACCGGGGTAAATGAAAGAGAAAAAACGATAAATCTAAATGAATTGGCTCTTCTTTATAAACAAACCGGGGATAATGATAAAGCGCTGCAACTACTTCTCGAAGGACTTAAAACGATTGAAAAATCGACCGACTCGCCGATTATATCCGGCTATTACAAGGATATAGGGGATATCTACGCAGAAAAAGGAGATTATGATCCGGCCTTAAAATTTTTCCAGGACGCCTTGAAGTTATTCAAGCAAACAAACGACAGGCGCAACCAGGCGTATGTGTATTTCAAAATGGGTGACCTGGGCTCCGCAAAACAAGACTACCCGGAGGCGAAAAGCAAATATCGTGAAGCGCTGAATATTTACACCGAATTAAACGATATATATGAGCAAGCGAGAACTTACCACCGAATGGGTGTAGCGGCGCAGAACGCGCAAGATTTATCGGAAGCGGCATATCATTTCCATGAAGCATCTAAACTTAAAAAAGAATTTGAAGAACAGAGCAGCCAGGTAAGCAGTATCGGCAGTGAAAAGATAACCGAAAGAAAAAAAACCGATTTCTTTATTACCTATCATCACAACGATGAGATGGCCGCCAGGTGGATCGCTTCCGTGCTGAAAAATGAGCGGTTTACTACTCTTTCCGATTCCTGGGATTTTCTCCCGGGAGAGACCCCTCTTGAAAAAATAGATTATACCTTATCTCTTTGCCGGATTGTGGTGGTTCTTATTTCGGAGAAATTTCTTCAAACCTATTTCGATATAAAAAATAAACTAAACAAAAGCGTTGGGAGGGGGGTGCACCCCTGGCGGTCCAAGAACCTTGCCCTCCGTGAGGGCTTTTCTCGAAATGGGTTCCTGGTTCGTATCGATTCGTGTGAAATCGAAAAGGCTTTGGGGGTTGGAGATGGCGATTACCTGGACCTGGCCGGTATAAAAGAAACCGAAGCAGTGAACCGGCTTCTCGAAGCTGTGGGGGCAACCGGGGCGGTCAAAAAAGAAACCGAATTCCTCCCGGTCTCTGCAAAGACACCGGATGAAATCCTGGAAAAGCGAAAACAAAAACTGGGCCAATTATTAAACTCGACCATCAAACACAATTATCACATGAAACTCGACCTCGAACAGGAAATCGAAATAGAGGTGGAGGTAGAGGATGGAAAAACAGGCAAAAAGGAAAAACGCAAACAATGGGTCTGGGAGCCGGTTCCATTGGAAACCGTTTTGAAGGATCGAAAAAATTATCTCCTGGTGAATCCGTCCGGTATGGGGAAGACCACGTTTCTTACGTATGCAGCCTGGGCGCTGCTGGACCGTGACGCCCATTATCCTTTTCTCCCCCTTTTCCTCATGTGCATTGCCTTAAATAATAGGCCCGGCACCATTGAGAGCTTTATCCGTCACCAGGTCGAACCGTTTTATACTCATTCGCAGGGATCATTAATATCCGCGGAATGGGAGAACCTGTGTATTTTGATCGATGCGCTGGACCAGGCCAGGGATGTCGATGATATCGTGTCTTCCCTGCTTCCTCAAAATAAATACGGGAATTATAAAAAAGCCAAAATCATACTATCTTCACGGGAAAGCACCGCCGATAGGATAAAAGAAGGCTTTAACAAAATCCGGCTCAGGCTTCCTGTGGATGATGAAGTCCAATACTACCTCGGCGATGAATTTTATATCCTCCTGGAATCGCTTATCCATTCATCCAGGGACCTGGTCACTATCCCGGTGCTCCTGGAAATGCTCAAAACCATTACGGAAAAAGGAAATATCATCTCCACATTGTACAACCGTGCGGGCTTGTACACGGAATTTACAAAGATATTATTGGACCAGGAGAGGAGCAAACCCAGGTTCTGGCAGGATCGTTTGTCCATCCGTCATTTTATCGACTATGAACTGGAGCAAGCGCTTGAAAAGATCGCTTTTTTTTCCCTTATGGATAATGAAATATTGGAAATCCCAAAGGCGAAACTGGCAAAATATTGCGAATCGCCGGAAAAAAAAGAAGCACTGTTAAACATTGGCATTGTATTGGAGATTTTCGAGGACAGGGAGCAAAAAATAGTATTCCGGGATCAATCGTTCCAGGGTTATTTTGCCGCGCGGTACATCTATTATAGACAGCCCGAATTATTTAAGCACCTAACCGGGAATATCGGTTTCTTTTATAATGATGTGTGGTATGAGGTGATGCGGTTTTTTGTCGGCCTGGAAAAAGATCCGCAAAAAGCAGGAGTTAACATCGAGGCGATTTATAAAACCAATGAAAAAAAAGGGGGACTCCAAAGTGTATTGAGGTTGATTTTTGCTGTTTTCCTGATGTCGGAAGCGCGAGTGAGTATCGAAATCACACAGGAAATATATATTCAATTAAAGAATTTGTTTACAGGAAATAAGGGATACCTGGTTTTTTTCTTCTCAAATATCGATAAATTCAACAAGAGCAATGACCAGCAGTGGAGATCCCTTCTCATCATTATCGAACTTTTACTCCGGGATAAAAATGCAGATGTCCGCAGCACTGCCGCAGAAGCGTTAGGAAATATCGGGACCACTGAACACATTCCTCTCCTGGAACCCTTGCTCCGGGATAAAAATGCAGATGTCCGCAAAGCCGCTGTAGAAACATTTGGAAACATAGGTTCCCCCGGGCATGTTTTTCTCCTGGAACCCCTACTCCGGGATAAAAATGCAGATGTCCGCAGCACTGCCGCAGAAGCGTTAGGAAATATCGGGACCACTGGACAGATCGCGTTCCTGGCACCCTTACTCAAGGATAAAAATGCAGATGTCCGCAGCACTGCCGCAGAAGCGTTAGGAAATATCGGGACCACCGGACACATCCCTCTCCTGGAACCCTTGCTCCGGGATAAAAATGCAGATGTCCGCAGCGCTGCCGTAGAATCGTTGGGAAGTATCGGAACTACTGAACACATTCCTCTCCTGGAACCCTTGCTCAGGGATAACAATGCAGATGTCCGCGGCATTGCCGCAGAAGTGTTGGGAAATATCGGTAACACTGGACACATCGCCCTCCTGGAACCCTTACTCAGGGATAACAATGCAGATGTCCGCAGCATTGCCGCAGAAGCATTGGGGAATATCGTAATAGAGAAAAATATCCTCTTGGAACCGTTCATCATGCACAAAGATAGAAATTTTCGCACTGCCGCCGCGGTAGTGCTGGGAAATATCGGTACAATCAAAGATATTCCTCTCCTGGAAACCCTGCTCAGGGATAAAAGTAAATATGTCCAAATCGAAGCTGTAAGAGCTTTGGGGAAAATCGGTTCAGTCAAAGATATTCCTCTCCTGGAGCAGCTTTTTAGAGATAAAAATGATTGGATTCGCAACGCTGCCGGTGAAGTATTGGGAGAAATTGGCACATCGAAAGATATTATTTACCTGGTACCATTACTCAGGGATAAAAATAATTGGGTTCGAAGCACCGCCATTTATACGCTGGGGAAAATCGGCACATCCAAACATATTCATTTCCTTAAACCTCTACTCAAAGATGAATATAAAGATGTTCGTATCGTTGCAGCCGGGGCGTTGGGGGATATTGGAACTACGAAATATATTCCTCTACTAGTACCTTTACTCAGGGATAAAGACTTATGGGTCCGTGACGCCGCCGCAGATGCCATCGAAAGCATTTACAAACGCTCCACCCCAAAACTGAGCATCGGAATGATTTTACAAGGGAAAAAAGAAAAAGCAGTCTTTCCTGTTGACACCTTCTCCTCCCAATCCCTCCATATCCTTCATATCTCGGATATCTATTATACTACTGAAAAAGACCCTGCCATTACCCTCATCTTCCATGAATTCCTCCAGGATATCAAAAAATGGCGTATGCAGCAAAACAATACGGCAATCCATTCCATTTGCATCACCGGCGACATCGCCCAATCCGGCCAGGAAAACCAATACCTTTCCATTCAAGAAAAAATAAATGCCGTTTTGAATACCACCGGCTGCCCCACCGAAAACCTCTTCATTATCCCGGGAAACCACGACGTACAGGATTTCCATATTATCTCCGATCAAGGTAAAACACTCCTGGAACAGGTGAAAGAAAACAAAATAGACATCGATTCCGATGTGCTGGGCGACTTTGAAAAATACCGCGAGTTCTATGATAAATTTGCCAATTATTACCGGTTCATCGAAAACTCCAGGTATGAAGGCTCCCTGCCGGAAACCCGGGACAATACTCCCAAACCCTGGTATAAACGGGGATTAAATGATTTTCCCGTAAGTATTATCGGCCTCAATTCCGCGTTGTTTTGCATCAAAGGTTTCAACAAATACGGTACGATCCGTATGGGAACCAGCCAATTCCAAGATGCATATTTTCACCGTAAAGCCAGTGACATACGAATCCATGAATTGGTGATCCTCCTGACCCACCACCCCCTCAACTGGCTCGAGGAAAAAGAATATGACGAATTTTCTACTTTATTGGAACGATGTTCAGTCATTCATCTTCACAGCAATGTTCATAAAACCGGTATCGAAAGAAAACAGAAACTTTTTTCTAACTCCGGCGGTTATGTTTCCATCGGGACCGGGAGCCTCTACGGCGAGAAAGGCAAAGAGGATATCAATACGTATCATATTATTACCCTGGATTTTGAGAAAGATGAATTATTTGTATGGGCGAGGCGTTGGAACCCGGATTCCGGTAAATGGACGGTCTACGACGATGACGGCAATAACCGCTTTCCCCTGCCGGTGAAAAAATAGAAGAGAAGGGGAGAAGAAGAGAAGAAAAAAGAAGCCCACGAATTACACGAATTTTCACGAATGCTGTAGAGACGCAAGATATTGCGTCTCCAAGATGACTTTTCAATTTGACTTTTTTCTTTTTATGCTTCGAAAAGGTTTTAATGCTAATGCAAAGTCGACACTTAACCCGCCCGGGTTAAGGACAACATCCATTTCCAATAAGGAACCACGGAAACTCGAAACGGCACATCCTTAATCTCTTCTTCATCGCCGGTTGTGATAATTAGTCCATTCTCAAGGCCAAACTCTTTCATCGTAGAAATGATTCCCCTCACCTCCCGGTCCCTATTCGCATCCGTCAGCTTATGGCAAACCTGTATCGCTTCCGTCACTGTTTCATTTTCCGTGACCACGATGTCACATTCATAATTGTTTGAATCCTTGAAGTAAAATATCGTCTTTTTCCGCTTCAATAATTCCATAAATACCAGGTTCTCAAGAAGCCTGCCGATGATTTCCATTCCACGGAAAGCCAGGAGCATGATAAACCCGTTATCGGCTATATAACTTTTTTTCGTAATAAACCGCTGGTGAAGTTTATAAGAGAACCGCGGCAAATAGTACAAAAATCCGATGTCCTCAAGGTAAGAAAAGTAAGTGAAAACGGTTTCTTTGCTCAAACGGTATTCTTTTTGAAATTTTTTTATAAAACCATTGACTGAAAACTCGGTGGCAAAGTTAGACAAAGCATAATTTATAATTAATTTCAGGAGGTGGGTGTTTCGCACGGCATACCGTTCGGCGATATCTTTAAAAATGATCATATCCAGGTAATCTTTTAAGATTTCTTTTTTCCTGTTTACCTGGCTTTCCATTATTACCCTGGGGAATCCACCGTATTTGAGGAATTCTTCCGCATAATTGATAAGCCGGAACCTGTCTTTTGAGTATTCGATATTGGATTGAACCTCGAATTTCTTAAATCTTAAAAATTCATTGAAGTTGAGTGGGAAAAAAAGGGTATTTCGAGTTCTTCCCCTCAGTTCTGTTGCAATTTCGGAGCTGAGCAGTTTCGCAGATGAACCGGTTAACGCGATTTTGAATTTTTTTTGTTCATACAGCCGCTTAATAAATAGATGCCAGCCCGGTACATTTTGAATTTCATCAAAGAAAAGATAAACGGTATTATCTTTGTTTTCCGGGTACAGCTCGAAATAGGCATCCAGGATAATACCCAATTCCGGGGCCTTAAGTTCTGCCAGGCGTTCATCGTCGAAGTTGATATACATGAAGGCGGTGGGAGCCAGGCCTTCTTTTAAGAGTTTTTCGATTTGTGAAAAAATAAAATAGGTTTTGCCACTTCTCCGCAGCCCGATAATGGTGTTGATTTCCTCGGTAAAAATCAAATCCAGGTCGCGTTTATAAAACTCAACGCGGTTTTCCTGCCATTCGATGATGATTTTTTTAATATTGTCTTTCATAGTATACCCGGCCAAAAGCAATCATTTCTTTCCTATTATACCAGGAAAGGGGATTAATTTCAAATAAAAAAAACCGGTTCAACGTCAATAAATGCCTTAAGCGAGCAATCCCTATTTTATCTCTCACGGGGCTCACAGAGGTCACGGAGAAAAGATAAAATTAAAAAATGAAAAAGTTAGGTGCCCGGTGATCGGTGAGAAAATTTTCTTAAGTTGAAGATAAATTAGGCGGTGGATTTTGGAAAAGGTATCGGGCAGGTGATATTTTTCACTGATTTTTTAAATAGAGTTCAACATCTTCAAGACCAAGAGCAACCCATTCGGGTTGATAGTCACGAAATACATCCAGCAGCTTTTTCGATTTGTTCTTAAGAAGCTCGATACGGATTTTGGATTTATTCAACTTTATTTCAGCAATAAGAATTTTTTTCTCCATATCGTTGACTGCCACCAGGTCTATTTCGTTTTGATTTCCTTTCTCCCAATAAGACCCGACATTGTTGAATTGGCCGGTATCTGCAATAAGCAGGTGGAAAAAACGTTCCAGGATTAAACCGCTGTACATGGCGTAATCCCGATCTATGATTTGTTTTACATATTTAAAATTACCGGTTTCAATGGCAGAACGGTGACGATAAATAAATCGGAACCAAAAATTTAAGAAGTTATCTGTAACCCGGTACTTAAGAGAGCGGGTATTGGGCTTTGCATCGATGGATTTCTGCTTGGAAATAATGTTGTAATCGTTTTCTAATCGTTCCAGGTAACCACCTACCTGGCATTCAAGAATAGATTCGATCTCCGCACGCGCGGTTTTCCCTGACGAAATTAATTCCAGGATAGAAAAATACATGCCATATTCTTTCCCGAATTCTTCGATCAAAAGGTTTTTTCCTTCATTGAGAAACGGCGAATCTTCTTCCAGGATAAAATCCAGCATGGAATTGTAATTAAGAGAAGTATTTTTCACCAGTATATCGATATACCTGGGAATACCGCCGGTAAAAAGATAGAGGTCGAATAGGTTTTTCATATCCATAGAGTTGTGATCCGACAAAATGTCATATAGAGTCTTTATTTGAAAGGGTTTAATATAAAGTACACGGTCTGCCCGCTGGAATAGGGGTTCTTTTGAGTTCTGGAAAATACGGTTCATCAGCGTATAAACAGAGCCGATGAAAATGAGGTTCAATCGGCACTGGCTTTTATTCAAATCCCACAGCCGCTGGACATCGGAAAAGATCGACGGATTGATATTGTAAAATTCCTGGAATTCGTCGATGATGAGTGTGAAAGGTTCTTTTTTCGATATTTCCAGGAGGAGGGCAAAGATATCTTTAAAAGAAGAGATGTGGCCGATGACCGGGACATCGAAGGTTTTTTTGATTTCATCGAGGAATTCCTGGCAGAGAAGGAGTTCGGATTTTTTCGAAATGAAGAGGTAAAGATAGCGGTAGTTTTTTGAGAATTCGAGCGCCAGGAGGGTTTTACCTACACGTCTTCTGCCGGTCATCACAATCATTTTCCCTGATTCCGATGATTGGTGATGATGTGCCTGAAGTGTTTTCAATTCTTTTTCGCGGTTATAAAATTTCATTATCGCAACCTCCGTTACGGTAACCACGGTTACGATACCACATTACTTTATTCTAAAGTAAAAGTCAAGCGGGGTTTTTCATGCATGTTCATGCATGCAACCCGAAATTTCCCCTTGAAAATAAATGGGGATATTGGTATAATCGGAGACGATGGCAGAAAAAGTAAAATACCCGAAATTAAAACAGGTGTTCTGGGATTACGATGACCCGGCAACCGGGAACAAATTGTTCCGAGACAGTCGATCATGGCATCCAACCCCCAGCCGGTCTTCGAGGTAATAATAATACATGAAAAACTATTTAAGCTCGAAAATACCCGGCATCACCGAGATCAAAAAAATCCGCGGAGAAGCTTCGGTAAGAAGCTTCTACCGTATCCATATCCACGATAAGCCCTTCATGGCCATGGTATACCCGACGGAAAATAAAGAAGAAATCGAAAAAGTCCGCCGCTTTACATCCGTCTACACCAGCCGCGGCCTCGATGTGCCGAAAATCATCGATACCATCGACCACCGCATCATCCTGGAAGAAGACCTGGGAGACCTCCTGGTTCAAAAAGCATACGCTTCCTCCACTCAAACCCAACGACAAAACTATATTGAAATAATCGCCGATACTTTAATTAAACTGAAAAACACAAGCGCCTCCCTGACTCCTGCCCTCCTGGACACCACACGCATGAAATGGGAGATGAATTTTTTCATAACGCATTTCGTTCCCCACTATTTAAAGGTAGGAAAGGATGAATCGAAAACAAAAGAACTGCATGAGCAGTTGAACCGGATGGCGGAGAAGATTCAACCGGTCGATACCTTTGCACACCGGGATTTTCACTCCCGTAATATGTTGGTTCACAAAGACAACGGGCGCATCTATCTCGTCGATTTCCAGGATTCCCTCATCGCTCCTCCTTATTATGATCTCGCTTCCATTGCTTTCGATGCCTACCTCGATTTCGGAACCCTCCGCCCCTCCTTATTACAAGCACTCAAAACCCACGGGATGATCATCGATGATGAACAATATTATATCACCGCGCTCCAACGCAACATCAAAGCCCTGGGTACTTTCGGCTGCCAGGTTACCGTACGAAAAAAACCGGGCTATAAAAAATATATCCCCCGTACCCTCCGCCATATCCTGGCTAATCCAGTACTGGGAAAGTTCCTGTCCCCCGCTCAATTCGAATTATCCTGATCCGTGATTTAAAAAAGCCGGGGAACTCCCGGGCAAAAACAATCTTTTATGAAATGTTGCCCGAATACGTTGATATTGCTTGTTCTTTAGTAAATGCGGATTTTTGTTAAAGATGACCGTTAAAAAATCGATCAAAATCTGGTATAATAATTTACCTGGAGCGTAAAGAAAATGAAATTCTCACACCCTGAAGCATTTTATTTACTTATAGTCTTGGCCCTGTTCGCTATTACAGCCGTTTACAATTTTAAAAAGAGAAGACAATTACTCAGGGGTTTCATTTCCCTTTCTGCTTTCAAACGGCTGGGCGTTCGAAGCGGATTAGAAATCGATTTCTTTAAGACCGCCCTCATCACGGCAGCCCTGTTTTTTTTCATCGTCGCATTAGCAGGCCCCCACTGGGGAGAACGTTTCGAAAATGTCGAGATCAAAGGAATCGAAATGGTCTTCCTCATGGATACATCCATCTCCATGAACGCGGAAGATTTGAAACCGAACCGGCTGGAAGTCTCCAAACAATTGATCGCCACTGTCACCGATACCCTTCAAACGGATTTAGTCAGCCTCATCAATTTCGCTGCCAAAGCCTATGTACAATGCCCCCTCACCACGGATTACGATGCGTTCAAACTACTTACAGAGGCCAGTTCCATCAGTCCCTCGGAAGAACAGGGAACCGATTTTGGCGAAGCCTTCAAAATGGCACTGAATTCGTTTAAAACCGCTGCAAATGAAAATAAATTGGCCTTTCTCATTACCGATGGCGAAGATCAAGAAAAGCAGTGGGAGGATTCATTAGAGCAGTTCAAGAAAAAAGGAGTTATTGTCTTTACCGTTGGCGTCGGGATCCCCCAGGGAGCCCTCATACCTATCAAAGACTCGAACGGAAACCTCACGGGGTGGAAAAAAGATAAAAGCGGGAACATCGTTAAAACGCGGTTGGACGAAAATACATTAATCAAGATTGCCTCTCAAACCGGGGGGCAATACTTTCGCCTTACAAACAACGCATCACTCTCAACCATCACGGAGAACCTCCAGGCTTTTGAACGTAAAACCCTTAAAAAACGAGTCCAATTAATTAAAATCCAACGGTTTCACTATTTCTTGATCGTTGGATTATTATTCCTTTTAATCGAATTAATATTAAGCGAGCGGAAACTACCATGGAAAAAGAAAACAAGAGAAAATTAATTATCCTGGCATTGATTCCCTTTTGCCTCTTCTGGCATTGGTTCGAACCGGCGGCCAAAAAAAACGAGGCAGGAATAAAAGCGTACCAGGACAAAAAATATAACGAAGCATTAAACCGGTTTCTTTCAGCCCGGGGGATCAAACCGAATATGGAAGAACTGAAAAGCAATACCGCATCTGCCCTGTACCAGAAAAAAGAATACAAGAAAGCGCTGGAAGAATTTTCGAAAATAGACCCATTGAAAGCAAAAATCTCGGCATCGGACTTTTATTATAATGTGGGGAATACCTTTTTCCGTTCGGATCAATTCGATAAAGCCCTGGAAAGCTATAAAAAGAGCCTGAAACTCAGGCCGGGAGATATGGATGCCAAGAAGAATTACGAATTAACACTCCGGAAAATGAAAGACCAACAACAACAACAACAACAACAGCAGCAGCAACAGCAGCAGCAGCAACAACAACAACAGCAGCAGCAGCAGCAAAAAAAGGACCAGTACAAAAACCTAATGCAATACCTGAACCAGAATGAAAAAGAACAACTCAAAGATAAAAAACGCGCTGTCAGCGTTGTAAAAAAAGAAAAAGATTGGTAAAGAGTAACCATGATGATGAAATTAAGATTCATATTTATTCCCCTACTGGCGATAGCGATCTCGACATTCGGAACCGGTCGAATTTTCGGCGAAGACGCGGAAGTCAAAGCCAGCATAAACGCCGATAAAATCGGTATCGACGATACCTTATTATATACTGTAACATTGAAAGGAGTCAGCAGGCCCATGCCGCCGGATATCTCTCATTTTAAAGATTTCCGGGTGGTACAAAATTCGCAAAGCAGCGAATTCCGCTTTATTAACGGTGTTTCTTCCTATTATATTAATTATCTTTTTTACCTTTCTCCCCTTAAAACCGGGACCCTGACTCTTCCTCCTGTAGTTTACGAGTATGAAGGGAAACAGTTTAAAACCCAATCCTTTACAGTCGAAGTAGTTAAAGGCAGTGTCGGGACACCCACCGCTCAACCCCGGCAGCAAAAGAAATCCATATTCGATATGGATGAGGATTTCTTTTCCAATCCCTTCGAACGTCAAACGCAGGAGCAGGCCGTCGATCTAAAGGTCGTTCCCTGGGTCTCAACCCACAGCGTAGTCAAAGGAGAGCCCATTCTTTTTAAGGTATTTTTAGTCACCCGTAACCGCGTCAGGGGAATCAATATGATCTCCAACCAATCCTTCCCCGGTTTCTGGCAAGAATGGTTCCCTATGACCAGCTCCATTTCCGGCGAATCCAAAGTCATCGATGGAAAAGTATACCAGGTCTACGAAATACGCAAAGCTGTCCTTTTCCCGACCCAATCCGGGACCGTTTCCATCCCCCCTCTTAAATTTGAAGCCTCCCTCGCGGACGCTTTTGCCATGTTCTCAAATCCCCAGGCTATTTCAAGGACTACTCCCGAAGTAAAAATCCAGGTTTCCGAATTACCCCAGGCAGCAGCAGGCTTACCCGTCGGGAATTTTACCTTCTCCGTCACCGCCAATAAAAAAGAAATCAATATCAACGACGTCCTATCCGTAAAAATTAAAATAACCGGTTCCGGGAATATCAAAACTCTCGGGGTACCCGAACTTCCACCTTTGGAATACTATAAAACGTACCCCCCCAAAATAACCCGGGATTCGTCCTTTGAAGAAAACAGCGTATCCGGTGTCCTGGAATCTGAAATCCCCGTTTCTTTTCAAAAAACGGGCCAGGTATCCATTCCCACATTAACTTTTAAATATTACAACCCCACCGGTAAAAAAACGGTTACCCTGAAGAGCCAACCCACCCTGATCCGGGTTTACGGCGAAAAAGAAAAACAAGCCGGTGCCTCCACGATACCCAGGACAGATATCATCCGCGAAGGCGAAGATATCGACTATATTAAAAAAGGCACAATATACAACCAGGAAGAGAATTTTCACCAAAGCAAATTATTCATACTCCTGGTTTTACTCCCTTTCCTCTTTAATATCGCCGTACTGTTCAAACTATTTATCTACGACCGATTCATCGCCCAAAGCGACCTCTTGATGAAACGAAAACTGCTGGGCCGTACCGTTAAAAACCTCCAAAACCTCCGCGACCCCGGCCATATCTCCTCTATCCTCGAAGCATACCTCAAAGAAAAAACCGGTATCGGTTTATCCGAAATCTCCAACCAACGAATCGACCAACTATTGGAAACTTACGGCGTCAGCGATAACGACATCAAAACCTTTCTCCGGGTTAAAACCGATTCCGAATCGTGGAAATTCTCCCCGGATAAAAATAATCAAAGCAAAGCCAAGGAAAAACTGGAACAGGATGTGAACCCGTTGATCGAACTTTTAAAACGAATCGATAAAAAAATAAAATAACCATGAAACCATTAAAAATAACATTAACGTTTCTATGTATCGTATGCGCGGTGCTAACCGCACCCCTTCCAGCTTCCGGGAACCCCCAGGCACAATTCGACCGGGCCAACCGCCTTTATGAAGAAGGCAAGATGTCCGAAGCACTCCCGCTTTTTACCCGACTGGAAAAAAACGTGTCCAATTGGAAACTCTTTTACAACATCGGCAATTGTTATTTCAAACTGGATCAACCGGTTAAAGCCAAAATTTACTTCCTGAAAGCCCAACGTTTAAACCCCTTTGAAGAATCCATCCAAAAAAATATCGATATCGCCAATAAACGATTGAATGATAAAATCCCCTACCCAAAACCCGATTTCATCAGCCGCCTCCTCCTGCGCATCGAATCGGTTTTTCCCATGAACGTCGTCTCCATTATACTCCTTCTCTTTATCGTTGTTTTTAATGCATTTGTTTTCTTGTGGATTAAAAAAGGAAAAAAACGGTGGATCATTTACGGTGTATCCTTTTCTCTTGTTCTCCTCTTAATGGCCGGCATTTATACCATTTACCGGGCTGATAAATATAGCCAGCGGAGCATTGCCGTCATCACCGGCGAAAACTCTCAACTCCGCAGCGGACCGGGTGAAAACAATACTGTCTTATTTAAAGTCAACCCCGGTTTACAGGTGAAAATCATCGATCAAAGCCGGGATTGGATCCAAGTATCGGCTTCCTCCGACATTGCCGGGTGGATCGAAACCGAGAATGTAGAACGAATATAACGGGGAAACCAGTGGAACTCTATTTAAAAACTGAATTTAAAGAGTTAGAAACCCCAGTAGTGATGGGTATTTTGAATATCACACCGGACTCCTTTTCCGATGGAGGTAAATTCCTGGAAAGCAGCATGGCTATCCGCCAGGCTGAACAAATGGTCAAAGATGGTGCTGCGATAATCGATGTGGGGGGCGAAAGTACCCGGCCCGGCGCACGAACCGTAAGTGTCGATGAAGAAATCGACCGCATTATGCCGGTTATAGAAAAGATTAAAAGCGAATTCGAAGTCATTGTTTCCGTCGATACTTACAAGGAACGCGTAGCCAAAACCGCGGTAATCGAAGCCGGCGCGGATATGATTAACGATATCTCCGGCCTTCGCTTCAGCGAAAGCATGGCCGACACCATCGCCCGGCTCGATGTCCCTATTATCCTCATGCACATTAAAGGTACGCCGGAAAATATGCAAAAAGACCCCTTTTACAGCGATGTCATTGCCGAAATCAAACAATATTTCCATTACCGCATCGATCTCGCTCTTTCCAAAGGAATTAAAAAAGAAAAAATAATCATCGACCCCGGGATCGGTTTCGGAAAACGCGTCGAAGATAATATCCTGATTCTTAAACGACTACACGAATTAAATGAATTTGAACTTCCAATATTAATCGGCCTCTCCAGGAAATCATTCCTGGGGGTACTGGCAGGCGAGACTATCCCGATTAAACGCGAAGCGGAAACCATTACCGCCAATTTAATCGCTATTTTACACGGCGCATCGATTATCCGCGTCCACAATGTTAAAAACGCCGTCAAATCTATTAACGTTTTTAAAAAATTAATCGATTTTAATATGAAAGGTTAATTTTTTTCCCACCTACCTCTTGACAAATTATTTCCAATTGAGTATATAATGATGAAAGATTTGAGATTTCTATTTGCAAGTCTTTATACTTAATAGAAAAACAGATGTTGAACGAGGAGGAAATATGACAAAGAAGCTTATTTTTTTGTTAATAGTATTAAGTATGGTAGGCGGCAGCCTTTGGTCGGCAGCGGATGTACCTACCAATATCCAGGTTAAACTGATTTTAAAGATCATCAGCATGGACAGGAACCTTGACCGCTACGGAGACCCCGTCAAAATCGGTGTGACTTCCGATGCGCTTGTTACTGCATTGAACGCAGAAAAAGCAGTCACCATCAAAGGAAAAGCCTTTGCTGTAGAAAAAATGGGATCTCCCGACGACGTGGCTAAATATAAAGTCGTATGGATCGGGAAAGATTGGGCTGGAAAATACAGCGCTGTGTCCGATAAAGCCAACGCCAACCAGTGCCTTGTTTTCTGTGAATCCGAAGAGGGCGTTCTTAACGGCGGCGGCGCAGTCTCCTTCAAAGTCGTTGAAAGCAGCCCCAAAATCGTTCTCAATATCGAAAATGCAAAAAAACAAGGTACCGACTTCCCCGCTGATTTCTTAAAAATCACGGTCGTAGTAGGCGGTTTGAACTAACTTTTAATTTAAATTTTAATTTTAATTTTAACTTAAACGTTAACTGTTACCTTCGCCAAAACCGTCATTTCATAATATGTACCGGTGTTGTTAAGGGCTGTACTATACCCTATGACAACATCGGTACAAAACCCCCACGCTGCGTGCAGCGTACCAATAAAGGAGAAGAGAGATCAAATCCCCCCGATCCGTGAGAGGTTGGATTTCCAAACACTCTTGTTAATCCTCAGCCCTTTTACCCGGATTCACCACCCGTTTATCAGGACCCTTTTGTAAACCATCACGGATGGACGGGTTCCGACACCTCCCAAAACTTTTATAAATTATATAATCAAAAGCTTTGGGAAAGTCCAGGAAACCATTTCAAGAAATGGTTTCCTGGTCGTCGAAGACAGATTGGACGGTGGATTTTGGTTTATTTTCGGTAGAGTCCTCCAATTCAAAATCAAAATGTGCGAGAGGAAAAAAGAAGAAAAATTGCAGCGTGAAGCAGGGAAAAAAGATAGAAAAATCACAAAATGAAATTTTTTTTTAAAAAAATCCTTTTTCCCATTTGACAAATGATTTCCAATTGTTTATAAATATAAGATGAGAAAAATCATGGATCAAATCAAAAAAATGAGGTGCAATTATACCTTATATACAAGGAGGACGTATACTCATGAGCGAAGGAATCCTGTCTAAAGTGAGAAATCGAATAAGTTTGAAAATTATCGGGCCGGTTTTACTCGGCCTTTTTTTGGCACTCCTGTTTATGTATCTTCGGGCATTTGATATTTCATCGAAACAAATCAACTTAATGGATGAAAATAAAGGACGCACACTCTCCACCATTACTGCTGAAACGATTCGAACCGCACTCATGTTCGAAGATACCGAAAGTTGCAAGAACAGCTTAAATAACCTGAAAAAGGACGAATCCGTCGTTCTTGCCCAGGTTTTCGATAAGAATAAAAAACTCATCGCCCAGGTTTTTAATAAACAACTCGAAGAGACAAAAGAAATCCAGAAAAACTATACCTTCGATGTCAACCAATTGAACGATATCGGCCAGGATGGTTCCAATATTAAAATCAGCAGAGTCCCCATCGTCGGCCAAAACTCCCAATTCTTCAGTTCAAAAATTATCAGCGATGATTCCAAAGAATTACAAGGGTTTTTGAATATTGCTCTCTCTCTTAAAAACCTGGAAGAAGCCACCCAAAACATCTCTTCATCCATGATTCTTATCAGCATTCTTTCCCTCGGCGTTATCGGTTTTCTCAGCAGTATCATGATCTCCCGTGTCGTTAAACCTCTACTAAACGCCAGCAACCTGATGGGGGAACTCTCCGAAGGAGAAGGGGACCTGACTGTTCGACTCGATGTCAAGAGCGAGGACGAAGTCGGCAAACTGGCTCTGAACTTCAATAACTTTATCGAAAAATTGAACGATATCGTCATCCAGGTGAAAGAGTCCAGCGAAGAAATCTATAACGGGACACAGGAAATCGCCGCCGGAAGCGAAGACCTCTCTACCCGAACCAGCGAACAAGCCGCTTCCATTACCGAAACCTCCACCACCCTCGAAAACTTCACTTCCATCGTTAAAGTCAACACCGAAAACTCCGAAGATGTCCGAAAAAGACTGGAAAACTTCAACTCTGAAATGAAAACCAAAAAGGACCTCATGGAAAACGTTACTTCTACCATGAAGGAAATCGAAAATTCCAGTAAAAAAATCGATAATATCATCACTGTTATCAACGACATCAGTTTTCAAACCAATTTGCTGGCCTTAAACGCCGCCGTCGAAGCAGCAAGAGCAGGTGAAGCCGGTCGTGGTTTTGCCGTAGTCGCAGCAGAAGTCCGAAACCTCGCCCAAAAAACCGCCGAATCCTCGAAAACCATCCAGGAAATCGTCACCAAAAACGTCGACTCCACCAAAAAAGGTATGCTGCTGGTTAACGAAACTTCCGATTTTTTCAGCACTATCATGAAAATCATGGATGAAATGGTGACCAAGATCAACGAGATTACCAACGGGTCCAAAGAACAATCCACCGGCGTCGAACAAATCAACCAGGCCATTATGCAGTTGGAAAACGTTATCAACCAGAACGCCGCACTGGTGGAAGAACTGTCCGCCACCAGCAAAAATATGAGCACTAATACCCGTCAACTCAATGAATTGGTGAACCGGTTCAAACTCTAACCCACACGGGGCCCCACACGGTGGGGTTTTAGTGCAGTGCCGTTTCATCTTGCGATGTTTCATGGTATAACTGACTCATTTTGTAGTGCAGTTCTTTCCTTTTTTTTTCTTTAATTCATCAATCATCGCTGCGAAGTCTGACTCCGTTTATATTTGGAATTTTTTCTATATAATTAAACGTTGTGCGCAGCATCTCTACAAAATGCGTGGGGGTTACAATTAAACTTATCAAAATTTTTTGGAAGCCCGGAAACCTTTTTAAAAAGAGGTTTCCGGTTAGTTAAAAAAGAGTAATGCGACGCCGGAGAGGGCGATTATAGTACCCATAATAGCGGGGAACGTTATTTTTTCTTTGAATAGGACCCGGGAAAGTGGAATTAAAATAACGGGAGAGATCGACATTAATGTAGCGGCTACACCGACTTGCGTGTGAGCGATGGCCATCAGCGATAGGATAACCCCGATAACCGGTCCCAATAAAGCTCCGCCTGTTATTTGAAACAGGGCAGCTTTGTTTTTCAGCCGGGTAAAATGTAATTTTATTTTGTTTTTGAAAACAGCCGTTAAAAGTAAGATAATTGTGGCAGAGGTAACGCGTACGAGATTGGCTGAGAGAGGGGAGAAACCTCCTTCCAGCCCCAGGCGGGAGAGCAGTAAACCCCCGGATTGGCCGGCAGCACCGCCGATGCTAAGCAAGATGCCTAATATTAATCGTCTTTTATGTTCGGGGTCTTTGGTGTGTTGATTTGTTGGGATTTCGCTTTGATTTTTTTGATTGAGTTTTACGCGGTCGGAGACTACCCAACCGATACCGGCAATGGTGACTGCGATCCCTGAGATTTCAACCCAACCGAGGGTCTCTCCCAGTATCCACCATGCCAGCATGGCGCTGAAAACCGGCGAGAGAAGCATAATTAACATCGACAAGCGGGGACCGATCAATATGAACGACTCGAAAAGGAAGGCGTCGCCGATCACAAAGCCGATGACCCCGGATAAAGCCAGGTAAAAAAACCGTTTTAATTCGATTTGGAAAGGAAACACCGATCCGAAAGCCATGAGGTGAATAACGCAGAGTATCCCGAAGGCTATCCAGATACGGATATGGTTGACGGTTTCAGATCCGACTTTTCGTCCCGCCATTGCAAATAAAACAGAATTAAAAGACCAACATAATGCGGTTAATAGTGCAGCAGTTTCTCCAAGCATGGTAGTTTTACCTTCTCTTCCGGTGTTTTGGAATTTATGTAAGAATAAGCTAGATTGTAAGGTAAATAGGGTGAAAAGTCAATCCCGCTTCCGTCAAACCGCAGGGATGCGTCATTCTTTTTTTGAAATCCTGAACAGCAAAGGGTTTTCTTTGTTTTTTGCGAATTTCTCGAAAACTGCGATAATCCTAAAAAGGTTGCTGAGAATGACGCAGTCCTTGTCAAACCGGCAATTCTTATTTTGAAAAGTGATTTTATACGCAAAGGGGGCGTGTCGGTGCCTTTGAAATGATGAATGATTATTGATGAATTGAGAAAAGATAATAATCGGTTCACGGGTGCACGGGTTCTCGTTTCCAGGTTTGCTTTTTCATTAAGTAAAAAATCGAACTTATATAATACAACGAAGGGCCGACGGCCGACGATCAACGGATAATGGAAGGGGAAACTGACTACAGCCCCTGGCTTTAATTTAAAGCGAATTATAGGCTTAATATAAGTTAGTGACATTCTTGACTGTCCCCTTTTTTCTTACCTGGTGCTCAGCTCTTCGAAATCGAACATCGTCAGGGTTCCGTTAGCGTTTGCGGTGATCACTCGTGTGGGTTTCTTGACTGGTTTCTTGACTGTCCCCTTTTTTCACGCACGAATTAAAAAAGATATCGATGATTGATGGTTGCCGGTTGCCGGTTGATGAATTGGGATTTTGGAAGGTGGATTGTGGATTGAGGAGGGTGGAGAGAGAAATATTGTAGAGACGTTGCGCGCAACGTCTTTACAGGATTAACAATTAACAATTATCACCCACTTGAGACGGTTCTTCCGCGGTTGAAATTTTATCTTCTGCTTTCTTTCGCATATCGAAGCAGCAACTGGGGCAAAATTGCCATTCGGGTTTGATGGGGTATTGACACTGCGGACAAAAAACACCGGATAAATCCATGCCGCAGTGGGGACAAAACGCTTTTGTACCGTTTAATTCACCCTGGCACCCCGGACAATGAAACGTTTTAAACTGCGAAGGCCGTGTAATGAGATAGATCAATAATCCGAAAATAAAGGAAAACACCGCCAACAAGGCCCACATAAAAGGCCGTTTCACATCCCGCTGCCGGGCATCGATGTAAATCCATGCGGGCAGCAAAAACCAGAGAAACACGGCAGAAAAACCAAAAAACACTTCTGCCGTCGGGAAAATTACATAATAAAATATTCGATTATATTGGGAACCGCGATGCGCATCAAATAATTTTATATAAAGATCACCGATAACCTGGCCGTCAATGCCTATCACCGGGGAGGAAAAGACAAGGGAGTCGAAATTATCCCATACCCCCATATATCTTCCGCCATCGGAAAATAAACCGCTGCTGTCACGCTCCAGGTTTTTTAATAGATAATCATTCCGATCGCTATATGACCCATCTTTTTCAATTGAAGCACGGTCTTTGTCATAATACTTGTTTAAATGCGCAAAAACAAACGACGGTACACCGAATACAAACTCTCCTTTTTTATCGCTAAGCCACAGGTAACCGATGGCTTGCAAATTTTTCTTATAAATCGTGGATTGAATTTCGCTTATGATATTTTGATCTACCGGCAGCTCGGTAATTTTCCTTGCGGTTTGATCCAGGTATTCCTGGAAATATTCGGTTACTTGTCCTATTCGCTCTTTCCTGAGAAGGGATTCTCTTTTCTCCAAAGCGATTTCATAAATGGTTTGATAAATAAGCAGGGCTCCGGAAACTGCAAAAATGATAATCGCCACAAAACCCATTGTAAAGATGATTTTTTTTCTTTCCATGGTTACCTCCTTGGTCAACCAAAATAATATCTATTTTTTTTAGATTGAGTTTCCATTATTAAAACCGGTGTTAAAGCGAGTGTTACGAATATTCCCACGAGGAAAAACAATATCGCCGTCACCCCGAAAGACCCCAGGACCCGAACAGGAAAAATATCTTTTAATATATCCCAGAAAGGTAAAATCGTAATCTTATCATGGACTAAGGAAATGATAAAGAATATCCCGATTATAGAAAAAAAGAGCGCCAGGAGAGGAGCAATCGGGGAACCGGGGACTTCTTCCGCCTGTGTCGGCAGCGTTTCCGGTATATTTTCCAGGATCAAATCCAGGGTATTGGGAAGGGGTTTTTCTTCTTTCCATTGGAGTAATACTTTATCGGTTTTTTCCAAAACCAGCATGTATTCCAGGCATTCACTGCACTGGTCGACATGGTTTTGTATTTCCTGCTCTTCCTTGTTGGTTCCCTCATGAAAATATAAGGTCAGCAGATGGTTTTTATTTTCGTTACACATGGTGGTTTACCTCGATTGGATTCAAATAATTTTTTAAAAGTTCGACAGCCTTGTGATACCTTGCTTTTACTGTTCCTTCCGGTGCATGGGTCACCTCGGCTATCTCTTTAAATTTCATCTGTTGGTAATTTTTCAGGATAATGACTTCTTTTAAATAAGGAGGAAGTTTAGCCAGGGCATTGGAGATAGCGTGTTGAAGTTCCGAATAGGCGAAAGCCGTTTCCGGGTTTTCATTTTTATGACCATCGTCATCCTTTATGCAATCGAGAGCGTCGTGGGAACCTGGAAAGCATTGTGTGTACTCTTTTTTAGACATCTCGTTCCTGGTGATGTTCAGGGCAATGGTATAGAGCCATCCTTTAAAACTTCCCTTGCGTTCATTGAAAGTGTTCGAAGCAAACCAAACACGGGTAAAAGTTTCCTGGATCAATTCCTGGGCGATCCCGCGGCTGCCTGTGTACTTGTGGATGAAATTGAAAACCTGGGTTTCATACCGGCGGTATAGTATTTTCAAAGCCAGCGTATTTTTTTCAGCGATCAAATTCATTAAATCGTTATCCGGTTTATTTTCCATGTTTTCATGCTCGAATACTTATCATATCACATATACAGGATGACAAGGAAAAAAGTTGAAATTTTTTGAAAAAAAAACGAGATGCTTCAACCTGGATTTAAAAAAAGCTTTTGGAAATCCAAAAACCTTTTCTCGAAAGGGTTTTTGGTCGTCGAAGACAGTGAAATAAAATATGCTGCTGCCGGGTTATTTGGAGGGTGTAATGACCAGGTTAGCGAAATCGCCGCCCGAGCCGTTGCCGACCCACAAACCGATCATGCCGCTTTCCCGGTTGCCCAGGCAATCCACAGTCAGGCATGGTTCGGTGGCATCGTTCACAAAAACTTTTATTACCGGTTTAGCGATAGATACCCGGACGTGAAACCAGCCGTTGGGGTCCGGGACCGGGTTGACGGGTTTTTCATATTGTCCCGGTTTCTCGGCCCGGAGTTTCTGCCATGTGAAGTCGGGATGCGAAACATACTGGACAGCGTTCACCCGGCGGGTTGTGTCCGGGTTTTTAAAATTAAAAGGCCGGAAATAAACCGCGTCATACGTTTCATCGTTTAAGCCCCAGAAGGCCACACCGATAAAACTTTGTTGAAGCACATCTTTTCCCCGGATATCGAATTCGATTTCGCCGGTGGTAAATTGGGAATTTTCCAACCATGCAATGCCCTGTCCCGGTTTCTCATCGAAATGAAGGCCTTTAATCGAGCCTTCTTCCAGGGGAGTGACTGTACGGTTGACTATTTTCCATCCTTTTCCTTCCGGGACTTTTGACAGGTCGATGATGTTTTTGATCTCCTGGCCCTGTAATCCTGTGAAAAACCAGGAGAAAACCAATAAGACACACAAAGTCGATAATGTATTTTTGTTCATTAGAGCCTCCTTTTATATTTAAGATAGTTGTATTTCCCGTCAACCGGAAGTCCAAACGTTTTGATTGGCGGTACTGTACGTCATTAATCTTATGAAAAAAGCAATGAAAAGTCAACTGTTAAGACTAAATTCCAAAACCCCTGTAATTCTTTTTTTGAAAGAGATTGGGACTGGGTTTCTTGACTGTCCCCTTTTTTCTATCTGTTTAATCAGTGTAATCAGTGGATCCTTTTTTCTTACCTGGTGCTCAGCTCTTCGAAATCGAACATCGTCAGGGTTCCGTTAGCGTTTGCGGTGATCACTCGTGTAGGTTCAGTAGGGGAAATAGAAATATTCATTGGTATCCAGGGGAGCTGAAGAGTTTTGAGGCATTGGCCGGTTTCCACATCCCATAACTTTATAGTTTTATCTAAAGATGAAGAAAGAAGGATTTTTCCATCTGTTGAAAAAACGCAGGCTCTCACTGCCTTTGAATGCCCAATGAAGTTACTAATCTCATACCCAGTTTCCATGTCCCATAATTTTAGGCTATTATCTTTTGACGCAGAAACCACGTGCCTTCCATCTGAAGTCACAGCGCAGCTTAAGACTGGATAGTCATGACCGTTAAAGGTTCGAATTTCATTCCCAGTTTGAAGGTCCCATAGTTTTATAGTTTTATCTACAGACGCAGACACCGCTCGCTGCCCATCCGGTGTTGCTACAACGCTCATCACAGCTTCCTTATGTCCAATAAAAGTGCGGATATTATTTCCTGTTTCTACATCCCAAAGTTTTAAAGTGCTATCATCAGAAGCTGAGACGACTCGCTTTCCATCGGGTGAAAAAACACAATCATAAACAAATGACTGGTGTGCTTTGAAGGTTCGAATCTCCTTTCCTGTTTCTGTTTCCCACAATTTTAAGGTCTTGTCCTTTGATGCAGAAAGGCTTGTCTTCCTATTGTGAGAAATAGCGCATCTTGCAACTCCTAACATATGCCCGCTGAGAGTGCGAATCTCATTCCCGGATTCCACATTCCACAGCTTTAAGGTTTTATCTTCAGATGCAGACAGAATCATCTTCCCATCCAAAGAAAAGGAACAACCGAAAACAAAATTCTTATGCCCATTGAAACTGCGAATTTCCTTGCCGGTTTCTACATCCCACATTTTCAAGGTTCCATCCCAGGATGCGGAGAGAATTGTTTTTCCATCGGGGGAAAAAGTGCAATTTGTCACATGTGCAGTATGTCCGGTGAAGGTTCTGATTTCCTTTCCTGTTTGAGCATTCCACAACTTCAGAGTTTTATCGTCAGATGCTGAAAGAATGAATTTCCCATCAACAGAAAAGGCGCAGCATGTCACAGGAGCGAGATGCCCGGTGATGATCCCAATTTCTCGCCCGGTTTTCATGTCCCAAAGCTTTAAGGTTTTATCGCTAGAAGCTGAGATGATAATTTTTCCATCGTGCGAAAAAGCGCAGCACGACACATGAGCATTATGACCGTTAAATGAGCGAATCTCTTGGCCGGTTTCAATATCCCACAGCTTTAGGGTTTGATCGAAGGATGCTGAGAGGATGGCATTTCCATCGGGAGAAAATGTGCAGTATGAAACCCAATCAGTATGGCCGGTGAAGGTTTTGATCTCCTTCCCTGTTTGAGTATCCCACAACTTCAGAGTCTTATCGTCGGATGCTGATAGGATGGTTTTTTCATTGGAATAAATAGCACAGCATGTCACATGAGCAGTATGGCCGGTGAAGGTACGAATCTCCTTGCCGGTTTCTGCATCCCAAAGCTTTAATGTTTTGTCATTAGAGGCGGAAAGTATCCATTTCCCATCCGGTGAAAAGGTACAGCCAAAGACATATGAAGTATGCCCGCAAAATGTGCGAATTTCTTTCCCGGTTTTCGTATTCCACAGCTTTAAAGTATAATCTTTGGAGGCGGAAATAATTGTCTTTCCGTCAGGCGAAAAGGCGCAGGACATTACCAAACTTTCATGCTTCATATTTGGGCTGCCCCAAAATCCAATTAGATCTCGTCCGATTAATTCCCGGTAATATTTGAAATTTTTATCTTCCGCGTGATAACGTTGAGAGTCTAACCGCAACACATTATCGATTTTCTCCTCTACACTGTGTGTTTTTAGCCATTTTTCCAGGGGCTCCTTCTGCACCAATTTCTCCAGCAGCCGGATCCGTAATTCTATTAATTCCGAATCGCCGGTATTAAAGGTGGTGTAATCCAGGTACGTTTCCAACAATGTGTCCCTACATAATTTCAATGGCTGTTCGTACCGGTCTACTACCCTTTTTAATTCCTCTTTATCCCCGAATAGAATTCGCTCTTTTAAACCGATATAGAGCCAATCGATAAAGGGATGATTTTCTTTCATTACTTTTTGGAACGGGGCTTTTAAACTCTCGATTTGAATGTACCCCAGGGTTTTTTCCGTCATCCATTCCAGTTCCGCCAGGCATTTGATCCCGAAATCGAAACGCCGGTCAGGGGGATACGAGGGACTGTAGTCCCGGAGTATTGCCAGTATTTTAAACCCGGTCAGCATGTCGCTCCCGGTTCCAATCGGAACTGTCTCCAATTCCAGGTAATCCTCCCTTTCCAGGCTCTTTTGTAAAAGGGGACCGAACTTATCTTCCTGGTTTCTTCGATGGTCCACCAGGTAATAGGCGGCCAGGTATTCCATTACAGTGGAATGAACAAACATATATTCCATAGGACCTACCTGGATAAGGATGTGATCCCGTTGGAACTGTGCCATCCATTTATTCGCAAGTATTTCGGATCTTTCTTTTTCATGGTAATACAGATTTTCTTCTATAAACCGGGAAAAATGAAGCAACAGCGTCTCTTCATTAACAGTCCACTGGACCTTTTTATCCGGGCTGTCGAAAAAAAGCCCAAAGCAAAGTGAAGCAAGAGAATCATACACAATCTTGTTCTGTTTATTCTTTTCTAAAAAATCCGGTTCCTTGATCTCTTTAAAAAATAGCTCGAGGTTACGATAATTGAAAGAATGTGTTTTAATAATCTCCCATGTATTTAAAAGGATAAATTTGACCAGGAGGTCATACATGGGAAAGCGGTGGTCGAATTTGCCGTAAGCCTGGAAATAGGCGGTTACCAGGAGTGCCACCATGGGGGTGGCCGCGATTTTGACCACCATCTCTTCCTGCCATATAGCCTTATCGAAGGCCTTGAATACGGGGGAATCTTCATGCATCAGGTGGCGGGCAATATTTCGCACCTGCTCCATGGTAAGAGATCGGACATTGAATTCCGGGATTTTTTCCTGTTTTAAGTGAACCCGCTCCGAAGGCCGGGAGGTGAGGTAAAGGCGGTTACCCTGGGATGAAGTGAGAGATAAAAACAATTGCCGGATACGTTCTTTGGTTTTCATGTCCGGAGCTTCGTCCAATGCATCCACCAGCAGGGTCAACCGTTCCTCCACGAAAGCTTGCTTGACCCGTTTATACGCCGACTGGAATTCCTTCAACTGGTTTGGGGAAAGGTCAGTTTCCTGCTTTTTGCCGAAGAGAAATACCCACGTCATAAATGATAATGAATCTTCCCATGATGTGTCATTAGGTTCCGCACCATATCTTATTTTATACCAATCGTCGTAAAAAAGAATATTGCGGCAGGGAACGAAGAGTACTACCTGTTTGGCATTTTCTTCTTTTGTTTTATTGGGGTTGAATTCCTTGAAGGCGAGGTGGCGTAGGATGGTGGTTTTACCTGCGCCCGGCAGGCCGAAGATAATTCCCTGTTTGTATCGATCATACAGCACATTTACGTCGATTTCCGCAAACCTTGAAGGCGTTTCCCATTTCCTGCTCCACCGATAAATCCATTCGTCGTTGCCTACTTTCCCTTCTTTTTCACTCCAGGGGTCGAGATGGTCCGCGGGTTCTTCATCCCCTTCACCCGGGTGCACACATCCGGCATCCATGATCCGGTCATGGTCGCAGAGCATGGAGAGGTTGATAAAGTTCTTGTCCATCGGAACAGGCGGATAAATTTTCCCGAAAACCGGTATGGTTTGTACCTCTTCCTCCAGTTCCCACATCTTGCGTTCCAAGAGGTTGGATACGCCCACGTATTCCTTCATGATGTGGAGTTTAAAAAAAGGGGGGAACCACTCCTCGTTGTCGAAGCCTTTGATCGGTTTATCCAACAGCATACGGGCGGCGTCGATATTCTTCCCGGTCAACAGGGCTTTAATCCCCCTGTACAATTCGTGGGTCACCACCAGTTCGCCGGCCAGGGCGTTTTTTTCAAGTCGAAAGACTTTGATGGCTTGCGCGCTCACGGTATCGACCGGTGTATCGCGATCCATTTGCAGTTGGAAATAACCGGAGTGGGCGACCATGCGGAACCTGGAGATAAAACCGTATTGGTCTTCGGGTTTGTCGCGCTCGAAGAGGTCCCTCATGATGTCGATAATGCCTTCGGGGTCTGTACCGAAGATAAGAACCGCGTCTCCCAGGGGTTTGACCACGTGAAACGAACGCTTTTCCACCATGGATTTGATCTTATCCTGGAAATACCCGGTAAATTGACGGGTAAATTTGTCCCCCAGTTTTTCGGCCTGGGAGGTGAAATCCACCACATCGATCAACGACATGATACCGTGCATAGTTTTAAATTCCGGCATTATTTTTATATCTCCTCATCGAGGGGAATCGACGATTAAGTTGAATTCTTTTAGTTTTTTTTCAAATTGCCTGGGTGTAAAAGTCGCGATATCGTGAAAAAAAGTACCTTTATAAATATTTAATCCGAATCGAATCTTTGAAGCTGCCAGGTGATTGCCGAATTTTTTTTCGCCTATTGTCTTTCCCGGCTGCGCATTATCATAGTATACGAGTATGTAACATTTCTTCAAATTTAAAATAGTTGAGAAGTCTATATTTCCTTTATGCGTTTCAACAATTTTGTGAAGGACGATAAAAGCGCCTTCAATGGCTTTAAGTTTGATATCCCATTTGACATATTGGCATTCATCGTCATTTTCATGAGCCCTTAATTCACACTTTTTTCTAATACCTTCTATCCTCCCGCTTTTAAATTCGACGAAAAATATCGTTTCGTTTTTAAAAAATATCATATCAGGGGTCTTAGGCTTATCTTTCCCCCTGAACACAAGCTCGCCGATCCGGTCATAGTGGTGGAACCGGTGAGGAAGAGGTAATAAGGATTTATTATTGGCCGAATCCTTGCTTATTTCATTCAATGTTTCCAGGCAATTCTCATATTCACCGGAGATAATTGCTTCGATTTCCGCCGCAGTAATCATTAAACATCCTTCAATTGAAGCATCTCAAGCTTCTCATAAGGCGCAGCCAGGACTTCGAAAATGGGGGAAATATCGTCGGTCACATTCGAAATATGGGAAATAAACTGCGACTCTTTTACCTCGCTAAAATAGAAATTGGTCTTTTTATTAACGGGTTCGAAATCGGAATAGAGCTTTATTGCCTCGATTAAATAAGGACTGTGGGAGGTAAGCAAAATAGAATTCCCCTCTTTCACCAGTTGGACGATGATATCTGCAAACCGGACCTGCCATTGGGGGTGAAGATGGGTTTCGGGCTCATCGATGACCAGGAGGCTGTTACTTTTTATAAAGCCTGAAAGATAAAGGATACCGACGGCGCCGAGGAGTTTGACGCCCGGCGTGATGGAAACACCGATGAATTTCTGACCCTGTTTTTCAAACACAAAATCCCTTAAATCCGGGTCATAATAAAACTCGCCGCCGATGATACCGTTGATTTTTTTCGTGATTTCCGATTGTTTACCTTTTGTTTTTTGATCGGTCAGCTTCAAAATGAGATCCCGGATATATTCCGGTACATAAGCTTTTTCAAGTAATTCAGCCTCTTGTTTGGTATCCCCGGTTTTGTCGAATTCGGTCTTAGAAAAACGGATGGTATCTGCCAGGTTCAATAAAGCGGGGGATTCGAAAAAAGTGGCATCTTCGAAATAGAGGCGGTCGTGTAAATCGATATCCACGGAAGAAGGGGCCCCGGATACTGTGAAAATAGGGATATTACCTTCTTTACCGGTAATGAGATAATTTCCGCCGCCTGAGAATTTGTTGGCGATATCCCCGCTTAATAAAGCATTGGCATATTTTAAAAAAGTCAATTGAAACACATTTTCCTGGGCGGGTTTTTTCAAGATGATATCGACGATATGACCGGTAATCTCTTCGAAGTTTACGTTGAAACCGGACAAACCCAGGAGTGCATCGGTGAAAGATTTCATTTTTTCGGAAACAATGGATTCGATCTCTTCTTTGGGTTTGTTTTCATCCACCAGGGAGAGCGCAACCGTTTTTAACTGTTGGAAAAAAGCATTACCGAATTCCAGGACGGAAGGGTCGTTGGATTTCTTCCTGGAATCGAAGTAATAATTATCCAACAACCGTTTTATATTGAGGACTTGATAAAACCTGGCGTCGCGTTCATAGCGGTTAAAGGTTTTGATAATCGAAAAGAGGAGTTTTCCCACGGTGCTCTTGCCTGTATCGTTTTCTCCGGCGATTACGGTGAGGCCGTCGATATCGATGCCAGCCTCTTCGATCATCCCGGTATTTTTAAAAGTAACCTGCATGCGAGCCTCTTTAAGTGTTCGTTATTTTTCAATACTCATTAATAATCTTATGAAAAAAGCAATAAAAAGTCAACTGTTAAGACTAAATTCCAAAACCCCTGTAATTCTTTTTTTGAAAGAGATTAGCATAGAGAATATGAGCGAAGTAATTTCGCCATCGATGGGCTATTTTTGCGCGGGTTTCTTGGCTGTCCCGAATGTCACTAAGATAAGCCTAAAATTCCTTGAAATTAAAGTAACGGGGCTGTTTTTATTTTGGGCAGACACACCGGTCTGCCCCTACAGAATACCCAAATTCTCGCGCAGGATTGCCATTTCGTAGGGGCGAACCGATGTGTTAGCCCCATCTCTCTACCCAAAACTGAATAATTACGAGATAAACACTTGAAATTAAACTTTTCTTGTGGTAAATTGGTGTATTCAGGAATATAAATGAAACATATTTCAAAAGCCCAAAATTACCTATTAATAGAGGGAGGTACAACTCAATCATGGAACACAATCAAGAAATGAAAACCAAAGGTTTGCCGGATAATGCCCACCGCAAATTGGAACCAAAAGAAGAATATAAACCCCTGGTTCCTGCGGATAAACCATTTCCGGAAGCAACCCCCTATTCGGTCCTGTGGGGATCGTTTTACGCAGTTTTGTTTTCCGCTGCGGCCGCTTACCTGGGATTGAAAATCGGCCAGGTATTCGAAGCAGCAATTCCCATCGCGATCCTGGCTGTGGGTTTTTCAGCCCTGGTCCGACGAAAAAATGCCCTGTCGGAAAACGTTATTATCCAATCTATCGGTTCCAGTTCCGGCGTTATCGTTGCAGGCGCTATTTTTACCATACCGGGATTATATATCTTAGGAATCCAGGCCACCTTCTTACAAGTTTTCCTGGCTTCACTTCTCGGTGGTTTCCTGGGGATATTATACCTGGTTCCATTCCGGAAATATTTTGTTAAAGATATGCACGGTGAGTTCCCTTTCCCTGAAGCGACCGCTACGACGGAAGTTTTAGTGGCAGGGGAAGCAGGCGGGAAACAGGCCATGATCTTGTTGAAAGCCCTGGTAATCGGTGGAATATACGATTTCATGGTATCGGGTCTCGGCTTGTGGAAAGAGGTTGCGTCGTCACGGGTATTCGAATGGGGCAGAACCCTCTCGGAAAAAATTCGCTGGGAGTTCAAAATCAATATCGGCGCTGCTGTAACCGGCCTTGGCTATATAATCGGCCTCCGGTACTCTTTGATTATTGCTTGCGGTTCTTTCTTATCCTGGTGGGTGTTTGTACCTGCGGTCTATTATATCGGGAAATTTAACGACACACCGATTGGGACTGCAGCAGTGGCTATTAAAGATATGCTGCCTTCCGATATTTTCGCTGCTTACGTCCGACATATCGGTATCGGTGGGATTGCAGCCGCCGGGTTGATCGGGATTATCAAATCCAGGAAGATCATTTACGGCGCTTTTAAACTGGCAGCCGGCGAATTATTCGGCGGTAAACATGCAGGCGATCAACAGGCTCACGGAAAAAGCACAACGGACCGACTTCAGCTTGATATCAAAATGTCCAATAATATGATTTTAATCATGGCCACCCTGGTGGGAATATTGGCGTTTTTTATCATCGGGGTAGTCGGGGGAAACTGGATACATGCTTTAGTAGGACTGGGGATCGTGGCTGTTATTTCGTTCCTATTTACCACCGTGGCCGCACGTGCCATCGCTATAGTCGGGACCAACCCGGTGTCCGGTATGACATTAATGACGTTGATTATATCGTCGGGGATATTGGTCAGTATGGGTTTGAAAGGCGATGAAGGTATTTTGGTGGCATTGTTGATCGGTGGAGTTGTCTGTACATCGCTGTCGATGTCGGGAGCCTTTATCACGGATTTGAAAATCGGTTATTGGCTGGGAACAACCCCACGAACACAAGAGCGGTTTAAATTCCTGGGCACACTTTTAGCCGCCGCTTCAGCGGGTATCGTTATTTTAATGCTCAATGAAACCTACGGTTTCGGTCCCGGTGGACTGGAAGCTCCGCAAGCATCCGCTATGGCAGCGGTAATCAAACCGTTAATGACCGGTCAACCCGCTCCGTGGCTGCTGTATATTTCCGGTGTTTTCATGGCATTTGTATTGGAATTCTTAAAGATTCCGCCTCTGCCGTTTGCCCTGGGAATGTACCTTCCTATCCACTTGAATGTCCCTCTTTTGGCGGGCGGTCTCGTGGCCCATTTCATTAGTAAAAGCTCAAAGGATTCAAACCTGGTTAAAGCACGGGGCGAGCGCGGTACTTTGATCGCTTCCGGGTTCATCGCGGGAGGCGCCATCATGGGTGTCATTGCTGCGGTTATTAATTTTATCGGCCAGGAAATCGGCGGCGATGGATGGACCCTCATGGGAGCCATTGGAACCAAAGAATGGAGCGAAGTTTCGAATTATTCCGGTTTTGTCAGTTTCGGCATGTATATCCTCCTGCTGATTTACCTCTATTGGGATACAAAACGAACTAAATTGGAATAACTTTAATAAAAGCTTTCCTGGGGGTCCAGGGGGCGACTTTTCTCGAAAAGAGCCCCCTGGTCGCCTAAACCAAAGATTGCAGGTGCAAGTAGAAGGAAACACTATGACTTCCGGAGAGGGTATGGAAAAAGAATTGATTCGGTTCTGGGATACTTTTGGGGAAGTTATCAAGAGCGAATCCTTAACGGGCGTTTTCCGGCGTTTGCATGAAGATGTGGGCAAACGAACTTTCACCGATATGGAAATGGTTATGTTCGTGATGGAAGAAATCATCGAGTTGAAATCCAGGGCAGAAAATAACTATGAATAATATCCTGGTTATTTTGATGTTGGCATACGGCGATGTGATTCGATCTACACCGGTGGTCAAGGGGCTTCGCCAGCAGTACCCGCAAGCGAAAATCACTTTTCTCACGGATCAAGCCAGCGTACCGCTATTACACGGCAACCCCCATTTAAACGAGGTTATTTCTTTGCCTCGGTTGTATTGGAAAAAAACACTCACTGGCGGCGGACACCTGGGCGATATGGTGAAAGAAATTTATACCTTCTGCATGGAGCTAAAATCAAGACAATTCGATTTAGTGATCAACCTGCAATTTAACACACTCAGTACCATTCTTTCCTATTTCAGCGGTTTTGAAAAAATCATCGGCCCAGCCTGGGATACCAAAGGGAACTCTTTTTTATACGGTAATGAATGGGTCAAATACACCTGGGATTGTATTTTCAGGGGAAAAAACCGCGCGGAAAACACCTATAACCTCTGTGACCTCTGGCAAAAAATGGCCGGGGTTTCTGCGGAACCCTCCGAGCTGTTCTTCTATATTTCCGATTTGTCCGTTCGGCGAATAGAGAAAATGTGGAAAGAAAATCAACTGGAGAATAAAACAGTTGTAACTATGATACCGGGAGCAGGATGGCGGGCGAAACGGTGGCCGGAAGATTATTATGCCCTGCTGGCAAACAGGTTGATGGAAGAAACAGGGGCTTCCATTGTTTTATGTGGAGCAAAAGAAGAGACCGAACCGGTTAAACGGGTTGAAAGTCACATTCATCACCCGGTACTCAACTTGTGTGGGAAAACATCTTTCCATGATATGGCTGCTGTAATGAAAAAGAGTTCAAAAATCGTGGTGAATGATTCCATGGCTCTTCACCTGGGCTGTGCAGTCAAAACACCCGGTATTGTTTTTTTTGGGCCCACTTCTCCAAAAGACAGCGGCCCTTACGGTTTTGATAAAATCAAGGTATTGCAATCCGGCGAAACATGCAGTCCGTGTTTCGGCGGGTGTGCAGACATGCCTTGCATGAGAAATATCACGGTAGATATGGCTTTTGAAGTTTTAAACTCCCTCTGAGTAGGGAAGGATAGAGGATCGAAGAAAATGAAAGAAAATAGTTTTGTAATCGGCTTAGACCTTGGAGGTACAAAGGTCGAAGCGTGCTTGATGGATTCAAATCGAAAAATCTATACACGGGAACGAACGTTGGTAAATTGCGATGAAGGTTTGGACAATGTGATTAACACCATTGCCGGGCTTATTAAAGCAACAGCGGACGGTAAGCCTTATGCGGCGGTTGGAATGGGCACACCGGGAACGTACATCGTTGAAGAAGATAAAATATACGGTTCTCCCAATTCCCGGGTATATGAGACCCCCGGTTTTATTCGACGTTTAAAAGAGGTCCTGGGTGTGCCGGTACTGGTGGAGAACGATGCCAACTGCCTCGCGTTGGCTGAATTTTTCGCTTCGTGCGAAGGGAAATACCGGTACGTTTTGGGAGTCATAATGGGTACAGGTTTCGGCACGGGTTTGATCCTGGACAATAAACTCTACCGGGGTGCCAGGGGCGGAGCCGGTGAAATCGGTCACACCACCATCGTATATAACGGGAGATTATGCGGATGTGGGCGAAAAGGATGCGTCGAAGCCTACCTCTCCGGTTCCAGTTTGACCCGCCAATACCGGGAAATGAGCGGGGAAAAATTGGATGTACCTGAGATTTACTCCCTGTATCTTAAAGGTGATTCCCACGCTGTGCAACTTTTTACCGAAAGTTTCAAGATATTGGGAGATGTATTATCCGGTGTCGTGAATGCCCTGGACCTGGAAGCGATTATCCTGGGCGGCGGTGTCTCCAATATCCCGGAATGGTATAAAAAAGAAAATGTTCCTTACTATATGAAAAAAGCTTTGTTCGGTATTCCCCGGGGCGAAATTCCATTGATTAAAGCCAAATTGGGGGATTCTGCCGGCGTTGCCGGCGCAGCGTACCTCGCCCTTCGTGAATTGGGCATTATGTCTTTCTAACCCACTCGGTGTCCCCGCCGTGCGGGGGGTTATTTTTCCCCTTTTTTTTACGAATTCAAAATTTGTTACACAAAAAATTTAAAAATGATAGCAAAAAATGAGATTCTATGATATAATATTTAACCATACGAGGTCATTGATGAAAAAAGAAAAATTGTCAGACCGAATCTGCCACTACGTGTTTACCCGCAATGATGAAGATTTATCCGTGATTAAAGTCGAAGGTATCGCAACAACTTTCGATGTCAACCCTTCTTATCTGTCACGAAGATTCAAAGACGATAAAAGCATGACATTAAACGATTTAATCACTTATGAAAAAATGCGGCGATCCGCTAATATGCTTGCCAAAGACAAAAACCTATCCATCGTTTCTCTTTGCGAACGTACAGGATTCTCTCGCTCCGATTATTTTGTTATCCTGTTTAAGCATTTTTTTGGCGTTCATCCGAAAAAATTTCGAGAAATGAGAAAAAGCCGGATTCATCTCAATTATTAACCGGCTCTTTTTTTGATTTTAGAAAGAATTACCCAGCCTTATATAAAAAAGCGGCGAACGGTAGGGCTTTTGTGCAAACGCAGCCCCGGCGGATAAGTAGAAGCGATAGTCTCCCAGCAGCGCAATCGCAGTCATTTCTATTCCCGGCGAAATAAGAGGGTCGAATGTTATCTTTTTGTTCCACGTATTACCGATATCTACAAACAGCGATAAATAAAAACGTTCGATACTTCTAAGCACGAGGAAAACGTTTTCTACTTTAGCCAATGATAAGCGATATTCGAAGTTCATTAGAAAACCGCCGGTCCCGGAAATATGACCGGAAGGATACCCCCTCATTAGCTTTAAAACATTATTCCCCGGGATTGTACTCGAATCATTCAACTCCGGTCCGCCCATCCGGAAAATACGCCGGGACTCTCCCCAGGAATTGACCATTCCCAGGCGAATCGCGATGACATTCGGCCGCCACAGCGAAATATAATGCCTGTATTCCATGGCTATCGTATTGATATTAAAACTGCTCCCTAAAAATCGAAAATCCCGCGAATAGGCGAAAGCCAAACTCAACCCGTCGGAATTCGAAAAAGCATCGTAATACCGCTTCACCGAACTATGCATATACCCCAATTTTATACCGTTAAATATATATCGGTTCTCCTGCGGTTGAGGCAGCTCCAGGTATTCATCCATATCCTTTTCAAAGTGAAGACCGGCAAGAAAGTGAGACCGGTATTTCTTCCGAATAAACATCGGGAACAATAACTCCCCTTCGATTGTTTTTTCATTGTGGTAGAAGGTTCCCATCTCCGAATGACGATCATAATCGGACAGGTTGGAATAACGCAGCGACAGGGAGGGATACAAACCGTTAAACGTGTAATTAAAATAAATCCCCGGTTTTCTCATTTTAAAACTGTAATAAGTCGAGAGTGTGAACGAATTCCGGCGCGGTAGATCGCTGCTGCTTAAATAGATGCCGGGCTGGTATTCATTCCCCGCATTCCTGAATGTCCCACTGATGTATTTCGGTGCCAATTCCCGCAAAAAACGATAGGCCTTTACTTTCGGTTTCGCCGTGCCCGGTTCGACTCCACTACTATAACCGGGGGATAAATCTTTTCCCGCTTTCGTGGGGGATGCAGTCACGGGGAGAATTCGAGTATCTTCAATCCCCGGCATATCCACGAGTCCAAGGTTAATTCCATTGGCATCGAAAACAGCGCCGACAATTTTACCGGGTTGGTCGGTAAGACAGAAATGCAGGAAATCCGGGAGCAATGGGTCGGTATATAATCGAATATTTCCTTCTTCCGTGTTTATGGATGCTAACCGGTAGCGGTCGGAATCCCGGCAAATAAAATAAATATCCGTCGCGCTCTTCCATACCGGGTAATAACTTTTTTCATGCCCCGCCGTCAGGTTCTTAATCCATTCTCCTTCCCGCGTAAAAAGCCCAATCCCCCACTCTTCGTTTTTTTGTTTGATAGAAGCCGCAATATACCGGTCATCGGGCGAAACAGACAGGAAAGCAATGGATTCGAAACCGGTTGAAATGACTTTTTCTTCCCGTGTTTTTAAATCGAATTCCGCCAGGTGCGACCTGGAATTGATTCGTTTGACGCAGATAATTTTATCCCCTTTATCGCTGTCGTGGAATTGGACCGGGTAAGATAGCCGGCTCCCACCGGTCAAACGGTCTACTAAACCGGAATTCAAATCCAACCGGTAAATATCCGAGTAATCGTAAAACGACCTCCAATAATCCGCCGCTGAAAAATAAATGATGTTTTCTTTTTCATTAAAGAAACAGGTGCTGATCCCGGATTTTTTGTAAAGCCGTTTTTTTTGACCCGGAACCCTGTCCAGTTGGTAGATACCCGGGTACTCGCTGAGATTGTGCTTAATGTAGAGGATTTTTTTCCCGTCGGCGAAAAAGGGATTTTGGTTATAAAAGCCATCCCGGTCCAGGAAATCGACTTTTTTATCGATGGGCGGGGCGCTTTTCGAAGCTTGGCCCGAATGGTACTGGAGAAACTCCCGCCATAACGCGGTTATTCCTTTTTTAAACGTTAATTTAAAGCGCTGGCGCAAGGTTATCAAATGCGGTTTGAAACCCGGTTTCAGGGTAAAAGGTATGGGGTAATAGGCGAAACTGTGGACCAGTTCCTGGACTTTTTGCAAACCGTATTTCTCTACAAGGTATTCGGTAAATGCCGAGCCATAGAGGTACTTGGCTGTGAGACCCGGCCAGGGTGTCGGGTTACCCATGATCTTTTTCCAGGGCGGAATTTTGCCTGCCCTGGATATTTCGCGCATCATGATTTTATAGTCCGGTGTGTTGAGACGTCCCCCACTGTTGGTTTTCGATTCCGAATAAACCGCTAAACCCTCCATCATCCAATCCGGCATATATACGATGGGGTACAAAACAGGATTAGACCCCACTAAATTCCGTAGAAAGTAGGTTAAACCGGATCCGGCATTATATTGGTATAAATGAGATAATTCGTGGGAGAGCACCATCCGAATCCAATCTTTACCGCTCCCGATCTGGGAATCCGGCGGGGGCGTAAAGAGAAAAATTTCTATTTGATTGTAAGGATAAAATGTAGCGATACCGTTGGAATAGTCGGCACTATCGTTGAGCAGTATCCGGATTTTCCCGTGTATTTTGGTGGAATCGTTCCACAGTTTTTCCAGTCGGTGGAAAAGTTCATGGGCGGTTTGAATCGTATAATAGGCTTCTTCATCGTATCCTTTGGGAAATACGACGACAAAATGCGAGTCGGATATTTCTTTCCATCGGATACCCGGGTGAAACCGTTCCGAATCCCCCTGCAGAAACAAGGGGTATATGAAAAGTGTAACCAGGATTAAGGGCAATATGCGGGCGGTTTTCATGTTTAATCCCCTAATAAAGAAGGGTTATTAATGGTTTTCAAGGTATCGTTCCGCATCGATGGCCGCCTGGCATCCGCTTCCTGCTGCCGTGATGGCCTGGCGGTAGTTAGAGTCCTGGACGTCCCCGCAGGCAAAAACACCCGGGATGTTGGTGGACGTGATCCGCGTTTTATCCGTGGAGGTGACGATATAACCTTTGGGATTAATTTCCAATTGTCCTTCGAATAGTTTTGTATTGGGCGTGTGACCGATAGCCACAAACATCCCTTCTATTTTCAGCACCCGTTTTTCACCTGTTTTAGTATCGACCAGTCGGACTCCTTCGACTTTCTCGGACCCGATCGCATCTTCCACGACGGTGTCCAGGAGGAATTGGATTTTCGGGTTTTCTTTTGCTTTTTGGATCATGATTTTGGAAGCGCGGAATTGGTCTCTCCGGTGGATGACATAGACTTTGGAAGCAAAACGGGTTAAAAAGGTAGCTTCTTCCATAGCGCTGTCGCCGCCGCCCACCACGCAAATTTCTTTTCCTGTAAAGAAAAAACCGTCGCATGTGGCGCAGGCACTTACGCCCCGGCCCATTAACCGTTTTTCATTGGGTAAGCCCAACAGGTTGGCTGTTGCGCCCGTGGCGATGACCAACGCATTCGTTTCAAAAACCTCGTCTTCTAACCATATCGTTTTCTTCTCCGCTGTTAGTTCCACTTTTGAAACGTCCCCGCTTACGAATTCCGTCCCGAAGCGTTCTGCCTGGGCTTTTAATTCATCCATTAATTCCGGGCCCATTATTCCTTCTTTGAAACCCGGGTAGTTTTCAACTTCCGTAGTGATCATCAATTGACCGCCCGATTGGAAACCTTCGATCACCAGGGGTTTCAAGTTAGCCCTGGCCGTATATATCGCCGCTGTCAGTCCTGCCGGACCTGAACCTATTATTATAACATCTCGTTTTTCCATATTTTGCTCCTTTACTATTACTATTGCTGTTGTTCGTTTGCTTTTTTTTCAAAGAATGAAAGTCCTGTGTTTTGAATCTATATCTACAGGGAGAAATAATAGATCAATTAGTGGAAAAAGTCAACCACACTACGTGTTCTAAAATATTGTAAATCCTTAAAAGCTGTGATACACTCTTAATTTGAAACTGGAAAACGATGGCGAATTATTTTCTTGAAAGCCTGTCTATAATGCTGTTAATAAGTCAATAAGGAGTCCGTTATGAAATACGATTACGCTGCGTCGATTAAAGAAAAATTCCAGGCCGAAGCCGACCCGGTCAAAGCCGACCCGATGAAAAAATATATGAAAAACCGGTTTGATTTCTTGGGCCTTTCCAGGCCGCATCGGACATTGGTGCAAAAAGAATTTTTAAAAAAGGACCGGCTGCCCGGGCTCGATCAGGTTGAAGGTATAATCAAACAACTCTGGAACTTGCCTGAAAGGGAGTACCACTATTTTGCGATGGATATGGCGGAACACTTTATAAAGAAGTTCTCGGAGAAAGATATCGAGTTATTCGAGTACATGATTACCCATAAGTCCTGGTGGGATACAGTGGATTTGATTGCAACGCACATGGTGGGGGCTCATTTTAAGCGGTTCCCACGATTAGTAGGTCCTTATACCGGGAAATGGATCGAATCCGGCGATATGTGGCTTCAGCGTACGGCAATTCTATTTCAATTGAAATACAAAATCGGCACCGATGTGGAATTATTGTTTCGAATGATCACGCCCATGTTGAATTCCACGGAATTTTTTACCCGGAAAGCCATCGGGTGGGCGCTGCGGGAGTATTCCAAAACTGCCCCGGAAGTGGTCCTGAATTTCGTTGAAAGCCATGCCCTTTCACCTTTAAGCCGGAAAGAAGCGTTGAAAATTATCGATAGGAAATGATAATACACAGATATCCCATACGGTGGGGATTTTAATTAATTCTTATCGTTATTTTTCAATTTTTGGTCGATGTTGTTTTCCAGCATTTCCAGTTCCGGTGTGGATTTGATTTGTTTAGCCTGGGTGATGGACATTTTGGCTTTGAAGTATTCTTTTTGGTTGAAGAATTGATAGGCTTTATTGAGGTATTCGTTGAATTCTTTATCTTTAATTTTTTGGATTTTCTTTTTGAGGGTTTCGACTTCGTCGCCGTTTTTCATTTTTGTTAGTTCGTCCAGGAGGATCGAGGCGCTTATATAGTCGTCTTTTTCCAGGAATTTTAGGGCGTTTCGGTATTTCTCCCGGAATTCTTTTTCTTTTTCGGGATCGAGAGGCGGGAGAATGGGATCCTTGGCGGTAGTCGAAGTGGTAGAAGTTTGATTTGAAACGGTTAATGAGGGTTTTGTGTTGGAATTTTTGCCTGGTTTTAAAAGGAAGAATAAGGCGATGATGATGCAGGCAGCGATAGTAATGGCTCCATAAAGGAATAATTTATCGAAGTGGGATTTATTGAAGTGGGGAGGTTGGTTTTTTTTGTTTTGGGGGGGTAAGTCTTGTAGTATGGAGACGGGTATGGGAGTGGAAGTAGGAGAAAGTGTAGGTATAGGTGTTTTATGAAGGGGGGCTGTAGGGTTTTGGTCGGTAGAAGGGATGAGTACGGTTGCCTTGTTTTCATTGGAGTTAGGGATTAGTACTGCTTCCTGGGTTTCGTTGGAGTTGGGTATTAGTACTGCGGTGGTTTGTAGGGTTTTTTCGAGAGATGAGGCCGGTTGTGGTTTATGTCCCGGGGTAAGAGGTTCGGGGGTGTGGTGCATGACTGATTTTTTGAGGATATCGTCCAGAATTTCGCGGAATTGAGCGCTGTTGGAGATACGTTCTTCTATATTTTTTGCCACCATTGCATCGATGAGAGGTTGGTATTGGGATAGTTCGTCGGGGAGGGTAGGAACCGGGGATTTAACTTGTTTAATAACAATAGCCATAATGGATTCGCCGTCATAGGGTTTAGAGCCGGTTAGCATTTCGTAGAAGACGATGCCGAGGGAGTAGATATCGCTTCGCCCGTCGACTTGTTCGGCTTTGCATTGTTCCGGGCTCATGTAATGGACGGTGCCCATGCTCATGCCGTCTTTGGTTAATTGGTCGTTGGTATCGAAGACCCTGGCGATGCCGAAATCTACCAGGACAGGGGTGTTATCTTGTCTGAACATGATATTGTCCGGTTTGATATCCCTGTGGTAGACGCCCTGGAGGTGGGCGTAATCGAGGGCTTTCATGATATCCAGGATGATATCGATGGCTTTTTCCGGGCTGAGTTTTCCTTCGGAGCTTACCATCATGCGTTCTTTGAGGTTATCCTGGAGGTATTCCATAATGATATAATGGAAATCATCGATGGTCCCGGTGTCGAAAATCTGGATTACATTGGAGTGGGAGAGCATGGCGGCGGTTTTGGCTTCTTTATCGAAGCGGGCGGGGGTTTCTCTGTTTTTTAGCAGGGAAGGTTCGAGGACTTTTATAGCCACTTTTCGATTCAGTTTTTCCTGGATGCCCAGGTAAACGGTGGCCATTCCTCCTTCAGCTATTTTGCTGATAATCCTGTACCCCGGGATTTGGAGCGAATAGTTCATCGGTGTCTCCTGTGTTCCGCTGTATACATTTTATGATACCCTTTTTGCCATGTAATGGGTTTTTCTCTTTCGTTTTCGTTACACTTAATTCTCATTCCGTATTCCTGGTATAATTACCGGGGGGATTATCCCATTTTTGAAAAATATTTTCAAGTCATATTGAGGAAAAAAGTTTGCCGGTACTTCAAATCCTGCAAAAAAGTTGTACTATAAGCGTATGAGAGGTCAAAATGAAGACCATAAAATATATTGTATATAAGGAAGGTAAGTATTATGTTTCTCAATGCCTTAATGTTGATGTATCAAGCTTCGGCGAAAGTATAGACGAGGCCGTCTTCAACCTGAAAGAAGCCCTGGAATTGTATTATGAAGACGAACCCCTGGAAGAAAGCTATGTAGACATTGATGAAGTAATGATCGGAGAAACCGTATTGAATGGCTAAAATGTATTCATCAAAGCATATTATCAAAATCTTTGAGTACCACGGCTTCAATTTTGTTTCACAGAGGGGCGGCCATAAAAAATTTAGAAGTGGTTCAAGGATTGTTATTGTACCGGACCCAAGAAAAGAAATCCCATGGGTACTTTTCGTTCTATATTAAAACAAGCGAATTTAAAGCCGGGAGATTTTAAACTGACTGAAAACTAATTTTTTCAAAAGCTGCCGCAGTGGTACAGCAAACAAGAACTCCATTGGGGCATATATAATGTAGTTATCGGCGTTCCAGTAGTTTTTTCAAAAATTGGCGAAGCCGGAATTTATAGGTAGGCCGGTATTTGTTGATGAAGCGTGAATCTTCCGCCAGTGCTGCCCATCGATCCAGGTATCCGCTGAATTGATATTTATACCCTGTTTTTTGATCGAATTCTTTCAATAGAACTTCGGCTTTCCGGAGGGGTTCGCTTTCGTCGAAAGTTCCTTCGATTACGATACATTTGATTTTCTTTTGACCGGCTTCGAGGTGTGCGAGGTAGCGGTGGTGGCCGTTCACCAGGTAATAGTGTTCCATCTCTTTGACCACGACTACCGGTGCGATATACCCCCCGTTTTTCAATTGGGTTTTGATAAAGTCGATAAAATTTCTATCCGGGTTCCACTCTTTGGTAATATCTTTGTACCATTTCGATTTGATTTTTTCTAATTCGATGAATTGGATCGGTTGTTTCATGGTCTTTTAAATTGATAATTGTTAATTGTTAATTCTATTTAGCCACAGAGGACACAGAGGTCACAGAGACAGCATCTTGTCGATTGCTGTATGAAGTTTCAACCGGAGGCGTTCTTTGAAACGGGGTTTGGTTTTGCTTTGCTTACCCACCGGTTCCAAACGCACAACCTGGGAACACTTCAAGCCGGGATCATATGCCTCCCTGACCTCCAAATCCTTCAAAACAGCATCCACTTTAACAGGAGGAACCGTGGATTTCACAGCATAAAAGAAACCAAAATGCGCATCCTTGTATTTTTCATAAAACGGGTAAGGGTAATGTCTCAAAATAGTGGTGAAACCGGCAAAATCCAACATTTCAACGACAGCCTTCTCCGAAGGTATGGAGATCAGCTCCTGGAAACCGGTGGAATCTTTATCCGGGTCCTCGCGTTTCAATTTAATGACAGGGTCCGGCCCCGGGTACGCATAAGTGTTAATGAGCATCATGGACCCGGTCATTTCCCCGAGTTTTTTTATTACATCGATGGGCGCGGAAAGATGGTAAAGAATTCCGTACATCAAGGTAATATCGAAACGTTCTGCGTTGGTATCGATATCCTGGATGTTTTCTTTGACAAAATCGCATGGGGAAAAACCGAAATAGTCTTTGATCAAATTCGCCCTGCGAATGGCTTCATCACGTAAATCGATTCCTTTTAAATAGGAGGCGCCGCGTTTTAAAAATTCAAAACCATAGAAACCATCCCAACAGCCGGTATCGAGAACGCGAGCATCCTTTAAACCGTTGGGGAAAAGATGCCCGGCGATCCGGCCAATGGTGGGCATTAATGTTTCGATTCTCCATAAGTGCCAGTCTTTATGCCATTGACGGTGTAGATCCACCCACAGGCCGGGTTCAAGTTCGTAAGGGTGGCGCCAGTCTTTGATTTTTAATATTTCGTTTTTCACTTGATCTTTGTTCATTTTTTTTAATCGAAATGTCGATCCTCTCTCGATTGATTCACATATTCCTGTGCATCATTTTTCCAAATTCCTTTTCCAATTCCATACATTTCTTCCCATCCTTGTTCGCAGCATTTCTTGACCACCTGGAAAAAAGATTCCGCACAGCGCGCAGGATACACATATTCTTTGAAAAGCTCATACGGCTTTGCCAAATGCTCATGATTATCGAGAATCCACCGCAGCGACGAAGATAAATTCGAAGGCTCATCGATGTAATAAGCAGCAGCCAACTTCCCAGGATGCCGATTCTCCACACGGGGAACATCGAGATGATTATACCGCTTCCACCGGTCATACAAAACAACCGGGACGCCGTTCAATAAAGCTTCCTGGATACTGGTGGACGAATAACTAATCACCAGGTGCGCGGTCGATAAAACCTCTTCGAAAGTTCCTTTATCGCTGATGGATACATTTGGCGGCAACTCCAGTAAACTTTCGATCTCTTTTCGTGTTATGGGTTCCCCGGGATGAAGGCGGATAATCAAGCGGGTATCCGGCAATTGGGCGCATGCTGCTGCCACATCGCGAATACTGGCCATCAATTCATCGAGACTTTCCAACACATAAAACCGGCAACTTTTACGGGACTTCATGGACGGCGCATAAACCAGGGTTTTGATTTTTTCTTCCCTGGCACCGCATTTGATTTTCGAAAGCGCAAGATTCCCGGTTTCCAATACTTTACCTTTATACCCGGACCATTGGAGATATTGGGCGACTAAAGGAGATTGAGCCGCTGTATAATCGAAATCATCGGTAACCTGGGCCATACCGATGTAATGCTCTTCGATGCGGGCATATTCATTGGAAGGCGCAACCAGGCCTTTCTGGGGAATAACAATGGAAGGAATATGAAAACGGCGGCACACTTCCGCCCAGGATTGGAATAGCTCCATAGAAACAGGAGAAAGAAGAATACGGGGTTTCATAAACTGCAATATACTTTCCTGGTGGTGAACCATCCGGCAGAGATAAGCCAGGTACTTGAGAAGGTCCGCTTCGACTTTGCCGGTGAATTCTTCCCGGTACGAACACCCCTCATATACCATTTCACCCCCGAAACTTTCTAAGAATTGGCGAAATGACTGTTTCAAATCCTCCCAATACGAATCATTGTCTTTTACCGGGGTTTCGAAAAAATCCAGCGGAATGGAAGTTAATGGGGATTTATCTTTTAAAGGAGGGAAAAACGAAACGAGCTGGCGGAGACACCATTTGATATAACCGGCAGATGAAAACCTGCGCGTGGAAGCGGCAGCAACCCGAACCTGAGGGAACCGCGTTTCAATGGTTTTACCGACCCGGTCGAGGTTATATGACGGAGCAGCCAGGAAAACGACAGGGTTACGGGAAATAGATTTTAACTTTTGAAACAAAAGCTTCCGTGCGGTTTTTTTAAGAATATGATCACCCGGGATGGAGGGTCTCTGTGTCTTTGTAGGGAGCTTCGGAGTGTTTGGGGGGGTGGTACGGGGGATTAATTGAAATTTCAAGCCGTTTTGAAGGCAGAATTTTTCTACTATCGATGAGAGGAATAAATCGTTCGAAGTTAAAAAGGGTTCCCCGATGTTGTTTTGAGAGAGGATTTCGCGGGGTTTTTCAACGGTGTAAAAAACGGCATCGGGGTAGACCTGGCGGATACCTTTTAAGATTTCGAAGATTTTGAGATAATTATTGATGTAGAAACGGGCATAATAAATAAAGGTATCCATGAGGGTATTTTTCAAGGGGAGGGAATCGCTAAAAGCCAGGTGCTCTTTGACCCGTTCCATGATTCGGTGAGATTCGCAAGCTGCCCGGGTATGGGACTGGTTGTTAAAAAATTCCAGGGTATCTATACAGTGAAGATTTTTCTCAACACATAAAACCCTGGCTTTTGGGAATAATGCGACAGGAAGAAAACTATCCGGCTCCAGTTGGTTTTGGTTACAGTATTGGAGGAATTCTTCCACTTCGCCGGGGAACTCGAAAAGGATTAACGAAAGCGCGGAAGGTGGTTTACTCATTTTTCGTACTCGGATTCTCTATGGATTTTTTCCTCCCCCCACTTCCGGACATATAAATCATTGGCTTTTTTAATAACCTGGTCGGTGTTAAGTGCGTTATCATAACCGTCCAGGCAGTTGAAAAGATAATCTCCAATACGTTTAGGCCCGTTTTTGTCGCTGAAAGGATCGATTTTGGGGATCAAGTCGGAGCAATCGCCGAGAGATGGATTCTTTCCTTCGGCATATAGGCGAAAAGCCCCTATCATGGATTCTTTGTCTTCAAAGACCCTCCGGTTTAAACCATCCTGGGTGTAAAAAATGGTGGAACCGGTTCGCATGGGGTTATAAAGAACCGTGGGTGTGCCGGATAATACGCTTTCAAAAACGGCGGTAGAGGGGACGCAAGCCACCAGGTCGGATTGGGCTGCAGCAGTAGGTGCAGTCATTTTCCAATCTGCGATCACACATTGACCTTTGGACCGGAGTTCTTCCACTTCTTTTTTAATATCGGGCATCCCGTCCAATACCTGGGGTTTTTTACTTTTGATTAATATGGCAAACCGTTGATTTTCTTTTAATAAATCGATAAACGATTGATAAAACTCGCGGATGCTGTCTCCGTAAAAGACATGATTGGGAATCTCGTCCATGAGTGCGATGATGATCCTGGAGTTTTCCCGCAGCGCGTTGATCTCCGGGTCCGGGTCGCTGTTTTCTACGTTGACCATACCCACTTCGAGGGTATTTAAACTAAAGGAAGGTTCGGGTACTTGTGTTAAACTATAGGGACCGGTTATAAAATGGACATGGGCGGGTGAATTATGTATAACCGTGCAATAGTCGAATAGGATGGAACGTTCGATATTAACGGCAATGCCGCCCAGCTCGGCGACGGCGAGGTTAGGGATAAAGTTCTCTATGGCAGGGATCGAATTGACCACGATACTCACCCGGTTGGAAATGAAAAAATCCTTCCAATAAGCCCGGAGTTTTCCCATTTTCCAGAGGGTTTCCAGGATGTTTAAAGAACCCTTAGGACCGGAGAAGAGGAATCGGGATAGGGTTTTCATAAAAACCCGGTAAAAATAGTTCATTTCCCGGCGGTAAACGGCGGTAGGGACCCATGCGGGGATATCTTTGTCCTTGCCGGGTACGGCTTCATTCCCAAAACAAACGATTTGGTTTTGTTTCAGCCATTCTTTTTCAGTTTGGGAAGGCAGCAGCGATTCATATTTGCAATAAAGTACGAGTCGTGAAAGCGGGATACCCGATCCGAATAAAAACCCGATATCGTTGCGTTTGGTTTTTTCTACGCCCATCGCGTAGTAGGTCATGATTTTGGAACCATCGAGCCGGGGTTCCGGCAGTGTCGGTTTTTTTCTTCCTACGGTTCCCACAATCGAACGAACCAGGGCTTTTATAATTGTGAAGAATTGCCTCAGGGTTTCGGAGCGGTCGGGTATAATCGATACCCGGTCCATTAATTGTTCCAGGTTTTGCCCCAGGGTAATGCTCCAGGGTGACCGGGGCAGGATCATGACGTTTTTGGCTCTTTCTTCGTCATTATCGGCGGTGTGGTAGTATTTCCATTTTCCATAATGGGCCAGGAACACGGCGTTGTTGATATTTTCAGCGATTTTCAAACCAAGGAAAGCGGTGATAAAATTCGATGTGCGTTGATTTTTCATGAAAGGGGAGTTCTTCGATTGTTTCATTAAGGGTGTGACGATCTGCCGCCGGATATCCAGGACATGGCGGTAAATGCGCATGATGAGTAACCGGTTATCTTTGTCTTTGACATTGTATAAATTAAGAATAGGACCCCCTATACTGTCCCGGGGTTCTATTTTTTCTATAAGGATATTGGGGCGTTTTCGTTTGAGGAGCCGTTTTAAGGCCCACGCCGCGGGTTTGGTGACAAATATATAGGTTAAACGTTCGACATGATCATTATTCTTATCCGGTTTACTTTGCCGCAGTATTTTCCATACGGTGGCGAGTTTTAGTTTTACGATCCAATAGTGTGTTTTCATTTCCTTTTTTCCTGCTTTAATAACGGGGTAATTAATTAACAAATAACAAATAACAAATAATAAATAACAACTGCCGTGCCGAAGGATACTATTCGGTTCACGGGTGCACGTGTGCTTGGGGTCGGTTTTTTTTCAGTTCGTACGAATGATCGAACTTAGATCGTGTTTATGGAAAACGGTAACAAAAAACAACGAAGGGCCGAAGGCCAACGATCAACGATCAACGATCAACGATCAACGATTCACGATTCACGATTAACGATTCACGATATAAATTAACAATTATCAATTAACATTTTTTAGGTCGAAAAGAACCTCCCCGAAAGTCCGCACGCCGATGCCGCTTTCATACAGCGGTTTATAGACCGCAGGTTTTCCCTGCCAGAGGTCTAACGTCCACATCACATCGCGATACCCGAAAAGGTGACGGAAATACACGGTGCTGGAGAACCGGGGATTGATTTCAAAAGGAATACACCCGCGGGATGTTTGGCGGAACTGTACATTAATATTGAAAGGTTCTTTCAAATCGATGGCATGGGCCACCTGGACGGGGAACGAAGCAATACTCGGTCGGGTCGCTAATTCGACATAACCGCTGAAACCGCCGGGCGCGAGGAGGCGCCTGAAAGTAATAGTATAAACATTCTTCCCATCGTTAAAAATCCCGGCTGTGTATTCCTGGTCGTCACCCTCGATATACTCTTGAATAATCAAATGGGGGTGACGTTTCAAGTAGAACTGCAGCTCTTCGGCGTCATGGACTTTAAATAACTGCTGGCTGCCGCTGCCCTGTCTGCGTTTCAAAATCAAGGGAAACGGTATTTGGCCTTTGAATTGCGAAGGAAGGAAAGTAGCCGGCGTTTCAATGCCTTTACTCTTGAAAAAATCGACAGTAGCGATTTTATCATTGAACGTATCGATGATCCACTGTGGATTGACGGCAAATTTCGCGGGAAGACCGGCAAACGCATCGCGATGGGTGTTATAAAATATGATTTCAACATCGGAAAGAAGGAAAACATAGGGGATTTCGTTTAATCGAACCGCTTCACGGATGAAATCGATGTAAGCCGCTTCATTTTTAACGGGCGGGGACTGTAAAAAAATATCGCATAGACCCCTGCCGCCGGCATAGCGGTTCATGTCGCACCCCAGGATGAAAACATGATAACCGGAATCCCGGAGGCATTTGATTACGCTTTGGGACAGGTCGCCTCCGACCGCGGTTACAAGACATTTTAATTTTTCTATGACCTTTATTTTATTGTTTGACGTTTGCCTTCTAACTGCCGATGCGGTCTAAAACATCCACTAAATAGGGATTCGTATCTCTTCTTTTGTGTATTTCTTTTTTCAATGCTTTGATATTATAAGGTACTCGTTTAAATTCCAGGACGTCGTCTTCCATTTCGTAGACGGCATATGAGGGCCATCCCCCATCCCTGGGCTGACCGGCGGAACCGGGATTGATTACTCGGATATTTTTGCCGCGAAAATCCATAATGCGATGGGTGTGACCGAGGAAAACAACTTTATAGGAAAGAGTATCGAACATGCCCATGGGAAATTGTGGATATACGTATTCATCCGGGCTCCAGGGGCTGCCGTGAAACATGGCGACTTTGAGGCGTTCAAAGATGTTTTCCCTGCGTAATAGCCTTAAGAAATCAAGATTAACAGGGGTAATGGTTTCTTTTAAAAAATTGAACGATAGCCCGAATCGATCCGAATAGTCCTGTAATTCGCAGTCGTTTTCAAGGGCTTTCAGGAATAAAACGTCATGGTTCCCGGAAATACAATAAATATTTGGAATTTCCCGCAAGATATCGATTACTTCGTTTTGGTGGAAATAGTACCCGCAGATATCGCCGAGGAAAAAGTGGAGGTCGCATTTTTCTTTTTTTATGCGCTTGTAGACTTTTTCGAACGCATGAATATTGCCGTGAATGTCGGAAAAAATTGCTATTCTCATTGTTTTACACCTAATAATTTACCATTAATGTTTCGTAAAATCCTTATCCGTTGACCGTTTTTCGTTGTCAGCCCGCTGCGAAGCAACCCCAGTCATCATTCATCGATATCTTTCTTAATATCTTTGATCGCATCTTCGAAAGTCCGGGTTTGGGGGAGTAGGGGAGAAGGCTCTACCACTTGATCGTATCCTGTGCCGGCCGGCAGAACTTCCGGGGTTTTCCCGGGTAATAGCTCGCGGCAGATGATTTCCAGCATTTCAGCCACTGTGTTTACGTCGGTCCCGGCGGCCAGGAAAGTTCCTTCTAAGCGGTTCCGGGTGCAATAGTGAATCGTGTTGCACAAATCTTTTACATAAATATAGTTGCGTTTGATTTTCCCGTCGCCGTACCGGGTGGGCCGGATCCCGTTGAGACAATGGGTGATCGCTTTATTAATCCCGAGGTGGGAAGGGCCGTTTAAGCCGAAGATGCCGGGGATTCGTAAGATTGCATAACTAACGCCGGACGCCTTGATGATCTCTTCAGCCAGCCATTTGCTGTGTAAATAATCGTTCGATGTGCCCAGGGGAGAGGAGGAGGTAATGAGGGTGTTTTTTTCCCCGGCAATCAGCGCAGCAGAAGCAAAAATAAAATAACTTTTGTTTTCTGCGGCCCATTGGACCAATTCGGCAGTGGCCAGGATATTGGGTTGAAATAAGACGGCTTTGTTTGCGCCGTCCCAACCTACGTGAGTACCGAGGTGCACTACCGTATCCACCGGTGGAAGGCGATGAAGAACAGGACTAAACCGGTCATCGGAGAAATCGATAACGACATCATTGGGCGAACCCGTTTCCACTCGGTCCATTGGAATGATCTCCCAATCGGGACCCTGCATAGACCGGGTTAAAGTTTTTCCCGTAAAACCTGCGGCTCCTGTGATGAGGATTCGTTTCATTTGATTACCCGGACCACTTTGAACGCTTCGGCATAGGGGATACCGGTTTTCATTCCCCATTGTTCCGCATTCAAGCGAATTCCTTTAAGGGACCGGGGGTGGGGAAAATCCCGCAGCTCGGATAAGTACTTTTCCATGGCTGCTGTTTTCCGGTCTATGGTCAGGGTGATGTCGGTGAAGTAATCGGGGTTGAAGCTGGAGGGGGAATTCCATTCGGTAGAGGATAAAACCTCGAAAGAATAAATCTCTTTGACTGTTTCGCCGGGTAAAGGGCGGGCGGCGGTTAAAACGGCCCGGTATGTGACCTGGTGATCGATATTCAAGTCTTTTTCGAAATGGGTAAAGACAATATCCGGTTTGATTTTGGTTTTGATTTTTTCGATGGTTTTCACGATATCCAGTAAAGGGACTTGGTCGAAGCGGTTATCCGGGAAATCGAAGGTGAATATTTCTTTGACCCCGATCAAATGGTTAGCTTCGTGGATTTGTTGTTTTAGGCTGGCGATTTCGTTTTCGTGTTTTTCTCTGTCGCGGGTATCGTCCCTGGAGGTAATTCCTTCGCCCAGGATGAGGGTAAAGGCAATAAAACCTTCGTTAACCAGCCGGGCGATGGTCCCGCCGCATCCCAGGATTTCATCATCCGGGTGAGCTGCGATGATTAGTATTTTTTTATTCATTGCTTTGCCTCTATAGGGTTTCGTAATTGTCAATCATCATTTTCTTTAAAATTCGTGAAAATTCGTGTCATTCGTGGGGTGTTTATCGGTGGGCCCGGCATGCCTGGCCCCTACACCTCTTTTCTTTCTCCGTGTTCTCCGTGAGCTCCGTGAGAAAAAAGAGTTTTACAATACATATGAAAGCATTCCCAATATAAACGGAGCCGGGCAATTCAGTAAACATTGCAATATTCCAGGGCACTGCAACCGCTCCCCCACGCAGTGGGGTTAGATTGCATTTTTTTCCAGGAGGATAGGTGTGATATCGCCCAGTTTTTCGATTTCGAACATCTCTTCGATTTCGACTTTGATATTAAATTCTTTTTCGATTTCCATGATGAGATTCAAGTGTCCCACGGAGTCCCAGTCCGGGATGTTTTCCGAGGTCCAGTTTTCATCTATCGTATCGGACGGGATTTCAAACACCGTTCGAATGACTTTTTCCAACCGTATATCCAATTGAGCACCTCTAATATTTCTAATTCGGATTCGCCGTCTCCGGTGGTGAATCCGTGTTATACAAATTTCCTGTTAATAGCGATTAAGATCGAATAATCGATGGCGTCCAGCATGCTTTTTTCGTTGGCGATGCCTTTTCCTGCTTTCCCGAAAGCGGTCCCGTGATCGACGGAGACGCGGATAATGGGTAAACCTATGGTGATATTGACGCCGCTGACTTCGGACCATACTTTCCCGTCATAAAGGAACCCCATGAGTTTGACGGGAATGTGTCCCTGGTCGTGGTACATGGCAACGATGATATCGAAAGTGCCTGCCCTGGCCCTGGGATAAATGGTATCGCCGGGGATAGGACCTTCGACGTTCAGGCCTTCGGACCTGGCTTTTTCAATGGCGGGGATAATTTCTTCGACTTCTTCGAGGCCCATAATACCGCTTTCGCCGGCGTGGGGGTTTAAACCGCAAACGCCGATGTGTGGGTTTTCGATTCCCAGTTGAAGGCATGCTTCTTTAGCTTTTATGATGGTGTTATATACGCGTTCTTTTTTAATTAAATCGACTGCTTGTCTCATGGCTACGTGGGTCGTGACGTGGATAACGCGGACGTTTCCGCTGGCCAGCAGCATGGAGGCTTTATCGGATTTAGTTAAGGCAGCCAGCATTTCCGTATGGCCGCGGTATTTCTTCCCGTACCCCCCCAGGTCGAAGGATTCTTTGTTGATGGGGGCAGTGACTACAGCGGCTATTTCTTTATCCATTGCGATTTGAATTGCTTTTTCAATATATTCGCCCGCCGCTTTGCCGCAGTCTGCATCGACTTTCCCGTAAGGGATATCTTTCTTTTGCAGGTTGTGTAAATCCAGGATGTCGATGGTCCCGTATTGGAACGCGGCTTCTTGTATGCTTGAAATACTGCGAAATCCCAGCGATAAGCCGGTTATTTTTGCCGCGTTTTCCATTGCCCATCGGTCGCCGATGACCAGGGGACGGCATTTATCGTATACTTCCCGTTTATTCAAGGCTTTAACGATGATTTCCGACCCGATGCCTGCAGGGTCTCCCATTGTAATGCCTATAATAGGTTTCATCTATCCTCCGTATTCTTCAAATTGTTAATTGATAATTTATATCGTTAATCGTTAATCGTGGATCGTTGGCCTTCGGCGTTGACCCTGAATCGTGTATCGTTGATCGTTGATCGTTGATCGTGGATATCGATCGTGGTCATTAGTAGAGACGCAAAATCTTGCGTCTCTACCTTACAATTTCCAACAATTCGTCGTGTATTTTCCCGTTGGAAGCAATAACCTGCCTGGAATCCAACGTACAGGGTTTCCCGTCGAAACAGGTTACTTTTCCTCCTGCTTCGGTGACAATAACGATTCCTGCGGCAATGTCGCATATTTTGGTATTGACCCAGATGCGTCCGCCTAATTTTCCTTCGGCAGTCATGCACATATCATTGGTGGCGGTTCCCAGTATCCTTGTAGTAAACGCCCGTTCGGTCAATCGTTTGAAATAATCGAAAGACCTGGGGTTTAGATGAAACTGGTTATCGAAACTGATGATGGATTTAGACATCTCGGTACTGGGGGATACTTCGATGGGTTGTCCGTCCAGGAAAGCGCCTTCGCCTTTGATTGCATAATACAACCGGTCTTCCATCGGGAACAAAATTACACCCAAAAGGAAATCATTACCCTGCGCAAGACCGATAGAAATACCGCTGAAAGGAAGTCCGGCAATATAATTATGTGTCCCGTCCAGGGGATCGATGATCCAGTTTTTTCCATCTTTGTCTACGCTGCCGGTTCTCTCTTCCGTGATGATTCCATAATCGGGGAAATTAGGTTCCAGGATATCCAGGATGGCTTTTTGAGCTTCCATGTCTACGACTGAGACCATTTCTTTCGGCGATTTGCGAATGACCCGGTATTTTTGGCCGAAGTTCCGTTTGAGAACTTCTCCTGCTGCTTTTGCAGCTTCGATTGCTTTATCTATTTCATTGTTTTGTGTCATTTTTTTTAATATCGCACCTTTTTGTAAAAAGGTGCACCAAAAACTTTTTATTGATTTTGATTTTTTTCTCTAAGTTTCTTTCGCAATAATTTCCCGGAGTGTGTTTTTGGGATATCATCGACGATTTCCACGTATTTAGGAACTTTCAACTTGGGAAGATAATTGGAACAATGGGCAATGATCTCTCCAGGTGTGACATGCTGCCCGTCTTTTGCTGCGACGAAACTCTTTACTTCCTCGCCGAACATTTCATCCGGTACGCCGATAGTAACACCTTCTTTTACTGCGGGGTGCAGCATCAATATCTCGTCGATCTCGCCGGGAACAATATTCATGCCGCCTTTAATGATTAGATCCTTTTTGCGGTCTACGAAATAGAAAATGCCGTTCTCATCCATGTACCCGAGGTCGCCGGTATGGAAATAACCGTCTTTGACTACACTGCGATACAGCGGTTCATTTTTATAATACCCGACAAACACGTTATCGCCTTTCACCACGATTTCTCCAACCTGGTGGGGAGGCAATTGGTTATCGTTATCATCGAAAATTTTCACAGTGTTGACATCGAGGGGCACGCCCACGCTGCCGGGCTTCCAACCGGGAATTGTGGGATCATCGATGTGAGTGGGACCGGTTTCCGAGAGCCCGTACAAGTTGGCGACTTTCAAACCGTACCGCTCCTGGAATTGAGCTTGAACTCCTTTTTGAAGGGGAGCCGAACCGCACCCGACATAACGCATGGAAGAAACATCGCAGCCGTGCGGTCCGTGGTATATGTTTAAAATGGAATAGAGAACAGTGGGAACGACTTCCATATAGGTCACGCGGTACTCCCGGATCAATTTCCATATTCGGTTGCGAATGTGCCAGAAGGATTCCGCCATAATGAGTTTCCCTCCGACATACGCACAGGGGAGCAAGGAGTAATTGGTGGAAGCGGTGTGACCGAGAGGAAGCATGATAATATGAACTTCGTTTTCGAAACTGAAGGAAAAACCGCGGCATAACGACGAAATCAATGAAACCATGTTCTTGTGGGAATACAGTACGCCTTTGGGATCGGAAGTGGTACCGGAAGAATAATACAAACAAGCGGGGCTGTTCTCATCGATCTCAACAGGAGTAGTTAAATAACCCGGGAAAGACTCCAGGCTCTTCTCATACTTGCGCTCTTCCCCCACAGGAATAAAAATAATGGGTTTCTTTTCTTCGTCTTTGAATTCTTTTTCTTTCCGTTCATCGATAAATACCAGTTTGGGTTCCACCAACCGCAGGTTTTTGAAGATTTCTTCTTTATGGGAAGTAAACGGCATGGGGTTGAAGATTCCGCCGGCTCGAAGTACGCCGAAGTAGAAAAAGCAGAATTCGGGGGAGTTTTCAATAATGCCGGTGACGCGGTCCCCTTTTTGCAAGCCCAATGATAGCAGGTAATTGGCTGTTTTTTCAACGCCTGTGTTAAATTCTTTGAAAGTATACGTGCGTTCGGACCGGACATCGACGATAAAGATGCGGTCCGGGTTTTGCTTCGCGTGGTAATCGATAATCCCCGGGAAATTCTTACAGTTCTCCAATTGCATGGCGGTTAATGCTCCTTTATATTTTCATTCACGTCCAGTGTGATTTTTTTATTTTTCTTGTTCTTTTTCGATCAATTCGATGAGTTCGCGGGAACGGGTATATAACCAGGTGCTGGGGTTTTCATCGTGGGCTTTGCTGGGTACGGTTTCGCCCAGGATCAGCGCGCCTTTTTTTTTCAAATCTTCGATGGCTTCGGCGATGTTTTCGACTGCAAAACTCAAATGGTGAAGGCCTCCGCCTTTTTTTAGGAATTTTGCGACGGGTGAATCATCGCTAACCGGTTTGATTAGTTCCAGTGTGATTTCGTCGCCGCAGCCCATTTCCATTAATATGACTTCGACTTTTTGGATGGGGTCGATCACAGCGTCACCGAGGGGTTTGAAACCAAAGGTCTCGCGGTGATACTTCACCGCTTCATCGAGGTCGCCGACTACTTTTCCAATGTGATGCAATTTCATGCTGTTCCTTTTCTTAAAAATTAACAAATAATAAATAATAAATCCCGTGCTGAAGGCACGTTAAACAACAACGGCGCGACGCGCCACAAAATTCTCTTTTTTTAAACTTAATACCATTTATTAAGTTTAAAATATCTCGGTCGAATCGCCCATCGCAAAAAACCAATTGGCATTATCTTTGACTTTTTCCATGTATTTATGTTCCTTGTTAATCCTCAAAATCAACGGCCTGTCCGCAGGAACACGAACAAAACCCCTCCGGCTAAACAAATCCTCGATCACAGGGCTTCCCCATATCAATACGGCGATTTCATCCACGGCTTTCTCGATGAAAAAACCATAAACACCGTCGATCAACCGGGAAAGAGTATTCTCATCATCCCTGCGGGCAAATATATCGATAATATGACCGCGCAGCGTCTCTTCTTCCCTATACAGCTTTAACACGATGTAACCCCGCAGCGTTCCATTTTCATATAAAGCAAACGGGAAATACTGCCAATCGGGCCTCCGGAGGTACCGCCAATTCAAATAAATGGAATTCCTCACTACTGCAACCGGGTACTCCGGCAAACACTCCTCCCATAACCGGTCGAACTCCGGGCCAAACTCCGTAACCTTTCGGAAATCTCCTTCGATAGAACGCGGCGTTATACCGGGTTTCATTAACTTCCACCAATCGAAATTCACCAGGTCATCGTATTTCAAAATGACATTTTCAAAACGGTGGGCCAACCGGTTGGGAAACCCCCAGGTGTAAGGGATATTATGCTGCACCTGGTCTTCCATTAATTTCTCGCCGACGAATTTCAATAAACCGCGGTTTTGGAATTTTTTATCTACTAACGCACCGATCGTATGAGACGCAGTCACCACTTCATCGAAAACTTTCAACCGGTAAGGTACGGCAGCAAAATGACCCACCAGTTTTCCACAGTGCTCCGCGACCCATATCAACGCATGGCCCGCCGGGTTTCGCTCCGTAAATTTCCAATACCAATTATCCAGGGTACGACGATTCCAGGTGGATGGCAATTCGCGCGCATCCAACTCCATGATCTCTTTCTCATCACCTGTTTTATACGATCTGATCTCCATCGTCCCTCCTTTTTGTTTTTATGTTTATTTTATACCGTCCCAAAACATTTTATAAAATTAATAATCATAAGCTTTTGGAAGTCCAGGACCTCGCCCTCCGTGAGGGCTTTTCTCGAAAAGGGGCCTGGTCGTCGAAGGCAATATTTGACGGTGGTTTGCGTTTATTCGATCATATCCCATGCGATAACATCATCCGAATCGATGGTTACTTTTGCTTTCCGGCCCAAAATTGTCTCCACGTACTTGGGGTGGATTCCGCGGCCGGGCCTCGATATCTTTATATTATCCATAGTGAAAGAAACACCTTTTTCTATCGCACATTTGGCTACGATACTGCGGCGCGCCATTTCCCTCGCTTTCAATTCCTTGCCGGATAGCACGCGGTTGTAAGAGCCCAATGCTTTTTCCACTTCACGCACCCCTTTTACCAGGTCTTCCATGCCGTGGGGGTCCAATGCAAACGCATGATCCGGCCCTTTCAAACTGCGATCCAACGTAACGTGCTTTTCGATCATACACGCACCCAACGCGACTGAAGCAAATGCCGTATAATTATCCATACTGTGATCGGATAAACCGGCAGGCAAATCAAACGTCTGCGCCATCATGGGAATATTTCGCAAATTAACGGTCCCAGGCGCCGGGGGATAATTGGAAACACAATGCAATAATATTATTTGGTCATTCCCCGCTTTTTTAATGGTTTCCACCGCCGTCTCGATCTCGCCTAAAATGTGCATCCCCGTAGACATAATAATGGGTTTATTAAAACCGGCCAGGTGCGAGAGGAAATGGGTGTAACTGACATCCAACGAAGCAACTTTAAATACTGGCGGGTCAAATTGCATTAAAAACTCGATATCTTTGGGCGAATGACCGGTGGAAAAGACATCCAACTTGTTTTCCCGGGCATATGCGAACATTTCGGCAAACCACTCGCGGGGCATCAATATGCAATCGCGGGCGACTTCCCACCAGGGGCGATGCCCGTACATCTCTTCATAATGCACATCGCGCGTGGTGATCTTGGCGCTGAACACTTCCAGCGGGTCGTAAGTTTGAAATTTGACGGCATCGAAACCGGTGTCTGCGGCTGTATCGATTAATTTTTTTACGACGTTTTTATCGTGGCAGTGGTTTGAACCGATTTCAGCAATAAGATAGACCGGGTGACCCGCTCCGACTTTTCTGCCCCCTATCGATATTTCTATCTCTTTCATCTTCATCTGTAAAATTCTCCTTCGAAAAAATCCACGATCTTGCCTGCGCCGTTTCCAGGCACCATCATCCGTCCCTGCTCTGCCGCATCCGCACGCCTCACAACACTCATCAACCGGCGAAATCCTACACGCAAACGATCCATGAGCTCGGGGTCGGACCAAAACCCGATGTTTTCAACAAAACCCGCTTTTTCCCATCCTTTCACATTGTCGATTTGGTTCTCCGCTGCGGCTACTGCAGCGGCAGGTGTCCCGATTCGCGCCAATTCATAAAGAGTTTGGCCGCCCGATGTTATAGCTGCATCGCAATTGGTCATCACTTTCAGCATTCCCTCGTCATTGGGTGAAAAAATTAAATAAGTCCTGGAATCGGATGCGGCATTTATCTCCTCGACCCGCTCAAATGCAGGCCCAATAATGACATACTTCTCCAACATGGAATACTCGGCGTTTAAAAATTCCAATACGCGGGGTGTCATGTTCTTCGAATCATCCCCGCCAAAGGAAACCATCACTGCGCGAACATCCCGCCGGATTTCTTTTGTTTCCATATGCCAAAAGGCTTTACGCAGTGAAATGTATTTTGGGCCCAACAAGTATTTTACTCCCCGTTTCTCAGGGTAGCCCATTTCTTTTGCACAAACACTCCAGTTTATGACTACCCCGGTTGGGTAATCGATTCGCTTGTAATCGTCTAAAAATAAAGGGACTTTGGTTTTCTTTGAAATGTATTGATACACGTCGGTGTCTGCGAGGTATGAATCCACGATGGCGCCGTTGGCATCTTTTAAATGATGGTCCAATAGCTCGTCGTCTATGATCCAATCGCCTTGTTCATACGGGAAATCCTGCATGTGATCGCGGATGGTATAATCGCCTTTAACCACGATTTCAACATGGTATCCCCTGGATTCGAAGGCCTGCGCCAGCGATATGCACCGGCTAATATGACCGAAGCCGATCCCGGAGCCGCCTTCTGTAAATATTTTGACTTTCATTATTTGATAAATTGTTAATTGCTAATTGATATCGTGAATCGTTAATCGTTAATCGTTGATCGTTTTCCGTGATCCGTAATCTATGGCTGCCGGGCAGCCTCAAAATCAAACCGGCGCGAAGCGCCACAACTTCCCAACCCGCAACCATCATTCATCATTTTCTTTAAAACTCGTGAAATTCATTTAGTTCGTCGGCTCTTCTATTATTTTATTTTGCCCGATACAAAAAAATCTTCCACGGCGAATCGTTGCTTTTGAAGATGCCGTCCAGGATCAACCGGTTTTCTTTTGCGTTGCGGATTTCCACTGCCGAGATGATATATTCCCCTCCCAATGCTTTCAACGCTTCCGTGTTCAACTCCAGGTGCTTGATGGACAAGTGTTGATCGTATTTCGTAATACCCCGTGTAAACATCATCCCGCGAACCGCTTTGTTTCCATGCAGCTCCGAGACCATCAAGAAACAGCGTTTGGCATTGCTGTCGAAACCTCTTGCCATTTCCGGGTTCTTTGCCAACTCTTTTTCCATGATCTTGCGGAACGCATGTTTGTAAGAAAGGGGGTAAATGTCTGTATATATATCCAGGGTATAGAAACCATTGTACTGGGAAACCCCGGGGTGAAGACCGAGACTAACAACCCTGTACTCGCTTTTGGGTCTATCGATATGCTGATCGATTTGCTTAAATAATCCGGGTGAGAAAAATTCACGAAAGGTGAGAGAATAAGTCGACCGGGAACCGGCAAACGAACCCTGCACGCCTAGCATGTGGCGGTACTCCCAATTGTAATTGACAAACATGTAAAGCAACTGGCCTACGATAAACAACGACGCGATGATTTTACCGAATTTAACGCGGGAAATAATAAAGAGCGAAAGCGCGAAAATGAGGTACCACAAAAAGGGATTCAACCAATAAAAACGGGAAAAATCAAAGGCATTGAGAACCTGGTACTTCTCTCGAAAAGAAATAGTGCCTTCCCAATATTTGAAACCCCACAGGAACGCATTAAATAATGCCAACACCACTAACCCGGTTAAAAACCAATCTTTTTCTTTCTTCTTTATTTTTATCCATACCGCAGCAGCAGCAGCAGCCAACACAAACATATGATGCGCCCCCACCTCGTTCACCCGGTCGAATATAAAATTATGTACCGTTTCCGACAGCGCTCTCCCCGTGCCGATAGTCATAGCCCGGATCTCTTCCCGGAACGAAACAAAATTCGCGTCCAAGAACGAATGCACAAGATGATAATGCGTAAATACATACGTAACGGTCAATAATGCCAGCGCCACCATGTAATAGTAATTGATCTTTCGCTTCCGTATAATATCCACAACCCATATAATGAACAAACCCACGGTAATAAAAAAACCGGCCAACGCCAACTTGGAATAAAAAGGAAAAAAAACGATAATCAATAGGTCCGTTCTTCGCCAGGTTGGCCTTCGACCACCAGGAACCTTTTCGAGAAAAGGTTCCTGGACCTCCAAAAGCTTTTGTTTGGATTTAGGTTTTGGCAAAGTCTTCGGTGAATCGACGGAGTTAATTTCCAGCAAGTTCAAAAAAGCGTACAACAGCATTGGAATACCGGCTACAGACACACCGCCGGCAGGATAAAAAGGCAATAACGCAAAACACGACGCTGCTCCGACGATTAAAAAATACCGATCATTGATCTCCGCCTTGAAAATATGATGGCGCAGCAGCAGCACCATGCCGAACAACGCAGCCAAACGAACCAACAGGTCATTGACTGCATACGCCAGTAGGGGCGGCAAGAGCATAAACAACCAGGTCAACACATTGTAACCGGAATCCACTCCGCTCAAGGGAAGCCCATCGATAAAATTATCCAATTTTGTATCCGGGTCTAAACTGAAGGCTTTACCACTCTCCGCCAGCACTTTGGTTTGAGGAATATGGCAATCCAGGTTATCGAAAATCCGCACATGGATATTATCGGCCCGGAACAAGTAAGGCATCCAAAAGAGAATAACAACAGCGATCCCCATCCACAACAATTTTTGTTTATCCCCCAACCACTCATACACCAGGCTTTTTAATTTCCCCTGCTTCGAAAGGAGGTTGTTTTTTTCTTTTTTTTCTTCGATGGCTCTTTTCCCCCAGAAAGCCAAAATAATAATGCCTGCCAGTAGAGCGACGGCGAATATATAAGCCATAACCGGTCGAACCGTTGTTGCAAACGCGCTGTAGAGTCCCATCATCCCGTTTTTCCTTTTCTAATTTTTGTTTTTGCTCCCTGCAAATTGTTTGAAGTCGTCATAATCCCGGATATAATCGCTGCTGTTGTAAACATCCGAAGCCAGGACCAGCAAGATGCAGTTATCGGAGAACTTTTTCATCGTATGCCACAGCCCTGCGCCCAGTATAACGCCCACGTTCGGTTCATTTATGACGATCTCTTGTTTATTTTCCCCGTCGTCCAGTTCTATTTCGCAGGAGCCGTTGATGCAGAAGAGAACTTGTTCCAGGGTTTTGTGTGCGTGTTTTCCCCGGATCGCGTGGTGGTTTTTCAGGTCGTAGATGTAATAGACCCGTTTAATGGAAAACGGGATGTGGTTAAAGCTTTCCGCAACGGAAATCGTGCCGTCGATGCCGTCCACGATCCTGGGCAATTCGATGAAACCGGAATGTTTGACCGCCAATACACGGGATTTAGTGCCGGTGTCGTTGTCTTGTGTCATGATTTGTTTTACCTATTGCATTTATTAATTAATTGTTTATTGATATCGTTGATCGTGAATCGTTAATCGTTGGCAAAAAAAACACCTGGATCAACTGCAATGTTTCGAATTCGGCCCTTGTCCATACAGTCCATAATGTCCATAATGTCCATATTCTCTGCCTATTCCGGGCATTGCAAAGGGCATGGACTTTATGGACAAAATATCCCATATTGGTTTTGGTTCTAAATCGAGGCAAATTCCCTTCATCTTAATGGGCTATACATTTTTAATCGTGGTTTTTTCGTTCAGCAGCCGGATCAAGTCCTGGTCCGTTTTGTAAACCAATGTTTTGTGAGCGTTCATCTGCACGATTTCCCGGTGGTGATCCAGGATTTTAAACACGTTAATCAAATTACTGTCCAGGTTTTGTTCTTCCAATTTTTCATAGAGCGCGTTGAACATATCCAGGTCTTCCTGGTAGTCCAGGGTCAACCGGTAATCCCTCACCAATTCCGGCGGTAAATCAACCGTGTTGATTTTGAAAATTTTGGGGTTATTCACCATGTAGAGGGTCATATGTTCCGAATAATCGGCTTTACCCACCAATTTGACGACCCGTTTGAGGGCTTCCACGTTATAAACCTGGCTGTTGGAACCCACAGCGAAGCGGCGGGGCTCGGTAAAATCCGCACCTGCGGCAAAGTGAGCTTTTAAAATAAATTCCGCTATCTCCGGTGAAATGGAGGGGCAATCGCCCGTTACCCGGATAATCACATCGATGCCGTATTTATCGCACGCGCCGAGGTAGCGGGAAATCACGTCTTCCGGGTCGCCTTGCCAGAACTTCGCTCGCCCGTTCAATGTATAATTGGCCAGGATCGCATCGTCTTCCAATGTCGATGTCGCCAGGATCACTTCATCCGTAAAGGCGAATTTCAAACAATTATCCAAACACCGTTCCACCGACGACATGCCCCGGATCGGTAAAATCGCTTTTTGTTTCAACCGCGACGACTTCATCCGTGCCGCCACGATGGCCCCGACCCGCGGTTTTTTATAATCCTTTACTAACAGCGTATCTCCTTTTTCTTTCCCTCGATCCAGGATAAAAAATCCCTTTTGGAGGTCCTGCAGTTCCCTATAATTTAAACCTCTTTTATCGGTTCTCCGGAACAGCAAATCCGAAGCAGCCACCAGCCGCCCTTGTTCCAAACTTCTTTTCAATACCGGTTTTTGCAGTGTTTTTTCGTAGTATTTCTTTTCTCTCGTCGAAATAAAATCCCCGTCATAACAACGGCTCAACCGCACGATGTCTGTGCACAGCTCTTCTATTTCTTCTTTTTCCAGGGCCGAATCGAAATCGTATTTCGTTTCGCTCCGTTTCAAGCAAATGTGCTTTTCGATGTAATCGCACCCCGCTTGCCAGGCGTAAACCGGGAATCGCCGCGAGAAGTCCGACCCCGCATCGATATGATCCGCATAACTCAGCACATGGCCCGGGAAAGCCGCTTTGATGATTCCCACTTTCTTTAACGACGTATCTTCGATTTTTGTCGGGTAATCCTGGAACCCACATTGCAAAATAATACGCTGGAAACCCAACAGGCTGAATTTACGGATACTCTCTTCGACCGCGCCCATTTCCATACCCGATACATTCATAATCAATTCTTTTTGGTTTAAATCCAGGCCCTTTAATGCGTCCAATATCTCTACGTTATCCTGGATCGACGGTTGAAGTTTAACCCCGTGGATTTTATCCAGGTTGTTTCCCAGGATTTCCACCCCGTACACGCAGAATAAATCCAACCAGACCTTGAAACCCTTTTCAACCGCCAGGTCGATGATTTCTTTCCACGTTTCCGCGGGGATGTAAAAATTCTTAACCACCGGATACCATGAGAAATCCGGGAGTGCAACATTGTCCGGTTTAAAAGCATGGAGCTTGATTCCCAGGCCCCTGTAATCCACGGTTGAAAATGTTTCCACTGTTTCTTTCAGCAGTTTCGCGTCTCCACCGTGGAAGTTTGCTGTTTCTAAAATAATATGCGGTAGGTTTTTCATGTTGAATTTTTCCGATTATATTATCGATTGGGGTTTAAAATTTTTCCAGGTTAAAAAATTTTTGGATATGATTGAAATCCCTGTCATTAGAAAACAATCTCAGGTTATTATTGATGACAATGGAAGCGATGAGGCAATCGATTGAATTTCTAATAGTAACACCATTTTTTCGGCATGTCCGGTAAATATTAGCGGCATCTAAATAATCATCATGCTTTATTGAAATCAAAGGCAATGAATCAAGAAATATTTTGGTTGTCTCGTAAGATTTATCATCTTTAATTCCTTGCAAGACTTCCATCATTATAATTTCAGCAGTAGCAAATTCTTTATTGGATAAAAGTGCGATAATGCTGTCCTTAAATTTACCTGTATTAAAAAAATCTATTATAATAGACGTATCAACCAATACCATTTCGTTTTGCTCTCATTTTATTCAAATCGCCTTCCCAGCAACCTGACCCACCTAATTTTAAGAAATCTTCGGTTTTCTTTGAAAGTTTTTTTCTTCTTTTCGAGTTCAGAGGCGCAATAATCACTTCAACTTTGCTTTTTCGGAATTCTTTGGGCATATCGATTATAATTCTATCTGAATCAACTTCTCTGATTTCTCTTATCACCTGCATGTTTGCCTCCTTATGGATACCTCGTTACTTTTCGTATCTACTTGATTATAATGACATAAAATATGAAAATATTCAACAATAGTAGAGACGCCTAAATTCGTCATCAAATTTGTCTTCGACGACCAAAAACCCTTTCGAGAAAGTGTTTCTGGACTTCCCAAAGCGTTAAATTATTCACTTTAATAAAAGTTTTGGGAGGTGTCGGAACCTGTCCATCCGTGATGGTTTACAAAAGAGTTCTGACAAACTGATGGTGAATTGGGGAGACGCAAGATTTTGCGTCTCTACATGCTGCATCATTTCAATTTCGTTATCGCTTCGATGACCGTGTTCACGTTGTCGTCCGTCATTTTCGGGTACAACGGGATACTGAGGCACTGTTCATAATACCGCTCGGCTTCCGGGAAATCGTCATACTTGAAACCGAAATTCTCGCAGTAATAGGGGTGGCGATAAACCGGTATATAATGCACTTGTGTGCCCACGTCCCGTTGTTTCAGTTCCTCCATCACCATTGAACGGGATTTGCCCAGGGCAATGTAATCGATCTTCAGCACATACAAATGGAAAGCGGAGAAAACCCCTTCCCTTTCGTACGGAACCGTGAGCCAGGGGATGGATTTAAACGCCTCGTTGTACATGTGGACGATTTCCCGCCGGCGTGCGATGAAACCGTCGATCTTTTTTAATTGACTGGTTCCCAGTGCGGCTTGAATATCGGTTAACCGGTAATTGAAACCCAGGTCCAGCATTTCATAGTACCAGGGGCCCGGGGTGATCCATCGGTTGGTAATAGAGGCCGAGTCGTTGATTTTCAGTTTGGAAGGGTCTTTGGTGATCCCGTGGTTTCGGAGCAGTAATAAGCGTTCGTAGAGTTCTTCGTTATTGGTGGTAATCGCTCCCCCTTCGCCCGTTGCAATCGTTTTAACCGGGTGAAAGGAGAATATCGTCATATCCGAGAAGCAGCAGGAGCCCACGTGTTTCCCGTTTTTGTAGCGGCTCCCGATCGCGTGGGATGCGTCTTCGATAATAAACCGTTTGTATTTTTTATCCCCCGATGGGTCCCAACCCAGGAGTGCGGTGATTAAATCCATTTCGCACGGTTGACCCGCGAAGTGAACCGGGATAACGACGCCGGTGGAATCCGAGAGATGAGCGGCCAGGGAAGAAGGGTCCATGTTGTAGGTTTTCGGATCGATATCGGTGAAAGCGGGTTTCATGCCGTTATAGAGGAAACAATTGGAGCTGGCGGCGAAAGTAATGGAAGAGGTGATGCCGGTGGATTGTTTGTCCAGGTTAAGGGTTTTGACAGCGATGTGGAGTGCTGCTGTGCCGTTGGAGACTGCGACTGCGTATTTCGCACCCGTATAATCGGCCAGGGCTTTCTCAAATTCCGGGACTTTAGGGCCCTGGGTGAGGAAGTCCGATTTAAGGGTTTCCGTGACAGCGGCGATGTCGTCTTCGTCGATCCAGTGTTTGCCGTAGTTTAGCATTTTTTTTCTCCCGGGGTAAAGAGTGGAAATGCAGTGGATAAGCTGCCGCCTTTGGCCTTTTGGAAGGACGCGGCTAGCCGATAGTACGTTAAAATATCCGGAGTTTGCAAAATATTTCCTTGTACCTCGAATTAGACAAGCTGTACAAGAGGTTAAAATTGTAACATAACCCTTCTTTACTTGCAATAGCCCCACTGCGTCCCCGATTCACCATCCGTTTGTCAGGACCCTTTTGTAAACCGTCACGGACGGACGGTTTCCGACACCTCCCAAAACTTTTATTAATGCTTATAATCAAAAGCTTTAGGAAGTCCAGGAACCCTTTCTCGAAAGGGTTTCTGGTCGTCGAAGACAAATTTGATGACGAATTTAGGGTGTTGTGGGGTAACCGGGAATTTATGTGGGTTTTGCAACCGGTGTAATATGATTTACCAGGTTATTTTTACCCCGTACTTGCGAAACATTTCGTCTTTGCTTATTATTGCCATCTTTTCTGATATTCCCTGGGCAATAAGCATACGGTCGAAGGGGTCCCGATGGTGAAATTCCAATTGGCTCAACACATCTGTATGATTAAAAATAACTGTCAAAATTTCAAAACCGTTTTCTTCGATCTGTTGAAATATGTCTTTAAAGGGGTAATTAATCTTTAACTTTCCCAGGCTAATTTTTACAGCCATTTCCCATATACTTGCGATACTGATATATTTTAAATTGGAGGGTTTCGATATTTCATTTTTTGCCGTTGTGGACAAGCGGTCATCCCCATTTATAAACCAAATGAAAGTATGGGTATCTAATAAGAGTTTCAAGACATATAATCCTTAAAATCTTCTAGAGGTTCGTCAAAATCCGGGGACATCACGAACATATCTTTGCAACTGCCGAATTTTGGGGATTTCCGTTTTCCCGTTTTATTGATTTTTGGTTTTCTTTTTGTTTCCAGCAAGGAGTCGACAAAATTAATTACCTGTATTTTCAGACTGTCCGGCAAAGTATCAAATTTGGTATGAATCGAAATATTTTCCATGCTCTAATATTTAGCATAAAATGGATATAAATTCAACACTCTCCCATCAGCCTAAATTCGTCATCAAATTATGATAGTCGAGTTTTTTCATCCTTCATGAGGGGTTTTACTCTTTTTCTATTCTTAGGGAGGTATTTTTTTTCTCATTATTTTCATCATCAACCTTAGATAC